>Ga0182030_10021272_pt1 | contig 12162 bp, 11 predicted proteins | sample 812S3MmetaG_FD_121299 | JGI IMG/M metagenome (GOLD analysis project Ga0182030, IMG submission 121299) | Permafrost microbial communities from Stordalen Mire, Sweden - 812S3M metaG (Illumina Assembly) | ecosystem: Environmental > Terrestrial > Soil > Wetlands > Permafrost | place: Sweden...
AAAAAATAATATAAAAATAATATAAAAAGATTATGAATGAGGCTGTTGTAAAAACAAACTTTAGTTTTCCAGGTCAGGAAAACCTGTATGTTGGAAAAGTGCGAGACGTTTATGATATTAATGGACAGTATTTGGTAATGGTAGTCAGTGACCGTATTTCTGCATTTGATGTCGTGCTGCCCAAAGGGATTCCTTATAAAGGACAGGTATTAAATCAGATTGCTGTTAAATTTCTGGATGCAACAGCCGATATAATTCCCAATTGGAAAATCGCTTCTCCCGACCCGATGGTTACTATTGGTCATCGTTGCGAAACCTATAAAGTGGAAATGGTTATTCGCGGGTATCTTACGGGTCATGCCTGGCGTGAATATAAATCGGGAAAACGTCAGCTTTGCGGAATTGCATTACCGGAAGGGATGAAAGAGAATCAGAAATTTCCGAAACCCATCCTTACTCCCACAACAAAGGCAAGCGCCGGGCATGATGAAGATATCTCCAAAGAAGAAATTATGAGAGGTCTTGTTTCACCGGAAGAATATGTAAAATTAGAGCAATACACGCGACAGCTCTTTGAAAGAGGCAGTCAGATTGCCGCGAAGATGGGACTGATACTCGTTGATACAAAATACGAATTTGGGAAAAAGGATCATAAAATATTTTTAATAGATGAAATTCACACGCCCGATTCATCCCGTTATTTCTATGCAAAGGGCTATGAAGAACAGTTGGCTAAAAACGAACCACAAAAGCAATTATCAAAAGAATTTGTACGCCAATGGCTTATCGAAAATAATTTTCAAGGAATGGAAGGTCAGACTGTTCCTGCAATGAGTGAACAATTTGTCAATAGTGTATCGGAAAGATATATTGAATTGTATGAAAAAATTACAGGTGAGAAATTTCACAAACAAATCACAGGTTCTATTCCACAAAGAATTGAAAAAAATGTAAAGGAATGTCTTAAAAAACTTTTATAAGAAAGTTAACTTTAATTATTAATAAATTTTATACATATGAATCATACTAATTATCTAATTTCTATTTGTAAAGGAATCGCGGTTACTTGTGTCATTCTTTTGTTTGGTTGTAATACCGGCAATCATAACTTTAATCATATTTCCGGATCTTCTTCAGGAGCTGTTCCCGTTGAAACAATGGATGCCACTCAGGTTCCATTAAGCGGAATTTCTTTGGGAGGAATAGGTGCAGGATCTGTTGAACTCCGCGAAGATGGAGTGTTCTACGAATGGCAGATAGCTAATAATCTCCCGCGGGGAACGGGTGAGAAAATTGATTGGCTTGACAACTCCAACTTGTTTTTCGTTGTTCGCTTTCAGGAAGAAGGAAAAGAACCACGTTTAAAATTATTACAAATCGAAAACGGGGTTAATGTTGCTTCCATTCTAAATCATGAATACACTTACCCATGGCTTTCAGGAGTTAAGAACACCACGTACAAAGGTCAGTTTCCTTTTGTAAATATGACCTTCACAGACCAGGATATGCCTTTTGACATTGAGATGGAAGCCTTCACGCCATTCATACCTCATGATGTAAAGAACTCAACACTGCCCGGGATTTATTTTAATTTCAGAATAAAAGCAAAAACAGATAAACCGGTGGATTTGATGCTGATGGCTTCGTACAGAAATCTTTCAGGTTATGATATAGAAAATAAGATTCATAAATCGGGGATGGAAGAAAATGAAAATTACAAAACAAGTTACATGACCAGTGATCAAACAGATACAACTGCCAGTTCCTTCGGATCTATCGCCCTGTCTTCATTGTCAAAAGAATCAAATTATTACTTGGGATGGGAATCTATTCATCCGTATTACGAAATCGTTTTAAGGAATGACAAGCTTCCCAATATTGATGATACCAAAGGAAGAAACTGGATAAAGTCAAAAGATAATAAAGAGATAGCCATGAAACGTTGTTTTTCAACGATGGCACAATCTATAAAACTTTCGCCAAACAGCACTTTTGAACATTCATTTGTTTACGCGTGGAACTTCCCGAATCTTTATAATGAAAATCATTCTGCCATAGAAGGAAATTATTATAACAACTTTTTTAAAAATGCGCAGGAAGTGGCCTCTTATATGATTCAAAACAAAACGGATCTTGCTAAAAGGTCTCATGAATTTGTGGATAATTTTTACGCGAGTACGCTTCAACCCTTTATCCTTAATCAGATCAATTCCCAGCTGAATACTTTTATCACCAGTTCATATATCAATAAAAACGGTGATTTCGGAATCCTTGAAGGAATGAATGAAGACCGTTCCTGCTGTGGTAGTACAACAATTGATGTGAGCATGTATGGTTCGGTGATGATTGCATCTTTATTCCCGGAATTGGAATTATCAACCATGAAATTTCATCGCAGTCAGCAACGTCCAAATGGTTTGATACTCCATAGCCTGTCCAAAGATTATGCCTGTGCCAAAACATGCAAAGACGGAGCTTGTTGCGCTAAAGACGAAGCTACCAACAGGTTGGATTTACCGGCTCAATATGTGTTACTTATTCTTAGAGATTTTTTCTGGACAAATGATAAGAAATTTTTATCTGATTCCTGGCCTTCCATGAAAAAAGCGATTGACTATGTGATCAGGGAGAGGGACAGGAATGGTGACCAGTTGCCCGATATGGAAGGAATTATGAGCAGCTATGATAATTTCCCAATGTATGGAGACGCTTCATATATTCTGAGTCAGTGGAATGCTTGTATGGCTGGGGCTGCACGGGCAGCTGAAATTATGGGAGATAAAGAAGCGCAGACTTTATATACTAAAATTCTTGCAAAAGGGAAACAGGTATATGAAGATAAATTATGGAATGGAAAATATTTCAGACTTTATAATAACGAAACGGGTGAAAATAAAGGAAAAGATGAAGGCTGTCTGACCGATCAGATGATAGGTCAATGGGCATGTGATATGTGTGGACTCGGAAGAATTATTGAACCGGAAAAAGTAAAACAAGCCATGCGTAATACCCTCGAATTATCATACAAATCTGATTTGGGTTTACGAAATTGTAGTTGGCCGGGAGATAAATACTGGCATGATGTTGCAAAAGACTGTTGGGCGGATCAGGGAAATACATGCTGGACAGGTGTTGAACTTGCTTATGCTTCTTTCCTGATCTATGAAGGTCTGTATGATGAGGGGGTACGTGTTATTAAAACCGTGGATGACAGGTATCGGAAAGCAGGTTTTTATTGGAATCACATGGAGTGCGGGGGTCATTATTTCAGAGCCATGTCCGCGTGGAGCATACTGAATGCAATGCTTGGACTAAGTATAAATCAGGAAGTATTTAGCTTCAATCCCCAGTTGCCTGATAAAGATTACATCCTGTTTTTTGCATATCCTGATGGTACTGCACATTTTATCAGTAAAGGAGGACAAGTGGAAATTAAAATTCTTACCGGGGAATTAAAATGTAGAGAATTAAATGTGACAAATGTCCTTCCCGGCGCTCAGACAGCTCAGGTCGCCGTGAACAATCAAAAGTTCGATTCAAAGATCAAAGATGGGAAACTAACCTTTGATTTTAGTTCAGCTATGATTGTTAGGGCAGGAGAGAGTATCATTATTAAATAATCAAATTATTAAATATTATAATCTTATGAACCGAGCATATACCATTAAAAATAATATATTATATGCGAGTTCCATAAGACAATTAAAAAATTAAATATTATTTTTATGAAAAAGGTTTTGATATTTTTAATTTTAGTGAACTCATTACAAGTATTGTATTTCAAAGGATACGGGCAAGACGCCGGCCGATTTTTCAAACCCGGTAATTTAATTGAAACCGGTGTATATTATTATCCTGAAGCCTGGGATTCTTCAGAGTGGGACCGCGATCTGAAAAATATGGCCGGCATGGGTTTTGAGTTTATTCATGTAGCGGAATTTGCATGGGCTTTTCTTGAACCTCAGGAAGGTACATATGACTTTGCATGGCTTGATCATGTTGTTGACAAAGCTGCCAAGCATGGTCTCAAAGTAATCATGTGTTCACCCTCTGCCTGTCCCCCGGCCTGGCTCACCACTACTTATCCCGAAGTATTGGTTGTTCGTGAAGATGGTATTCGCGCTTCACACGGAACCAGGGTTCATGGTTCATGGTCAAGCGCAAAATTCAAATTATATGTTGAAAAGATTGATGCTGAAATGGCCAGACATTATGGAAAGGATAAGCGTATCTGGGGCTGGCAGATTGATAACGAACCTTCACACTATGGAACGGTTGATTATAATCCTGAAGCAAGATCACGTTTTATCGAATGGCTGAAAAAAAAATATACAACCATTGAAGCATTAAACAAAGCCTGGGGAACTGCTTTCTGGAGCGGTGTATACAATAATTTTGATCAGATCGTTTTACCCAATTATAAAATGTTAATTTCCGGTTTCGCCAGCCCTCATTCTTTTATGGATTTTAAAAGATTTTGTGCTGATGAATGTGCTTCTTATGTGAGCTTGCAATACAATACACTCAGGGAGTATATCACAAAAGATCAATTTGTTACTACGAACTTCATGCATGATCACAGAGATGTTGATGCATGGAGAAACGCTGATCTTGATTTTATTTCTTATACCATGTATCCTGTAGCCGGATATACTGAAGGGTTAGGTGATCAGGGTTTCAGGATGGGGGATCCGTGGCGTATATCTTATGCAAATGATTTTTTCCGGCCATTAAAAGGAGTTACAGGAGTGATGGAACTTCAGCCTGGTCAGGTAAACTGGGGTAGCTATAATCCACAACCTTATCCCGGTGTTATCCGGGCTTGGCTTTGGAATGCTTATGCAGGTGGTTTAAGTTTTATTTGTTCCTATCGTTTCAGAGAACCACTCTTTGGAAGTGAACAGTATCATAATGGCATGGTTGGAACCGATGGTGTGACTCCTCTATCCGGAGGCAGGGAATACAGTCAGTTTATGAAAGAAATAAAAGAACTGAGAACAAAATATAATCCTGATGCTATTATTCCAAAAGATTATATAGAACGGAAAACAGCCATACTATATAATATTGATAACTTCTGGAATACTGAGATGCAGAAGCAAACATACCAATGGAACTTTGAAAAACACATCACCAAGCTTTACGGCGATTTGAAATCCTTAAGTGTTCCTGTTGATTTTATAAGTGAAAACAAAGACTTATCCGGATACCGTGTTGTCATCGCGCCTGCCTATCAGCTGATAGATCAGTCATTGGTAGCTAAGTGGAAGCAATATGTTGAAAATGGCGGTAATCTGGTACTTACCTGCCGTACTGGTCAGAAAGACAGGGACGGACATCTTTTTGAAACCCAATGGGCCGAACCAATCTATGACCTTATTGGAGGAAAGATTGACATGTATGACTTATTGCCAAATGACAGGTCAGCAAAAGTTAAGATGGGTACGAATGAATACCAGTGGAATATTTGGGGCGATATACTTGAACCCAATACTGGAACAGAAACATGGGCCGCTTATTCAGACCAGTTTTATGCAGGAAAAGGTGCTGTAACATACAGAAAACTGGGTAAGGGATCAGTAACCTATATAGGTGTTGAAACCAACGACAGCAAATTGGAAAAAGAAGTTTTGAAAAAAGTATATTCTCTTGCCGGACTTACGACAAAAGAACTTCCGGAAGGAGTGATCGTTCATTGGCGGGATGGATTCTGGATTGCTATGAATTACTCATCAGTTGATGCGACTATTGATGTACCTGATAAAGCTAAAATAATAATCGGTTCAAAAATATTGAAACCAGCTGAAGTTATAGTTTGGACTGAATAGGAAAGGACTGAACACGGAGACACAAAGACACAGAGAAATAAGCATCCTCGAATGTATTCCTAATATCAGTGAAGGAAGAGATGAAAGCATCATCACAAAAATTGCTGATTCAATAAGGAATACCAAAGAAGTTACGTTATTGCATACCGATATAGGCAAGGCTGCCAACCGGACTGTCTTTACTTTTGTTGGTACTTCAGAGGCTGTTGTTGAAGCTGCTTTTCAGATGACAAAAACAGCTTCAAAACTTATTGATATGCGTAACCATGATGGAGAACATCCCAGAATTGGAGCTGTTGATATAATTCCGCTGGTGCCCATTCGTGGGATCAGTATGACTGATACTGTAAAATACTCACACCAATTGGCACGTCGAATTGGAGAGGAACTTCACATTCCTGTTTATTGTTATGAGTATTCTGCATTGACGGAGATTAGAAGAAAGTTGGAAGAATGCAGAGCAGGAGAATACGAAGGTCTCGCTTCTAAGATCTCTATTCCTGATTGGAAACCGGATTTCGGACCGGAACTATTTAATCCTAAATCCGGAGCTACGATTATTGGTGCAAGAAATTTTTTAGTTGCTTATAACATCAACTTAAATACTTCATCTGTACAGATTGCCAATGCCATCGCATCAGAAATCAGAGAAAGCGGTAAAATTATTATTGAATCAGATGGTATTAAAAAAAGAATTCAAGGTTCTTTGAAATCAGTAAAGGCTATTGGCTGGTATATTGCAGAATATGGTTTTGCACAGGTCTCATTAAATCTGACTGATATTTCAGTAACACCTGTCCACAAAGCTTTTGAAGAAGTGAAGATAACAGCAAACAAATACAATGTTAAAGTTACAGGTTCAGAAATTATCGGGTTAATTTCCCTGCAAGCTATTAAAGATGCAGGAATATATTATAGTAAAAAAAAGGATCAGGCAGATCAATACTATATTGGAAAAGCCATTGTTAATATGGGTTTAAATCAATTATACAAATTCAAACCTGAAGAAAAAATAATAGAATATCAAATAAAACTAAAGCATAAACAGGCTTAGGTTTTTTTATTTCCAATTCTGGTTACAGTTTCTTTTTTCGAATTGGCTTTAAAGTTTACCGGTTCTCTTTTAGTGACAGATTTCTTAGCAGTTTCGTTAAAGTCAGTTTTAATAGGTTCTCCTGAATTAATATTTTTTGTTTCCTCCATGTTATCTTCAGGTTTTGTTTCTTCAGTTTCGGTAAAGTCAAGTAGATTTTGCTTTTGTAATGTGTTATACCAACTGATTACTTTTTTCATATCTGAAACGTAAACTCTCTCACGGTCATAATTGGGTAATACTGTTTCGAAATATTTTTTTAACTCATCATTTGATAATTTATGATCAATAGCGGGTCCATTATTTTCCTTTTCAGAGATGGATTTTAAAACTTTTTTAAGAGGAATGTCTTCCTTATCTGAAAAAATAGCAATATCACTTAAACTGCTTACTTTAACGCTCGAAGCTACCAATATTCTTTTTTTATCAGTAAGGCTTTCAACTATAATACCATTCCGACCCTGGGAAATGTATTTGAATAACCCGCTCTGTCCAGATATTGCCATCAAATTTTTAAAGTCCATAGATTGTAAATTTTAATTTGTTATTTTTAAATTTTCCTGAATGAATTTATTATGAAGTTCAAGTATTTGCGGAATGAGTAACTGTGATTCGTCATTATAAATAATAGCATCAGCTCTTTTACATCTTTCTTCTTCCGTGATCTGATTATTGATACGTGCCATGATAGAATCTTTGTCAAAATTGTTTCTACTGGCAATTCTGCTTATGCGAAGTTCAAGTGGAGCGGTTACATTGATCATATAATGCAGATTAAAATTTATTTTAGTTTCAAATAGAATAGCCGATTCAATAATAACATAAGGAGCTGTTCCGTGCCAATTGATCCAATCCGTAAATTTAAGTGCTACAGCAGGATGAATAATTGAATTTACAGTTTGGAGTATCGTTTTATTATTAAAAATGAGTTTTGCTAATTTTTCATTGTCAATTTGATCGTTCGTTAATATGTCATCTCCCAGGAGTTGTAATAAATTTTCTTTTATTTTATCGTCTATTAAAAGTAATTTAGCCTGAATGTCTGCAATAAATATAGGAATATTGAGGTTTTTAAAAATATCGCAAACGATAGTTTTACCACTTCCTATTCCCCCTGTAATACCAATTTTTAACATTATCTTTTGATTAAAAAGTCAACATCTTTAGGTTTAAAATTAACTGACTTAATAAAATCAGGATACTTCTCCAGAGTTACCTTTAATTTACTATTTATGGATTCTTTGGTTTCATTAAAGTCAACAAATGCTTTAAATAATTTCGGACTAACATGCTCATATTTACTTAATCCCACTGAATAGGTAACGGTAAGTTGCGACGGAAACGTCAGAAACCGGATACTATCAGGAAGATTATTAACTCTTATTGGAATAAATATAGATGTTTCGGTAAACTCTTCAACCGGAATTGAAAGAATTACTTTATCAATATTATAAGTCAGATTGGGAATCACTTCCAACGAGGTTTCCTGTTTGATTGACTGATTTATTTTTTTTAGAGTTATAGACTTTGTTTTGATTGAGCTGATGGTGTCAAGTATAGCCTGTTGTCCGGTAATCACAACACTATCAGGGGTTGTGAAAATTTTATCTTTAAGGATAATCTGTTTATCAAGGTCATACTCAACCCGCGGATTGATAACTACTTTTTTGGATATAACATCGGATAAACTAAAAAACAAAGTATCCGGAATGATATATGAAAATTCAATGTCAGGGCTTAACTGTCGTCTTATCTTTTCTTTGGCTATACTGGTAAGAATATAATACCGGTATGCATTATCCCCCTGAATTTTATTCACATAATTTGCATTCACGTTAAAAACAACAGGATATTTTCTGGCATTGATTAATAATTGCATTAAAGTATAGCCATGCCCCGTGAGATTTAATGTTATTTTTGTTGGGACATCAGGTCCAAGAACTTTATTAGAAGGTAAATTAGTGTATTGAACCGGATAATTGATATTGGTGTTGAAATTTCCATTTAAAGAGTTGAGCAACCAGAAAATAAAGGATATCATTAAAAAAAATAAAAAGGTTATAACCTTTCGATTAAACCTTCTTGTTTTTTTCGGTTTGTAAAAATTAGATTCTTCAGTATTTACCATTTCAAGGTAATTAATGTTTCATAATCCCAAGTTTAATTGGTCTGAGTTATATCCGATGGATCTTTCAGTACGGCAGCTTTGTCTATTTTAAGTCGTACTTTATCTTCCACTTCAATAACAACAGTTTGATCATTTAATTCTGCAATCTTACCGTATATACCGCCGGTTGTAATAATTTTATCACCTTTTTTTAACGATTCTCTATATTTCTTCAAGTCTTTTTGTCTTTTCACCTGCGGACGAATCATAAAAAAATAAAACACAACAATGATCAATAATATCGGTAGAAGAGACATAAGTCCGTTTTGGCTGCCTCCTTGCTGTGGCGCCATCAATAATGTAAGAAGTAAAGTTTTCATTTTTCTGAATTAAATTTATTAATATTTTAAATTATGGTTATAACTGAACGCAAATTAAAAACAAATTATTGATTTGAACAACTATTTATATCAGCCAATTAATCCTCTTCCGGTTTTTATTATTTTCCCTTCTGTTTTCAATGTACCCACAATTTTATCCAGTATTCCATTGATAAACATTCCGCTTTTGGCTGTGCTATAGAATTTTGCAATATCAATATACTCATTAAATGTTACTTTTACGGGAATAGAAGGAAATTCGAGTATTTCTGCTAAAGCCATTTCCATAATCAGGATATCAATGTTCGCTATTCTTTCCATATCCCAGTTTTCAGTATGTTTTTTAATTAGGTCATTATATATTTCTTTATCCATTATTGTTTTTCTGAAAAGAGTTTTAGCAAAATCTTTATCGTCTTCATTTTTAAATAATGGCAATAAAGGCTTGCTGACCATCGTATTTTCTTTAAAATGTTCAATGGTTTTAATGACCATTCCTGCTACCAATTCAATATCATCATTCCAGTAAATATTCTGATCTTCCAGATATTGAAATAACTGTTCATTATCGGGAATCTCATTTTCAATAATGGAAATAAGTATTTTTTTATCAGTTTCAAAAGAATCATTTTCAGCTAACATATAGGCATTAAAGTATTCAGAATTTTGAATTTTCAGAAATAATTTACTGACTAATGATGGATTGTTACTCCAATTTAGTTTACTTTCAGCAATATACGTATTTAAAAATGGATTGTCTTTAAGATGTTTTATAACTCTGTTTTGGATAAATCTGTTATTGGGATTCAGATCGTCAAATGTTGGAATTTTTTTATTTCTTGACATTTCGATCTTATCTTCAGCATATCTGACCAGATTTATTAAAAGCAAAAGAAGATAATGGTATAAATCATAAGTTTTCTTAGTGCTGTAAAACAATTCATTCTCAGATTGAGCAATCGTCTTATCGCCTGCTATTAAATGAATGTAAATAACTTGTAAAATTTTTATTCTTAAAAGTCTTCTGCTTATCATGAATCAAAGAACGTTTTATAATTAATTTCTCAAAAGTAGCCATTTTTTTATAAGTTGTTAATTATTTAAATAATAATATTAACAATTAGTTTTGTTTAACATTATTATCAAATTGTATAAATAACTGACTTAAAATAGAGTAAAAAAATTGTTTATGTGTGTTTTTTTTTCTAAATTTGAATTTTTAAGACATTTTTAAGTGTTATTAATACTCTGAAAATGAAAGAAGGTAAAGAAACTTTTGAGCACAAAGTGTATGATAGAGAATTCGTATTTTCTAAAACAGTAAAAACCGGAAGGAGAACTTATTTCTTTGACGTAAAGACAAGCAAGGTAAATGATCTTTACCTTACCATTACTGAGAGTAAAAAAAGGCTGAATCATGATGGTAGCTTTTTCTATGAAAAGTATAAAATCTTCCTTTTAAAAGAAGATTTTGAAAGTTTTGCGGAAGGATTAAAGGAAGTTATTAATTATATTAATTTATCCGGAACTGCTGTACACAGTGAAGAATCAACTGATGAAAAATGGAAAAAAGAATTTTCTGAAGTTAAGATTGAAGACCTGGAAAACAAATAGAGTATTCAGCTTGTTTTAATCGTCATGATTTTGGTCTTTCAGAATATTGATAATCTCATCCATGCTGAGAATTTTCACATTGGTAACAATAAAGCTCTTTTTGAGAAAATTACCATATTGATTACATTCGTCTATAGCCGCATTAAATAAATCTTTTAAAGTAACAGAAATTGGTATAATAGCAACTATTGTTGTGAGTGAATCAGAAAAATCCAATTTTTCAATTTCTGAATCGGATTTTTTAAGTATATAATCGAATTCGTTTTTAATTATTTTTTTTTGGGTTTCGGAGAGATTTGCATTCCCTTTAGACAGGATAACAATAAAATATCTTAATTTTCCATTTTTTCCACCCAACCCGGTAGAGATAAATACTTGATTTTCGTCCAACAATTTGCTTTCAAGCAACATTTTGCTTTCCTGTAATGCAAGACTTGCCCAGTTCTTTAAATTTTCATTTGGATTGAGCAAATATTTCTCAATGGTCCGGAAAGCCTTAACATCATCAATACATGCCAGTTTTACAAGAAGTTCTTTTTTGTATTCTTCGTCTAACTCGTTAATAAAAATATTGTCTTTTTCGTTAATAATTTTTTCAGTTTCGAGTTGCGATTTAAGTCTTTTGGAATATTCAAAATACTCCATCTGAACCTCAATATCTATTTGATTCTCCATAATATGAAAACGATCGGGTGAATTACCGAGGTAATCTTTTATTTTATCATATAAATTCTCATTTTCCATATTATTATAGAGTCTGTCATTTAAATCAGTGTTTAGATCAGAATGAATGAGCATTTAACTCGCAGAAAACGGACATTAGGAACAAACACTTATAAAACAAGTTTAAATGGTTATTGTTTTAAAGTTAAATTGCATTCAGGAAATTTATAAAAAAGAATGATAATAATCAATTATTTTGAGTAAAAAATGAATAAATTCAGGTTTAAGAGATTCAATATAATTTTTTTCGGTTTGTTTTTATTTCTGCCTTTTGTCTTTTTCTTTCTAATCTTTTTTCTTTTGAAGCTTTTGAGGGTTTTGAAAGTTTTCTTTTTTTTACCGGAAGAAACGATTTTTCAATTAAAGCATAAAATTTTTTAATCGTATTTTCTCTATTTTTCAGCTGTGTCCTTTCAG
>Ga0182030_10021273_pt1 | contig 12161 bp, 11 predicted proteins | sample 812S3MmetaG_FD_121299 | JGI IMG/M metagenome (GOLD analysis project Ga0182030, IMG submission 121299) | Permafrost microbial communities from Stordalen Mire, Sweden - 812S3M metaG (Illumina Assembly) | ecosystem: Environmental > Terrestrial > Soil > Wetlands > Permafrost | place: Sweden...
AAGGCCGCACTGTGTCGTTTCCGTTTTGCTTTCATAAGTCTGTCCTTTCTTATCTACAGCAAACCGGCAAAAATCGAAATTAACCCGTGGTCTAATTTTAGGGGTCCACCTCAAATAATGACAATGCAAATAATGAGGGGACATCCTCTCCTCATATTCTTTTTGTTCTAAAACGTAAGACTGATGCTGACTCCGGCGAAACCAGTAGAGCCAGCAGAGTCTCAAAAAATATCGAAAGTGATCCATCGCATACCAAAGGCGTGCAAATACTGACATCAGGGACTTACCTGATAAACGCAATTGATGGACTGCCTTTCCTCGGTCTTGCCATATATCAATGCGATCAAGAAGGGCTGGAATACACCATTTTGCTTCTCGGCGAGGAACCTCAAATACAAACCTTCCGCCATCCCCTGGCTGAAGCGAATGCAACCCGGAAGTGATTTTGTCGCGGTCATCGGTCATATTCGCCTCTATGCGTGATTTTCACGCCGCCGCCCTCGGTGTAAGATTGTATATAATTCCCCTTGATTAGGCTTGATTGGGTTTGATTCTGGCGCTTTTTGACCATCGTTTTGATGATTGGACAGGCTGGATGGAAACGAGACGAATGGAACATATTGAATAGTTAGAGGGCTGGATTCTTGTGGGACATTTTGACCCAATTCCAAAAGTCGGGGCCAAAACTCGGGGCGGTCCGCGAATTGAGACATAATGGCGCATGAGGATGTTCTCCTGCGCTTTCTCCTTTTGCCGCAATCCCGCCCGCCCTTGTTGGCATCGCCTTTGTCACTATGGCAAATTAGCAGATGCTCTGGAATTGTCAAGAACCCAATAAGGATTTATTTACTGCCATAATCTAAGAGCTCTGGGGTGCAAGTTCTGTGACATATTTAAATCAGGCAAAATGGACTCGATAGGCTACAACGGCGTGGCCTCAAAGGGGATCAAGGGTAAAATCTCCTATCGCAGCGGGGGCGGCATTGTCGGGAGGATCGGTTGCTTCCGGCACAGTGACCGCAACGCGCAAGCGGGCGATGACGACGGCAGGTTCGTTGTCGAGATCCAGCGGCGGGGGCATCTTCGATGGGTCGAACTGTTTGACTTCGAGAACATAATTGCCTGGAGGCACTTGCTCGAAAACAGCCATGCCATCGGGGCTGACCGAGCCGGCAAAGGTCTTCTGTTTTTCCAATGCTGCCAGGACGGCGGGATCATGGGCGTATCGCAAGGAAGCTGGAGCCGCACCGGTTCCATGCCTGGCTGGATGCTAACAATCGTGGAGAGCGAGGCGGAGCCTTGAGCCGACACGCCGAGAAGGACCTCGTGGAGCGGGCGGTTGCTCAGGCAAAAACAGCCCGACGCATCGGTTTGATTTCGCGAAAGAACGTGGAGGTTGCCCTGTTGGGTGGCTTCCTCGACCTGCGCGCCTGCAATCGGATCTCCGGCACTGTTGAGAACGAGGCCCTGGACGTTCACTCCTTGCGCAATGACCATTCGGGCCGTGCCGCTTTTCAACTCGGAGAGCGAAACTCTGGGCAGGATTTCCGCGTGAATGTCGGTGCCCTCCGGCGTCTGAAATTTGTGCATGGCACCATCCGGCCCCAGCAAATCCAGTTCCAAAGCGCGCACGTCGGCCGGAAAATGCTCCAGTTTGAACCGGCCCCCGGCATCCGTCACAACAGGACTTGCTTCCATTGGGAGAACATATTCCGAGTAATCTTCCTGGTGAACCACCGGCCATCCTATGAGATGGCCCCGGCCATCGGGCATCATGCTTATACTTTCGCCTTTGAGGTTAAAACCAAAGGCGCCGAGGCGCAGGCAGGCCAGCGGCATTCCCGCATCGTCCACAGCGATGCCGGATAAAGTCACGCCGCGCGAGAGCCGGACGGTGTGCTGATCGGCCACAACATTGAGCACCATTCCCGTGGTGCAAGCCCACCGCATGACGCGCGTCGCGTAAGCGGCCGCACTGACTTCAAATCCGCAATTGTTGGCACGCTCCCCGCCTGGCGCATTGTCGGGGAGGGGTAGCCTGGCGTTGCCGTCCGGGCCGGTTTTGAACGGAGACTGGTACTCCGGGACTGGCTGGCCATTGACACGAGCAAAAATCGTTGCGTCTGCGATGGGCGCGCCCGTTTCCGCGTCGAGCACTGTCACCAAAAGGCTGCGCGATGGCTTGGCGGCATCTCCCAATGCCGCAGCGCCCCGAGCCACCGGCCTTTTTGGTTCCGGCCCGCGCGCCAGCGAGGATGAATTTGTCGCCGTGGCTGATGCAGTCGCAGCGCTTTGCCAATGGCGCGCCGCCGGAGGCAAAACAACCCCCGCCGCAATCAAGGCAATTGCAGCCACGGCGGTGGTTTGAATCTGCGCCCAGCGCAACGCCGCCAGCACATCGGTCAACAGGGCCGAACCGGCTGCCGCGCCCGCGGCCGCTGCTCGGTGAGCGAGCACCACTGCGGCAATCTTGCCGGCCGCCGGCAGGACGCTGGCGGCCTCCGCCGCTTCTTTTGTCAAGCCGGCCACCAGCGCCGCGGCGGAGATTTCAGCTCCGCGGCGGCTGAGAGTGCGCCGGAGTTTCTCCAGGGCGCGGGCGACGCGCTTTTTGGCGGCTTCCTCGTTCAACCCAAGCGCCAGGCCCACGTCGCGCAGGGATTGATCCTGGAAATAGCGGAGAAGGATCGCGTTGCGGTCCGTCTCGTTGAGCCGGGCGAGCGCCTGGTCCAACTGCGGACCCTGACGGAGCCAGGAGGGATCGGAGGGAGTGGATGATTGCATGGTAACGGCTTCCTGTTCGCGCCGCCGCCGGCGCTGCTCCGCCGTCAGCGCGCGCGCGGCCACGAACCGTGTGGTCCGATGCAGCCAGCCGGCGAGGATGGTGGCGCGCCCGAGACGTTTTGCTTTGGCTGCCAGCAGAATGAACACGGTTTGGGCAATATCCTCCGCAAGGGCATTGTCGCCCGTCATCCTCCGCGCCGTTCCGAAGACCAGCGGAAGATGCCGCTCGACCAGGGATCGAAAGGCCGCCTCAGAATTTTGTCCAGCGAAGTCCTGCAACAGTTGCGCGTCATTCATATCGGCGATGCTATAACTGTATATCCGCGCCGGGCTGTCTTTGGGGACATTTATTTTGGTATGTACTAAGCCACTTGCGCACTTTTGGAAACCCCAAATGGGCGTCGGGCAGGCCGCTTTTACCGGGAGAGGAAGAATGGAAGGCGTTTGGCCGCAGATGATGGGCATGGACGCAGATTAGTGCGCCGCCCAGCCGAGCGCGGCTACGGCCTTGAAGGGATCGTTGCGTCGAAAATCGTTAATCGTCATTTATTTATCGTTGAACGATAAAAACAACTTGATTAACATGACTTTATAGCGTATCGTTGCGCCATGAATATGAATGAAATTCCTCCAAAGTCCGGAACGCGATTGAGTCGGATTAAGACCGCCTGCCGTGTTATGCGCATCTTAATTGGCGTGAATCTTGTCGTTTGCTTCCCCTTGACCTTCGCCATTTATTTTGGCTGGCTGCCAAATCTCCCCCTGGACGCGAAGATCCTTGTTTCTCCCCACCAATTGTATGTGTCGCCGCATGAAATGCCGATGACCGTCTGGGCCTTGGGACTGGTGAGGGTTGGATTAGGCGTTTTTTGCTGCCTGGCATTGTACCATTTGTTCCGGCTCTACGAACGTGGCATTTTGTTCTCGGCCAAAAATGTCCGCGACATCCGATTCCTGGGCTACTACTTGATCTGTGACTGGTTGGTGATCTACGAATTGGAGAGCTTATCCCATAAAATGGATTTGAGTTTCAATCAAGTCTATATCGGTCTGATGGTCATTTTCGTCGCCTGGGTCATGGACGAAGGGCGGAAAATCCAGGAGGAACAGGATTTGACCGTTTAAGTTTATGCCCATCATCGTGAATTTGGATGTGGTTCTCGCTCAGCGGAAAATGCGGCTGAATGAACTGGCGGAAGCGGTGGACATCACGCCGCAAAACCTGTCCATCCTGAAAACCGGCAAGGCCAGGGCCATCCGGTTCTCCACGCTTGAAGCGATTTGCGAAACGCTTGGGTGTCAGCCGGGCGATATTTTGGAGTTTCGTCCTGAAGGCGCGAAGGAGAAAGGGTAGCGAGTGGTGTGGTGGGCGCGTGGGTGCAGGACAAAGATCTTCACCTTCCTGAATTGGAGTTGAAGATCGAGTCATGGCTCGACGGAGTCTCGCCCTACCGTGAAGAAAATGGTCCTGCGCCCTGGGCGCGTCGCGCCGTGTGGCTACAGGCGCTGCACGATTTTTGCTTTGGGTCGAGTGCGCACGAGAAGCCAGCCGAGAGCAACTGGAAATATAATCAGCGTCAATTCGCCTCCCAAGTAACTCCATGGGCGAAGCGCGCCGAAGGTGGCTATTGGCATGATTCTAACTATGAGAACAGTCATCGCAAAATTGATCGGACCGATCAAAGACATCCCCACCGCAGCAGTGACAGGATGGCATTTCATCCAATCTACAACGGATGAGACGACTCCATTGCGCTGCCTTCCCGAGCGCCAAACCAAGAGCAGCAAGGTTACGCATGTCCCGAGGGACAGAATTCCGCAGATAGGCCCCAGCAGATGATCCTGCCCCACAATGCCGTGAAGGAGAATGGCCGCCAAGTTGCTCAACCCTTCGGCAAGCGTGGTGATGCTTTGAAGGAGCAGATAACCCATCAGCATCCATAAGGCGCGGTCGAACCAAATCTGGCCGGCATTGACCTTGGCAAATTCGCAGCTTAACTGGTCGTTTGTCCCGAGGCGGCTTTTCGCCACCCAGAAGGCTTCGCGGAGCGACAACCCCGTGGTTTGAAGGGTCATGACCGAATCGCGCAGGTGAGATTCGAGTTGATCCAGGTCATCTGGCCGGCAAGCCGGCGCCGCCGCGAGGCTGTCGCGCCACTGGCGGATTGCGTCTTTCAAGTCAAACTGGGTTGAGTTTTCCATAATTTGTTGAGGGTTGTGTGGACGGCCAGCCATTGATTCTTTTCCGCTTCCAGCGCCTTGCGGCCATCCTGACGCAGGCGATAGTACTTCCGTTTGCGGCCGATCTCAGATTCCTTCCACTCTGATTCGACGAGTCCTTCGTCCTCCATCCAATGGAGCACCGGATAGAGCATTCCTTCCGTCCAGACGATGTTGCCCTCCGAGAGGTCGCGGACGCGCTGGATGAGCGCGTAGCCGTAGCTTTCGCCTCCGGCCAACACCGAAAGGACCAAAGGCACCGAGCTGGCGGCAACAAGTTCTTTCGATAACATAACGCAAGAATAGCATAGCGCTGCTAGGCGTGAAAGGATTATTTTTGTGGCGGGAAAGGAGTGTGACGCTTGACAAGCCGCCGGGGCCACAGCCAAGATGGATCAGACGCCCTTGTTATTGTGATTGACTTTTCACCTTATCGCGCGCCGTTCAACGGCTTTCTTGCCGGGAGTGTCCGGGAATTCGCGGAGGAGCACCCGGACGTGGAGGTTTCGTGTGTGGCGTTCAGCGGGTGTCCGCAGCTTTGGGAGGGAGTGATCAACTTTTACGGATCTATCTGTTTGGACACCGAAAACCACTCGGCCGGGACTGTAGCGAAGTACCAGCATTTTAGGCATGGGGAGGACGAATTCGGGCGTTACTGCGATTCTCCTTTTGATTTTGCCTTTTCGGAATATAGGAACTTTAGCATCGAAGGGCTTGAGGCACCCGGCGAGACTGGGATTTTCCAGAGCGTGACGGGTCAGCGGTATAAATTGGATTATGACGAGGTCGGCGACCCTGGTTTGTGCTGGGTGGTGTGGCATGGTTTATTTGGAGTTTTGATGAAGGAGTTTCAGGATTTTGGGCGGCTGAAGCGGGCACCGGTATTTAGAATGGGCGGCAAGATATTCGATGGTTGCATTGGGGAGTTTTGGAGGTGCTGAAAAGGCGAATTCCAATCGGCCAATGCAAAGGTCAATTCGACCGGAAGATTGACGTTCACAGCGGTTTCGGCTAATTTGTCCTGCATGAAGACGTTGGAAGCAGACAAGGCGACCGGGAACTTTACAAAGTTCCTGAGCAGGGTGGTTGATGATCAGGAATCATTCCAAATCGTAAGGGAAGGGGTTCCTTGCGCTTATTTGGTGCCTGCGGGAGAGGGCAATTGCAACAGTCATGAATTTGCCGCTGATTTGGCCGACGCCGGACTCAGCATTCAGGACAGTCGCGCTTTTGCCATCGCCGTGCGCAAAGGCCGCAAAGCTCTCAAACCCCTGAAGAATCCGTGGGGCTGATCCTGGACAGTTCGCTGTTTATCGCCGACGAAAGGAATCGTTTCAATTTGTCCTCTTGGTTGCGCGCCCGGCCACCGGAACCCGTCGCTGTCAGCGTCATCACGCTATCTGAATTGTGGTTTGGAGTTGAATCTGAACCTGACGCAGACCGAGGCAGGCGGCGCAGCCGTTGGCTTGAGAAGACCTTCCGCCGACTGGAAGTGGTGCCATTGGATGCGGCGATGGCGCGAGTCCATGCGCGTCTCTGGGTGCAACTCTCCAACGCGGGATTGATGATCGGCCCGCACGACTTGATTGTCGCGGCTGCGGCGGTACATCGGCGCTGGGCTTTGGCTACGTTCAACGCAGCGGAATTCCGGCATGTTCGCGGCTTGGAAGTAATAGAGCCTAAGTAGTATGATCGCGATAAGGAGCAAGAGAATATGAGTGACATGAACGGATATTTTATCGCAGCAGGGTTCACGCGCTCGCAGCCGCTTGGGCCGGGGCGCGGCGGGTGCCAGAGTTCGATTATGTGCGCGGGCAGCGAGGAGGAGGCGCGAAAGCGGTTTGAGGAATGGTTGTGCGCGCAACCGGAAGGGGAAACGCAAACGCAGACGCAAATCCACAAGATGACGGCCACGGCGTTTGTGGACAAGCTGCTGACGGAAACGGAATCGGTTCCGATTGACTGGCAGGCGGTTGCGAAGCAGGCGCAAACGGATTTGGAATTGGTTCCCGCCGATGATTTTGACCAGGGTTATTGGGTGGACGTGAACGCTCTGTGCCAGCCCGGTCCCAGTCTTGAGGGGTTGCGCCTGGATTTGCCGGAGGATGTTCGTTCGGGATTGAATTGGGCCGAAGATAAGCAGTTCTTTTTTGTGTTGAGCGCGCTGTCTCCGCCGCCGCCGCCGCCGCCTGAATTGGCGGAGGAAGGGGAAGGCGGCGCTCCCGATGCCGCGCAACCTGCGGAAGAAGCCGGTGGCGAGTCCGACTTTGGGCTTGCGGAATTGGAGGCGGATTTTCCGGTGCTGGCAGACAAGCAGGCGGCGGTCTTGATTCGCGCGCGCAACGCCGCGGTCGCGGCTTGGCTGTGGCGCAACTATGCGGCGAACACGGAATTGGCGGGGAATCCAATCCGAATTGATCCGTGGTGCGGCGGGGTGGGACTGGGAGAAGGCTGAAGGTGAAAAGCTGAAATTGGGAAAGCGGAAAGCTGAAATCAATCGAGTCACGGCTCGTCCGAGCCTCGCCCTACATCGCACTTTGTCAGACGTTTGAGGCGGGTGTGAAATATTCTCGTTAGGGCTTAACCAACTGTTCTTCAGAAGCGGCCCCGATAGCCAGCCTGCAAAGCAGGAGGGGTTGGACTTGGCAGCTCACGGTTTTGCGCAGACCCAGGTGAAAAGGACGGGGACGAGGGTGCCAAAGGTGGCTGTTCCGGCCTTTTCGTCCTGGGAAAGCATCTGAAGGCCGGTCACTTTGCCGCCGGCGCCAATGGCGTAGCCCACGACGGCCATGCCCGCGTAGTGTTTGGCATCGTAGGGAACCTGGATTTTGACGATTTTCTGGAACCGCTTCAGGTTCCCTGCGGAGATGCCAACGACGACAGGGGCCGGCGTGCCGGATACCGGCGTGAATTTGCCTGTGTTGTAATAGAGGCGAATTGGAACGGTGTCCGTCACGGCGTCCGGCGGGATTTCGACGGTGACGCCATCCAGTGGCGAACCGGGTTGGGCGACCTGGATTTTTGCGCCTGCGGCTGAAACGTTGGTTGAGAGGACATCAACCTCGCGGCCGGAATCGAAGGCGGCGCCTTTGGGGCCTGCCGCACCGCAGGCCACGCCGGGCAGGAGCAGCCATATGGCCACTCCCGCGCAATACCAGCCGAACAGGCTTTGGAGGCGGTTCATGATGGTTCTACTTTCGCGCCTGATTTGGCTTTGCTTTGCGGGGGGCATCTGGCTGGGCGTTTCCTTGTTCGTTGGTCTTGATTTGGATTTGCTCGTCCATGGAAGGAACTGGGACGGTGATGATGATCTTTCCATGCGGTCCGCGGCTGATGGCGGGACGGGCATGTTCCTCGTCGGCCTGGATTGGGACGACGGTGCAAACGTCGGCCCAACTGGCGCCGGTTCCGTCTGGACCAGCATTATCGGAAGCATCATGGTAATCCAATTCGCCGTTAAAAGTGCTGCTCTGCATGTTGGGCGTTCCTTCGTACAGGAGGACGTTGACGGTCCACTGGGTCGGTATTGCGGGTCCGGGGATGTCATTCACATGGTCGTCATAGTAGTGGACGCGGAATGTATAGGTGCCGCCCCATTGGATGGTGTTGGCGGTGGACAAGGTCCAGTGTTCCGGGCCGTAGCCCTCTGTCTGGTCGAAATCCAGGTTGCCGCCAGAGGCGGTGGTGTGATGGTAATAGCAGGAGTAATCACCAGTGGGATCAATGGTGTAGAGGTCCAGGTCGGTGTTGTCGGTATTCCAGGTCAATGTGGCGAGGATGACGGCATTGGTGACATCCTCAATGATCTGGAAAGGCTGCTTTTGAGTGTTGGGGACTTGGACAAGATTTCCGTTCCCGTTGATTCCTTTGGTGACAAATCCCAGGGTATTGGTCCCGGAGTTTAGACTGAGTTCCACACTAAAGTAGCCGGACTGGTCCACCGAAGTGGCGATGGTTTCGCTCGAATTCAACACGATATCCAGTTCGGAGACCAGCACCTGCCCGCTGTCAATTGTGCCGACAAGATTAATGTTGCGGTTCATGATGTGCTCGCCATCGGTGTCGGAGGTGACTTTGACTTGGGCGGCGCCGCTGCCATCAAAGCCAAGCAGGGCGTCGGCGTAGATATTTTCAAAGCCCTCAGCCTGGAAGGAACCCTCGCCGATGAGCGCTACAGCAGGGAAGGTCTTATAAGACAGGACGTTGGAGTTGGCGGGATCGTAGGAGAGGGTCTGGGTGGTCCCCGGGAAATTGGGATCGTTGATCAAGAGAGTCTGGATGCTGCCGTTGTTGGTGTGATCGTAGGCGAGAATGGCGTGAGAGCCGTTGCCAAAAGGATTGAGGATGGTTGGGATGTGGGTGTTGTCGAGGACATTGATCATGGAGGCCATCCGGTAGGCGGCAGGCAAATTGTAATTGTTTTGCACCGCCGGCAGATAGTCGGACCAGAGTTGGGCGACGGAGTCAAAGGCGCGGGTGCGAATGATCTCCTGGCCGAGGATGGTCCCTCCGCTGGGCAGTGGAAGAGACTGCATGAACAGGGGGTAAAATCCGCCGCCTTCATTCTCAAAGAACCACTGTTCAAACGCGCACATGCCAAGGCACTCGCCGCCGGGGTTGTAAACCGAACCGGGATTGCCCACTTGGAAGCCGTCAGCCCACGGGAGGTAGGCGGTGGCGGGAGCGGTAGTGGTGGACAGGCCCAACTGCGCCAGAATCCAGGTGTAAAGAGAGGCGTGGAAGGTCTGGAAGGTGAGCATGCCGGCATTGGTATCAATGGAAACGACTTGGCAGGGCACCAAGGCGCCGTTGGAGGAGATGTAGTAGGGGACGGGGACGACATTGCCATTGGTCGGGTAGGGAATGGTGATGGAGATGGGCTGGCCGAAATTGGCGGAGTTGCTGTTGACTTGGAGATTGAGGATATAACCGGCAGCCGTGCCGCTTTGAGGGGTGAAATCTCCGCTGTTCGAGGAGAGGCTGATGGTGACATTGCTAGTAACGGCTCCCGGGGGAAGACTGACCGTAATGTCACCCAGCGGCCCGGCGCTGAACTGGACGTTAGAGCCAAATTCGCCTATTCCCAAATTTGTCAACAGCGTGTCGGTGCCAGTCAGAACAACGACGCCGGCTGGGCCTGCTGAGGCCGCAAAAGGATCGGCGCCGATGTTCAAAAGGCCGCTCTGATTGGTGCCCAGGAAGAAGCCGACGCCGGCCTGCTGCTTCTGCAAGAAAGCGCCATGAAAGGAGAGTGTTTTCAGGTGCTTGTTGGTGTAGATATTGCTGACGGAACCGGTGAACAGGCCTGTGCTTGGGGTGACTGTGAATTTGAGGGTCTTGTTTGTGCTGGTGATTTTGTCTGCCTTTTGCAGTTCGATTTCATTGGTGATGGCGGATGGCAAATTGCCCTGGGACACGCTGAACAGCAGATTGGTCGTCGCAAGGATGGGGGTGGAATTGGAGGGGAAGAACCTGGACCCGATGACGCGGGCGTTGAAGTTGGTAAAACCAACGGGGTAATATGCGGCTGTGTGCTGTCCCGGCTTAATCCATTGGAGCAAGCCGGAGACGTCGCCGCCCGACTGGCCGGAAATGGTCAGCCATCCTAAAATGAACCCCTTGCCGGAGTAGAGGGATTGGGAAATCGGAGCGAACCCGTTCTGAGAAACTGACGTTGAAAGGGAGGAAAGGACGGTGCCATCGGCCAGATTCAACGACCAGATCGCACTGCCACCGGAGCTGATTTTGATGGAACCGACGCCATCGCCCGCCGGCAAGTTGGTTGAACCGGAAGTGCCCGCAATGGCAAATGTATATCCACCGTCGTTGGTGTGCGCGAACAAGCCGGAGCGATAGGCTGTCAGCGAATTTGTCAGGGTTGGGGAGATGAGCGCTCCAGAAATTGAATTTGAACCCATGGGTGAAGAGCCGTTCAAGTCCAGTTGCAAATGCACGGTGACGACATTGGATCTGGACAGGGTGATCTTGTTGGTGGCCAGCCCGGAAAGCGAGAATTGGCCTGAAATGCTCCTTGCGGTCCCGGCGACGAAGAGTTGCGCCGAATAGCCGCCGCCGCTGGTCACGGTGACTCGAGCCGGACCCGATGAACTGGCATTGACTCCGGCGGTTGGATAGTCGAGTCCGACGTAAGTCCCCTGGACGGCCAGGAAAGGGTTGGTCACGAAGGTGGCCGTGAGGAAGACATTGCTGGTGAGCGTGAACGTCAGGGTTTTGCTGCTGGACGTTATGCTGCCGTTCCATCCTGTGAAGAGGTTGCCTGTTTTCGGCTGCGCCACCAGAGTGTGATGGCTTCCCCAAGCGAAGGTGTGCCCGTTCAAGTTCGTCACGTTCGGGGTTATGGTACCGCTGCCCATGACCTCCACCTCGATATAGTACCTGTTGGTGTTGACGGCGCTCTCAGTGATAGCATTATCCACGTTTTGCGCGGCGAGGGATCCAACAAGAGAGATAAGTCCTGCGAATGCTGGAACAAGAAACGACAATTTCATATGGTTTTAACTGGTTTCCAACGTTGTGTCACATAGCGCTTTTGCAACGGCCCCAACCGGAGGTTGCACACCTCTGACGGTGACGTTCCGCTGGCGTGTGACTTACTTATGACGGCAATACTGACATTTTCCTGAATTGCTTCAAGCAGAAAATGCAAAAAATCAAAATCCCGGTGGCTTCAAACTCCCTTTCACGACCTGCAAATGGTTCGGGGTTTGCCGGCGCGGAGGACGCGCAGGGAAAAGCCGCGCGCGTTGTCATACGGCTCGACGCGGGCGGTGATTTCGAGGACGGGGTAACGCACGGTCGCAAGGCCGTAGCTTTTGTAGGTTTGGGCGAATAGTTCGGTCTCGACCATGCCGGTCCAGTCGGCCAGGGTCAGGAATTTCATCGGCTCGCCGGTGATTTGATGGTGGGTGCGCTGTTCGACTATCAGGCCGCATGTGACCACTTCCCGGCCGACGTGTTCGCCGAGGCGCGATACGGGGCAATAGGTTTCCCAGGCGATGCGGTCGTGGAGTTCCAGGGGATGGCCGCTGGCGGGGAAGCCGAGCAATTCGTTTTCCGATTCCAGGCGCTCGCGGCGGGTCGGCTCCTGCAAGCAATTAGTGAAGTTTGAATTGGTGAATGATCGGGCCGGAGGCCCGACG
>Ga0182030_10021274_pt1 | contig 12160 bp, 2 predicted proteins | sample 812S3MmetaG_FD_121299 | JGI IMG/M metagenome (GOLD analysis project Ga0182030, IMG submission 121299) | Permafrost microbial communities from Stordalen Mire, Sweden - 812S3M metaG (Illumina Assembly) | ecosystem: Environmental > Terrestrial > Soil > Wetlands > Permafrost | place: Sweden...
TCGCCCTGATCGTCATGGCCCGGCTCGACCGGGCCATCAGCAGACGCACAGTTTGCGTCGAGCGATGGCTCGGTCAAGCCGAGCCATGACGTGGGTCAATGTTTCGGACGCCTGGTATAATACAATGGGAGTTCCCCCGGCTCCGCCGGGGAGGCAGTAGAAGTTTGACGTTTCCGGGGGTAGTCCCCGGCTATCCATCGATGAAACTCCTGATCGTGAGCCGCCAACCCTACGAGCGACAGTTGGCACTGTAACGAATCGGGCCAGAGTCGCTGAGGAAGCCAGGCGCGGTTCGTTTGAATACCCGGCCGCACCTTCGCCGGCCGTGCTCGCACTGATGGATGGGAGGAGGGTTGGTCGCACCAGCATCAGACCGACACGTCGCGGGAAACCCGCCAACCAGGAGAATTCCCGATGACCTCTTTTGTCGTGACCGTTCAGAAATATATCGCCGCTGACCCGGCTGACAACCCTCCGCCAACCGGCTTCGGCGCCTACCAAATCGTCGACTCAGCGGACAATATCGAGAAGCTGACACCGGCCGATATCTTTAGCGATACGCTCAGCGGAATCACGTCGGACAAAGGCTCGGTCGCGCTGACGGTCGCACTGGCCCTGACGCTTGAAACGAAAACGGCGAACGTGCCCGGCGGCGGCCCGATCATGGTCACGGCACCCTCGGGCGATAATGTCAGCGTCGCCGGGACGGTATCGGACTTCACCGCCGTTCCGCTGTCCGAGTATTCCGTCTTTCACTCGATCGGTGCCACCGCGGTGAGCGTCACCGACAGCGCCGCCGATATCGAAGGGATGTCCGCGAAGCAGATCCTGGATCTCGGTCTGGGCAACCTCGCCCTGACGATCACATCGAACGACAACTCGCTTGCGTTGACGGTTGCCCAGGCCGTGGTGCTCGAGGCGCTGCATGTAGAGATCAACTTCAACCTCGTCGTGCCGTCGGGCGATACGATCACGGTTTCCGACACCGAGGCGAATATCGAAACTCTGACGCCGGACCAGGTCGCCAGCCTGGCCTCGATCGGCGTCACCGCGTACGCGGCGAACGACATCTCCACCACGATCTCCGTCGCGCGGTATCGCGACGACGTCGCCGCTCTGCAAAACAACCAATTCACCTATGCGGGCCCGGTGGCCATTTCCGACACAGCGGCGAGCATCCAGCTCCTGAGTCCGGCCGACATCGACGCGGCGCGCTCCATCGGTCTGGGTCAGATAAATTCCGCCGAGTCCGTGGAACTCACGGTGGCCCAGGCGGTGGCGCTGGAGAGCCAGTTGGTCCCGATCGTCGTGCCTGGGGGTGGCTATACCGTGGCCATCGCGGATCTCGCGTCCAATCTCGTGACCCTGACGCCGACGGAAATCGCCGGGTTGCCCTTTATCGGTGTCTCGTCGATCGCGGCGGTGGACACCCCCGCTTTACTCAGCGCGGCGCAGATGAGCGCGCTTGGGGCCGCGTCGATCCCGGTCGTGGCGCCGCCGGCCAACCCGATGCAAAACGACGGCAACGCTCAGATCTCCGGCCCGGACGGCACGGGCCTGACGTTCGACGTCACGTGGGCTCCGTCGGTCGCGTCGGCGCCCGTGAGCTTCGTGGCGGACGCGGTGGCCGCGTTCCAATTTTACGCCAATCTCATCACCAATACGACCACGCTGTACTACACGGTCGGATACGGAAGCGTCGGCGACGGGCCGGTGGGTTTGGGCGATCTCGGCCAAAATAACCCAGAATATGAAACGGGAGGCCCGCTGACCTACGCGTCGGTGACGGCCCAGATGGTCGCGGATGAGCAATCGCCCGCACAGTTGGTAGCAGACGCCTTCTTGCCGCAAACCGACCCATACGGCGGCGAAGCCGTCGCGGTGCCCGAAGCGGAATTGCAGGCCCTGGGGTTGCCGAACACGGACGCGCCTCCCTCCGCGAGCAACCCCGATGACATTCTCGGAGCCAGCGATACTACTCTGTACAACTTCAGCACCGATCCCGAGGCGGTGCTTTCCGGTACGTATGGTCTCGTCGGCGTCCTCGAACACGAGATCTCGGAAGGGATGGGGCGGCTTTCGGAGATCAACACGAAGGGGCCGAACGGGACCTCAACCAAATACGGGCCCATCGACTTTTTCCGTTATGCCGCACCCAACCAGCTCCAACTGACGAACGGGGCTCCGTCTTATTTCTCGATCAACAATGGTGCGACCAACCTCGACTTCTGGAACAATAATCAGACCGGCAATAGTGGCGACCTCGCTGACTGGGCGCCCAGCGCCCTGAACGATTCCTTTGACGACAGCAACCAGACCGGACCCGATCCGGTCACGCCGACCGACATCCTGCTGATGAATGTCCTCGGCTACGACATCAGCCCGCTCGTCACGTTCAATGCCGATTACATCGAAGCGCTGACCCCGGCCGGGATCGGGATGCTGGCCGAGGTTGGTATCAAGTTCGTCGTGGCGACCGACGTCTCCGTGCTGCTGACGGCGGCCCAGGGCGTCGCGTTCGAGGACGCACCGATCAACGTCCAGGCGCCTCAGAACGAAGGGGTCGCGTTGCAGGACAGCTACGCCGACATCCAATCGCTGACCCCGGCGCAATACGACGATCTGCCGGCGGCCGGCATCGAAGATCTCCTTCTCACCGATACCGCCGCCGATATCGAGGCGCTTACGCCGGCCGAGTTGGCCACGTTCGATAACCTCGGCGCCACCAACATCGTCTCGATCCGGTCGACCGACGCGTCCGTCGTGCTCACCGTGGCCCAGGCGCTGGCGATCGAGGGCGACGCCATTCCGGTCATCGTCCCCGTTGGCGACACTGTCACCATCACAGACGCGGCCGGCGCCGTGGGCGCGCTGAGCGCGGCTCAAATCGCCAAACTCCCGACTATCGGCGTATCCGTAATCACCGTGACTGATGGTTCGGTCACTCTGAGCGTTGCTCAGGCGGTGGCGCTCGACGATGGCGATATCATCCTGACCGTGCCCATCGGCGATTCCATCAGTGTTTCCGACACGGCCGATGCCGTACTGGGCCTGACCCCCGGCCAGCTTGGGTATCTGGCATCGATCGGCGTCATGTCGATCACCATCGCCGACACCGCCGCGGGAATTGAAGCAATCCCCGCCGGCGATATGGCCGATTTCCCCCAGATCAGCGTCACCGCGCTGGTATCGACCAGCGGTTCGGTCGGACTGAGTGCCTCCCAGGCCGTGGCGCTGGAGGGCGACTATCTCCCCGCGATCATCCGCGTCACCGCTCCCACGGGCGATACGGTGACCGTCTCCGACACCGCGGCCAATATCGAGACGCTGACCGCGAGCCAGATCACCGGGTTGCCGGCGATTGGCGTCACCGGGATCACGGCGACCAGTGGCGCGGTTATGCTGACAGTCGCTCAGATCCTGGCGATCCTGGGCGCATCGCTCAACGTCGCGTTCCCGCTGGGCAGTTCGTTGCGGGTATCCGATTCGACCGAGGCCATCGGGTCGCTGACCCCGGCGCAGATCAATCAGTTGCGATCTTTGGGGGTGACCAAACTGGTGTCCGACGAGGGACCGGACTCCGCGATAAGCATGACGGTCGCGCAGGCGCTGGTGCTCGAGGTCGATGCGATGTCCGTTTCGGTGGCAGGTGTCCCCGATGCCTCTCACATTGAAGACACCGCCGCCAATATCGCGTCGCTGACCGCGCTTCAGATCGAGGCGCTTCCGGCGGCCGGTTTTGGCGGGATAGAGGTGTCCGATGGCGGCAGCCATCCGCACGGGGTACCGGTCACCGTGGCCCAGGCTCTGGCCTTGGAAGACACGTCCATCTACATTTACGGCAACAACCTGCCGCTCTCCAACGTCGAGGTCACCGACACCGCCGCGCATATCGAGACACTGACCCCCACCCAGATCTCTGGGCTGTCGGCCATCGGCCTGGCTGGTCAGGGCCCGATCTACATTGATCCGACCGACGGCTCCCTTGCGTTCAGCGTCGCCCAGGCGCGCCAGATATACAATTCGCAAGCAGCGCAATCTCTGTTGGCGTTCGTTTTTCCGGCTGGCGGAACGATCACGATCCATGACACCTCGGCCAATTTGCTTTCGTTCATCGAAACGGTGCCGGCCAACGATATCGACCAGCTTCTTGGCGACGGCCTGACCGGATTTGTTTCGACACTCGGATCGGTCACGCTGTCGTTCAGTCAGGCCAATCTGCTTTTGGGCTGGGGGACCAGCGTCACCGTCCCGACGGGTGACGCGGTCACTATCAACGACTCCGCGACCAACATCGACGGTATGGCCCCGAGCTACATCGCGGACCTGGGGTCGCTCGGTGTCTCAGCGATCACGACGTTGGCTGCGTCCGTTCAACTCGACGTCGCTCAGGCGCTGGCCCTCGAGGCGGTGAATATCGTCGTTTCGGCGGGTTCGTCCGTGATCGTCGCTGACACCCTGACCAACATCGAAGAACTGACGCAACCGGAGAACGCGGCACTTTCATCGATCGGCGTCACCGGTCTGGAAGTCATCGACACCGCCGCCGCCATCGAGGCGCTGACACAGAGCCAGATTTCCAGCCTGACGGCGACCGGGGTCACCGCGATCCGAAGCAGCGACGCGTCGGTTGTGCTGACGGTCGCTCAGGCCAGCTACCTCGAAGCCGCGGCCTTGCCGGTAATGGTGCCCGGAGGCGATGAGGTGACCGTCGCGGATAACGTGCCGAACCTTGATACGCTGACGGCGCCGGAAATCGCCGCCCTGCCATTGATCGGCGTGACCGCGATGACGGCGATCGAGACCGAGGCCGGAGTCGGAGGACTGGCCCCGGGCCAGATCACCAGCCTGGGGACTCTGGGCATTACGACGATCACCGTGACCGATGCCTCGGTCACGCTGCTGGCGGCGCAGGCCCAGGCGCTGGAAGCGGCATCGGTCACGGTGGTTGTACCCACGGGCGACACCGTGACCATTGTCGATAGTCCGGACAATATCCTGACCCTGACTCCGTCCCAGATCGCGTCGTTGCCGGCAACCGGCGTATCCGCGATCACGACAAACGCCGCTTCTGTCGAACTGACGATCGCGCAGGCGGAAGCGATCGGCCCGCACCTGTCCATCCTTGCCCCATCCGGCCTTGCCCCATCCGGCCCGATCATCCTCGCGGACACCGCCGCCAACATCGATGGTTTTCTGAGCGGTGGCGCGGTCGCGGCCGTGCTGACTGCCAGTAATGCCACCAGTATTATGGCGACCGACGTCACGGTGTCATTGAGCGTGGCCGAGGCCCTGGCGCTGGAATCCGCCAACACGAGTCTCGGAAAGACCGTCGCCATTGGCGCTCCACCGGGCCAGAGCGTGATGGTCGCCGACACCGCCGCGAACATCGAGGGCATGACCCCCGGCCAGATCGCGGAGCTGTCCACGCTGGGGGTCACCTCGGTCGTCGCGACCGATACAGGCCTGGTACTGACCGTGGCGAAGGCGCTGGCGTTTTACGATCCGCTGTCCATCGCCGTGCCCACCGGCGACCAGGTGGTTATCGCCGATACCGAGAGCCAGATCGATCTCCTGACGCCGTCCGAGGTGTCCGGCCTGGCGGCACTCGGGGCCAACAGCATCGAGGTCTCGGACCTCACCGGCGCGGCGGCCTTGACGATCGACGGCGGCACGACCCTGGCGGTGGCCGGCGCGGTGCCGGAAGCGCAGACAATCGTGTTCGCCGGTCGCGGCGGGACGCTGTCACTGAGCGATACGAAGGCGTTCGGTGGAATCATCGATGGGCTCACGCCAGAGGACGCCATCGACCTGACCGATGCTGGCTACGACCCGACCGCGACCGCCAGCCTCGGCGGCGGCAACGTGCTGACTGTCGTCGAGGCGAGCGGCACCTATACCCTGCAACTGGATCCGACGCAGATCTTCCTGACCACGCCGGCCTGGCAAGCGGCTCCGGATGCCGGAACCGGTACCGAGATCACCTACGCGCAGCCGGCGTTCAGCGCCTTTGCGCAGGTCACCGGCGGCCAGACGTTGGACGGCGCTGTCGTCGCCTATCAGGCCGAGGTTGATGCGACCGGCGGCACGGTCAATCGGGCAATCATCCAAAGTGGCGGGGTTCTGCGGATCGATGCCGGTGCGACGGTCTCCGGCACAACCATCGACAGCGGCGGCTCGTTGGAGCTTCAGTCGGGCGCGATTACCGGGGACGCGACGACCTTCGGACCGGCTTCGAGCGGTACGGCCGGCGGTACGCTGGCCATCGACGGCACGATCATGCCGGCCGCCGCCATCGCCAACGTCGCTCAAGGGGATGTCATCGATCTGACGTCGATCCCTTACGACAACGGTGGCTCCGCCACGATCGAAAGCGGCAACACGCTGCAGGTGATAGAATCGGGCGCGACGTACGATCTGGCCCTGGATCCGTCACAGGTTTTCCTGAACCAGACGTTCGCGCTCAGTCCCGACACCAATATCGGAACAGATATCACCGAGACCGCGGCCCCGTTGATGAGCGGCGCTGTCATTCCAGCGTTGGGCTATGCCAACGGGGCGATGGTGGGGAGCGGCGGTCGCCTTACCATCGACCCAACCGGCATGCTGAATAACGGCGTGGTTGGCGCGGGCGGTCTGGTGGACCGGTTGGCCGGTGGATCGTTAGGCAACGCATTCAACTTCGGCGCCGACGGCGGTACGCTGGATGTCGGCGGCTCCATCCCGTCCATGACCACCGTGTATGGTTTCGGCGGCAACGATGTGATCGCCCTTCCCGGCGTCGCGTTCGATCCTACCGCGACGCCGACGGTTGCCGCCGGCAACCAGCTTCAGTTCACCGCGAACGGCACTGCCTACAGCCTGTCCATCGATCCGGAGCAACTTTTTCTTGGCTCCTTTTCACTGAAAGGGGATGGGAGTACCGGGACCGACATCACACTGACCCAGACGCCGATCACGACCGATGAAGGCGTCAATCCGGGCCAAAGCCTGGCTGGCGTGGTTGTCGCCGCGACCGGGCACCCGACCATCGCCGGTTCAGTGGTCAACATCAGAATCGATACCGGCGGAACGGCTGACGTCCATGCCGGGGGCACGATCAGCTATGCGGTCATCACCAATGGCGGTCTGCTCGACCTGAGCAGTGGTTCCTCCGCGAGCGGGGCTATCGGCTTCGGTCCGGTGGCCGGCGGCACGCTGGAGATCGGTGACACGTCGCCGTTCAGTGCCACGCTCACCGGCTTCGCGGCTGGCGATACGATCGATCTCACCGCTGTTCCCCACGTCGGCACCGACCGGGTTGCGCTGCTGTCCGATGGCACATTGCAACTCGTCACCAGTGTGGGAACGTATGACCTGCGACTGTCGGCCAGCGACAATTTCGCGCACGATTATTTCTATTTGAGTCGCGATGCGGTTGGCGGCACCGACATCGGGATCATCAATGAATCCACGGCCCGAACGCTGATCTGGACTGGCGGTCAGGGCACCAGCTTCAATGACGCGGCGAACTGGGACGACGCGACCACCAACCTCGATCCGGCGCCGCTGGCACCTGACCCCGCCGACATCGCGGAGTTCCTGACCAACGGGGGCGCGATCGGTGGCGGCGGCACGGTCGCGGCCGCGACGTTCGACGGAGGCGGCATTTGGCAATTCGCGGCTGGCGGCGCCCTGACTGTGTCAGGGAGCATGATCGTTGGCGCCAGCGAAGCCACTGGCCTGCTGATCGATGACGGTGCCAGTGTTATCGCGGCGGGCACCGCGGCGGCCAGCATCGCCAACACGGCGGCCGCCAGCGGTTCCTCGGTCAACGTTTCGGGCGCCGGATCGACCTGGCGGGTCTCTGGGCTGCTGGACGCCGGCGTAGCGGGCTCTGGCGCGCTGGAACTCAGCGGCGGAGCCACCGTGACCGCCGGATCGCTGGACGCGGGCAATATCGCGTCCGCGGTCGGCCAGATCGGTTTGTCCGGTCCCGGCACGGAACTGTCGGTCGCCAACGCGGCCACGGTGGCCGACGACGGGGCCGGTGTGCTTTCGGTTTTGAATGGCGCCACGTTCTCCGCCGCCAGCCTGACCATTGGTTCGCGGAACGATAGTTCGGGCGCGCTGATCGTTTCCGGCAATGGCAGTGTCCTCCAGATCAGCGGCGCGTTGAACATCGGCACGGCGCTCGGAACCGGCGATCTGACTGTTGGGCCTGGCGCGGTGGTCAACGCGGCCGTTGTAAACTTACAGGGCGGCGTGGTGCTGGAAGGAGGGCTCCTCGATCCCACCGTCTTCATCGAAAACGGCGGCAGCACGACCGGCGGTTTCGGCACGGTCTCCTCGCAATTCATCCTGCTCGAAGGCACCATTCTTTCCAACGGCAGCAAGTCCGGTAAGGAAACCGAGGTCGTGCAGGGGACTGTCGTTGGCGGTGGCACGGCGACGATCCAGGGCTCGGTGTCCGTGAACGGCCCAGGAATATTGCAGATCGGGACACATGATACGATCGAACTAACCGGCGCGGTGTTAAATGCCGCGACAACGACCTTCACCGACAATTTGACGCCAACGGGGACTTATTCGATCAACAACAGCGTCATCGACGTGGTGTTCCAGGACACGACGGGCGTGCTTCAGTTGGACGACATCGCCGGTTTCGCCGGGACCGTCGCGACGTGGAAAGCGGGCGATTCGTTCGTCATCACGGGTGGAACGTTGTCGAACGTTGGTGTCAGCAACGGCAACACTTTGACCGTGCAGGACAGCGGCGCCGGCGCCGGATCGGGTGGGATCGATACGATCATCTTCGGCTCCGCGATCAGCCCGGGCGGCGTCAACATCATCGACGGCAACACCGTGCAGGCGGTTGCGTGCTTCGCCGAGGGAACGTCAATCGAAACCGAACGTGGTCCCGTCCCGGTTGAGCATATCACGGTAGAAGACCGCCTGGTGACCGTGGGCGGCGCAAGCGAGCCGGTCGTTTGGGTTGGATCGCGCACCGTGAACTGCGCACGGCATCCGGAGCCGGAGACGGTATGGCCGGTACGGGTGCGGGCTGGGGCATTCGGCGCGGGGCGGCCACGGCGCGACCTGTTCCTGTCCCCGGATCACGCGGTTTTTGTGAACGGCGTACTGGTTCCGGTAAAGCTATTGGCCGACGGCGCGAGTATCGTTCAGGAGAGCCGCGACCAGGTAACGTATTACCATGTGGAACTGCCGGAGCACGCGGTCATCCTGGCCGAAGGGCTGGCGGTGGAAAGTTACCTCGACACCGGCGATCGCGCGAATTTTGGTCGGGACGGAGTGATGCGGCCGCACCCCGACTTCGCCGCGCGCCTGGCGCCGGACACGGCGTGGATGTGGGAGTCTCGCGGCGCCGCGCCGTTGGTCACGGTTGGGCGGGCGCTTGAGGCGCTGCGCCGGACAGTCCTGGAAAATACTTCGCGGAGTTCTCAGTTCCAGGGATCCGCTTCGCGAACTGGCTGACCGCCCCCCTCGCGTGGTGTGCGACAACCTCAATACCCACATGTCCAAAGGCGTCGCCCGTCTCGTGGTTGCCACGGGTCAGACTTTCCCACCTGGCTTTGTCGGGCCGGTGGGATAACGTCAGATCTTAACGAGGTCGGCGCCGAACCGACCGAGGGCGAACCGGACCAGCGATTGCCGGTCCCGGCCGCCCATGCCGGGAGGCGCGAACATTCGGACATATTACGGGGCGAAGTGCCCGGCCAGATCGGCGACGACCTCATCCACGACGCCGCTCCAGTCACCCGGTCGAGGCTGGCGGTAGATGCGCAAGCCAGGATACCACGGGCTGTCTCGCCGGCCGGTGAACCAGCGCCAGCAGGCATCGAAGCGATCCAGCAGCCAGACGGGCTTGCCCAAAGCGGCCGCCAGATGCGCGACGGCTGTATCGACGGAAATGACAAGGTCGAGGTTCGCGATCAACGCTCCGGTGTCCGCGAAGTCTTCCATCTCCGCCATGAAATCGGTCAACGGAAAGCGCGCAGGCGCCTCCGGGCCGCTCTTCTGCAGGCTCACGAAATGCAGTCCGGGCAGCTCGAACAAAGGTGCCAGGCAGTCCGGGGACATGGAGCGCCGGCGATCGACCGCGGCCAGACCTTTGGACTCAATCCGGCGGTTACCCGCCCAAACCAGGCCAACCCGCCAGCCCTGGGCAGCCGTCGCCGCGAGCCGCGTTCGCCAGGCGCCCGACAGCGTCGCGTCGGCTTTCAGGTATGGCGTGCCGCCAGGGATGGTCGCGAGAGTGGTCCCCAGCGCCAACGGCAGGCTGAGCATCGGGCAGTGGACGTCGAAAGCCGGCCGTTCCTCGCCGCGGACCACCACCAGATCGACTCCAGGCAAGCCGCGCAGCAGCCGGACAAGCGGCTTCTGCGCTTCCAGGATCACTCGCGACACACGCGCCGCCGCCAACGGCGCGTAGCGGCAGAATTGCAGCGTATCACCGAACCCTTGCTCCGCGTGGATCAGCAGTGTCTGTCCCGCCGCCGTTTCACCGCGCCACTGTGGCTGTGCGAAATCGCGGTGCGCCCGTTGCATTTGTGGCGTCTTCCAGCGCCATTCATGCTCCCGCCATCCAGCCGCCAGGTCTCCTTGGGCCAGCAGGATGATCCCAAGGTTGCTGTGTGCCTCCGGCTGGTCAGGATCGCGCGCCAGGACCTCGCGGCAGCACGCGGCCGCCTCATCCAGCCGGCCGAGTTCCTTCAGCGCCGTGCCCATATTAAGGTAAGCGTCCACGTAGTCCGGCCAAATCGCGAGGGCGTCGCGATAACAGGCGACCGCGGCGTCTGGCCGCCCCTGTTCCCACAGGGCGATGCCCAGATTGCAATGCGCCTCATGATAGTCTGGCCTGAGGGCAAGGGCCTTGCGATAGCAGTCGATCGCGTCCTCCGGCTGTCCCTGTGCCAACAGCAGGGTGCCCAGGTTATTGTGGGCCTCCGGGTAGTGTGGCCGTAGGCTGAGGGCTGTCCGGTAGCATGCGATCGCTTCGTCTGGCCGGTCCTGCTCCTTGAGCACCGAGCCCAGGTTGTCGTACGCTTCCGCGTAATCCGGTTTGCGGCGAAGCGAGTCGCGAAAGCAGGCGGCGGCCTCGGGCAGCTTGCCCTGCTTCCACAGCACGGTCGCCAGGTTGAAATGGGCCTTGGCATAATCCGGCCGGAGCTCAAGGGCCCGACAGTAGCAGGCGATCGCGTCCGCCAACCGCCCCTGCTTCCATCGCGCGGTTCCAAGATTGGCGTGATACGGTGCTTCCACGGCATTGATCGCGATTGCCCGCTCGATCAGCTGGACCGCCCGATCCAGCTCTCCGTCCTCCTGGGCGATGACGCCAAGCAGATGGAGACTATCCGCGTGATGAGGATTGACCGCGAGTATGCGCCGATAGCGGCGCCCGGCTTCCTTCAGGAAGCCGGCCTGGTGCTCTCGTAGCGCGGCGGCGAACTCCGCCTGAAGCGTTGGCGCCGCTGGATGCCTCACGGGGCCTGGCCGCGGTTTCGCCATCCTGCGCTGTGCTCGGTTCATGGTTGCGTGCTGACCGCCATGCATTCCGGCGGGCTCCTGTCCGTGATGCGCGGTCGCCTCCCGCGCACGGGCGAAACCGTTGCGCCGGTCGGCGGCGGTTTGCTCTACACAGGAAGTATTTCTCGAATGGTTTCATTTGCCGGATCGTGAGGAAACGGCGTCGCCATGCCTGTCGCGGCCGTTACCGGTGTTGGCGTGGTGCTCAGCTCGCGATTCCAGAATGGGCGCCGGAAAATGTTTGGTCCGCCCTGATGTTTCCATCCGCGTGCGAAAAAGCGGACGCCGCGATTGGTCTCCCGTGACTGCAACGCCGCGGTAACCTAAGGCGACGCCCAACCATTATCGCGTCAGGTCGTCGTTCCACTCTCGTCATCCCCCGGCTCGACCCGGGGACCAATCGCCGCACAATGCCTGGATGGATCCCCGGGTCGATCCCCCGATCAGGTCGGGGGACGGGGATGACGAGAAAGGCCCAGGGATGACGAGAAAATCCGGTGCGTCAGGCGACTCGTTTATTGTTGGGTGTCGCCTAAACAGAAACTACTTCCTCTGACGAAGCCGGTGTGATCGTGCAATTGAAGCCGAGTCTGGCGATTTGCCTCGCGAGGCGTGCGGCGTGTGCTTCGGGAGA
>Ga0182030_10021276_pt1 | contig 12159 bp, 8 predicted proteins | sample 812S3MmetaG_FD_121299 | JGI IMG/M metagenome (GOLD analysis project Ga0182030, IMG submission 121299) | Permafrost microbial communities from Stordalen Mire, Sweden - 812S3M metaG (Illumina Assembly) | ecosystem: Environmental > Terrestrial > Soil > Wetlands > Permafrost | place: Sweden...
CTCGGCCAGCTAGAGACGACGCTCGGCAGCCACGGCGCCCGGTTCGAGACGCTCGCCCGCGACAGCGTGGTGACGCTCGACCACACGCTCCTCACGCATGGCGACGCCCTGGAGGCGGCGGCGCGCGCACGCCTGGAGGCGCTCGACGGCAAACTCATCGAGCATCACGAAGTCTACGAGACTTCCGCCCGCCGTCAGCTCGAGAAGGTCGACGCGACGCTCGGCGGCCACGCCGCCCGCATCGAGCAGGCGACGCGGCACGGCATCGCCGAGTTCGAGACCGCGGCGGCCAGCCATCAGGCGGGAATCGAAAGCGCGGTCGCCGGCCACGCCTCGGCCATCGACGGCGCGCTGCGGCGCGGCATGGACTCGTTCGAGACCGCCATCCTCGAACGCGGCCGGGAGACGGTCGCGCGCATCGACACCGAAGTGCAGGCCTTGTCCGGCCTGATCGAAAGCAAGCTGACGGCCATCGAGGACACCGTCGTCAACCGCGGCGGCGAACTCGACGAACGGATCGGCAGGCGTCACGACGATATCGCGGCGCTGTTCGCGTCGGGGCTGGATCAGGTCGACGCGCGCTCCAGCGACCGGCTGCGCCAGCTTGCCGCGAGCCTCGACGGGCTCGCGCAGAAAATCGACGAGGGGCTCGCCGCGCGCGGCCGCGCCATCGAGCAGACGCTCGCCCGCAGCACGCTGGAGGCGGCGCGCGCCTTCGGCGAAAGCAGCTCCGCTCTCGCCAAGGGCCTCGACGAGAAGGCGGCCGAAGTCGCCGCCACTCTGGACGGACGGGCACGCACGCTCACGGAGGCTCTGTCCGAACTCTCCGGCCACGTCAGCGCCACCCTGCTCGGCCGGCTCGAAGAAATGACCTCGGCGCTCAGCGGCTCGGCGGACCGCTTCCAGGCCAACGTCGTCGCGCCGCTCGACGACGTCGCGCAACGCCTCGACGTGTCGCATAGCGCGGCTTCGCGCGCCTTCGCCGAGCACGCCAACAAGCTCGACGCACTCGTCGGCCAGCACGGCGACACCATCGACCGGGCGCTGACGTCGGGTACGGAGGCGGTCGGATCGCGCCTCACCGAGCACGCCGCCACATTCCACCGCGCGCTTTCCGGCGCGGTCGACGCGATGGAGGCGATGCTCGGCGCGCGCGGCGACGAACTGACCCATACGCTCGGCGCCCGCGTCGACGCGCTGCGCGACATCCTCGAAGGCCGCGGCGCGGCGCTTACGCAGGATCTCGCAACCGGCGGCGACCGGCTCGGCGTCGTCATCGAGGGCGCCGGCGAACGCGCCACCCAGGCGCTGGAGAGCCGCGTCAACACGCTGATCGGCCTGCTCGGCCGCCGCGGCGAGGATCTCGTCGCCGCGATCCTGCAGAACGGCGCGGAATCGGCGCGCCAGCTCGGCCAGCTCACCGGACAGATCAACAGCGAGATCGAGCGCGCGACCAACGCGCTCTCGGCCGCCACGGCGACGGCGAAATCGGAGACCGGCGAAGCGGTCGGCGCGGCGCTCGGACAGCTCGCCGCGACGATTGAGCAGTCGGCGCGCTCGCTCAGCGAGAACGCGGAGGCCGCGGCGACGCGCTCGTGCGAATCGGTCGAGACCATGCTGGGACGGCTGGAACAGGTCGCCAGCGACGCCTCGAACCGCTCCAGCGAGCGGGTGGTCAACCTCATCGGCCAACTCGCGCGCGACGCCGAAACCTCGTCGGCGCGGCTGCAGAGCGCGGCGGAGGCGGCGGCGAACCAGTCGCATCACGTCATCGGCGGCCTGCTGGCGCAGCTCAACGACAATGTCGAGCAATCGGGCCGGCAGATCGGCGCGGCGGCGGCGGAGGCGTACGAGCGTTCGCGCGACGCGGTCGGCCAGCTCACCGCTCGCATCGCCGACGAGATCGGGGCCTCGACCGAGACTTTGCAGACGACGGCGCAGTCGGCGGCGACGCGCTCGACCGAGACGGTCGGCGATCTCATCGCGCGGCTGACCGACGAGACCGAGAAGGCGTCGCAGACGCTACAGACGGTCGCGCGTTCCGCGACCGCGCGTTCGAGCGAGACGGTCGGCGGTCTTGTGGCGCGGCTCGCCGAGCAGACTGAGAAGGCGTCGCAGGCGCTGGAGGCGAGCGCTCATTCCGCGACCGTGCGTTCCACCGCGACGGTCGGCGATCTCGTCGCGCGGCTCGCCGAGGAGACCGAGAAGACGACGCAGGCGCTGGCGAGCGCGTCCGATGTGGCGACGAAGCGCTCCGGGGAGGCCATCTTCGGCCTGTTGCGCCGGGTCGTCGGCGACGTCGAGAAATCGACGCAAGCGCTCAACGCGACCGCCGACGCAGTCGGGCAGCGCTCGGCCGAGAGCATCGGCGGCCTGCTCGCCCGCCTTACCGAGGAGACGCAATCCTCGGGGCAGTTGCTGCGCGAGGCGGCGGAGATCGCCGCCGCCACCTCGGCCGAGAGCATCGGCGGACTGCTGGCGCGCCTCACGGAAGAGACGCAATCCTCGGGGCAGTTGCTGCGCGAGGCGGCGGAGAGCGCCGCCACCACCTCGGAGCAGAGCATCGGCGGCCTGCTGGCGCGCCTCACCCAGGAGACGCAATCCTCCGGGCAGGCGTTGCGGCAAGCGGCCGAGAGCGCCGCTGCGGCCTCGCGCGAGAGCGTCGGCGGCCTGCTGGAGCAGCTGACGCACGAGATCGACGTCTCCTCCAAGCGGCTGGTCGAGGCGGCGGACTCCGCCAGCGTCCGCTCGACCGAGGCGGTGGCGCAGCATCTCGGCCGCGTCACCGACGAACTGGAAGGCGCCAACGCGGCGTTGCGCGGCACGGCGGAGGCTGCGACCCGGCAGTCGCATGAGGCGCTGACCGCCCTGTTCGAGGAATTGTCGACGAACCTCGCCGGCGCCGGCGAGGCCCTGCGCGAGACCGTCGAGTCCGGGGCGCGCAGTTCGGTCACGTCGCTTTCCTCGACCGGCGACCGGCTTCGCGGCGAACTGGCGCTGGTGCTCGAAAAGCTCGGCCAGACCGGCGCGGCGCTCGACCGCGTGGTGGCGAGCGCGAGCGGCCGGCTCGGCGAGATCCAGGGCAATCTCGGCGACCGCGTGCTCGATCTGCAGCGCGCGCTCGGCGCCATCGCGACCCAGGTCGGCGAGCTCGACCGCATCTCCGGCGTCACCCGCGAGGAAGGCGACCGCTTCGTCGAGCGGCTCTCCGGCCACGCCACGGCGCTCAGCGAAGTCGCGCGCGAGTTGACCGCCAATCAGGAAACGATCGACGACGCGCTCGGCCGCCGCCACGACTCGCTGCGCGCCCTGGTCACCGACGTCAACGCCCAGAGCAGCGAGTTCGAGAAGCTGATGCGGGAGTTCTCGGCCAGCGTCGAGCGCAACTTCGCCACCGCTCAAGCGCGCGCGAAGGAGATCGGCGCCGAACTCGCCAACGCCGCCAACGGCGCCGCGAGCGAGACCACCGGACGGTTCGAGGAGATCCGCGCAAGCGCCGAGCGCGAACGCAAGCGCAGCGAGGAAGCTTTGCGCGCGGCCTACGATCAGGCCAATGCGCAGCTCTCCGGCATCATGGAGCAGATGGCGCAGAAGTTCCGCGCCTCTGTCTCCGAGGTCAAGGACATGGCGGCCGAAGTGCAGCGCGAACTCGACGCGACGCGCGGCGAGCTGAAGCGCGGCGTGTTCGAACTGCCGAAGGAGACGAGCGAGGCGGCGGACGCGATGCGCCGCGTGGTCGGCGATCAGATCAAGGCGCTCAAGGAGCTGGCCGCGGTCGTCGCCCCGCACGGCTTCGACCTCGCCGAGCCCGAGGAGGCGCGGCCTTCGCCGCCGGCGCGGCTGCAGGGCCTCGCCCGGCGCGAACCCGCGGCGCCGCCGCGCGAGCCGGAGCCGTCAAGGGAAATCGCGCTCGCGCCGCCGCCGGTGGTCATCCTGCCGCCGACGCCGGAGCGGGCGCCCGAGGAGCCGCCGGCCGAGCCGGCCCCGCCCGCGCCGCGTCCAGCCGCGCCGTCGCCGGCGAGCGCAGCCAATTCGCGCGCGCAATCGGGCTGGCTGTCGAACCTTCTCGCCGCCGCTTCGCGCGACGTGGACGAGCCGCGCCCGCCGCTCAACGCGCGCCGGCCATCGAACGAGGGGCTCGACTCGATCACCACCGACATTGCGCGGCTGGTCGACAGCGCCGCTGCGGGCGAGATCTGGGAACGCTGGCGCCAGGGCGACGCGGGCGCGGTCTCGCGCCGGCTCTACACGGCGGCCGGGCAGCAGGCGTTCGAGGACATCCGCCGCCGTCTGCGCGCCGAGCCGGTGTTCCGCGAGTCGGTCAACCGCTATGTCGGCGAGTTCGAGCGGCTGCTGGCCAAGATCGGCCAGAACGACCGCGACGGCGCGCAGTCGCGCGCGGCGATGCTGTCGGATTCCGGCAAGGTCTACATGCTGCTCGCGCACGCGTCGGGGCGGCTGGGGTAAGGGTTGCGCCAGTCGTAGTGAGAATGTATGCGCGCGTCGGGTTCGTCATGCCCGGGCTTTGTCCCGGGCATCCACGCCGTGAGGCGATGGCGCCGGTCGTGACTTGAAAACAGCGGAAGCCGCAACGGCTTTGCGACCTCCTCGACCGTCGCGCGGCGGCCCGGCGTGGATGGCCGGGACGAGCCCGGCCATGACGCAGAGAGCGGCGCCTAACCCCGTTTAAGATGCATCCCCGCGACTTGGCGTTACCCCTTCTTCGGCTCGATGTGGCCGCCGAAGCCCTTGCGCATCGCCGAGATGATCTTCTCGGCGAACGTATGCTGCTTGCGCGAGCGGAAGCGCGTGTATAGCGCCGCCGACAGCACCTCCGCCGGCACCGCCTCCTCGATCGCCGCCTGAAGCGTCCAGCGTCCTTCGCCGGAATCCTCGATATAGCCGGAATAGGAGTCGAGCTTCTCCTCCTGCGCCAGCGCGCTCGACGTCAGGTCGAGCAGCCAGGAGGTGACGACGCTTCCGCGCCGCCAGACCTCGGCGATGTCGGGGATGTCGAGGCTGAACCGGTGCTCCGGCGCGACCCCTTCCGCGTCGGCGTTGCGCAGGATGTCGAAGCCTTCCGCGTAGGCCTGCATGAGCCCGTATTCGATGCCGTTATGCACCATCTTGACGAAGTGCCCGGAGCCGGCCGGCCCGGTGTGCATGTAGCCCTGCTCGATCCGCGGATCGCGCTTCTCGCGGCCGGGCGTTTCCGTGATCGAACCCTTGCCGGGCGCCAGCGCCGCGAAGATCGGATCGAGCCGCTTCACTTCCGCGGCGTCGCCGCCGATCATCATGCAATAGCCGCGCTCCAGCCCCCAGACGCCGCCGGAGGTGCCGACATCGAGGTAATGCAGCCCCTTCTCCGCCAGCGCCTTGGCGCGGCGGATGTCGTCGCGCCAAAAGCTGTTGCCGCCGTCGATCACCGCGTCGCCCTTGGCGAGCAGGCCGGACAGCGTCTCAATGGTCGCTTCGGTCGGCTTGCCCGCCGGCAGCATCACCCACACCGCGCGCGGCGCGGCGAGCTTGCCGACCAGGTCCTCCAGCGAGGAGGCTGCCGTCGCGCCCTCCTTGGCCAGCGCCTCGCCGGGCTTGGGGTCGCGGTCGTAGACGACGCACGCATGCCCCGCCTTCTGCAGCCGGCGCACGATATTGGCGCCCATGCGCCCGAGTCCGATCATTCCGAGCTGCATGGCGAGCCTTTCCTTTGGTTGCTAGTCCTTGGCGCGCTCGACGTAGGAGCTGTCTTCGGTCTGGATGACGATGCGCGTGCCGGTGGCGATGTGCGGCGGAACCATAACGCGCGCGCCATTGGTAAGTTTCGCCGGCTTGTAGGACGACGACGCCGTCTGACCCTTAGTGACGGGCTCGGTCTCGACGATCTCCAGCGTCACGCGCGGCGGCAATTGGATGCCGACCGCCCTGTCGTTGAAGATCGACAGGATGACCTTCATGCCCTCCTGCAGCCACTGCGCCTGATCGCCGATGACGTCCTCGGGCACCTGGATCTGCTCGTAATTTTCGTTGTTCATGAAGTGGAAGCCGTCGCCGTCCTTATAAAGGAAGTCGTAGTCCTTATCCTCGACGAAGGCGCGCTCGACCTGCTCGGTGGTCTTGAAGCGGTCGGTCACCTTGACGCCGTCGGCGAGCCGGCGCATGTCGATCTGCGTCGTCGGCGTGCCCTTGCCGGGAAAGAAACTCTCGGCGGACAGGACGACGCAGAGATGGCCGTCCTCGCGCTCGATGATATTGCCCTTGCGAATCGAGCTGGCGATGACTTTCACTTGTGTTTTCCTTAGGCGCAGGCGCCCCCAAAGTGTTGGGCGCTAATTCGGGGCCGCGTCAAATCAGATCGGAGTGAAATTGTCGATACCCTCGCCGTTCTGGGCGCCGCATCGCCACGCCGACCGCAGGCCGCGGCTGCTGGCGCGCGCCCGGATGGCGAGCGCCGTTCGCGGTTGGTTCGCAACCGAGGGGTTCATCGAGGTCGAGCCCGCCGCGCTGCAGTTGTCCCCAGGCAACGAGACGCATCTGCACGGCTTTTCCACAGAGTTGATAACAGGCGAGGGAGCGCGGGCGACCGCCTATCTGCACACGTCGCCGGAGTTTGCGATGAAGAAGCTGCTGGCGGGCGGGGAGGTCAGGATCTTCGCGCTGGCGCGCGTGTTCCGCAATCGGGAGCGCACCGCGCTGCACGCGCCCGAGTTCACGATGCTGGAGTGGTACCGGGTCGGCGAGGGGCTGGACGCGCTGATGGCGGACTGCGCCGCCGTGCTGCGGCTGGCGGCGGAAGCGGCCGGGACGACGCGGCTGCGATTTCGTGGACGTGAGTGCGACCCGTTCGCGGAATGCGAGCAGCTCAGCGTGAGGGATGCGTTTTTGAGGTATGCGGGAGTGGACATTTTTGCGGAGGGCTCGCCGCCGTCATGGCCGGGCTTGTCCCGGCCATCCACGCCGGCGCGCGATGCGCCTTATCCGGAGAAGTCCGCTGCGCCCCGCGACGTGGATGCCCGGGACAAGCCCGGGCATGACGCCGTGCCAGGCAGCGCAGCGCTCTGCCCGCCCGCCGCCCTCGCCGCCGCCTGCGCCCGCCTCGGCCTGCGCGTCGCCGCCGACGACACCTGGTCCGACCTGTTCAGCCGCCTGCTCTGCGACAAGGTCGAGCCCAACCTCGGCCTCGGCCGTCCGACCTTCCTCACCGACTATCCCGCCAGCGAGGCCGCGCTGGCGCGTCTCAACCCGCGAGACCCCCGCGTAGCGGAACGTTTCGAGCTTTACGCCTGCGGCGTCGAACTGGCCAACGCCTTCGGCGAGCTGACCGACCCGAACGAGCAGCGCCACCGCTTCGCCGACGACATGGCGCTGAAGGCGCAGATCTACGGGGAAAGCTATCCCATCGACGAAGACTTCCTGAGTTGCCTGCCCTACATTAAGGAAACCGCCGGCGCCGCGCTCGGATTCGACCGAGTCGCGATGCTCGCCTGCGGCGCCGACACCATAGAGGACGTGCAATGGACGCCGGTTTTCCGGCCGTGATTCCGGGCGCGGATGTCGAGCGCGCCCGCGAGGCGCTGCGTCGCGTGTTCGGCTTCGCCGACTTCCGGCTCGGACAGGAGGAGATCCTCGAAGCCGTGCTGGCGGGCGACGACGTGATGGCGATCATGCCGACCGGCAGCGGCAAGTCGCTGCTGTTCCAGCTTCCCGCGCTGATCGGCGACGGCCTCACTATCGTCGTCTCGCCGCTCATCGCGCTGATGCGCGATCAGGTGGCGCAGATGCGCGCCTATGGCGTCGCCGCCGCCGCGCTCAATTCCGCCGCCAGCCCCGCCGAACGCTCGGCGATCTACGAGGGGCTGGAGAGCCGCGAGCTGCGCCTGCTCTATGTCGCGCCCGAGCGGCTGCTGCGCGACGACACGCTGGAGCTTCTGTCGCGCAGCCGCATCGACCTGCTCGCCATCGACGAGGCGCATTGCGTCTCGCAATGGGGCCACGACTTCCGCCCCGAATATATCCGGCTGAAAGAGGCGGCGCAGGCGCTCGGCCGGCCCAAGACCATCGCCGTCACCGCGACCGCCGACGCGCCGACCCGCACCGATATCGAAGACAAGCTGTTCTTTCGCGCGCCCAAGGTGTTCGTGCGCTCGTTCGACCGGCCGAACCTGTTCCTGGCGATGCGGCCGAAGTCCGACGCGACGCGCCAGCTGTGGGACGCGGTGCAACGCCACCCGGGCGAGAGCGGCATCGTCTATTGCGGCTCGCGCCGCCGCACCGAGGAGCTGGCGCAAGAGTTTTCGGAGCGCGGTCGTCGAGCCCTGCCCTACCACGCCGGGCTCGACCCCCACGTGCGCTCAGCCAACCAGGACGCGTTCCTGCAAGAGGACGGCGTCGTGATGTGCGCGACCATCGCCTTCGGCATGGGCGTCGACAAGCCGGACGTGCGCTTCGTGCTGCACGCCGACATGCCGTCCTCGATCGAGAGCTATTATCAGGAGATCGGCCGCGCCGGCCGCGACGGCCTGCCCGCCGACACGCTGACGCTGTACGGCCTCGGCGACATCGAGATGCGCCGCCGGCAGATCGAGGAGGGCAATTCGCCGCCCGAGCGCAAGCGGATCGAACAGGAGAAGCTCGAAGAGCTCGTCGCGCTGTGCGAATGCGCGCGCTGCCGCCGTCAGGTTCTGCTGGGCTTCTTCGGCGAGGACTGCGAACCCTGCGGGAACTGCGACGTCTGCAAGGGCGGCGTGCGGCTGGTGGACGGCACGATAGAGGCGCGGAAGGCGCTGTCTGCGGTGATGCGCACGGAAGGGCGGTTCTTCTTTGGCCATCTGGCCAACATCCTCGTCGGCAAGACGACGGAGGCGGTCGAGCGCCACGGCCATTCCGAGCTGAAAACCTTCGGCGTCGGCAAGGATCGTTCGACCTCGGCCTGGGGCGGCGTGTTCCGGCAGCTAATATCCGCCAACATGCTGGTGCGAGATCATGCCGACCGCGACCGCCTCGTCCTCACCGAGGCGGGTCGCAAGGTGCTCAAAGGCGATGCGCCGTTCCAACTGCGCGAGGACGTGCTCGAGCCCAAGGGCAAGCGCCCTGCCAAGACGCCGCTCACCCCGCGCGACGCCGACGCCGATCTGTTCGCGGCGTTGAAGGCTTTGCGCGCCGCGATGGCCAAGGCCGCCAACCAGCCGGCTTACGTCATCTTCCCCGACCGCACGCTGATCGAGATGGCCAAGGAGAAGCCGACGACGCTGCACGAACTCGCCGAGATCCACGGCGTCGGCGAGCAGAAGCTGCAGAAGTTCGGCCCGGCCTTCCTCGCTGTGCTGAAGGACCATGCCTGAACTGCCCGAGGTCGAGACGGTGCGCCGGGGCTTGGCCCCGACCTTCGTCGGCGCCCGCATCGCCCTTGCGACCGCGCGCAGGCCGGACCTGCGCTTTCCGCTGCCCGCGCGATTTGCCGAGCGGCTGACGGGGCGGCGCGTGAACGAGCTGCGGCGGCGCGCGAAATATCTGCTCGCCGATCTCGATTCCGGCGAGACGCTGGTCATGCACCTCGGCATGTCCGGCTCGTTCCGGGTCGAGGGTTTTGCGGTAGGCGAGTTCCATCACCCCCGCGGAAAGCCGGGCCTGCACGATCACGTCGAGTTCGAGTTCGAGAGCGGCGCCCGCGTCGTCTACAACGATCCGCGCCGGTTCGGCTTCATGGACCTGATCGAAACCGCCGCGCTGGAGCGTCACCCGCTGTTTGCTGCGATAGGCGTCGAGCCGCTCGGCCCGGATTTCCACGCACACGCGCTGGCCGCCGTGCTCGCCGGCGCGCGGACGCCGCTCAAAGCCGCCCTGCTCGACCAGCGCCGAATAGCGGGCCTGGGCAACATCTATGTCTGCGAGGCGCTGCACAGGGCGCGGCTCTCGCCGCTGCGCGAGGCGGGGTGGCTGAAGCCCGTGGAGACGCGCCGGCTCGTTCGCGCCATTGTCGAGGTGCTGGAGGCGGCCATCGAGGCCGGCGGCTCGACGCTGCGCGACCATCGCCGGACAGACGGGACGCTCGGCTATTTCCAGCACAGCTTCGCCGTCTACGACCGCGAGGGCGCGCTCTGCGGCCACGCGCGCTGCGCCGGGCTCATCGCGCGCACGGTGCAGAGCGGGCGCTCGACCTTTTACTGCGCGACGTGCCAGCGCTAAGCTGTCGGCGGGGGGCAAGGAGCGGCCATGTCCAAGACCTATTCCGAAGATGAGACCACCGCCCGCCTCGCCGCGGAGCTGCCGAAATGGCGGCTGGAAAACGGCTGGATTCGGCGCAAGTACAAGACCCATAGCTGGAAAGGCACGCTGATGGCGGTCAACGCGATCGGCCATCTCGCGGAAGCCGCGTGGCATCACCCCGATCTCGCCGTGTCCTACGCCTTCGTCGAGGTCAAGCTGACGATGCACGACGCCAAGGGGATCACCGACAAGGATTTCGAGCTGGCGAAGAAGTTCGACGAGGTGATCGGCTGGCGCCCCGCCGAGGGCTCGGCGCTCGAAGGCACGCCGCAGAGCGACGCGCGGTTTGCGTATATCAAGTACGATTGACCGGCCGCGCTGTGGCGCCGTCTTCGACCTTCCGCCACAGCTTCAGCCGACCGACACGCTCGCCGTCGCGGTCAAATTCCACGCGCTATCGACCGCCTTGACGGAAAGTTGGCCCTGATAGGTGATCCAATAACATGCGATGATGTCGCTGAACGTTCCGTCGGAACCGACGGTGATCGACGCGGCTGTCTGATTTTCGGCTACGCCGCCGCCATAAGCGTATTCCCAGCCGATTTCGACGCTCGTGCCGGGTACGAAGCCGACGCCGGAGATGAAGAATTCCGCGCCGAACGGCTGACCTTCGCCCGCGGTGATCGATATCGAGGGTCCATGACCCGTGATGACATTGGCCTGCGGGCCGACATAGGCGATGTAATCTCCGGCGCCGCCGAAATTGACGCCGTAGAAATCGACCCATTTGGGCGTGTTGGTTTGAACTTCGCCGCATTGATTGAACGCGGCGCCGTTGGTGACGGTGAACCACGCGTTTCCCGTGCCTTGCCAGGACGTGTCGCCGGACGCCGTATAGGCGTAAATCCCGACCCATTGATTGACCGTCCTGAGATCGACGTCCAGAGCGTTGGGCTTCAGCGTCTGGCCGGGGTTCAGAACCCACCAGCCGTCCTTGCGCCACGGCTGTCCGCCGACCGTGCAGCCGGGATCGTACATGAGCAGAGCGACGTTGATGATCTGCGAATTGCGGTTGCTCAAAAAGAGTGACATTTCAAAATCTCCTGCGCGTTTGTCTGCCTTGGGCTAACGCCGGTCAGGTCTTCGCCGCGGCGGCCCTCGCGGCGGCGATTTCGGGCGGAACAGGCTTCTGTGGCAGCGGAACGTTGGTTCCGGTCGCGGCCGTGGCGGCGGGGGCGTGATGCGCGTCGGTTGGTTTCACCGCTTGATTGAGCCGATGCAGTTTTTCCGATTTTCTGACTTCCGGCATTGATCGTCTCCCCGTCTTGGCTTCCACTCGCCGAAGGGTTTATCTCGCAATGCGCCCGGTTGCCGTTAGCGCAAAACCGAAATGCATAATTTTTATTTGCAATGCTTTAGCGAAAGAAACATCCACGGAATCCGGGGATGCAACGGCTGCTTGTACGAACGGCGACTTGTTGAACGCCAATGCATAGGCGCCCGGCCTTTATCCCGCCCGATGCTTGCGGTCCGACGGTTTTCTCAGCGTCAAATCCAATACGCCAAGCCCCTTGCCCTCATCGCCATCCGCAGCCATAGAGGCGGCGGGAGGCCGCCAATGCTGCATATCGTTTCCGCATTCTCGCGCATCGGCGAGGAGAACGCCTTCGCGGTGCTGGCGAAGGCCGCGGACTTGCAGGCGCAAGGCCGCGACATCATCAACCTCGGCATCGGGCAGCCGGATTTCAAAACCCCGCCGCATATCGTCGAGGCCGCCGTCAAGGCGTTGCGCGACGGCGAGCACGGCTACACCGCCGCGACCGGAATCAAGCCGCTGCGCGAGGCGGTCGCCGCCGACCTGCACAAGTGGCACGGCGTCGAGGTCTCGCCCGACAACGTGTTGATCGTGCCCGGCGGCAAGGTCACGATGTATATGGCGATCCTGATGTTCGGCGA
>Ga0182030_10021279_pt1 | contig 12158 bp, 10 predicted proteins | sample 812S3MmetaG_FD_121299 | JGI IMG/M metagenome (GOLD analysis project Ga0182030, IMG submission 121299) | Permafrost microbial communities from Stordalen Mire, Sweden - 812S3M metaG (Illumina Assembly) | ecosystem: Environmental > Terrestrial > Soil > Wetlands > Permafrost | place: Sweden...
CCTACGACCCCTTCCTGTCGCCCGAACGCGCGGTGGAGATCGGGGTCGAGAAGGTCGAACTCGACCAGTTGCTGGGCCGCGCGGACGTCATCACCCTGCACACCCCGCTGACCGACAAGACCCGCAATATCCTTGGGGCCGAGGCCCTGGCCAAGGCCAAGAAGGGCGTCTTGATCATCAATTGCGCCCGCGGCGGCCTGGTCGACGAGCAGGCCCTGCGCGCGGGCCTGGACTCCGGCCAGATCGGCGGCGCGGCCTTCGACGTGTTCGTCGAGGAGCCGGCCAAGTCGAACGTGCTGTTCGGCGCCGAGAACTTCATCGCCACGCCGCACCTGGGCGCCTCGACCCTGGAGGCGCAGGAAAACGTCGCCCTGCAGGTGGCCGAGCAGATGTCGGACTATCTGCTGACGGGAGCGGTGACCAATGCGCTGAACAGCCCCTCGGTGACCGCCGACGAGGCGCCCAAGCTGAAGCCGTTCGTGGCCCTGGCGGAAAAGCTCGGCGCCCTGGCGGGACAGATGGTCGATGTGGGCCTGAAGGCCATCGACATCGCCTATGAGGGCCACGTCGCCGCCCTGAACGTGAAGCCGATGACCGCGACGGCCCTGGCCGGATTGCTGCGGCCCATGCTGGCCGAGGTCAACATGGTCTCGGCGCCGGCCATGGCCAAGGAACGCGGCATCACCCTGTCGGAGTCGCGCCAGGAGGAATCGCCGATCTTCGACAGTCTGATGCGCATCACCGTCACCACCGAACTGGGCAAGCGGGCCTTCGCCGGGACCCTGATCGGCGGCGCGCCGCGGGTGGTGGAATGCAAGGGCATGGAGCTGGACGCGCCGTTCATGCCGGCCATGCTCTATGTCAACAACCTCGACAAGCCCGGCTTCATCGGCGCGCTCGGGGCGCTGCTGGCCGAGGCAGGGGTCAATATCGCCACCTTCAACCTGGGCCGCACGGCCTCCGGCGGCGACGCCATCGCCCTGGTGGGGGTCGACCAGGCGCCCGACGCCGCCCTCTTGGCCCGGGTCAGGGCGTTGCCGCACGTCAAGGAAGCCCGCGCGCTGGTGTTCTGAGGCGGCAGGTCAAGCGGGATGGGGCGCGATATCCGCTTTTCCCGCCCGCCGACGCACGCCATAACGAGCCGGTCGGGGCAGGACATGGGATGGGGTTGATGATGAAGCGGTTTCTGATGACGGCGGCGGCCGCGGTGCTGGCGCTCGGCTCTGCGGGTCCCTCCGCCGCCGGCGAGGTGTTCGTGGGCCTCTATGCGCACAACATCACCTTCATCGGCGACAACATCGGCATCGGCGCCGTCAAGCGCGAGGACGGCGAGGACATCCACTTCGGCTACCGCACCGACCGGATCGGCGCCCTGTGGTGGCTGGGCAAGCCCCAGGCCTACGCGTTCGCCTCGATCAACGATCAGGGGGCCAGCGACTTCTTCGCCGCCGGCCTGGCCTGGCCGATCGGCCTGTTCCACAGCCCCTTCTATATCCGGCCCGGCATCGGCCTGGCCTATACCGACGGCGAGACCAGCCTGCCGCCGCCGGCCCAGGCGGGACTGACCCCGCAACAGGTGCAGCAGCGGCTCGACTTCAACGCCCACCACCTGGATTTCGGCGATCCGGTGCAGTTCGAGCCGGAGCTGGCCCTGGGCTACCACTTCACGCCGCACTGGTCGGCGGAGCTGTCCTACACCCACATTTCCAACGGCCAGATCTTCCACCACGGGGAGAACGAAGGGCTTGACGACGCGGGCGCGCGTCTGATCTACAAATTCTAGTCCCGCGCCGGCCGGGAACGGGGAATCCCAAGGGCATTCCCCAAGCCGAGCGCTCAAATTCAGGCTGACGTCCCCCCGCCGAGAACCTGTCGAAGGGCGGAAGGGACCCTCCGGGCAGGTCGAGGAGGGCTAGAGCATGACAGCTTTAAGTGGGGGCCGGTTAATGCGGCCGTCATGCTCTAGATTCAATGAGTTAGAGACCTTTTCAACGCTTCAGATGATTCCATCTGAAGCTAAAGGGCTCTAGCCATGGCCAACGTCACCGTGATCGGCGCCCAATGGGGCGACGAGGGCAAGGGCAAGATCGTCGACTGGCTGTCGAACCGGGCCGATGTGGTGGTCCGCTTCCAGGGCGGTCACAACGCCGGCCACACCCTGGTGGTCGGCAACCAGGTCTACAAGCTGAGCCTGCTGCCCTCGGGCGTGGTCCAGGGCAAGCTGTCGGTGATCGGCAACGGCGTGGTGGTCGATCCCTGGCATCTGCTGAACGAGATCGCCCAGATCGGCGCCCAGGGGATCCACATCACCCCCGACCTGCTGGTCCTGGCCGACAACGCCGCCCTGATCCTGCCCCTCCACCGCGACCTGGACATGGCCCGCGAGGCGGCGGCGGTGAACAAGATCGGCACCACCGGGCGCGGCATCGGCCCGGCCTATGAGGACAAGGTCGGCCGCCGCGCCATCCGGGTCGCCGACCTGGCCGACCGCGACGCGCTGGAGGCCAAGATCGACCGGCTGCTCGCGCATCACACCCCCCTGCGGCGCGGCCTGGGCCTGCCCGAGGCGGACGGCGGCGAGATGCTCGCGTCGCTGGAGGCGATCGCGCCCAAGATCCTGCCTTTCGCCCGGCCGGCCTGGCGGCTGCTCGACGAGGTGGTCAAGGCCGGCAAGCGCGTGCTGTTCGAGGGCGCCCAGGGCGCGCTGCTGGACGTGGACCACGGCACCTACCCCTATGTGACCTCGTCCAACACCGTGGCCGGCCAGGCCGCCGCCGGGTCGGGCCTCGGCCCCAAGGGGCCGGGTTTCGTGCTGGGCATCGTCAAGGCCTACACCACCCGCGTCGGCGGCGGTCCGTTTCCGACCGAGCTGGACGACGAGGTGGGCCGCCACCTGTCCACCGTGGGCAAGGAGGTCGGCGTCAATACCGGCCGCCCCCGCCGCTGCGGCTGGTTCGACGCCGTGCTGGTGCGCCAGTCGGTGGCGTTGAACGGGATCGAGGGCATCGCCCTCACCAAGCTGGACATTTTGGACGGATTGCCCGTGCTGAAGATCTGCACCGGCTATCGGTTGGGCGAGGAGACCTTCGACTACCTGCCCGCGGGGCTGAAGGCGCAGAGCGCGCTCACGCCGATCTATGAGGAGATCGAGGGGTGGAGCGAGAGCACCCAGGGCGCCCGCTCCTGGCGCGACCTGCCCGCCGCGGCGGCCAAGTACGTGCGCCGCGTGGAGGAACTGATCGGCGCGCCGGTGGCGCTGCTGTCCACCAGTCCCCAGCGCGACGACACCATTCTCATGCGAGATCCCTTCCAGGGCTAGGGTCCCCGTAAGCCGGCGTTTACGTCCGGTGGGGCATGGTGCTTCCCGACCACAGAACGGGGTTGAGTCGCATCATGATTTACCAGGACGCCCAGCTGGCGCGCCAATTGACGCCGCACCTTAAGCGGGTGCTCGTGCTGGACAGTTCGACCGCCTGTGCGCGGCTGCTGAACGATCTGCTGCGTGACCTGGGCGCGCTGCATGTCGAGGCCCAGACGACCAATGTCCAGGCGAACGCGGCGCTGACCCGCTTCGACCCGCAGGTGATTTTCACCGAGCTGGCCGGCCCGGGCCTGGACGGGCTGGAGTTCACCCGCGCGATGCGCCGCAGCGACCTGCCCTGCCGCCAGGCGCCGGTGATCGTGATCACCGCCGAGGCCACGGCCGCGGCGATCCTGGCGTCGCGCCATGCCGGGGTGCACGAGTTCCTGCGCAAGCCCTACACCGTCAAGGACCTGATGCGCCGGCTGGACGCCGCCGCCCTGCGCCCGCGGGACTGGATCGAGGCGGTGAGCTATGTCGGACCCGATCGCCGCCGGTTCAATTCCGGGGACTATGTCGGTCCGCGCAAGCGCATGTCCGACCATCCGCCGTCCTCGGACAAGGATCGGATCATCCAGGCGCTGAAAATCCTTCGCTCGGCGATCCCGGCGATCGAGAGCGATCCGGTCCAGGCCTTGCGCTCGATGCGCGCCCAGGCCGACGAGCTGCACAAGACCGCGCTGGCGGGGTCGGACGTGAAGCTGATGGCCGCCGTGTCGTCCCTGCACCGGTGCCTCGCCTCCGCGGCCGGCAGCGGGCGCCTGTGGCGTCCGGACGTCGAGGCCAGCGCAGCCAGCCTCTGGTCCTATCTGCCGGAAGAAGCGGACGCCAAGGCGACGCTGCAGCTGATCTAGAGCAGGAAGAATTTGGACTGAACCCTTATGTAGGTCCAAATATCCGCTCATCCAGGCGAATGCCCAAAGGGATGCAAACATCTTGTTGGCGACGCAGGGACCCGGCTGCTCCCCCGTTGGGGGGGAGCTGGCGCGAAGCGACTTGAGGGGGCCTTGCCGTCGCACAGACCCCTCCGGCAAGACCCCCTCCACCGCTTCGCGGTCCCCCTCCCCCAACGGGGGAGGAGCTTGGGCCATGGCCCCGCAATCGAGATGTGTGCATCCCTTTGGGCATTCGCCGGGATGGGCGGATTCAGGAGTTGATTCTATCTAAACCCGTCCCGCTCTAGGAAGCCCTACGCCACGTTGAGGTGACGTTCCTCGGCGGCGGCGCGCATGGCCTTCTGCAGCTTTTCGAACGCCCGCACCTCGATCTGGCGCACGCGTTCGCGGCTGACGCCGTATTGCGAGGCGAGGTCTTCCAGCGTGGTCGGATTGTCCTTCAGCCGGCGTTCGGTGAGGATGTGGCGTTCGCGGTCGCTCAGCTCCGTCATCGCTTCCTCGAGCAAGGACATGCGGATCGAGCGTTCCTCGTCCTCGGCGATCTTGGTTTCCTGATTGACCGCCTCGTCGTCGGCCAGCCAGTCCTGCCATTCGCTGTCGCCGTCCACGCGCAGCGGCGCGTTCAGCGAAGCGTCGGGCCCGGACAGGCGCCGGTTCATCGAGATCACTTCCTCGTTGAGCACGCCCAGCCGCGTGGCGATGTGGCTGACCTGGTCAGGCCGCATGTCGCCTTCCTCGAAGGCCGAGATCTCGCTCTTGGCCTTGCGGAGGTTGAAGAACAGCTTCTTCTGCGCCGCCGTCGTGCCCATTTTCACCAGCGACCAGGAGCGCAGGATGTATTCCTGGATCGAGGCGCGGATCCACCACATGGCGTAGGTCGCCAGGCGGAAGCCCTTGTCGGGCTCGAACTTCTTGACCGCCTGCATCAGGCCGACATTGCCCTCGGAGATCACTTCGCCGATCGGCAGGCCGTAGCCGCGATAGCCCATGGCGATCTTGGCCACCAGACGCAGGTGCGAGGTGACCATCCGGTGCGCGGCCTCGGGGTCCTCATGCTCCTTCCAGCGCTTGGCGAGCATGAACTCCTCGTCCTTGGCGAGCATGGGAAATTTGCGGATTTCGGTGAGGTAGCGCGACAGACCGCCATCCGGCGTCATCACGGCAAGCGTATTGGCTGCAGCCATCGGAATATCCCCTCTCACTGAGGCGGATCCGGTGCTTTGCGAGAGACCCCGGTCCCCTCTCGGGTTCCTAGATAGGAAGCCGTTGCGTCGTCTTTAAGGCCTCAAGGGGGTCATTTGATCCCGAGCGCCCGAGTCGGGTATTAATTTTTTCTAATGTTCGTCCAACGCTTTCTCCAGCGCGGACATGTCGGCCGGCGGGGCGGTGACGAAACGCAGGGCCTCCCCCGTGATCGGGTGGCGAAAGCCCAGGACCGAGGCGTGCAGCGCCTGGCGCGCCAGGCCGGCTTCCGCCATCGCCTGGCGCACCGCGCTCGCCGGCGCGCCGGAGCCGTAGACCGGATCGCCCAGGCACGGCGCGCCCTTGGACGCCAGGTGCACGCGGATCTGGTGGGTGCGGCCGGTCTCCAGGCGGCAGGCGACGCGCGCGGCCCAGGGCCGGTCGGCGGGCCCGAAGCGGCGTTCGACGACATAGTGGGTGATCGCTTCGCGCCCGCCGGTGCGCAGAACAGCCATCTTCTTGCGGTCGAAGCGGGAGCGGCCGATGCGCGTGGCGATGGTCCCCCGCGCGGGGTCCGGGGCGCCGCGGGTCAGGGCGATATAGACCCGCTCCAGGTCGTGGGCGGCGAACAGGGCCGACAGCCCCGCATGGGCCGCGTCGGTCTTGGCGGCGACCATGACGCCGGAGGTGTCCTTGTCCAGCCGGTGCACGATCCCCGGCCGCGCCACGCCGCCGACCCCGGACAGGCTGCCGGCGCAGTGGTGCAGCAGGGCGTTGACCAGGGTCCCGCTCTCGCAGCCCGGCGAGGGGTGGGCGGCCATGCCGGCCGACTTGTCGACCACGATCAGGTGGGCGTCCTCGAACAGCACCGTCAGGGGGATCGCCTCCGGGGCCGGCTCGGCGGCGAGGATCGCCGGAACCTGCAGCCGATAGCGCCCGGCCAGGGCCTTCGAAGCGGGTTCGCTCACCGCCGTGTCGTCGCGGCTGAGCGCGCCCTGGCCGATCAGGGCCTGCAGGCGCGCGCGCGACAGGTCCGGCAGCTTGCCGGCCAGCGCCTTGTCCAGACGCCCGACGGCCTCGTCGGCGGTCAGGTCGATCAGGATCTCGGCCCCGGCGCCCAGCAGATCGGCTTCGTCGACAATGTCGTCCTCGACGAGCGGGATCAGGGTGTGGCGGTCAATCGGCTCGCTCAACGAGTCTCCCATCCTCGACCACCCGGTAGAAGCAGGATCGGAAGCCCACGTGGCAGGCGCCGCCGTCGCCCTGGGGGCGGACCTTCAGCAGCACGGCGTCCTGGTCGCAGTCGACCCGCACCTCGGTCACCTGCTGGATCTGGCCGCTGGTCTCGCCCTTCTTCCACAGGACCTGGCGGCCTCGGCTGAAATAGTGGGCCTCGCCGGTGTCCAGGGTCAGCCGAAGCGCCTGAGCGTTCATCCAGGCGAGCATCAGCACCTCGCCGGTGTCCGCGTGCACGGCGATGGCGGCGACGAGGCCGTCGGCGTTGAAGTTCGGCGTCAACACCGCGCCGCGCTCGAGCTCGGCGGCGGGACCGGGGGAGGGGAAGGGGAGGGTCATGGTCATCTCAAATCCGTCACCCTCCGAAACCCTCTCCCCATGCCATGGGGAGAGGGTAGGGTGAGGGGTGGTTCCGCGCTCCATGTTCTCTCGGAAGGGATCGAAGCATCGGCGCGACCCCTCACCCTACCCTCTCCCCGCAAGGCGGGGCGAGGGTGCAAGAGCCCAAGCTTACTTCCGGTTACAGAAGCTCAGGAACCGTTCCTGCAGCTGCCGGTCGGCCTTGAAGACGCCGGTGAACTGGGTGGTGATGGTCGAGACGTGGCGATGGTGCACGCCGCGGGTGGTCATGCACTGGTGCTCGGCGTCGATCAGCACCGCCACGCCGGCGGGCTTCAGACTGTCGGTGATGGCGTCGGCGATCTGCTGGGTCAGGGTCTCCTGGGTCTGCAGGCGCTTGCAGAAGATCTCGACCACGCGCGCCAGCTTGGAGATGCCCACCACCTTGTTGGTCGGCATATAGGCCACATAGGCCTTGCCCAGAAAGGGCGCCATGTGGTGCTCGCAGTGGCTCTCGACCTCGATGTCGCGCAGCACGACGATGTCGTCATAGCCCTGCACATCCTCGAAGATCCGCGACAGCTCGGCGGCCGGATCGGCGCCGTAGCCTTCGAACCACTCGCCGAAGGCCTCGACCACGCGCTTGGGCGTGTCGATCAGCCCCTCGCGGCGCGGGTCGTCGCCGGCCCACGCGATCAGCGTGCGGACAGCCTCCATCGCCTCGTCGCGGGACGGCTTGGCGACGGGATTGAGGTCAAGTTCACTGACGCCGATCAGAGTTCGGTCCTTAGCCAGAGCATCCATGTGGTTCTAGGTTCCCAGGGCTGAGTTGCGCCGGGACGATGGTCCCGGATTGACGCGTGCCACCCTTCACACCAGCGAGAAATGTTCCAAAAGGGAGAAGATGGCCCCCCATAGTCTCTCGCAAGACCCACAGCTATATGGGAGACGACTGGGCTCCGACAACTGTTTCGAATCGTCACGCGTGATGAATCTCTTTTTGCACGACACCATGAGCGGCCAGAAGCGCCGCTTCGTCCCCACCGATCCGCAGCGGGTGACGATGTATGTCTGCGGCCCGACGGTCTATTCCTACCCCCACGTCGGCAACGGCCGCGCCGCGGTGGTGTTCGACCTGTTATTTCGGGTGCTGCGCCGGCTCTACGGGGCCGAGGCGGTGGTCTATGCGCGCAACATCACCGACGTGGACGACAAGATCAACAAGGCCGCCATGGACGCGGGCGTGCCCATCGGCGCCATCACCGACCGGTTCACCGCCGCCTATAACGCCGACATGGACGCCCTGGGCGTGTTGCGTCCGACGCTGGAGCCCCGCGCCACCGGCCATATCCAGGCGATCCAGACGCTGATCGCCCGGCTGATCGAGAACCAGGCCGCCTACGCCGCCGAGGGCCACGTCCTGTTCTCGATCGAGGCCTTCCCCGACTACGGCAAGCTGTCCGGCCGCTCGCTGGACGACATGATCGCCGGGGCGCGGGTCGAGGTGGCGCCCTACAAGCGCCATCCCGCGGACTTCGTCATGTGGAAGCCCTCCAAGCCGGGCGAGCCGGTGTGGGACAGCCCCTGGGGACCCGGCCGGCCGGGCTGGCATATCGAATGCTCGGCGATGATCGAGGAGTCCCTCGGCCTGCCGATCGACATCCACGGCGGCGGCCACGACCTGATCTTCCCGCACCACGAGAACGAGATCGCGCAGTCGCGCTGCGCCGACCACGCGCCGGTCTACGCCAACTACTGGGTGCACAACGGCTTTCTGACCATGGACTCCGAGAAGATGTCCAAGAGCCTCGGCAACGGGGTGCTGGTGCACGAGCTGGTGGGCCAGATGCCCGGCGAGGTGATCCGCTGGGCGCTCCTGGTCGGCAATTATCGCGGTCCGCTGGACTGGACCTCGGACCTGATCGAACAGGCGCGCACCTCGCTCGACCGGCTGTACCAGGTGCTCCGCGACGCCGCGCGCTGGCAGAGCGACGCCAAGCTGCGCCTTCCGCCGCCCGATCCCAAACTGGTGGAGGTCCTTCTGGAGCCGTTCTGGACGGCGCTGTACGACGACCTGAACACCCCCTCGGCCATGAGCTGCCTGTTCGCCCTCGCGGGCCGGGTGCGCGGCCTGCTGAAGGACAAGCGGGAGGACGAGTCGCACGCCCGGGCCCTGACCGACCTGATCGGCGCGCTGCTCGAGGCCGGGAACTTCCTGGGCTTCCTCGAGACGGACCCGGACGCCTGGTTCGAGGGCGGCGCCGACACGGCGCTGAAGACCCGGGTCGAGGCGCTGCTGAAGACCCGTTTCGAGGCCCGCCAGGCCAAGGACTGGGCCACGGCGGACAAGATCCGCGACGAGCTGAACGCCCTGAACGTGGTGGTGATGGACGGTCCGGAAGGCGCGACCTGGCGTCTCGCCGAAAAGCCCGCGGTCGCGTAAGGTTCTGGGCCGATGACCCTGAAGATCGAACATCGCCTGGGCGTGAGGGCGCCGGCCAGCATCGTCTGGGAAATTCTCGCCGACGTGCCCGGATGGACGCAGTGGACCACCCTCTACACCCGGGCCTCCGGGGTGATCGGCTATGGCGAGCGGCTGAAGCTGGAGGTGCGCCTGCCGGGCCACGAACCCCAGGCGATCGAGCCGGTGATCTTCGAGTGGGAGCCTCATGAGGTGATCCACTGGCGGTTGAAGTCCAGGGCCGGGCTGATCGAGAATGTGCGGTTCCTGGAGGTCGAGGCGCTGTCGGACAGCGGCTGCATCTTCTCCAACGGCGAAATCTATGGCGGACTGATGGGGCCGGAGCGCGCGGCGGTGAAGCGGCGCGGCCTGATCCGCCAGGGATTCACCGCCCTGGGCGAGGCGATGCGCGACCGCGCCGAAGCGCTCTGGCGCGAACGCGGCGGCGGGGCCACATAGGAACATCATGATCGACGACCTCTATTCGGCGAAGATTCTGCGGCTGGTGGCCAACATCCCCCATGCCGGGCGCCTGGCCGCGCCCGACGCGAGCGCCACCAAGGTCGCCAAGCTGTGCGGCTCCAAGATCACCGTCGACGTGGCGTTGTCCGACGGCCGGGTCAGCGATTTCGCCCAGGAGGTCCGCGCCTGCGCCCTGGGCCAGGCCTCGGCCGCGGTGCTGGGCGCCCACATCGTCGGCGCCGATCTTAACGAGATCGAAGTGGCCCGAGACGCACTTCGTGCTATGTTGAAGGACAACGGCCCCGCTCCGCAGGGCCGCTTTTCGGAGCTGAGCGTGCTCGAGGCGGTGAAAGACTACCCGGCCCGACACGCCTCGACGCTGCTGGCGTTCGAGGCCGCCGTCGAGGCTGTCCGAAAGGCCACGGTCACCGTTCAATCGCGAACTAGCCGCGCCGGCGTGGCTTGATCGCCGCTTCTCGCAGGTGCGATAAGCGCTGATCGCCCGTTCGTGATCGCGCCGGCATGAACCTCTACGAACGCATCGTCAGAGTAGGACTTCGCGCCTACAAGCTGACGCTCTCGCCCCTGATCGGGCGCCAATGCCGGTATGTTCCGAGCTGTTCGGACTATGCGGCCGAGGTCCTGATCACCCACGGTCCATTGCGTGGCGGCTGGCTCGCCGCGCGGCGGCTGTGCCGATGCAATCCGTGGGGCGGCTCCGGCTACGACCCGCCCCCGCCGCCGCGCCCGTCAAAGGCGCCGCGGAAATGGACGTGTGAATCATGATCGATCTGATTTTCCCCGACGGCTCGCACCGTCAGTACCCTGAAGGCAGCTCCGGCCGCGACGTCGCCGCCTCGATCTCCAAATCGCTGGAGAAGAAGGCGTTGCTGGTCAAGCTGGACGGCCAGCTGCTGGATCTCTCCCGGCCCCTGCCCGCCGGCGGCCGCATCGAGATCGTCACCCGCGAGGCGCCCGAGGCGCTGGAGGTGATCCGCCACGACACGGCCCACGTGCTGGCCGAGGCGGTCCAGGAGCTGTTCCCCGGAACCCAGGTGACCATCGGCCCCAATGTCGAGGACGGCTTCTTCTACGACTTCGCCCGCGACGAACCCTTCGCCCTGGATGACCTCTCCCGGATCGAGGCCCGCATGCGCGAGATCGTCGACCGGGACGAGGCGATCACGCGCGAGGTGGTGGACCGCGAGGCGGCCATCGCCGACTTCGAATCCATGGGCGAGATCTACAAGGCCGACATCATCCGCGACATTCCGGCGGGCGAGGCGGTCACGGTCTATCACCAGGGCGCCTGGAAGGACCTCTGCCGCGGGCCGCACCTTCCGTCGACGCGCCATGTCGGCAAGGCGTTCAAGCTGACCAAGCTGGCCGGCGCCTATTGGCGCGGCGACCAGGCCAACGCCCAGCTGCAGCGCATCTACGGCACGGCCTGGGCCGGCCAGGAAGACCTGGACGCCTATCTGAAGCGCATCGAGGAGGCGGAAAAGCGCGACCACCGCAGGCTCGGCCGGGCGATGGACCTGTTCCATATCCAGGAAGAGGGCCGCGGCATGGTCTTCTGGCACCCCAAGGGCTGGACGCTCTATCGCACCCTGCAGAACTACGTGCGCCGAAGGCTGGAGGCGGAAGGCTATGTCGAGGTCAAGTCGCCCCAGGTGCTGGACCGCTCCCTGTGGGAACAGTCCGGCCACTGGGACAAGTTCCACGCCAACATGTTCACCTGCGAGACCGCCGAGGGCGAGGTCCTGGCGCTGAAGCCGATGAACTGCCCCGGCCACGTCCAGATCTTCAATTTCGGCCAGCGCTCCTATCGCGAGCTGCCCATCCGCATGGCCGAATTCGACGGGCTGCACCGCTATGAAAGCTCGGGGTCATTGCACGGCCTGCTGCGCGTGCGCGGCATGGCGCAGGACGATGGGCACATCTTCTGCGCCGAGGATCAGATCGAGAGCGAGGCCCTGAGCTTCGTCCAGCTCCTGGGTCAGGTCTACCGCGACCTCGAGGTCGAACTCCACTCGGTCAAGCTGGCCTTGCGCCCAGACTTGCGGTTCGGCTCCGACGCGGTCTGGGACATCGCCGAGGCCAAGCTGGAGCGGGCGGCGCGGGCGGCCGGGGTCGAGGTGGAACTCTTGCCGGGCGAGGGCGCTTTTTATGGGCCCAAGTTGGAGTTTCACTTGCGCGACGCGATCGGGCGGACCTGGCA
>Ga0182030_10021280_pt1 | contig 12158 bp, 8 predicted proteins | sample 812S3MmetaG_FD_121299 | JGI IMG/M metagenome (GOLD analysis project Ga0182030, IMG submission 121299) | Permafrost microbial communities from Stordalen Mire, Sweden - 812S3M metaG (Illumina Assembly) | ecosystem: Environmental > Terrestrial > Soil > Wetlands > Permafrost | place: Sweden...
GAAGTTCACTACCAACCATCGGATCTTCTTCAGCTTTTACGATTTCATCGATGGCACCAACAGCAACACTTACCTCGCCCGCGCCACGCTCGACGAAACGAAGGTTGCCGTCAGCGACGCGAAGGTGATCTTCAGAGCTCAGCCCGCAATTCCATCCAGGAGGCTCGGCGGCAAGACCGGAGGTCGCATCGCCATCGCGCCCGACGGCACTCTCTTCATGCCGGTCGGCGATCGTTCAGATTCGCCGCCCTGGAACGTCGCACAGCAACTCGATAACGATCTCGGCAAGATAATTCACATTACGGCCGACGGGGCGCCCGCGCCTGACAACCCGTTCCTCGGCCAACCGGGCGTTCTGCCCGAAATCTGGGCGTATGGCACGCGCAGTCAGGAAGGCCTGGCCTTCGATCCGAAGACCGGACTGCTCTGGGAAACCGAGCACGGTCCGCGGGGCGGCGACGAACTGAACATCATCGCAAAGGGGAAGAACTACGGGTGGCCCGTCATCACACATGGCATCGACTATCCGGGCAACGCCATCGGCGAAGGCATCACCCACAAAGAAGGTATGGAGGAGCCCGTCTATTATTGGGACCCCGTCATTGCGCCCTCGGGGCTTGCTTTCTACACCGGCACCTTGTTTCCGCAGTGGCGGGGCAGCATCTTCGTCGGCGGCCTCGCCGGCAAAGTTCTGGATCGCCTCACACTCCGGAACAACAAAGTCGTGGCGGAAGAGCCTCTGCTGACGGAACTGAACGCCCGCATCCGCGATGTTCGCGTCGGGCCGGACGGAGCCGTCTACGTTTTGACTGACAGTGGTGCCAGCGCCGTCTCACCCACGACGTCGCCGACAAGCAAGCTCCTGAAGCTCACGCCGAAATAATTCAGAGCCTACGGCTCCAGTTCCAGCAGCCTGGCCGGATTCGTTTTGGTCATCTGCACGATCTCCGCCTGCGCAATACCGTGCGCAACGAGCCCCTGGTAAAGCGCGAGCAACCCGTCGGGGTGCAGCGGATTGTTCGGTTGTCCGAGATCGCTCGAAATGATCACCGATGCCGCTCCCGCGGCGCGGACGGCATCGACGTCCTTCTGAAGCGTGGCGTCATTGAGTGTCGTGTACACGAGTTCGATGGTTGCGCCCAGCTTCGCGGCCTCCTGAATTTCAGCAATCGACATCGGGCCACCCGGATTCGTCAGCGCGTGCGTCACAACGATGTGCTTTACGCCCCGCTGCTTCGCCTCCCGAATGATAAGCAGGCTTTCGGCCGGCGACGAATGCCCGGTTTCAAGCACCAGATTGTTCCTGGCCGCGATGGCGATCACCTGCAGCACTTCGGGCACCAGCTTTCCATCCTTCGTGACGCGCGCAAACGGGCGCTGCTGGCCGGTCAATCTCACCTGCGCCTCGGAATCAAACGTCGGCAGCCAGACCACGCGCCCGTAGTGGCCTTTCACCTTCGTCATCCACTCCACCGCCGCCGGATTCACGCCGCCCACCGTCAGATCGAGCGAGATTCCGCCGAACACCTCAATTCCTGGCACTTCCTTGCGCACGATATAAGCGAGCGAAGCCGTCGGCTCATAGTGATTCTTGAGCACGATGGCGCGCATTCCGCGGCTCCTGGCCAGGCGCGCCAGATCGATCGCGTCAATCGATCGCGCCGTGCCGTCCGGATCCGCGTGAGCGTGCATATCGATCACGCCCTCCAGCGTCTGCGTCTGCGCGGAAAAAGCGGCGATCAGCAGCAGCACGGCCGGCCGCATCAAGCTTGTTGGAAAAGGCAATGTGGAGCGCACTGTTTCATGAGACCAGAAATGATCGGGCAACAGATAATAGGCTCGGCTCGTTATTGGGCACATCGGTTGTGTCGAGCTTTGTTCCGGCTACATTCGAGTTACTTGTGATTTTGATCGAGCCACTCATAAATTCTGCGGACACCGAAGATCGGCCCCGGGGCCTTTGATGTCGGAAAAGTCTTTACTGTGTAAAGTCAGATCGACGCGTGATGCCGCCTGGTCTGGCGTGGCTCCCTGGCTGCGTAAATCAATTACTTTGGCCACCACGCCGCCCTATGCATAATAGACGCCATCAGCAACCTTTTCGAATTTGTAAGCTGTTCCCTGGGTAACGGCAAAGGCGTCGGCAGCTGCCCGGACCTGCGGTATTGTGATCGCGACTGCAAAAATAGCGATGATCTTCACGGTACCCTCTCTTCCCCGCGCTGTATTCTATAACCATTCGGGGCACCCCCAAATGGGAGGCCCTATGAAAACCAACTACGCTGCCTGCGCGATTTTGAATCCCTGACCGCCGTGCCGTGTGTGTTGACAAAAGCCTCTGATCTACCAAATCAGCAGTTTGCAAACCCGCAGGATCGTGCTGTCGCGGCAACGTCCGACTGTATTATGAGGTTAATTCGTGCTCGATCTGGTGCCGTCGTTGCACTTGCGGCCCATGCGCACTGACCTCGTCAGCGGGAACGTTCGGTGCAGCGATACTATCCACCTCGCCTAAGGCGGACAAGGCCCGATCATCGGCGCGGAAATAGGGGGTGCCTTCAGCGGGGAGAAGGACACAGGAGGCGGGCCGGAATCGGGTTCTGAAGCATGGAAAGTCTACATGCGCGCGACGAAGAAGTTGCTGCGTGAATTGGGATATTTACTCGACGACGGCTTGCATCACGGCATTCTCAAAATCGCCGTTCAATTCACGATTCGGATTGTCCGTCTGAATCATCAGAATACCGACAATCTTCTCCTTAGGATCTACCCAGAAGTGGGTGCCAAAGGCCCCGTCCCAACCGTAGCTTCCACTGGATATGCGCGTATTCGCCGCGATCGGGTCGTTGATCACCTGCACGCTGAGCCCGAAGCTTCGGCCCTTGGGCCGCCCTGGCAGCGTATCGGGCACAAATATCGACGACATCAACTCCACCGTCCTGGGGCTGAGCAGCCGTTTGCCGTTCAGTTGGCCGCCATTTGCCAACATCTCGCCGAACTGGAGGTAATCCTCGGCGTCGCTCATCAAACCTCCCGCACCTGAGAAGTAGGAGACATTGTTCACCCGGGCGGAAGTATCGACCTTTGTGAGCTCATCGTTCGCCCGATGATACATAGTCGTGACCCGCGACAGTTGTTCTTGTGCGGGATGGAAGGTAATATCCTTCATGCCGAGCGGATCGAAAATGCGCTGGCGCAGGAACTGATCGAACGTCTGGCCGGAGACGATCTCCACGATCCGGCCCAGTGTTTCGAACCCTGCTCCAGGGCTATAACTCCATCGTGAACCAGGTTGGAAATCGAGCGGCGTAGTGCCCAGCCGCGGGATATAATCGGCCAACGTCTCACCGGGCTTGCGCGCCACTTTCGCCAATTCTGCTGCGCTGGCCGTTCCGCCACTGACCAGACCCGATACGTGCGAGAGCAAATCCTGAATGGTAATTTCGCGCGTGGCCGGAACCGTCTAGAACAGCGGCCCCGTGCCCTGTGACGCGGGGGGCGCACCAGGCCCTGCGGGTCGATCCTGCATCAACGCCACCTTCATTCCGCGGAATTCGGGAATGAATTTGGATACAGGATCGGTGAGCCGTATCTTGCCCTCCTCCATCAGCATCAGTACGGCCGTGCCGGTGATGGGTTTGGTCATCGACGCGATCCAGAACAGGGCGTCCTTCGACATCGCCCTCTTCGTGCTGGTATCCATGAGGCCGTGCGCTTCGAGGTGCGCCAGACGGCCCTTGCGCGCGACCACTGTAACGGCACCGGAGATGTCGTGTGCGTCGATGTGGCGTTGCACCGTTTCGTGAATGCGTTGGAGACGCTCGGACGAAAGCCCGAGGTCCTCCGGTTTGACGTTTTGAACCGACGCGGCCGATAAAGGCCACGCGAGGAAGGCAAACATCATTGACCCGACAAGCGCTGATGCTCTGATGCGCATGGGATGGCCTCCTGAACTTGTCGCGAAGTCTATCACAAGCAGATGCGGCAGTCCGGAGCGAAACAGATACTGATCCACCCGGTAAGTACACTGACGAGCCGGCCATAGTCACGGTTTGAGTCCCGCGAAACGCTGGCAGCGCTAAACGCGAACCGCAACAGTGCCGCGCACGAATTGGTGTTGCTGCGTGCAGCTGTGCCTCAGCTCAGGCGACTTTTCGGCATCGCTTCCAGGGCTTGCGCCCTTCCGGCGTAACACGAACATTTCGCCGCCGCGGCTTCTGCGGACTCGTGTCGGCCCGGCTTCCGCAGACTTCATCGCGGCCGTATAGTTGGTGTGCCATTCTCTTGTCTGACTCTCCCGGTGTGAGTAAGATGATGCCCTGCTAATCCAGTCGCTCGGAGTTTATCTCAATAACATGCCGGTCTGGGTCGCAGATGTATATCTGTGGATACCCAGCGGTGGCACGGGGCTGCAGGATCATGAAGTACGGATCGTCAGGTGCAGCATCCTCCCGGTAGCCATTCCCGTGAAGGAACTCCACTGAGGCCTTATAGCTCGGTACGCGAACCGCGAAATGAACGTCACGCGTGTCGAGCGGGTTATCCCGGAAGGTGGCACGGTCGTGAACGATCAAGTGAACCTGCTGGGAATCGCCGAGTTGAAACCAGGCACCTGGAAAACTGAATGGCGGCCGGGGGATCTCTTCGATCGACAGGATCTCCCGGTAGAATTTCCTTGACCGCTCAATGTCGGCGACAGTGAGCGCGTCGTGGTGAATGGCGGTGATTTTCATACCAGCAAATCGCCAATCTACCACCACATGACAGCTTTGTGGTCTACCGCCGGTGCACCGGTCCGGCGCATAACAAGGATGCCGATGGTTACGACATCTCGAACTTCTCGGATCCGCGTCATCGGCGACAATCAGGATTGGTCCGATGAAGCTATGTCTACCCCGCCGGCATTGTGGTTTTTCGGCATTGTGCTATGACGCATGACCTGGTTGTCCTTTTTGAACACCCCGAATGGCAGAAGCCTTTGTTTGCGGCTTTGGATCGCCGCGGGGTTCAGTTCGCGAAATACGACCTGAAGCAGGGCGCGTTCTATCCAGCGACGCCGCCCGACGCTCCTGTTTACTTCAATCAGGCCAGCCCCAGTGCCTACGTACGCGGTAACACCCGAGCCGTGCCCTTCGCTTTGGCGCTTATGCGCTCGCTCGAACTGGGTGGCGCTCGGGTATTGAACGGGACACGCGCCTTCGCGCTCGAACTGAGCAAATCCGCCCAGGCGGCGCTCATGCATCGTCTGGGTATTCCGCATCCCCGCAGCATGGCCTTCAACGATGTCGAGACGGCGCTTTCCTGCTGGGGGGATCGCTGGCCTGCTCTCATCAAACCCGAACAGGGCGGGAGCGGTGCCCGCATGTATCTCCTCCACTCGGCCACTGAACTCCGGCGCCTTCTCCGCGATCGACCGGAACTCTGGCTCCCTGACAATCTGCTCCTGTTGCAGGAATATTTCCCTATTAATCCCTCGCGAGGCATCGTGCGGATGGAATTCCTCGGGGGTGAGTTGCTGTATGCGATGCGAGTGATCTCGCACGGAGCATTTAACCTCTGCCCGTCCGAAGTCTGTAATCCCGAAACCGGGGATTCGCAATGCGCAGTGCCGGCCATCCACGAAGCGACGCCGCCGTCGGCCCCTGTCGAATTTCTGCCCTACCGCGACGTGCCCGCTTCCGCGGTTGTAACAGGCAAGAAGCTCATGGAGGATGGCGGCCTGGAGGTGGGTGGAATCGAGTATCTCGAAGCCGATGACGGCCGGCTCATCTTTTACGACATCAACGCCAACTCAAACCTGCGCGCGCCAATAGCCCGCGCCTTTGGTTTTGACCCGTTCGAACGCGTCGTGGATTTCCTGACGGCCCAGATCGCGGTGGCAACTTCGCGCCCCACTCACCGCTGAACGCTAATAGTATTTACCGATATCACGCCGGATCGCTTTTCGTAGACCTGAACTGCCGCCGTCGGTCCGCTGAGAATCAGATCAGCTATTGAGTGGAGTCGATTCTCATCCCGCAGTGAAAGGATCTCCCCGCGTTTGACCGCAATAAAGTGCAAGCCGATTTGAGCCCTGAATCTGCTCGGGTACTGCCGGATCAGCTAAAAGCTCGGTGAGTAGCCGTTTTCGTCCGGGCTGGTGCACTATTTATATTCGTTCCTTCGACATCGAGTGCAGCCACGCATCGTGTACCTGACGTACAATCGCAGAGACCTTCAAGCGAACGATCATCGGGGGATATTGCATGTCGAAGAAATTTTCCGACCCAATACATCGCGCCGCACTTTTCTCGCCTTAACCACTGCTTCCGCCGCGGGGCTCGGGGCCTTTCCGGCGGCCGAGCTTCTGGACGCCCAGCCCGCTGCCGTGCCTCCGCTGGATGAAGCGCCGCTTATTCTGGTCAACGGCAAAATCCACACGATGGACGCGGCGAATTCGGTCGTCAGCAATTTGACCATTCGTCACAACCGGATCGTCTCGGCAGGAGGGCCGGCGCCAAAAGCGTCAGCCGGAACACGCGTCATCAATCTTCATGGGCGTACCGTCCTGCCGGGACTCGTCGAACCGCACATTCACGTCGTGAGTCTGGGCAATCGCCCCGGTTATCACACGATTCTGGAGAACACGAACTCCATCAGTGAAGTCCAGTCGGCACTCGCGGCGCGGCGCAGGGATGTGCCCGAAGGCGCATGGATTACGTCGATGGGCGGCTGGATACCGAATCAATGGAAGGAACGGCGCCAGCCGACTCTGGCGGAGCTCGACGCCGCCGTCCCGGATCGCCCCGTCCTGCTCTATGAACGATTCACCGGACCGGCGGTGACGAACAGTCTGGGCAAGAAGTTCTTTGATGCCGCCGACGCGGGCGCGCCGGTTCACCCCGATATCAGGAAGATCAACGTTTCTCCGACTGGAGGCATTGCAGCCGCCGGCTTCACTGGTGGCGGGCCATCGGCGTCCGCGCTTTTCCTGCTTCGCAGAATTCAAACGTTCGAAGACAAGAAGCGCAGCACGATGGACGCGATGCGTTATTCGGTGAGCGTGGGCCTGACTTCTCATCTCGATCAGGTTCTGTTCCCCACGCCGGGGCCACTCCATCCGAACCAGATTCTTTCCAATCTCGATCAATATCGGATGTACGACGCATGGCTCGATCTGCATCGCGAAGGCCGCACCATCGTCCGGCTTCAAACCAACTTCCTGCAGAATCAGTCGGACCCTGCGTTGCCGGAATTGAAGGAGCGGCTGCGAAATCAGTTTCAGTTCTTCGGCGACGACATGGTGCGCACTGGTGCCATCGGCGAATGGGCGGCTCCGCTCACATCGGGCGCGGCGTGGAGTGAAGCGCAGCGACTCGTGGGCCAGGCGCGGTGGCGCAATGAGAACGCGGTGCAAAACCTTGCGGGCCTGCGACAGGTGGTCGAGTCCTGGGAAGCCGTGAATAAAGAATTCGATATCACGCAACTGCGCTGGACTGTGCATCACGTTCCGGAAGTGAACGCAGATCTTCTGAACCGCCTGAAAGCGATGGGCTGTGGCGTGGAAATGGGCGCGTTTCGCTGGGTGACATCAACGGACCCGAAGGTCGTGGCAGGTCCCCCGTTCCGCACTATTGTGGATCATGGCATTCAGGCTGGCATTCATGGTGACGGAGTCCATATTGCTCCGCTCTCGCCATGGCTGCACATCTATTACGCTGTAACGGGTTTGAATTCGTATGGCGATCAGGTGAACCCCGGGCAGCATCTGACCCGCGAAGAGGCGATTCGACTGTATTCGCGCAACAACAGCTGGTTTCTGCGGATGGAAGACAGGATTGGGTCGATCGAGACAGGCAAACTCGCCGACTTGACCGTGCTCGATCGGGATTACTACAGCGTTCCCGATGCGGACATCCGGAAGATTCGTTCCGTGCTGACGATTGTGGACGGGAAGATCGTCCACAACGAGGGCGTCGCTTAGCGCGCTTCGAACGCAGGCAGTCCGACAGTAGCCGAGCGGCGGCGCAAAACCGGTTCAGGCTCCGTGCTGTCTGTTAAGTCTTGTCTGCTGCGGCAGCAGCTTTTTTCTCTTCGGCTCGCGCCCCGCTGAGGGAATCAAACATCGCATAGTTCCCCTCGTGGCAGGCGTATTCAAAATTCCGGTAGCCGGGCTCCTGCGTAAGCGGGAATCCGATCTTGAACGGCCGGACATAGGTATTCGGATCGTCCACCGTCACTTCATAGCGCAACTCGTCGGATCCCACTCGCGTGTAACGCTCGACCAATGTCAGCGCGTCGCTCGTGGGCGTGCCCCAGCCGTTGGCGGTGACCGAGGTTTTGCCACCCAGAAAATTCGTGGTCTCGACCACCAGCGTGCTCTTCTCCCAATGCCCTCGCGGATCGCCCATATAGGTTCGAATATTCGCACTCGCGTGCGGTCGGCCGTCCAGGGGAATGACGCGGGCTTCGTGCACCATCTCCTGCATGATGGAAACATAGCCGGGGGCTTGTACGATCTCTTGCCCAATGCCGCACACCACGGGGTAGATAGAACCCACGACGCCTCGCGTGATACAGCGGATGTAGGTGCTGAAGTCGAGGTAGGTATCGGCTTTGGGGGCATTGTTTGTGGCGGCTTCTCCCTTTGGTCTGGCGAGGGCCTCCGGAACCAAAGCGGGTGTCTGGCCATCCGGCGGATCTACAACCAGCGAAGTCTGCGCAATGCTCAGATGAACGCCGCTCCTCCACCGGACCAGCCTTTGTTGTGCCCCGAATTGTTGACAAGAGCAGGAAGCGTCGCCGTGGTTTACGCACGCGGGAACGTCAGATAATCCCATCGCGCGCTCTGCTCCACGATCGCATTCACGTCCTCCGCCCGCAGCAACCGCCACGACACGGCGTTTGCTCCGCAGCCCGCACTTACTCAATATAGTCGTCGCGGCCGGAGTAGCGCTCTGCCATCGACCGGATGCCGCCTGGGTCGTTGCCGGCATGATCTACACGCGGCACCAGAATCGTATACGGCCGTCCGAGTTTCGACGGCTCGTTGGCGATTATCCGTCTCGTGAAAAACTCCGGACCATAATCGGCCCGTTACAGAACGACCGCGCGGGGATCTGGGGCGACTTTCCCATCTTCTATGTGCGCGAACGCCCAACTTGCTCGGGGCAGAGCGCGCGCCGGGGTCGTCGAAATGAGACTTAGCCAAAAGCTGCGCGTCTGGCTGCGTAGCGTCGGCCGCGCGGTAGTCACCGCACCACCCAGACGCAAAATATGAACTCCGGGAGAAGTCGCGATGACGGGTTGGCGCACCGGGCCACTCACATTCGCGGCGGCCGCTTCGATCTGTATGTCGCCCTTGGGAAGATCGAACTGCCAGCCTAACCACGCGACCGTAATCCCTGTTCGGGGTTATGGGGCGCGAGGGCTATATCAGCAATACATCCTGTCCCCCGGATTTGTGCGTCGTGCTACTGTCCAACCGTGACGGGGCCACGATCCATCACAGAGGGGATGACAGCAACGCTTGCGAATCCGAGCACTGGGGCGGCTGGGTGGGCGGCGTGTGGTCGGAGCAGAGCTGCGGCGCCGTGTTGCCGGCGACGATAGCGGAGATCCTCTTGAGACAAGCCTCTCACCATCACTCGCAAAAGTACGCTGAGTACGCTCAGCGCGGCGCCCGAGGCGATTGCTATCGAAAGAGCCAAAACGGCGATCGAAATCATTAATGTCATCGCGCTGTACATATGGCATCCGGTGGACCAAAGGCCCGAAGGCGCGGATTCGAGTGAAAAGCAAGCAGATGGGCACACGTGACATGACCTTTCGTCGCCACAAACGTCGGACGCGCCTGCATCTGAGCCCGGATACCGTCACTTCGCCTCCCATTGATCGAGTCGCTGGTCGCGCAATCGCGCGTGCGGTACAGCTTTACTCCGCCCAAAGTCGCTCACCGAGTCGGCCTTTATGTCCCTGCGAGGCGCGCGGGGCGAGTTCACTCCCGGGGAGACGTTCGAACGCACCTCAGGCCGGAGCGGCGACCATGGAACCGAGCGGCGCCGTCTCGCTGGTGGAGGCCATCCGCAAGCAACTCGGGCTCAGGCTTGAAAAGTGTAAACGCATGCTGCCAGCGATTGTCATCGATCACATGGAGCTGGCGCCGACCGAGAACTGCAAAGCCCTGTGCGGTGGTATAGAATCGGCTGACATATCGTGATCGGTTTACCAAGCTCGGATTTTATGTGATCGGCCGGCCGAGGTTGCATTGGCGCGGACGCCAGGTCGCCATCAAGGTCTATGGAATTAACGCCCGGACATGATGCATTCGAGGCCGGATAAATGGATAGCGGCAGGCAAGGCTGGAGGACGATAATGAGTTGGCGTAGTCCACTTCACCGGTTTGTATTTTTGGGCAGCACGGTTTTGTGGTTGGCTGGGTTTCTCGTCCTGGCGCAGGAGCAAAGTTTTTTTGCCGCCGGTCCGGCGGTGGGGCTGACCGCGGAGCAGGCAAGCCGCGGCAAGGCAGTCTACGACGACAATTGCGCCAACTGTCACGGCGCCAATCTCGATAACGGACAGTTCGGGCCGCCGCTTCGCGGCTCCGCTTTCAAGATGCACTGGGAGAACCAGTCTGCAAATGCGCTTTTTACTCACATCGCCACCAGGATGCCGCCGGCTGCGCCGGGGGGCCTCGGTGACCGCGCCTACAGCGATGTGGAGGCTTATATTCTCAGGGCCAACGGTGTTGCCGCAGGCGACAAGGAGTTGGCGCCGACGCGGTCGCAGTCCGATATCAGCGTTCGCACTGTTAATCAGGACGCGACCTACCAGTCTGCGATGGCGGCTCGTAGGAAGCTACTCGCTGGTATTACGCCTGTAACTGAAGAGATGCTGCAGCATCCCGCCGATGGCGAGTGGCTGGTATGGCGGGGAAGCTATCAAAACCTGGCTTTCAGCCCTCTCAAGAAAATCGGTACGACCAACGTCCATGATCTCGGTATCGCCTGGACTCTGGCCCTGCCGGTCAGCGCCAATGAAATAACGCCATTGGTACATGACGGAATCCTGTTTGTGGAAAGTGGCGCCAGCATCGAGGCGCTTAACGGTGCAAACGGCGAAGTGCTCTGGCAATATAACCGGTCACTGCCGGAATCGCTGCGCAATGGCCAGCAATCGCGGATGAAGAACCTCGCCATTTATGGCGACGCGCTCTATGCGCCCACGGCAGACGGACATGTGATCGCATTGGAGACGAAGACCGGTAAGTTGATCTGGGATCATGCGGTCATGAATGGGGGTGAGGCGGGTAGACCTCCTTTCAATATGACCGGCGGTCCCGTGGTCGCCAAAGGTAAGGTGATCATCGGCACCAGCCTGGGCATCAACACCGGCGGCGGCAACTACATCGTCGGGCTGGACGCGGCAACCGGCAATGAGGCCTGGCGTTTCAACACCATCGCCAGGCCCGGCGAGCCCGGAGGCGATAGCTGGAACGGCGCGCCTTTTGAACAGCGCTATGGAGGTGGCGTCTGGACATCGGGCAGCTACGATCCTGCGCGGAGCCTGGTATATTTTGGCACCGGCAACACCTACGACATCGGAACTTTGATGCTGCCCCAGCCGCGCGTCGGCGAATCGAGGGACGCGCTATACACAGACTCGACGCTGGCGCTGGATCCTGATACGGGGAAGCTGGTCTGGCATCGTCAGCATATGAAGCGCGACGTATGGGATCTGGACTGGGTGTTCGAGCAGTCGCTCGTTACCCTGCCGGTGAACGGCAAACCGACCGAACTGGTGGTTACGGGCGGCAAGACAGCGATCTTCGACGCCATGGACCGCGCGACTGGTAAATATGTCTTCTCTCGCGACCTCGGCCTGCAAAACATCGTGACCGGGATAGATCCGGCGACCGGAGAGGAGACCACCAATCCGGCGCTCGAACCCGAGCCCGGCAAGACCAAGCTGCTGTGTCCCAATGCCAACGGCGCGCGAAACTGGCCGACCACGGCTTTCAACCCCGCAACCTACATCCTGTATGTACCGCTGGTAGAGACGTGCGCCGATTATAGCTGGACGCCGCGAAGCCCGGGGCAAATCGCGGCGGGGGGCGACGATATTCATTTTGGCCAGCGGCCGCGCCCCGACAGCGACGGTAAACTTGGCCGCATCGAAGC
>Ga0182030_10021281_pt1 | contig 12158 bp, 9 predicted proteins | sample 812S3MmetaG_FD_121299 | JGI IMG/M metagenome (GOLD analysis project Ga0182030, IMG submission 121299) | Permafrost microbial communities from Stordalen Mire, Sweden - 812S3M metaG (Illumina Assembly) | ecosystem: Environmental > Terrestrial > Soil > Wetlands > Permafrost | place: Sweden...
AGATGATTAATATACTCATTGGGTTTTTGTTCAGAGGGCAGGTCAATGTTCATCCCGATGGATTGACCGCCTGCCTTGGCAGCACCTTTATTACCCGCCTCCATGATGCTGGGTCCTCCGCCGGTGATGACCGCATAACCTGCTTTGACTACCAGCTCGGCTGTTTTTTCCGCCGCGTTATAAAAGCAATGTTTGTTGTGGATGCGGGAAGAACCAAATATGGTGACCGCAGGCCCAATGTCTTTGAGCTCTTCAAATCCATCAACGAATTCCGCCATGATGCGGAAAATACGCCAGGGGTCTTCCATCATTTCCAAATCTGGGGCTTTGGTAAGTTTTTTCGTTTTGGCCATATGCTCCTTTGGTTTCATTTTAACGATGATTGCCAAATTGCCTTAAGTTCATCGATCCGGGCGTTGATGACTGGCTGGTCTTTCAGTCCGTAGACGACAAGCTCCGGGCTTGTTTCCACCGTCCCTATTTTAGCAAAAGGAATACCTTTAAAAATCTTTACCAGCGCTTTTTCATGGGCAGCTGAAACTTCCATGATCAACCGCGAATTGCTTTCTGAAAAAAGGATGATATCTTCCCGCTTCTGTTGGGCCTTATAAGGAAATTTCTTTAATAGCACTGTCGCTCCCAAGCCGCCGGCAAAAGCCATTTCCGCCAATGTCACGGCCGCACCGCCCTCAGAACAATCGTGCATGGAAGCGATCAGTCGTGCTTTGGTGGCTTTTTCAACAGCCTGATAGATCTTCGATGCCATTTTAAAATTGACTTGTGGCGCATTTGCGCCCAACTGCCCGGCATTTTCCAGATAGATCGATCCGCCAAGTTCATCATAGGTGTTCCCGACCATATAAATACTGTTTCCCGCTTTTTTAAAATCCATGGTGACACTTTTGCCAACATCAGCGATGATACCCATGCCGGAGATCAATATAGTCCCTGGTATCGCGATACTTTTGCCTTGATGGGTGTATTCATTGTATAAGCTGTCTTTTCCCGAAATAAACGGCGTCCCAAAAGCCACCGCGGCTTTATAACAACCTTGGGCACAACGCACCAGGGACCCTAGACGGTCCGGCTTATCAGGGTTCCCCCAGCAGAAATTATCAAGAAGAGCAATACTATCTAATGACCCTCCAACTGCAATGATCTGGCGGATGGCTTCATCGATGCAGGAAGCTGCCATCCAAAAGGGATCGATCATTCCAAAACGCACATTGATCCCGTTGGAAACCGCGATGCCACGCTTAGAATCCAACCGGCCACGTATGACCGCAGCATCCGAAGGCCCGTCGGTGGCGATCCCGGCCAGGGGCTTGACTACACTTGTCCCCTGCACCTCATGGTCATAAATGCGGATGATACTTTCCTTGGAAGCCACATTATAATGGCTAAGCGCCATGCATAAAGCTTCGTTCAAATCAGGCTTCTTGGTCTTGAGTAATTTTTCATGTTTTAAAACAGGCTTATGATAGACCGCTTCCTTGATGATCTTGGGTGGACCTTCATGAATAAAGGCCATGTCCAGGTCCGCGACCTGCTGACCGTGGAAAAACAATTGCAAACGGCCGGAGCCGTCGAATTCACCTAAAACAACAGCTTCGACATTCTCATCAGCAAAGATCTTTAAACAAGCCTCGATGTTATGCGGGGCCACGGACATGACCATGCGTTCCTGGGATTCCGAGATCCAGATCTCATGGTATTTTAACCCTTGATATTTTAACGGCGCACGGTCCAGGTCAACCCTGGCTCCGGTTTTTTCGCCCATTTCACCGACGGCAGAAGAAAAACCGCCGGCCCCGCAATCAGTGATGGCAGAATACAAATTGGCCTCGCGGGCTTTTAAGAGCGCGTCCTGGACTTTTTTCTCTTCGATAGGATTGCCGATCTGCACGGCGCCTGATGAAACTGTTTGGGATTCACCTGTCAGTTCTCCCGAAGAAAACGTGGCGCCATGGATGCCATCGCGCCCGGTACGTCCACCCACAGCCACGATCAGGTCCCCCTTATTGACATGTTTGGTCTCTTTGCCCTTGGGGATTAACCCGATGTTCCCGCAAAAAACTAGCGGATTTCCTACAAACTGTTTATCAAATACGATTGAACCGTTGACTGTCGGTATGCCCATTTTATTGCCATAATCACGCACCCCGGCAACGACACCTTTCATGACCCTCTTGGGGTGCAGAGTGCCGGCAGGCAGGGACGCCGCAGCAGTGTCGGGCGGCGCAAAACAAAATATGTCGGTGTTGCACAAAGGCTTGGCCGCCAGGCCTGTGCCTAAAGTGTCCCGGATGACGCCGCCCACACCGGTATTGGCCCCGCCAAACGGCTCCAGGGCAGAAGGGTGATTATGGGTTTCAACTTTAAAGCAGACATTATAATCTTTGTCAAAGGCAATGACCCCGGCATTGTCATGAAAAACCGAGATACACCACTTTTTATTTAATTTTATAGTAGCCGCGGCAATGGTGGTCTTAAAAAGGCTGCGGATGATCACCGGACGCCCGGTCTTGCCTTCACGGTAGCGGATCGTTCCCCGAAAAGTTTTGTGCCCGCAATGCTCGCTCCAGGTCTGGGCGATGGTTTCTAATTCCACGTCCGTGGGATTGCGCCCTTCTTTTTTAAAATGTCCCTGGATGGCCCTCATCTCATCCAAATTTAAGAAAAGCTGACCCGCCTTGGATACCTCTGAGAGCTTTTTATCATTGGCCTCCATCAAATCCACGACCAGCACATCAAATTTGGACTTGGGATCACTTGTTATCCCAAGCGTTGTCGGAACATGAGAAGGGTCAAGGACCACATGCTGGATGAGTTTATTCATCAAGGTACTATTGGTGATGGATTCTAACTGTTTGGGGACAAGTTGACCATGAATGTGGTATTGCCGGGCGGTGCGCACGGCAGTGATGCCCGCTACCCCTAAATCGCGGATGCCTTTGATTGTGGAGGCCTCTACGGGATCCATAACGCCAGGATTATAGGCGATCTCAACGACGTGGTGGGTGTCTGACTGCAGGGAGAGCTTAAGATCAAAGGAGTATTCTTCAACGATGGGGTCGATGAGAAGTTCATCACCGATGCGCTTGACTTCATCGCGCGTGATATTCCCCTCCAAAAGGTAGACCGCCACCACCCGCACCTGGGAGACGCCAAAACCCAGATCATTAATGTCATGGGCAATGGATCCTCCAATGGGATCAAAAATCCCATCTTTTTGTTTGACTTCAACGCGCCATATCAATGTTCCCTACCTCCTCGACGTCGTGAAGTTTTCATGCCTGCGAGGACACTCTTCGTAGGACTTCCTGATAGGCCCCTTCGACATTGCCCAGATCTCGACGGAAACGGTCTTTATCGAGCTTATTGCCCGTACCCACTTCCCACAACCGGCAGGTGTCAGGAGAAATTTCATCTGCCAGAATAATGCCCTTCTGGATGCGGCCGAATTCTAATTTGAAATCGATCAGTTCGATCTTTAGTCCCAAGAAAAACTTTTTTAAGATATCATTGATCCGGAATGCCGATGCTTTGATACTGCTGACTTCCTCATCAGTCGCGCACTTTAGCGCCCGGATATGGTATTCATTGACCTGAGGATCGCCCAGGGCATCATCCTTGTAACAGAACTCCAGCGTTGGACAAGCTAAATTCGTCCCCTCGGCCAATCCCAATAACCGGCACAAAGAACCTGCGGCGCGATTGCGGACAATGACCTCCAAGGGAACAATTTGAACGCGCTTGACCAACATCTCGCGGTCATTTAACTTTTCCACGAAATGAGATTCAATGCCTTGTGCCGCCAGGTGTTCAAAGATCTTGGTAGCGATTTGATTATTCATGACCCCCTTTTGGTCAATAGTGCCTTTTTTCTGGGCATTGAAGGCGGTCGCATCATCTTTGAAATATTGGATCAACAAGGCCGGATCCGCAGTGGTATAAAGGATCTTGGCCTTGCCTTCGTATATTTTATCTAATTTTTGCATACCCATTATCCTTATGTTATTTTATCCCAGCCTGTTTAAAGATCCTGTCCCGATGACGGATGTAATATTTGATGTCAAAGCAGGCATTGATCTCGTTTTGGGAAAGGAACTTGCGTACCTTGCGGTCTCTAAAAAGTACATCTTTGAATTCCGTGCTTTCCTGCCAAACCTGCATGGCGCAGGCCTGGATGATCTCATAAGCGGCATCACGCGTGAGGCCCTTTTTCATCAACTCCAGAAGAATGCGCTGGGAATAAATGAGCCCGCGGGTCTTGGAAAGATTGGTGATCATGTTCTTTGGATAAACCAAAAGCCCCTCGATGATCGGGATGAATTTATTAAGCATGTAATTAAGCGCGATGGTCGAATCAGGCAAAATGACGCGTTCCGCCGAGGAATGGCTGATATCACGCTCATGCCAAAGGTTGATGTTCTCCATGGCAACGATAGAATTGGCCCTTAAGATGCGCGACAAACCGCAGATGCGCTCGCAGGTCACGGGATTACGTTTATGCGGCATGGCGGACGAGCCGATCTGCCCCTTAAAAAAAGGTTCTTCTACTTCCAAAAGCTCAGTTTTTTGCAATGCCCTGATCTCTGAGGCAAATTTCTCTAAGGAACAACCGATGATGGCCAGGACCATGATGTAATGCGCATGCGGATCGCGCTGGATGATCTGGGTGGCCACATTCGCCGGCTTTAAATTCAATTGCTGGCAAACATATTCTTCCACCGACGGGTCAATATTGGCGTAGGTCCCTACCGCACCGGACAATTTGCCAAAACGCATGCCTTCAACTGCCGCCTGCAGACGTTCTAAATTGCGGTTCATCTCATCGAACCAGATGGCCATCTTCAAACCGAAGGTCGTTGGCTCCGCGTGCACGCCGTGGGTGCGCGCGATACACACAGCGTCTTTATACTTTTTGGCCTTATCTTTAAGCGCCACTAAAAGTTTTTTGACATCGGCAACTAAAATTTCACCCGCTTCCACGCATTGCAAAGATAAGGAGGTATCCAAGAGATCCGATGAGGTCATCCCCATATGCAAATACTGGGCTTCCGGCCCCAAGCTTTGGCCGACACTTTGGATAAAAGCCACCACATCGTGTTTGGTGCGCTCTTCCAGACGGCGCACTTCTTCCAGATCGAATTTGGCATTCTTGCGGATCTTATCCATGGCCACTTTGGGGATGACCCCTAACTTGGTCATGGCTTCACAAGATAACACTTCGATCTTAAGCATAATTTCCATTTTATGCTCATCGGACCAAATACGGCTCATCTTTGAAAGGGAATAACGGTCTATCATGAATTCTCTCCTGACTGGACCCCGCCGTGCCCCGCAGCTTTTTTGCGGTGGCCGCTTGCCGCTAACGGCAGGCGGGGCTTATAACTTAATAATTGGTAAGAGGTTAAAATTATTCACATGTTTTTAAGCGGAAACTTTAAAAGATGAATAACTATAACAGAGAATAATTCTGCGGTCAACTTAAAAAATACTATTAAGAACGTAACATATTGATATATAATGGTTTATAGTTATTTCGCTCAAGGCTTTCTGTCCCGCCTTCGGCAAGCTTGAGGCGTGGCCTACTGCTTGATTTCCGGGAATTTTTCTTGCATATATTTAATACTTTCCCCAACGCTTTCTTTCATCAGCTCGGGAATAGTTTTTATTAGCTTCTGGCCATCCGCAGACCCGTAAAAAGAAATAAACGCCTTCAAATCATCAGAGGAAAAATTACGGTCATAAATGGGGAGCAGGCGATCAATGATCTCATCGATCTTGACACGCTGGCGGATCGTTTTGGCTTCATCCGGTTTATCTTTGGCGATCTGGACGAGCATAGTATTAAAATTATTTATCAATGCCTGACGCGTCCCAAAAACATCCATGAATTTCAAGATCAGAGCTTTTTTCTGGGGATCTATCGTTTGTCCCTCCGAAATGGGAACAGCGGCAACAGGCGGCGTGAGGCCTTCAGGTTGGACAACAGGTTGATCGGCACCTGCAGGGGCAACAGCAACGGGCCGGGTTTGTGCTGCTGCCAACGGCTTTCCATCGATATCCTTGATCTCATCGGCATAATAGGTCATGTTGACACCGTCCACACTTACTTGAACGCTCTTATTGTCTTGTTTGATGATATCACCCTGGACAACCCGTCCGTCAGTAAGATTTATTGTCGCCGCACAAGCCAAACCTGCGGCCAAAAAAAACATCATGGCCAACATTGCTGAAATACGCATAAGTTCCCTTTCTTTTGGTTTCCTTCACAAAAGGATTATTTGAGATAACTCAAGGGGTATGATACACTATCGGGCATGATTGAGCAAATACGAAAAAATATCGATAAAAGCCTCTCTTCATTTCTCGATACTGTCAAAAAAGATTACAAGCTGCATTTGGTGTCACCTTTATTGTTTGAAAGCATCCGCGAATTTACCCTGCGGGAAGGCAAACGCCTGCGGCCCTTGCTTTTGATCCTTACCTATAAAGGATACGCGCCCCCATCCAAAAAAATCTCCCGTAAACTTTATAATGCCTCCACCTGCATGGAATTTTTGCATAACTTCATGCTAATTCATGACGATATCATCGACCGCTCTGACCTGCGGCGCGGCAAACCCACCATGCATAAAATTTTGAGCCACACGGTCAAAACCCGTGACCCTGATAAATTAGGAATTGATCTGGGCATTATCGCCGGAGACATCGTTTATGCCCTGGCCATCGATGCGTTCTTATCCATTAATGAGCCCGCCGAACGCAAAGAACGCGCTTTGAAATATTTCATCCAAACTGCCGCCTTTACCGCCATGGGTGAATTCATCGACACGGTCAGCGGGGTCAAGGCTGTCCAGGACGTCGATGAAAAAGAAGTTTTCCTAAACTACACCCTTAAAACCGCGCGTTATACTTTTGACTGCCCCATGGTCACCGGCGCCATCCTGGCCGGCGCCCCTGACAGAGAGATCAAAAAGATCTCGCGCTTTGGCATTCTCATCGGCCAGGCGTTCCAAGTCCAGGATGATATTATCGGGATCTTTGAGACGGAAGCTAACATCGGTAAATCTATCCTGAGCGACCTGGCAGAAGGCAAAAAAACGCTGCTGGTCACTCACGCTTTTAGTGTACTGCGGGGGCAAGCTAAAATAAAATTCTTAAAAGTCTTCAACAAAAAGACCAAGACCCTCAAAGACCTGGCAACCGTGAAAAAGATCTTCGTGGAAACCAAAAGCCTGGAATATGCGCTGCAAGCCATCCATGATCGCCTGAGTGAAGCGCAAAAGATCCTGACGGGCTTGAAGATGAATGAAGAATACCGCAGCCTGCTGGAAAACTCTCTCTTAAAACTTTTTAAACACTCACAACGGATCGCACTCTCATACCGAGTACTCCCGACGGTCGCTGCAAGTTAAATCAATCGCACGGATAATTCATCCAAAACCAGGCGGCCGCGTTGGGTAGTTTTCAATTTACGATTCTCCAGCAATAAAAAGCCATCCTTGACCCACTCTTGGAGGGTCTTTTGACGGCTTTCAGGGACCAACTCCCACGAGATCCCTTCATTCATCCTTAAACCGAATAATATTTTTTCTATTGTTAGCTGGGCATCCGTCAAATCTTCATATCCGCCGATCACTTGCTTGCCGCTGACGGCCCCTTGGATATAATCCTGTAAATTTGAGGTGTTCCAATATCTCCGCCTCCCGGTAAAACCATGGGCGCCCACCCCCAAACCAATGTAAGTCCCCCCGAGCCAGTAATTCTTATTATGCGCCGACTCGAAGGTAGTGGTCCTTGAGAAATTACTGATCTCGTATTGTTCAAACCCATACTCGTCAAGAAGCCGGGCGATATGAGAATACTGCTCTGCTAATTTTTCATCATCATCTAATTTCATTTGGGAAGCAAAAAAACGGCTGTTGGGTTCAACAGTTAAGGTATACAAAGACAAATGCTCGCTGCCTAACTGCGCCATGGTCCGCACATCTTCCTCAAGTTCTGTTGTTGTCTGTCTGGGAAATGCATACATTAAATCAAGGTTGATATTGACGAACCCTGCTTCACGCAAAATGTGATAGGCATCACGGGCCGTGTGTGCATCATGGGCCCGACCTAAGAATTTTAAATAACGGTTGTTCATCGATTGCACCCCAAGACTGATCCGATTAAATCCTTGGGACTTTAAAAAATTGGCTTTACTGCGGTTGATGCTTTCCGGATTTGCTTCAATGGTAATTTCAATATCATTTTGAAATGAAAATTTTTTCCTGATCGCATCCATCAAACGTCCCAGTTGATCTTCATTGAGTTGGCTTGGCGTTCCACCGCCAAAATAAATAGTTTTGATACTTTTACCATCAACGCCCTTCATTTCATTGATCAGGGCCGTCACATATTCATCCCGTCGGTGTTCCTGCCCCACCGCGATCACGAAGGAACAAAACAGGCATTTACGCGAACAAAACGGAATATGAATATATAATGAAGGAGTGTTCATATAAAATTTAATAAAAAAATTTTTGCATATAAACAATTTAATGTTAATATCTTAGTAACAAATCAATCTTTAAGAAAGGAGCTACACATGGCTACCAAGAAAAAAGCAAAAAAGAAAACAGCAAAGAAGAAATAACCGCTGTTTATCATGCATTTGCATAAAGCCCTTTGATTGAAGTACTCAAAGGGTTTTATGTTTATATACGAACCTCACAAAAATAATCCCCACTTCATATAACAGCATCAGCGGAAAAGCCAGCACCAACATCGAAACCACATCCGGCGGGGCCAAAAAGGCCGCGACGATCAATATAATAATAATGGCATGGCGCCTCATTTGGCGCAAATATTCCGGTGAGACAATGCCGATCTTTGCTAAAAAAGCCAGTACCAAGGGAAGTTCAAAAGCCACCCCAAAGGCCACGATCATATGCCCTAAGAATTCCAAATAATTTTTGACCGTGACCATCGGTACCATGGAAGTGGATGAGAAGCTCATCAGGAATCGATAGGCCATGGGCACGGTCACAAAATACGCGAAGGCCCCGCCTAACAGAAAGAAAAATAACGACAACGGAGCAAAAATCAAAACAAATTTCTTCTCGGAGGGCTTAAGGGCTCCTTGAACAAACGCCCAAATTTGATAAACAATGACGGGTGAGGAAACCACCAGAGCCATGATAAAACCGATTGTCATGTAGGCGGAAAATGCCTCCGCAGGCGCCGTAAAAACCAAATGTCCGGCAGGAGCTATGATGTGGGGGATGAGTTTGCCGATAAAATTGTAACAAAGGCAAAAACAGATAACAAAAGTGAACGCGGATTTGATCAACCGCGAGCGCAATTCTTCAATGTGCTTGTAGAAAGATTGAAAAAAAGTACTTAAACTCACTTTGGCGGGGCTTCAGGTTCATTGGGCTTTTTGATCTCTTCTTCGGTCTCACGTAAATTTTTTTTAAATTCACGGATGGCCTTGCCAAGAGCAGCACCAACCTCGGGTAATTTATTCGCACCAAAAAGTAAAATGAAGATGGCTAAAATCAAGATTAGCTCTGGTAAACGTCCCATAAAAAAATCTCCTATTAGGTTTAATAACTGCCCTATTGTATAAGGGTTGCCGGAAAGCAACAAGAGAAATTTATTCCGACAACCGGATGACAATGCCTTTTTTACGGGCCCGGGTGTAGGCCTGGCCCAATAGGCGCAACGAAAGAATGATATAAAGAAGGGTCAAAACAAAACCACAGAGCAAAGGATGCGCGCTGTGGGCCTTAAAGCCGTATGACTGACGGAAATATTCCAAAAAGTGGGTGATAGGCACCATTAATGCCAGGTATTGTATGGCCTTGGGCAGGATATCCACCGGATAATAAATGCCGCAAATGATCATAAATAGCTGGGCAAACATCCAGGCGGTGACCTCCACTTTCTGGCCGAATGACAAAATAAGAATATTGACCAGAATGCCCAAGATCAAAGCACAGGAAAATAGCCCCAATAAAAATAAAGCGGTGGTCACAGGCCCCGGCAGATGAAAGCCAAAGCCCCATGAGGCGGCGAGGGCCAAAAGCACAAAAGCGAAGTATCCCCTCACCATGCCAACGATCCAGGTCCCGGCTACCCCTTCGGGAACACCGACGGGTGTTAATAAGGTATGCTTAAGGCTCTTGGACCATAATTCATAAAGCACGGCATACCCCACATCCAGCTGAGTGATCTGCAATACCCCAGCGGCCAGGGTCCCGGTCATCACAAAGCCCAGGGTCTGCGGGCCCAAATGCACGAATTTGGCCATAAGTCCGATCGAGATCAAGGATATCATCGGCCAGAAAAAAACATCTGTCATCACAAAAAAACTCCGCACGGCAAAAATGGCGCTGCGTATAGTAAAAGCAAAGGCCCGATTGAGCCACGCTTGCCATCCGCCGTTTTGGGGTATTGGTAAAATTTTAGTTGTTGTTTCCCCTTCTTGCTGTACTGACGGGCCGCCGGTTTGATGAGCAAGTTCAATAAAAATTTGTTCCAGGTCATCCGTTTGATGCAGACGCTTGAGTTCCTCCACTGCCGCTAATTTGATTATGCGGCCCTTTTGAATAAACGCGACCCTTTCGCACATGATCTGGACTTCATCCATGTTATGACTGGTTAACAGTACCGTCATTTTACGTTTGCGTAAAATACCCAGAATTATTTCGCGGGTTTTTAAAGACACGTCCGGATCAAGGCCGATGGTAGGCTCATCTAAGAATAAAATTTTCGGGTCATTGATAAGGGACTTGGCCAAGGACAGACGCTGCTTCGTCCCTGAAGATAATTCATCAAAACGGCGATTGGCATAGGACTGCAGCTCAAAAAGGGAAATGAGCTCATCAGCCTTGCGCTGCAATGAAGCTCCCTTTAATCCATAAAGCCGCCCGTAGAATTTAAGGTTCTCCTCGACCGTCAGGCTAAAGGCATAATTTGGGTACCCTGACGACATATTGATCCAGGAGCGCACGGCATTAAAATTTTTAGGGACCGACTTTAATCCAAAAATTTCAATCTCACCGGCATCAGGAAGCAACAAGGTCGCCAGGGTATTTAAAAACGTGGTCTTGCCTGCGCCATTCGGGCCCAGGATACCCAGGATCTCTCCTTCGCGCACCGTTAAATCCAAATGATCCAATGCTTTGACAACACCTTTGCTTTGGGTATCAGGATATGTCTTGCATAAACCGCGCGCGGAAAGAACAATTTCAAACGGCATTGTCAGCCGTGGGTTTTGCATTTATATCTTACCCAGCAGTGCAAACATCTTCTTCTTGTAAGCTTCCACACCAGGCTGGTCAAAGGGATTGACACCCAAAACATATCCGGAAATTCCGCAAGCTTTCTCTAAAAAGTAATACAGATGCCCCAAATGAATGGTATCTGCTTTGCATAGGGCGATGGTCATATTGGGCACCCCGCCTTCAAAATGCGCCGCACTCGTCGCCTCATACGCTTTCTTGTTCACAAAATCAAAACCTTTGCCCGCCACATAATTAAAACCATCCAGGTCTTCTTTGTCTTGGGGGATGATCACGTCATGATGGGGCTTATCAATTTGTAGAAAAGTCTCAAAAACCGTTCTTTCGGCTTCTTGCATCCATTGGCCCATCGAATGAAGGTCTGTGGACATTATCAAGGAAGCAGGAAAAATTCCTTTGCCTTGCTTGCCTTCACTCTCACCAAAAAGCTGCTTGAACCATTCCGCCACATAAAATACATTAGGATAAAAGGAAGACAGCACTTCGATCTTTTTGCCCTTTTGATAAAGGATGTTGCGCAGTGCCGCGTAACGATAACAGGTATTTTTATCCAGATCGCAGGTGGCGTACTCACTTTCCGCTTTCCTGGCACCATCTACCAGGCTTTGGATGTCCACACCAGCCAATGCTAAGGGAACCAAACCCACCGGTGTCAATATCGAAAAGCGCCCGCCGACATCATCAGGAATGGTAAAGGAGCGATACCCTTCCCTGTCCGCAATTTTACGTAACGCCCCTTTTTTCTCATCGGTCACACAGATGATCCTCGTTTTTAATTCTTCTCTGCTGTACTTGTTTTCCAAGAATTTTTTGATCACTCGGAAGGCAATGGCAGGCTCGGTGGTGGTACCGGATTTG
>Ga0182030_10021282_pt1 | contig 12158 bp, 15 predicted proteins | sample 812S3MmetaG_FD_121299 | JGI IMG/M metagenome (GOLD analysis project Ga0182030, IMG submission 121299) | Permafrost microbial communities from Stordalen Mire, Sweden - 812S3M metaG (Illumina Assembly) | ecosystem: Environmental > Terrestrial > Soil > Wetlands > Permafrost | place: Sweden...
CCACTCACCCGCACCCATTCGCGAGTACACCAGTTACCGCCGGTGGGCCGCCGCACTCACCGAGCGCGCGAATCAGCTTGACACCGAGGCATTCTGGGCCGCTCAACTGGAAGGCGATGATCCCGCCCTCGGCGCCCGCCGGCTCGATCCGGGCCGCGACCGGGCCCGCGATGTCATCGTCCGGATGGCCGTCACCGACGCCGACATCACCCGTCGGCTCGTGGTTTCCGGCCTGCCGTTGCCCACTTTGCTGATTGCCGCCACCGCGGCGATGGTTACGCGCTGGCGGCAGGTCCGCAACCAGGCCACGCCGCCGCCGCTGCTGGCGCTGGAAACGCATGGCCGCGCCGACGGTTTGGTAGATGGGCCGGGCGCGTACACCATCGACACCAGCGACACCGTCGGACTGCTCAGCTCCATCTATCCGATGCGCGTGGACTCAACCGATCCGCGACACGTCGGCGAGCAGCTCGCGGCGATCCCGGGTCACGGCCTCGATTTCGGGCTGCTGCGCTATCTGCGGACGGACACCGCGGCGCGCCTTGCCGCGTTGCCCGGCCCGCAGCTGCTGCTGAACTATCTGGGCGCCGCCCACACCGGGGGCGGGACCGCGCTGACACCGGTGCGCGAGCTGCTTGCCGGGGTATCGCCGCAGCCAGAGCCCGACCTGGCGGTGCGCCACGAGCTGACCATCATGGCCACTGTGCTGCCATTCGATGGACAGCGTGTGCTGGCCGCGCAATGGCGGGCACCGGCCGACATTCTCGACGACGAGGATATCGCTGCGTTGCAACAACTTTGGGTTGAATCGTTGCGAGAGATGGTGAAATGAGCACACTTGCGGTTCTAGGGGCCGGCGTCAAAGGGGTCGCCGTGGCGGCCAAAGCATCGGTACTGCGTGACATGGGGGTCGAGGCGCCCGAGGTCATCGCGGTCGAACGCACCGGGGTCGGGGCGAACTGGCAGGCGAGCGGAGGCTGGACCGACGGGGCGCACCGGCTGGGTACCAGCCCGGAGAAAGACGTCGGGTTTCCCTACCGGTCGTCGTTGGTGCCGCGCCGCAACGCCGAACTCGACGAACGGATGACCCGGTACAGCTGGCAGTCCTATCTGATCGCGAACGGGTTGTTCGCCCAGTGGATTGACCGCGGCAGGCCGGCGCCACCGCATCGCAGATGGAGCCAGTACCTGGCGTGGGTCGCCGACCATGTCGGCCTGAAGGTGGTGCACGGCGAGGTCGACGGGCTGTCGGTGACCGGCGACCGCTGGGCGCTGCACACCCACGAAACCACCGTGCACGCCGACGGATTGATGATCACCGGACCGGGCCAAGCCGAAAAATCCTTGCTACCCGGCAACCCGCGAATGCTGTCGATCGCCCAGTTCTGGGATCGCGCCGCCGGCCACGACCGCATCAACGCCGAACGCGTCGCGGTGATCGGCGGTGGCGAGACGGCCGCGTCGATGCTCAATGAGCTGTTCCGGCACCGAGTCTCGACCATCACCGTCATCTCGCCCCAGGTGACGCTGTTCACGCGGGGGGAGGGCTTCTTCGAGAACTCGCTGTTCTCCGACCCCACCGACTGGACTGCCCTGACGTTGCAGGAACGTCGCGACGCGCTGGCCCGTACCGACCGCGGAGTGTTCTCGGCGAACGTTCAGGAAGCGCTGCTGGCCGATGACCGGATCCATCACCTGCGTGGCCGGGTCGCGCACGCGGTGGGCCGGGACGGGCAGATCCGGTTGACGCTGTCCACCAACCGGGGAAGTGAAAACCTGGAGACGGTTCATGGCTTCGATCTCGTCATCGACGGCTCCGGCGCCGACGTGCTCTGGTTCACCTCGCTGTTCAGCCAGGACGCACTCGACCTGCTCGAACTGGGTCTGGGCGGCCCGCTGACCGCTGACCGCCTGCAGGAATCGATCGGTTACGACTTGGCGGTCACCGACGTCACACCCAAGCTGTTCCTGCCCAACCTGTCCGGACTGACGCAGGGCCCAGGATTTCCCAACCTAAGCTGTCTCGGTCTGCTGTCGGATCGGGTACTCGGGTCTACAGCCGGCCCGGCGGGTGTGTCCAGCTACCAAACGATGATGGAGAAGCAATGAGCACCAACCCCTTCGATGACGACAACGGCACGTTCTTCGTCCTGGTCAATGACGAGGAGCAGCACAGCCTGTGGCCCGCGTTCAGCGAAGTCCCGGCCGGCTGGCGGGTGGTGTACGGCGAGGCAACCCGGGTCGAGTGCCTGGAGTACACCGAACAGAACTGGCCGGACATCCGGCCGAAAAGCCTGCGTGATTCGGTCGCCGCACGCCGACCGGCCGACTAGCCGGCGGGTCACAAATTCTGGGTTGCGACACAGCTTGGACACAGATTAGTCAGGGCAATCCCACGTAGCATCTGCCACAAGGTGCACAATTGCACCATCTACACCATGCGAGGGCGTCGGGCGACAGCTCGTCCCGTCCGTGGCTAACGAGGGGGAACCATGAAATCCGTGAAAGCCATTGCCACCGGTGTGGCGGCCGTGGGCGCCATTGGCGCCGCGGCCATCGGCGTGACATCCATCGCCTCGGTGTCCGCTGTCAGTGCGGCTGACGTGCAGCTGGCCGCGGTCGGAGCGCCACTTCCGCAGGACCCGACGCCGGCGGTGCCCGCCCCGGCCCCCGGCGCCGACCTCCCGACCTCGGACCAGTTGACAGGCGTGCTCAATAGCCTCGCCGACCCCAGCGTTCCGTTCGCGAACAAGAGCAATTTGGTCGAGGGCGGCATCAGCGGCACTCAGGCACACCTTGCCGACCACGAGTTCAAGAAGGCGGCCGAGAAGGGCGACCTGCCGTTGTCCTTCAACATCGGCAACATCCAGCCGGGCGCCCCGGGTTCGGTGACGGCCGATGTTTGGATCTCGGGCCCGAAGATCCCGAATCCGGTGACGCAGAACATCACGTTCATCAACCAGGGCGGCTGGGTGCTCTCGCGCGCATCGGCGATGCAGCTCATACAAGCAGCGGGGCACTGACCCGCATCCGGTACGTTCATTGCACCTTGAAGGGGGATCCATGAAATCCGTAGTAATCAGCGCGGCCGCATTGGCTGTCATCGGCGGCGCAGCCGCAGGAATCGCCGCGGTCGCGGCACCGAGCGGGCCGGCCCAGGTGCAACTGGCCGCAGTCGGCGCGCCGCTGCCGCTGGCCCCGCCGCCGCCTCCGGCGCCTGCGCCGGTGGGGCCGGGCCTGCCGACCCCGGACCAGTTGTCCAACCTGTGCATCCAGGCCACCGATCCAGGCGTGGGGTACACGACCAAGGTCGGCCTGGTTGAGAACGGCATCAACCCCGACGAGGGCCACGTCGCCGACCACGACCTGCGGAAGGCGTATCGGAACGGGAACTTCCCGGAGACGTTCACCGTGACGAACATCGTGCCGGCCGGCCCGAACACGGCCGCCGCCCAGGTAGCGATCACGGGTCCGAAGTTCGCCGGACCGGTGACCAAACAGCTGGTGTTCGTCCAGCAGGGTGGCAACTGGGTGCTTCAGCACGACGCCGCGCTGGCGCTGCTGCAGGCGGCGGCGGCGACCGACTAGCCGGTCACCGCGCGCAGGTCGATCCGCGCTACGCGTGCCGGGTCGGCCAATACGTCGATCGCGCCGATTACTCCGTCGCGCACGACGAACGCCATGATCGCCACGGGCTGCCCGGCGACGACGATCACCGCGCCGGCCACGCCGTTGACGACCGCGGCGCGCACTTCCCGCTCAGGTCCCGCGTAGCCGCGGGCCAGCTTGGCCACCGACGGAGCACCCTCGGCGCGGACCAGGCCGGTGCCGAAGTCGCCGCGCAACACCACGTCGGGGTCTAGCACCGACACCAGCCGGTCGAAGTTGCCGGTGCGCCCGGCCGCAAAGAACGCATCGACGGCCGCACGCTGTACACCCAGATCGGCGTCGGGAACCGGATCCGCATGCTGGATGCGACGGCGCGCCCGGCTGGCGAGCTTGCGGGTCGCCTCCGGCGTGCGGTCGACGATCGGCGCAATCTGGTCGAACGGAACGGTAAAGACGTCGTGCAGGACGAACGCCAGGCGTTCGGCGGGCGGCAACGTGTCCAGCACGACGAACAACGCCAGACCCACCGCGTCGGCCAGCATTGCCCGGTGTTCGGGGTCGTATTCGCCGTGCGCGTCGACAATCGGATCCGGCAGCTGGGCCACCGGTTCTTCCCGGCCACGGCCATGGCGGTCGCGCAAGGCGTTCAGGCAGATGCGCGCCACCACGGTGGTCAGCCACGCGTCCAGATTGACAATGGGTCGCCCACTAGCGGAATCCGCGCCGCTCAGCCGCAGCCAGGCCTCCTGCACGACGTCCTGAGCGTCATCGACCGAGCCCAGCATGCGGTAGGCGATGGCGCCCAGCTGCGGCCGGGCCGTCTCGAAACGCGCCGCCAGCGACGCGGTCACGTGCCTGCGCCGTCGGGCAGGGCGCACACCCGGTCACCGGAGAAGCCGGACGAGCCGATGTCGAGTGCGATGTTGAACCGCGCCCGCAGATTGCCCAGCGTGATGACGTGGGTGAGTCCGACGAGCTGCGGCGTGTCGAAGTGGGCGCGCAGGCCGTCGAAAAGCCGGTCGCTCACCTCGACCGGGGTGCGGCTGATCGCGGTGGCGTACTCCAGGATCAGCTTGTCGACCTCGGAGAAGCAGGAGGCGTTGCGGTAGTCGGCCATAGCGAGCAGTTCTTCGTCGCTAAGACCCCATTGCCGGGCGATCTGTGAACCGAGGTCGATGCAGTACTCGCAGCGCACCGTCGTCGCCGACTTCAGCTCGGCCAGCGCGCGCTGACGCGGACTGAGGATGTCCAGCTTCGACTCGGCCTGCTCCAGCCGGCCGTACGCATTGAGCAGCCTGGGGATGTGCGCATACATCCGCAGCGGTTCGAGCATCCCGGTCGTCTCGAGACCGGTCAGCTGCGCCAGTTTGCGCTTGGTGAAGAAGAAGGCAATTTTGGCGCCCAGGCCGGCGTCGTGGTCACTGACCCCCTGAAGACGAGACATGGCGATCCTTCCGGACAGCGGTGCGGACCTTGTTGGCCCTCACTACCTCGACACCCGGCGACGGCTCAACGTGACCGTCAATGCCCGAACGTCGAACCCGATCCCTGGGTCTGCTGGCTCAGCGGCACATCCATGTCGAACACCCGGGCATGCAACACGGTGCGATTCCGCAGCGCGGCGCGCACCGCCCGGTGCAGGCCGTCTTCGAGATAGATGACGCCCTTCCACCGCACCGCGTGCGGGAAGAGGTCGCCGTAGAAGGTGGAGTCCTCCGATAGCAGCCGATCGAGCGCGAGAACTGTTGTGGTGGTGACTAATTCGTCGAGCCGAATCTGCTGAGGCGGTATCTGGGACCAGTCCTTGTAGGACAGCCCATGTTCTGGGTACGGCTTGCCGTCCCGCACGCCCTTGAAGATCATCGGAGCATATTTCCTGCCACGTCGCCCAGGCCCGACGGATACATGCTGGATAGGCTAGTCGGAGAAGTTGCCGGCGGTGCGGTGCTTTCCGGGGCTCTCAGTCGTCGAGCTGGCGAGGCGTGCACCCCTGAGACCGTAAAATGGACGTGATTAAGGAGGTTGCAGCCGATGGGGAGTGCCGACGATCGTCGCTTCCAGGTTCTGCATGCCATCGTCGCGGACTTCGTCGCCACCCACGAACCGATCGGCTCCAAATCCCTCGTTGATCGGCACAACTTGGGCGTATCCAGCGCCACCGTCCGCAACGACATGGCCGTGCTTGAGGCCGAGGGCTACATCACCCAGCCGCACACCAGCTCCGGCCGGGTGCCCACGGAGAAGGGCTACCGCGAGTTCGTCGACCGGCTCGACGACGTCAAACCGCTTTCCTCGGCGGAGCGGCGGGCCATTCAGAGATTCCTGGAGTCCGGTGTCGACCTCGACGACGTGCTGCGGCGCGCGGTCCGGCTGCTGGCCCAGCTGACCCGCCAGGTGGCAGTGGTTCAGTACCCGACCTTGTCGACGTCGACCGTTCGCCATCTGGAAGTGATCGCGGTGACCCCGGCCCGGCTGCTGATGGTGGTTATCACCGACTCCGGCCGGGTGGATCAGCGCATCGTCGAGCTCGGCGATGTCATCGACGACCACCAGCTCGCCCAGCTGCGCGAGATGCTCGGCCAGGCGCTGGAAGGCAAGAAGATGGCGGCGGCCTCGGTGGCGGTCGCCGACCTCGCGGCCCAGCTGGGTGGCGCCGGGGGGCTGGGTGACGCGGTCGGCCGCGCGGCGACGGTGCTGCTGGAGTCGCTGGTGGAACACACCGAAGAGCGGCTGCTGATGGGCGGCACAGCGAACCTGACCCGCAACGCCGCGGACTTTGGTGGCTCGCTGCGCTCCATCCTGGAGGCCCTCGAGGAACAGGTGGTGGTGCTGCGGTTGCTGGCCCACCAGCAGCAGGCCGGCAAGGTGACGGTACGAATCGGTCACGAAACGGCCGTAGAGCAGATGGCGGGCACCTCGATGGTGTCCACCGCCTACGGCAACGCCGATACTGTGTATGGCGGTATGGGTGTGCTGGGACCCACCCGGATGGACTATCCGGGAACTATCGCCAGCGTCGCCGCAGTTGCTCTTTATATTGGCGAAGTCCTGGGTGCTCGATGAGCGCGCACCTGCAAAGCTTCGAGGACAGCCGCGCCGACGCGGCTTAAAACCCCTTCTAGGAGAGTCAGGCGTGGCACGCGACTATTACGGGCTGCTCGGCGTGAGCCGAAACGCCAGCGATGCGGAGATCAAACGCGCGTACCGCAAGTTGGCGCGCGAACTGCATCCCGACGTCAACCCCGATGACGCCGCGCAGGCGAAGTTCAAGGAAATCAGCGCCGCCTACGAAGTGCTCAGCGACCCGGAGAAACGCCGGATCGTCGACCTGGGTGGGGACCCGCTGGAAAACGCCGCGGCGTCGGCCAGCGGGTTCGGCGGGTTCGGCGGCTTGGGCGATGTGTTCGAGGCCTTCTTCGGCGGCGGGTTCAGCGCAGGTTCGACGTCGCGCGGCCCGATCGGCCGGGTTCGCCCGGGCTCGGACTCGCTGCTGCGGATGCGGCTCGATCTCGAAGAGTGTGCCACCGGGGTGACCAAACAGGTCACCGTCGACACCGCGGTGTTGTGCGACCGCTGCCAGGGCAAGGGCACCAACGGCGATTCCGCGCCGATCCCGTGTGACACCTGCGGTGGCCGCGGGGAGGTGCAGACGGTGCAGCGCTCGCTGCTGGGCCAGGTGATGACGGCACGCCCGTGCCCCACCTGCCGCGGTGTCGGCGTGGTCATCCCCGACCCGTGCCATCAGTGCATGGGCGACGGCCGGGTCCGGGCCCGCCGGGAGATCAGCGTCAAGATCCCCGCCGGTGTCGGCGACGGCATGCGGGTTCGGCTCGCCGCCCAGGGCGAGGTCGGGCCCGGGGGAGGGCCGGCCGGTGACTTGTACGTCGAAGTCCACGAGCAGGCCCATGACATCTTCGTGCGCGATGGCGATGACCTGCACTGCACGATTTCGGTGCCGATGATCGACGCAGCGCTGGGCGTGACCGTCACCCTCGACGCCATCCTGGACGGCATCAGCGAAGTCACCATTCCGCCCGGCACTCAGCCGGGTGCGATCATCACCCTGCGTGGCCACGGAATGCCGCAGCTGCGGTCCACCAATCGGGGCAATCTGCATGCTCACGTCGAGGTCGTGGTTCCCGCCCGGCTCGACCACCAGGACGCCGAGCTGCTGCGTGAGCTGAAGACTCGTCGCAGCCGCGACGTGGCCGAGGTTCGCTCGACGCACAACGGCAGCGGCGGCCTGTTCAGCCGGCTGCGCGAGACGTTCACCGGGCGCTAGTCGGGAGCCGTCGGAGGGCCCGCGCAAATGGTGGCGACGCTGTTCTATGTCGATGCACTGCCGGAAACCGGCGCGTTGGCCGTCGTCGGCGGCGACGAAGGGTTCCACGCGGCCACGGTGCGCCGGATCCGTCCCGGTGAGCAGCTGGTGCTCGGCGACGGGGCCGGAGGCCTGGCCCACTGCCTCGTCGAGCAGGCCGGACGGGACGGGTTAGCTGCCCGGGTACTGGATCGCTGGAGCGTTGCGGGTGCGCAGCCGGCCGTCACGGTCGTGCAAGCGCTGCCCAAGTCCGAGCGCTCGGAGTTGGCGATCGAATTGGCCACCGAGGCCGGTGCCGATGCGTTTGTGGCCTGGCAGGCCGACCGCTGCGTGGCCAACTGGCAGGGCGCCCGGGCCGACAAGGGTCTACGCAGGTGGCGTGCCGTGGTCCGGTCGGCGGCTCGGCAATCCCGGCGGGCACACATCCCGCCCGTCGACGGCGTGCTGTCCACTGCGGCGCTAACACAGCGGATCCGGGACGAAGTAGCCGTCAGCGCGGTGGTACTGGCCTTGCACGAGTCGGCGACCAACCGGCTCTCGGATGTCGCTGTCGGGCAAGCAAACTCGCTGGTTCTGCTGGTCGGTCCGGAAGGCGGCATCACGCCGGACGAGCTCACCGCGTTCGCGGAGGCCGGCGCCGTCGCGGTTCGGCTGGGCCCGCAGGTGCTGCGGACGACCAGCGCGGCCGCGGTGGCGCTGGGCGCGCTCGGCGTGCTCACCAGCCGATGGGACCAACCCGGCGAGGTCGGGCCAACGGCGCCGTTGGCAGCTGACCAACCACAGCCCCCGGCGTAGACTGAGCTAGCCGCATACCACCCAAACAAGCGAGAAGGCAGGCATCGAAAACCACGTGACGCCACGCGAGACCAGCGCTGTTGACGCAACTGGGGCCGTGCAGGCCGACGCTCAGGTTCGCAGCAGTATCGACGTTCCGCCCGACCTCATCGTGGGGTTGCTGGGTGCGGCAGACGAAAACCTCCGGGCCCTGGAACGCACCCTGAACTCCGATCTGCATGTGCGCGGCAACACCGTCACCCTCACGGGTGAACCGGCCGACGTCGCGCTGGCCGAGCGGGCGCTCTCCGAACTGATCGCCATCGTGGCCAATCGACAGCCGTTGACACCGGAGGTGGTGCGCCACAGCGTCGCCATGCTCGTCGGCACCGGTGACGAGTCGCCGGCCGAGGTACTCACCCTGGACATCTTGGCGCGCCGCGGCAAGACGATCCGGCCCAAGACGCTCAATCAGAAGCGCTACGTTGACGCGATCGACACCAACACCATCGTGTTAGGCGTCGGGCCGGCTGGTACCGGAAAGACGTACCTGGCCATGGCGAAGGCGGTCAACGCACTGCAGTCCAAGCAGGTGAGCCGCATCATCTTGACCCGTCCCGCGGTGGAAGCCGGTGAGCGCCTTGGCTTTTTGCCGGGCACACTGAGCGAAAAGATCGATCCCTATCTGCGGCCGCTATATGACGCGCTGTACGACATGATGGATCCCGAACTGGTCCCGAAGCTGATGTCGGCCGGGGTCATTGAGGTCGCCCCGTTGGCGTATATGCGTGGTAGAACGTTGAATTCGGCGTTCATCGTGCTCGACGAGGCGCAGAACACCACCGCCGAGCAGATGAAGATGTTCCTGACCCGGTTGGGTTTTGGATCCAAGATCGTGGTCACCGGCGATATCACCCAGATCGATCTTCCCGGCGGCGCCCGGTCCGGCCTGCGCTCGGCCATTGACATCCTCGACAACGTCGATGACATTCATATCGCCGAGCTGACCAGTGCGGATGTGGTGCGCCATCGGCTGGTTTCGGAGATCGTCGACGCCTACGCCAGGCATGAAGAGCCCGGCTCGGGAGTGAATCGGGCGGCTCGGCGGGCCTCGGGTGCCCGCAGTCGACGATGATGCGTGCGGTGAGCGTCGTATGAGCATCGAAGTATCCAACGAGTCGGGCATCGACGTCTCGGAAGCCGAACTGGTCAGTGTCGCGCGGTTCGTCATCGCCAAGATGGACGTCAATCCGGCCGCCGAGCTGTCGATGGTGCTGCTGGACACCGCGGCGATGGCCGACCTGCACGTGCGCTGGATGGACCTGCCCGGGCCGACCGACGTGATGAGTTTCCCGATGGACGAGCTCGAGCCGGGTGGCCGCCCCGACGCGCCCGAGCCGGGGCCGTCGATGCTGGGCGACATCGTGCTGTGCCCGGAGTTCGCCGCCGAGCAGGCGGCCGCGGCGGGCCACAGCCTCGGCCATGAGCTGGCGCTGTTGACGATTCACGGTGTGCTGCACCTGCTCGGCTACGACCACGCCGAGCAGGACGAGGAGAAGGAGATGTTCGCCCTGCAGGGCCGGTTACTCGAAGAATGGGTCGCCGAACAGGTCGAGGCATACCGGCTTGACCGTCAGGACGAAAAAGACCGCCAGTTGCTGGACAAGTCAAGGTATTTCGACCATTGAGTCTCGATAAGGCGGCCTACGGGCAGACTTGCTTGATCCAGTCACCGATGGTTTTGTCCGCCTGATCGGCAGTTGGGTCGGACGCTTGAACGCCACCGGTGGAAACAAAGTGTTCGATGGCTTGCTTCACTGAGTCAGGCGGACTTGACTTTTCCAGAGTGTCGGCTGCGGATCGGGCGGTCTGCGAGGTCGACGCCATAATGAGGTTCATCCGGCTTCCCATCAGGCCCAGACACGTGTCAGGATCCACTTTTCCGTTATCCGCATTCGCGGGTGCCGCAAGAACCAGCGTGCTGATGATGGCGACGAAAGCAACGACAGCTCGCATGATTTTCCCGATTCCCATTTGAGGTTCGCCCTTCACTAAATCCGCACGGATAATGGCAGGCGTCGGATCGCAAACGGTAGCACCGATGTCACCTCAGCCGCAGGCCGATTCAGCAACGGATAGGAACGCAGATGACCAAATACCAGCCAGGCCCAAGCGCCGCCGGTGTCGGTGCTCTTCAACTGTTCGCCCCCGATGGCAGCTGCGTGGCCACGCTGATAAAGGAGGTCGCACACCAATCGATCCAAATCGCGGTACCTGACCGGGCGCGGGAAGACTGGCCGCGGCAGGGTGACACAGAACGGACGGGGCTGCACTGGCCGGAACCCGACAAATGGTTCTTTCCGAACACCGACACCCTGCGACAGAAAATGGACGAACTGGTCAACGACGACCAGCAGGACAAGGGCGGTTTCTTCTTGTAGGCGTCTGGGTGCGAATGTAGCTGCCTTGCAACGCAATACGCTGAAAGCGTTACGGGTTACCCATCGTTGAGCACTGCACGATGGAGTTTTCACCGGCACCGGTGCTGGACTTTGTGTCTTTCACCGTTCCATTGACACTGACCTGGCATGTCGTCTTCTGGCCGGTGGGAACCGCGGTCACGATCAGCATCGACGTCGGACTGGGGTCCTTGTTGGTAATCGACATGGACCACGGAACCGCCTGATTGGCCAACTGTTGCAAGGTCCCTGTCGCGTCGTAGTACGACACTCCCGCCAGTGGGGCGTCCGAGGTCACGGTGTATACGACCGCATCGCCTACACCCGCCGCCGCACCCGGCGCGGTTATCAGCGAGGCTCCTACTAGTAACACACCACCGGCTGCCGCAAACTTCGTTCTGCTCATCAGTGCTCCTCGTTCCCCGAAGAAGCCCCCATTTGTCGGTCGTAGTCTCCGCCTGTAGTGGCGTGCCTGCGAGATTTGTCGGCCTGGCCTTGAACGCGCAGGCGTAACCGCGTCCACACCACCGGGGCCGGTTCTTTCCTGTAATGCGAATGATCAAGCCTGTAACCTTTGAATTCAACAGGTCACCATAGGATTCGGAGCACGTGAGTGGACTCGGCCTGCAAGTAGAAGAAGTGATGGAGCAAAACATCAAGTCAAGGAACTTCGGACTTTGACCGGACTGAGTCAGCTGCTCGGCGCGATCGCTCTGATCGGTCTGGGTGGGCTTTTCGCGGCGATCGATGCCGCCATCAGCACGATGTCGCTGGCGCGGGTGCAGGAGCTGGTGCGTGGCGAGCGGCCCGGCGCCCGCTCCTTGGCCAAGGTGATGGCAGACCGGCCGCGCTACATCAACTTGGTAGTGCTGCTGCGCAACACATGTGAAATCACCGCCACCGTGCTGCTGGTGGTCTTCCTCTACGACAACTTCGGCCTGAGGTGGGGGTTGTTCGGTGCCGCGACCATCATGGTGCTGACCAGCTTCGTCGTC
>Ga0182030_10021284_pt1 | contig 12157 bp, 12 predicted proteins | sample 812S3MmetaG_FD_121299 | JGI IMG/M metagenome (GOLD analysis project Ga0182030, IMG submission 121299) | Permafrost microbial communities from Stordalen Mire, Sweden - 812S3M metaG (Illumina Assembly) | ecosystem: Environmental > Terrestrial > Soil > Wetlands > Permafrost | place: Sweden...
CCGTCCGCGGCGGGAACGTCGCGCTGCCGCTGAAGGAGTTTGAGCTGCTCCAGGTGCTGCTGCGGAACGCGGACCGGGTGCTGACCCGGATGCAGCTCATCGACCGCGTGTGGGGCGCCGATTACGTGGGCGACACCAAGACGCTGGACGTGCACATCAAGCGCCTGCGGGCGAAAATCGAGGACGATCCCGCTCGCCCGCGGCACATCGTGACCGTGCGCGGGCTGGGCTACAAGTTCGAGTCAGCGGCCTGAGATACCACGGTCCGTTCAGAAAATAAAAGATCTTTGGCCGAACGGTCCGTGCTCCTGCCCTCAGGTACCCGAGGACGTGGGTGACGGGCTGCCCGCCGGGCTGGCGGACGCTCCCGCCGAGGCCGACCCGGACGCGGACGGCGAGACACTCGGCGTTGCGCCCGCCTTCGGCTTGACGCTGGCCGTGGGCGACGGTGTGGCCGGCGCGGAGTAGGTCGTGAAGGCGTAGGCCTGCGGCTCGACCGGCACGTTCAGCGTCACCGCCCCCACGCTGGCGAAGTCGAAGACCAGCTGGATGGTCTCGCCGCCGGCCAGCGGCTTGGTCAGCCCGGTGAGCACGACCTGCGGCGCGGGACCTTCCAGGTCCACGAGCGACTGCGAGGGCAGGTCGAGTGTCCCGCCGGTGACCTGCACCGCGCTCGCGGTGCCGGGCGCGCTGACCGACAGGAGCTTGTCGCCGTTCTGCGCCTGGAGGGCGAGGAAAACCCCGGCGCGCCCGCCCGTGGGCAGCGTGGCGTTCAGCCCGGGCCCCAGTACGAACGCGTTGTCGATCGTGATGCCGTCGGTTACCGAGCTCACCCCGACCGAAGCCGGGTGGAACTCGAGCGTGGGCGCGTTAAGGCCGGCCTCGCAGCCAGCCAGCGCCGGGACCAGCATGGCTATGGCGCCGAACAGCAGGCGGCGGTTCCAGCGCGTCACCTTAAACGGCCTCCTCGATTTACTCCCGTCGGGACGGAAGAAATCGTAGCGGTCTTGCCATCGCGTGTTGACGCGGGGTCTTTCGGTCTCAGGGTGGGCCGGAGCGGGAGCCGGCCTGTGGTTGGCCGCGCTGTGGCCGGCTGGCTCGACGGGGTCGGCGGGGCGGGGCTGGTTCGGGAGGTGACCGGCCGCGAGCTGGAGGCAGCCACGGTCGCCGGGTGGGTGCGCACGCCGGGTGCGGTCGCGGGGCTGAACGTGGCAACCGAGAGCATCGCGCCCGCGACCAGGCAGACGGCGAGAATGCTGGCCAGCAGCGGCATGACCGTCCCGTGCCCGCCGAGAGGCCCGGCCAGCCGCCGCAGCCGGCTGCGGCGGCGCTGTGCCCGCTGCTCCCGGTGGTAGGCCAGGACGTCGCGGTCGAGTTCACGAGCGTCATCGGGGATCTGGATGTCGAGCGGAGACTCGTCCCATCCCGCCCCGCCACCAGGGTTCACCGTCACCTCCGGTGCGATTCAGGCCTTTGGTATCCAGTATGAGCCCCTTGGGGCCCCCAGGGGGTACGGGGGGGAGGATCCCCCCCGTACCGGGGGTTCCGGGGGGTCGTCCCCCCGGGCCAGCACTGTCTTACAAAACGCTCAGGTAGACTAGGGGAAACGTCTTAAGCCATCGAGTGGCGGCGCTGGCCGTGGCACGGCCAGCTGAGCGGTATGGGTCCGGATCGGTAACTACCGCACTGACCTGCACACTTATCGCAATGGGCATTTTATCGACACCGCTCGACGTGGTAAGATGGCCTTCAGCGGAAGGGGTACTTGCCACATGTCTTTCAAAGTCGGCGATACCGTCGTCTATCCCCATCACGGGGCTGCTCGCATCGAAGCGGTCGAGACTCGCACTATCAAGGGCGAGGACAAGACCTATCTGGTCCTCAAGGTCGACAAGGGCGACCTGACCGTACGCGTTCCCGCGGACAATGCCGAGCTGGTAGGCGTTAGGGATGTCGTAGGCGCCGAAGGGCTTGAGCGGGTTTTCGAGGTGCTCCGCGCGCCGCATACCGAAGAGCCGACGAACTGGTCCAGGCGCTATAAGGCCAACCTGGAGAAGCTCGCCTCTGGTGACGTGAACAAGGTCGCGGAGGTCGTCAGAGACCTGTGGCGGCGGGACAGGGAACGCGGCCTGTCTGCGGGCGAGAAGCGGATGCTCGCGAAGGCCCGGCAGATCCTGGTGAGTGAGCTGGCCCTGGCCGAGAAGACCAACGAGGACAAGGCCGAGGCGCTGCTCGATGAGGTTCTGGCGACCTGAGCTCTGCCGACCTGAGCTCTGCCGACCTGAGCACTGCGACCTGAGCTGGGCCCCGAGCCGTGACTAAACCGAGCCGTGCCTGATCCGGCGGCCGTGGTGCCGGGCCCTTCCCGGGTTCCCCGGGTGGGGGTCGGAGTCGACGTACATCCGCTGACCCCCGGGCGTGAGCTGTACCTCGCGGGCCTGTTGTGGCCGGGGGAAGCGGGCCTGGACGGTCATTCGGACGGAGACGTGGCGGCGCACGCCGCCTGCACCGCGTTGCTGTCAGCGGCTGGGCTCGGCGACCTCGGCGAGAATTTCGGGACCGCCCGCCCCGAGTGGGCGGGCGCGTCCGGGATCTCCCTGCTGCGCGAGACGTTCCGGCTGATCACGCAGGCGGGGTTCGTCATCGGCAACGTCGCGGTTCAGGTGATCGGGAACCGGCCGCGGGTGGCGCCGCGCCGGGTCGAGGCCGAGAAAATCATGGCTGAGGCGCTGTCCGGCGCTTCGGTCACCGTAGCGGCCACCACCACCGACGGACTCGGCCTGACCGGTCGCGGCGAGGGTATCGCCGCGATCGCCACCGCGCTGCTGCTGCCCGCGGATTGACCCGGCCCTTCCGGCCGCAAGCCCGCCGGAGATGGCCGTAGCTGGCTGCCCCGCCGGGCATTGGCCGTATCCCGTAGCCTGGCAGGGTGACGTTGCACCTTCATGACACCGCCGCACGGGCGGTGCGCGAGTTTACGCCGATCGCCCCGGGGCGGGTGTCGGTGTACCTGTGCGGCGCCACCGTGCAGGCGCCCCCGCACATCGGCCACCTGAGGTCGGCGGTGTGCTTCGACATCCTGATCCGCTGGCTCGAGGCCAGCGGATACCAGGTGACCTTCTGCCGGAACGTCACCGACGTGGAGGACAAGATCCTGCGCGCCGCCCAGCGGGAGGGGGTCCCGCCGTGGATTGTCGCCGAGCGCAACCAGCGCGCCTTCACCTGGGCCCACGACGCGGTCGGGTGCCGGCCGCCGGATATCGAGCCGCGGGCCACCGGGCACATCCCGGAGATGATCGTGCTGATCCGCCGCCTGCTTGAGCGCGATCACGCTTATCCGGCCGCCGGGGACGTGTATTACGACGTGCGCTCGTTTCCTGCCTACGGCGCGCTTTCCGGTCAGCGGCCGGATCAGATGCGGCCGGCCGAGGACTCAGACGACGGCGGCGCCAAGCGCGACCCGCGTGATTTCACGCTGTGGAAAGCCGCGAAACCGGGCGAGCCCTACTGGGAAACCCCGTGGGGTCCCGGCCGGCCCGGCTGGCACCTGGAATGCTCGGCGATGGCCACCAAGTACCTCGGCCCGTCCTTTGACATTCACTGCGGCGGGATGGACCTGATTTTCCCGCACCACGAAAACGAGATCGCCCAGTCGGTCGCCGCCGGTGACGGGTTCGCGCGTTACTGGCTGCACAACGGCCTGCTCGGGCTGGCCGGGGAGAAAATGAGCAAGTCCGAGGGGAACTCGCTGCTCGTCACCGACGTGCTGAGCCGGGTGCGGCCCGCCGAGCTGCGTTACTACCTGGTTCAGGCGCACTACCGGTCGCTGCTCGAGTTCTCTGAGGACGCGCTGGACGAGGCGGCCGCCGCGTACCAGCGGATCGAGCGTTTCGTCATGCGGGCCAGCGAGGCGCTCGGCCGCCTCGGGATCGACTATGACTCCGGCTCCGGTGACGCCGGCGCCGGGCCGGGCGGGGCAGGCCGGGCGGACGACAAGCTGGCCGGGCTGCCGGTGTCGTTCCGTTCGGCCATGGATGAGGACCTCGGTGTGCCGTCCGCCCTGGCCGCCGTGCACGCGTGTGTCCGGGACGGCAACCAGGCGCTGGCCGCCTCCGACAAGGCCGGCGCCCGGGCCAGCCTGGTCGGGCTCAGGGCCATGCTCGGGGTGCTCGGCCTCGATCCGCTCGCCGCGCCCTGGGCCGGGGCCCAGGGCGGCTCTGGCGACCGGCTGCGTCAGGTGGTCGGGGCGCTGGTCAAACTGACCCTGCAGCAGCGGGACGCGGCGCGGGCCCGCCGTGACTACGCCACCTCGGACGCGATAAGAGATGGCCTTGAGGAGATCGGCGTCATCGTCGATGACACTCCCGAAGGCCCGCGATGGGAGCTGAAACGTTGAGCGGAACAGGTGGAGCGCGGCCGCGCCGCACCGGAGCGGGCCGTACCGGAGCCGGAGCCGGCCGCGCCGGAGCGGGCCGTACCAAGTCGGGCAAGCCGCGCCCAGGGACCGGCGGTAAGGGCAGGCGTGCGCTCGAGGGCAGGGGCCCGACCCCGCCGGCGGTCATGCGGCCGGGGCACCCCGCGCAGCGGCGCGCGTCCGGTGCCGCTCCCGGCGACAGTCCCGGTCCTCGCCGCCCGGAGGACGGCCCCGCCGCCTCGTTCGAGTCCCCTCGGCGTGCTGCGTCTTCCGGGCGTGCTGCGTCTTCCGGGCGTGCTGCGTCTCCTGGGCGTGCTGCGTCTTCCGGGCGTGCTGCGTCTCCCGGGCGTGCTGCGTCTTCCGGGCGTGCCGGGGCTCCGGGATCCTTCAGACCTTCGGGTTCCGCGGGCGCTTCTGGTTCCGCGGGCCCTTCGGGGCGGGCGCCGCGGGGAGCCGGGGACGCCGCGGAGTTCGTCGCCGGGCGCAACTCGGTCGTCGAGTCGCTCCGGGCCGGCGTTCCCTCGGCGGTCCTGTACGTCGGGGCTTACACGCAGCACGACGAGCGGATCAGCGAGGCCATCAAGCTGGCCGCCGACCGCGGGGTGGTGGTCCTGGAAGCCGGCCCCGCCGAACTGGACCGGCTCACCGGTGGCGCCCTGCACCAGGGCCTGGCCCTGCGGGTGCGTCCCTATAACTACGCGCATCCCGACGATCTGCTGGCCCGGGCCGCGGACGCCGCGGAGCTGCCGCTGATCGCGGCCCTGGACGGCATCACCGACCCGCGCAACCTCGGTGCCATCGCGCGTTCGGCGGTGGCATTCGGCGCGCATGGGCTGGTCGTTCCCGGCCGCCGCGGCGCCGGCGTTACCGCGGGCGCATGGAAGGCGTCGGCTGGTGCGCTGGCCCGCGTGCCGGTGGCCCGCGCGGTCAACCTGGCCCGGGCGCTGCAGTCCTACCAGGAGGCGGGGGTCTTCCTGGCGGGCCTGGACGCCGCCGGGGACACCGAGATCCGCGACCTGGAGCTGGCCACCGCCCCGCTGGCCCTGGTGATCGGATCGGAGGGCCACGGTCTGTCCAGGATCGTCGCCCAGGCCTGCGACGTGCTGGTCCGGATCCCGGTCGCGGCCCGCACCGAGTCACTGAACGCGGGGGTAGCCGCCGGCATCGCGCTGTACGAGGTGGCCGCGGTCCGATCCCGGCTGCGATAACGCGGTCCGGCCCCCTCGTCCCGGGCGCGCCTCACGCCAAGGCCCGCGGACATGCTCCTGCCGCGGCCGGAACCATACCGCGACATGCGCGGATAAGGGATTCCTTCATGCCCGGTGGCCAGCCGGCCCGCGGCTGGTTACGATGCTCGGGCTTGGGGTGGAGCGGGATCCTGCCCACGCGGACGAGGGAGTTCCAGTGGATGGCAGCGAGGAATGGAGAACGACCTTCCGCCCCGACATCCCTAGTTCGGCGCGGATCTGTGACTACCTGCTCGGCGGCAAGGATAATTACCAGGCCGACAGGGGGGCCGCCGAGGTTATTATCGGCCGGCTGCCGAACGCGCGGCGGGCGGTCCAGTGGAACCGAGGGTTCCTGCGCCGGGTGGTCAGGTACCTGGTCGGCGAGGTGGGCATCCGGCAGATCATCGACATCGGCGCCGGGTTGCCGACCGCGGGCAACACCCACGAGGTGGCGTCCGAGGCCTGCCCGGGCGCCCGGGTTGTCTACGTCGACCATGACCCGGTGGTGCTCGCCCACGCCCGGAACATGCTGCACGCTGTCCCCGGCACGGCCGTCATCGACCAGGACCTGCACTCGCCGGAGGCCATCCTCGCCGATCCCGAACTGACGGCCCTCATCGACTTCAGTCAGCCGGTGGCCTGCCTGCTCCTTTCCGTCCTGCACTTCATCGGCGAGGAAGCCGATCCGGCCGGCCTCATCGCGCGGCTGCTCGGCCCCTTTCCCTCGGGCAGTCATGTCGCGATATCGCACGTCACGCCGGACGCGATCGCTGAGGTGAGGGACGCCGCGAAGGTTTTCGACCGGGCCACGGAGCAGGCGTACGTCCGCACCCGCACCGAAATCGCCAAGCTCGTCATCGGGTTGGACATGGTCGAACCCGGCCTGGTGTGGACGCCGCAGTGGCGGCCCGAGCCCGGGACCCCGGTGCCGGCCAATGCCCGGGAGTCGTATTACTGCGCAGTGGTCACCCGCAAGCCCTGACCAGGCATCCGGGAAGTACCGGTCCCCGACCCGGGACTGGTCGCGGACCTGCCCGCGGCCAGCGGGGCATCCGGTAGCCCGGTCGATTCCGCGATCATGGCGAGCCTGATGGCGGCTGGCCGCCCGGAAGACGAGGATGTTGTCGACGGACTCCTGACTGGGCGGAGGGATGACATGCGGACATTGTGGCGGGACGAGGACGGCGCGTGGCGGACTACGCTGCGCGGTCGGCAGGTGCTTGCCGATCCGCGGATCAATAAGGGAACGGCGTTCGGCGACAGCGAGCGCCGCGACCTTGGCCTGACCGGGCTGATCCCTGCCGCCCACTTCACCCTGGACGACCAGGTCGCGCGCGTCTACGGGCAGTACCAGCACCAGCCGGACGACCTAGCCCGTAACGTCACCCTGAACGCGCTGCACGACCGCAACGAGGTCCTGTTTTACCGGCTGCTGACCGGCCACCTGAGTGAGATGCTGCCGATCGTCTACACGCCCACGGTCGGGCAGGCGATCGAGCACTACAGCCATGAGTACCGGCGCCCCCGCGGGATCTACCTTTCCGTGGACCACCCGGAATTGATAGAGGCCTCGCTGCTGGCCTCCGGTCTCGGGCCGGACGAGGTCGACCTGATCGTGGCGACCGATGCGGGCGCCATTTTGGGAATCGGGGACTGGGGGGTTGGCGGCATTCACATCGCGGTGGGGAAGCTCGCCGTCTACACCGCCGCGGGCGGGATCGATCCTGCCCGCACGATCCCGGTCATGCTGGACGTGGGTACCGACCGGCAAAGCCTGCTCGACGACCCGCTCTATATCGGTAACCGTCATCCCCGGGTGCCCGCGGCTGAGTACGACGCCTTCCTCGACGAGTTCGTCCGTGCGGTCGGCAAGCTGTTCCCGCTGGCGCTGCTGCACTGGGAGGATCTCGGGGTTGCCAATGCCAGGCGCGCGCTCGAGCGGTACCGGGATGAACGGCTGACTTTCAATGACGACATCCAGGGCACGGGCGCGGTGAACCTGGCCGCCGTGCTCGCCGCGACTAGAGCGACCGGGGTGCCGCTGACTGGCCATCGGATCGTGATCTTCGGAATGGGGACGGCCGGGGCAGGCATCGCCGACCAGCTGACCGCGGCCATGGTGGCTGAGGGAGTGCCGGAGGCGCAGGCCAGGCGGCGGTTCTGGGCGGTCGACCGGCAGGGCTTGCTGATGCGGGACATGACAGCGCTCAGCGACCTGCAACGCCAGTACGCCCGCGACCCGGCAGACGTAGCGGACTGGCGCCGCGATGGTCGCCTGGGAAAGAACGCGGTTCCGCCAGAGCGCGCGGTGCCAGGAGACCATAGCGAGCCAGGAGTGGCGGGCGGCTTCGGCCTGGCCGAGGTGGTCGCCCGGGTGCACCCCACGGTGCTGATCGGGACCTCGACGAGGGCAGGTGCGTTCACCGAGGTGGTCGTCCGCGATATGGCGGACCACACCGAGCGGCCGGTGATCCTCCCGATGTCTAACCCGACCGTCTTGTCCGAGGCGGCACCGGCCGACCTCATCAGCTGGACCGGCGGCCGTGCGCTGGTCGCCGCCGGGAGCCCGTATGGTGCCGTCGACCACGGCGGCATCCGCTACGAGATCGGCCAGGCCAACAACGCTCTGATCTTCCCGGGCCTGGGCCTCGGTGTGATCGCCGCCCGGGCGCGGCGCGTGACCGACGGGATGCTGCTGGCAGCCGCCCGCGCGGTCGCAGACCTGGTGGACATCTCGGCCCCGGGTGCTCCGCTGCTGCCGCAAGTGGCCGACCTGCGGGATACGTCGGTCGCGGTGGCCGCCGCGATCGCCAGGTCCGCCGAGGCGGAAGGCGTGGCGTCTGCCACGCTGGACGCCGACCTCGCCGGCCAGGTGAGGGCGCTGATGTGGGAGCCCCGCTACCATCCGGTCAGGCCAGCTTGAGGCTGTGGCCGCAGGCTCACGTCCGGTTCTCGTGGGAGCTAGCGGCGCTGGCTGCAGCGGTTGGCGCGGTCACGCCGGTGCTGCAGGTACTGGCGTTCGGCGGTGTCGTGGGTCAGATCGATCGCGCTGTCGTAGGCGGCTACGGCTTCCTTGCTTCGTCCGAGCTGGTCGAGCAGGTGCGCGCGGGTGGCTCGGGCCGGCTGGAAGCGGCGGGCGTCCTGGCCGGCGTCTTGGAGCAGGGCGTCGAGCGTGGCGAGACCGGCTGCGGGGCCCTCGACCTCAGCGGTGACGGCGGCGAGCGCGACACCACTGCCGAGCGAGGGTGCGATCGCGTGCAGCAACCGGTGCAGCGTCAGCAGCGTCGGCCAGTCTGTCGCGCGGGCCTGTCGCCGGGCGCAGTGCACGGCTTGGATCGCGGCCTCGAGCTGGAAGCGTCCCAGCTGCGCTCGTGCGTGCGCCGCCCGTAGGTGTTCATGCGCCCGGTCGATCAGGCGAGGGTCCCACCGCGACGGGTCCTGGTCGGCGAGCGGGACGAAACGTCCGTTCGCGTCACCGCGCGCCGGCACGCGCGCCGCCGAGAGCTGGACGAGAGCGGCGAGTCCGTGCGCCTCCGGATCATCGGGCGCGAGCTTTGCAAGTACCTCAGCGAGGTGCAGTGCCTCCGAGGGCAGTTGACGGGCCTGTGGCCCGGTCGTCGCCCAGTCGATGACATAGGCGCCGTAGACCGCCTCGAGGACCGCGGTCATCCGCGCCGGGAGGTCACCCCGGTCCGGTATCCGGAAGGGGATGTGGGCGGCCTTGATCCGTTTCTTCGCCCGGACCAGGCGCGTCGCCATCGTCGAGGGCGGCACCGAGAAGGCCCGGCCGACCTGCTCGGCGGTGAAGCCGAGCACCGTGTTGAGCATGAGGGGGGTGTGCACGGCGCGTTCGATCGCCGGGTGAGCGCACACGAGCATCAGTTCAAGCCGCCGATCAGGGATCGCGTCGACGTCGAGGTCATCAATATTCGCCGGTGCGTCCGGCTCGGCGTCGAGGGGGAAGACCCGCTGAGCCTGCGCGGACTTCCAGTGGTCGCGGAGCCGGTTGCGGGCGACGGTGAGCAGCCACGCGTCGGGGTTGCCCGGCACCCCCTCAGTGGGCCACGTCCGCAAGGCGCGCTCGAATGCGTCGGCGAGGGCATCTTCCGCGGCGGCGAGGTCGCTCGACGAGGCGGACAGGAGCGCGAGCAGCCGCCCGTAACTGTCGCGTGCCGCCAGGCCCGCGGCGTGGGCTGCCGGCCCCGTCGCGCCCGGACCGGAGCCGGCTACCCGACGTCCATCCTCTGACGTCAGCGCGTCCACCCGCCGTCTACGAACGCGGTCGCGCTCGGGCGAACCTCGATCACGCCCCACTGTGCGCCCGGGCACTTCTCGGCCCAGCCAATGGCGGCGTCAAGGTCGGGCACGTCCAGAACGAACACCCCGGCCAGCGCCTCCTTCGTCTCGGCGAAGGGTCCGTCCTGCACCCGCAAGACTCCTTCCCTGCGGGTGACGGTCGTCGTCGCCGCCGTCGGCTGCAGCACGTCGGCCGACAGCAGCACTCCCGCCTGCTCAAGCGCGCGGCCATATGCGCCGAAGGCCTCTATCGCCTCAGCGATCGCGTCCTGGCTGATCTCGCCCTCGGCCGGCTCCCGGTAGTGCATCAGCAGTGCGTAACGCATCGTCGTCTCCTCCGATCCTAGTGTCGCGCCCATGGCGACATCTGCACCGAGATGACGATCGAACAGCGCCTAGATCGTCACGCAACAGTCAGGACCGGGCGCACGCACCCTGCAGGTACCCGACGGGCCACCTGAACCAGCATGACGGCCACCGTCCGTCCATCGTCTATGACCGGATGAGCGCCCAGACTTGGTTACTCGCGAGCAGGGCGCAGCTGGTTCAGGGCAGCGGGCCTACGGTTTGGTGCTTGGCGCCGGAGGGCTGGTCTAGCCTGGCTGGATACGTCGGCCGCTGATCCAGGTCGGCGTGATGCGCACGTACACGTCGCGGGCGCCGCTGGCCCACGGCTCGAGGTGCGTTCCGTCCTCAAGGTGCTTCACCTCACGCTCATCAGTGACCTTGTGCGTGTGACCATGCATTAGGACACTCCAGCCTTCGTGGAGCGCTTCGTTGAGGTGGTCGACTTCGAAGCTGACATCGGCATCGGCATACAGAGCCAGCAGTGTGTCCGGTGCGGTGCGGAAGATAACGGTCTTTCCCGTGACGGCGAAGTTGACCGGCAGCATTATGATCCCGTCCGCGGAGGTGAACCCGACGCGGCCGACGCCGCCAGGTTCCAGCAGGTCCAAGCACTCGGCTGGGCTGAGGGTCCGCAGGGCGCCCTCGTTGGCAGCGGGCCCCGGGGCCGGGGAATCCTGCTGGGGCAAGGCCCTCAGCGCGTCACGGCCGTCCGCCGGTCCCCTCCCGGTTGTCATTGTGCATGCACCTCCGCCATTCGCAGGCTATTTGTTTCCTTAGCCTTTCCTACGGCCTCGGCGGACGCTGCAGCCGTAGGTCCCGCCTGACCGGGCCGTTCGGCCCCCAGGCAGCCTAATGCGACTGACAGGCCCGCAGGGCATGGCCGCGATCTGCGCCTGTTCGCTCCGCCGCCGCTAGAGGCACGGGCATCACCTGCGTCGCCTCGCTCGGTTCCGGGCGGGTCCGGGACCCGCAGCATGTTCGCCACCAACTGCGGCTGGCTGGAGATCTTTGCGGGCGGCACATACCTGGTGACCGCGACCCCGGACAGGCAGCGGTTCGGCCACCGGGCCTACCCGGCCGCCTTCGCCGACCTCAGCGTGCTCACAATAGGGATGTGCAGTTCATGGCCGGGGTGAGCTACCATGCAGCGAGTCTCCCGCCGGTGTAGCTCAGTTGGCAGAGCAGCCGTCTTGTAAACGGCAGGTCAGCGGTTCGATCCCGCTCACCGGCTCCCAGGTCAGGAGGGGTATCGCCGCCTCGCAGCATCTCTGCGTGGACCGGCTGTATTCACGGCTGAAGCGCTGCGGCAACTTGTCCTGCACCGGACGGCCCTTCACTGAGCACCGCAACGTCCCGTCCCTGGTGATCAATCCACGTGATCGCCGCCCACCCTGGCAGCAGGTCACCGGGATTCTCACCGAGGCCATCCAGTCCGGCATCCTCGCCCCGGGCGACGAGCTGCCGTCGATCACCGAGTTGAGTGCCCTGCAGGGCATCGGCACCGGCATCATCCGGCATGCCTTGGCGGCGCTTGCCGAAGACGGCCTGATCATCGTGCAGCACGGCCGCCCCGCGGTCGTCGCCGGAGATCCCAGCGCCGGTCCGCGTCCGAGCCGCAAGCGTCCGGGTCCTGGCCACGACTGCCACCGAGCCGGATGTCGCCCGCATGTCTGCCACCCGATGAAGCCCAGCACCATCCGCGGTATCCACAGCATCCTGTCTGGCGCGTTCGCGGCCGCGCAGCGGTGGGAGTGGACCGACCGGAACCCCGCTGAGTCGGCCAAGCCGCCTACCACGACCCGGAAATCCGTCCAGGCCACCTCGCCCGAAGACGTGGCCAAGGTCATCGCCGAAGCCCGTGCCAACAGCG
>Ga0182030_10021287_pt1 | contig 12156 bp, 9 predicted proteins | sample 812S3MmetaG_FD_121299 | JGI IMG/M metagenome (GOLD analysis project Ga0182030, IMG submission 121299) | Permafrost microbial communities from Stordalen Mire, Sweden - 812S3M metaG (Illumina Assembly) | ecosystem: Environmental > Terrestrial > Soil > Wetlands > Permafrost | place: Sweden...
AAAACGACGAATAGTGCGTAACAACCTGTCGCGAAGATGAGAACCTATTCGACGGCTCGCCGTCATGGCCGGGATCGCTCAGAGACGTGGAGGCCCGGGCATGACGACCCCGACTCGCAGATGAGTCATTCTCTCTGCGACTTGGTATAACGCCGCCCATTCCCGCGCTTCTAGCTTTGGTAGTACCGCAACAGATGCGTTCCTGTGTAGCCGTATGCGGAATGGGCGTTGTACGATTGCAATTTGCCGACATTGACTTTGGTGAGGCTAACGCCGACGATCCGGGTGGCGACGATCGGCGCGGTGGCCAAAATGTCGGCGACCGCCGAACGCGGAGTACGCCGCCACTCCACCAGCATATGATATCCATCGATGTAGGAGGCCGCGGCGACGGCGTCGAGCACGGCGCCGAGCGGGGGAAGGTCGACAACGATCATGTCGTAACGACTGCGGAGCGTCTGGACGAGTTCCTTCATAGCCACCGAAGCGAGCGCGTCGCCCGTCGCAGGCACTCTGCCGCGGGAGGAAGCCGGCAGAAAGTGAAGACCCGATTGCGTTTCGAGATGCAGGCACTTTTCAAGGTCGGCCGCTCCGCCGTGCAGCAATTCGAGCAGTCCCATACGCGCCGACGGGGTCAGGTTCCTGGTAAGACGGGGATTACGCATGTCCGCGTCAATCAGCAATACTTGTTCGCCCTGCAGCGCAAGCAAAGAGGCAAAATTCTTTGCGACGGTGGATTTGCCTTCGTCTGGGAACGAAGAGACTATGCCGATCACGAGGGGTTTGTGCAAGCCGAAATGGAAGTCGGTTGACAGTTTCATCGCTCGCATCGATTCGGCGTAGCGCGACAACGGCTCGTCGATGACGACCGACAAGCCGGGATGCGACGGCCGAATCTGCGCCTCATTTCGTCGATCTTCCTGTTTCGGCGACGACGCCGAGGACACAAGGAAGGCGGCCTTCGGCAGAGTGGGAACATAGGCGACGAAATTCAACCCTATCGCGCTGCGCACTTCCGCCGAAGTGCGAAAGCCCCTCTCGCGAAACTCGCGAAGCGCCGCGATTCCCCCTCCAAGAACTACGCCGAGAACGATCGAGGCCAATAGGATCAAGAGCTTCTTGGGGCTGGACGGCAGCAGCGGCATCGCTGCGTCGGTGATGAGTCGCGCGTCGTTGATCGGCAGCGATTGCTGCTGTAACAGTTCCTGCGCCTTCTGCAGGTAGTTCGCGTACAGCGTCTCGTAAGTCAGCGCCTCTTGATCCAAGGTTTTCAATTTGGCTAGCGCGGCGGCGTTCGTATCGCGAGTCTTGCTCATCTCGGCGACAGAGCGTTCGGCCGCAGCGACCCTGTTCGCAGATATCTCGACCTCGCTGTGATAACTCTGTTGCAGTCGCAATAATTCGCCAAAAATGAGCTGATTGTATTGCTCGACATCTTTACGAGCGCGCACGGCTGCGTCGTGTTGCGCGCCGAGGCGAGACGAGACTTCGACGTTCAGTTTGTCCGCGTCCAAAAGTTTGCCGCGTAACTGGGAAATGATCGGGCTGGCGAGCGCGTCTACGTTGGACGCGCTATAATCCTTATTGTCGACGATCTGTTTAAGTCGGTCGTATTTCGCCGTCGCCGCCGCCAAGTCATTGCGGGCAATGGAAAGCTGGCCGTTTGCGTCGGTCAACGCCTGCTCATTGATCAAGCGTCCCGAGGATTCCGTCAGGCTGTTTTTTTCGCGAAACGACTGCGCGGTTTGCCCCGCGGATAACGCTTTGGTCTTGATTTCGGAAATGCGGGCGTCGAGCCAGGTGGCGGCGCGTCTGGCCGTGTCAAACCGCGACTCCAATTGATCCTCGAGGTAAGCGGAGGCATATGCAGAGGCGATGGACCGCGCGAGTCTCGGATCCGGGTCCGAATAGTCGATGGTGAGCACATAGGTGCGGGCGTTCCGCGTCACCTTCAAACTCCTCTCAAGCCGCAGCACCAGCAGCGAACGTTGTATATCGGCGGGATAGCTGCCGAATGCGCGTTCTTCAGCCATGAGGCCGAGTTGACGCAGCGCTGCCGACGCCGTAGCCGCGACAGCATCAGTCATAGCTTCGAGCGCCGAATGTTGCGGGTGAAGAAACTCCTCATTGTGGAGCAAATCGAGGTGGTCGACGACCAGACTTGCGATCCGGTCCGACTGAACGAGCAAGACCTGGCTGTCTACCGCGCCCGTCTCGAACGCCAGCGCGCCCTCGTAAGGGGTTGTCGCGCTCACGCCCACCTGCTTGCTGTCGATGAGAAGACTCGTGGTCGCCGTATATTGCGGCACGGCCTGCATTATGAATGTCAACGCCAGGAAAAAACAGACCGATATCGAGACGATGATCGCGACCTTCTGGCGTCGCGCAACCGCCAGATACTGCAGGAGCTGTTCAGAGGATTGTCTGGTGAGCGCATCGAGACTGATACCTGGAGTCTCAGACAGCGGCTCTGGATGATCAGGTCTGGTCAGCATGGCGGCTCCGAGCGATCCGGTGAATGGAAGCAGCAAAGATAGCCCAGCGCAACACCCCGGAAGTAGCACAAGCCTCGAGCGGGACGGAAGCGGCGCGGCCAATCGTCAAGAATTGCGCCAGGTTGGACTTGCGAGCGGGCGCCGCCTCGCCGCGCTGCGAAGCGGCGCCGTCATCCCTGCGACGAACGGTTGGCGACGGCGTCAAGCTTCAGCAGTCCTGGAAGCGACTGGGGGCTGTTTCGAAAGGCGTCGAGCGCCTTTGCTAGCGGCTGCGGGGCCTCGATCGTCGTGAACACGGAGACGGACTTAGGATCGTTGAGGAAGGCGATAGCCGCAAAGATGAGGCGGTTTCGCGAGGCGGCGTCGGTGACAGCGCCAAATATAGTCGGCATGTTCGACGTGAGCGCCGAGCGCACCCTGGCGACGCTGACTTTGTTGACCGCCGCGAACTTGTCGAGCACGCGTCCGGTCAGGCCGGCGTCGCGAAAGTTTAGCCGCACCTGCTGAATTTGTGCGCTCGCCAGGATGTCGGCAAGGCTTTCGGGATGCTCGAACACGCCTCGCGGAACTCCAACGAGCGCTGCGCTCGCCGAGAGTTCGCCGACGCCGGCCGCGGAGACCTGCGCCGACGAAAGCTCGAATTGCTCCGAGACTTCCTGCCAATCGGCGGCGACGGCCGCTGTCAGCTCCAGCTTTTCCAGGTTCAGGTCCGTAAGATTCGCCTTCAGCGGCGACGCCGGCAGATCCGCAACCGGGACGGATAAATTTTCGATCGCGGCGACCACGTGTGTGGGCGTCATGCCGACATAGCCGCCCGCCTCGATCCTCACGCTACCGAGCGTGGCGTTTACGCCAGGCCGCACGAAAACCATGTCGGTCAAAGTGAGATTTGCGAATTTAGGTATGGCGATGGGACCGGCGCTATTGGACATCTGGGCTGAAGCGCCGAGTTCGACATCGTCGACGCCGATCTGACCGGCGCGGAGGCCGCCTTCCCCCGCCTGAATCTGCAACCCGCTCACTTTGACCGATCTCGCGGTCCGTGGCGCAAGCTCGACGAGATCGATGGCGTCCGCTTGGGTGCGCCGGCCTGGCGGGTCGGCGCCGTCGTCGGTTATGAAACTGCGTAGCGAAGCTTTGGCCACCCGGACGGCGTCCGCAAATCCGTTGGCAAGTTGCGCCCTCAGCGCCGGTTGTTCTTTCAGCTCGGGGGAATTGTTGGCGGCGAGATCGAGGATCGCGGTCGGGTCGAACGAAAATCGCCGCACTTCGATGGGCCCCAAATCGATCTGCTGCAGGACCGTGTGGGCGCCGCCGCTGCGCGCGTCGAGCCCTGCCAAACTCGCATGTTCCACAACCGCTCTCCACGGCCGATCCGCAGCCGGCGTCCGATAGGTCTGGGGATCCAGCACCCCGATCAGAACGGCGGGAGAGACTTGTTTAAGCGAGACTTCGGCGATCCGGGTCACGGCCTGCGCCTTGTCTCTCGACGTTGCGAGATTGCGCAAGCGAATCGAGGCTATGGCGTCGGCATCGACACCGTCGACCGAAACAAGGGCGACAGAATTGACATCTTCGGAGCTCGCGCCCGGGATGGTCCAGCTCACGCCGGCGAGCTTGACGGCGCCGGCATGCGCGGAGAACAGCTGCCGCACGAACCGAATGAGAGACGCCGTTGGGTGGCGCGGATCCAGCGCGGTTTCCAGGGTTCGCGGTAGATCGACATCCTTCACGTCGACGCTGCTCGCTTTCAGATAGGCGTCCCCTTTGGAAAGGCGGAGATCGTCGGCATGTGCGCTATCGAGTCGGAACGAGCCCGCCGTCTCGTCGGCGCGCGTTACGGACAGGGTTCCGAAAGTGATTTTGGTCCGATCGCTCCGGCCTGCGGCAGGCGGCGTTTCTATGACCAGGCCGAGCGCGCGGGCGGAAGCGCCGTCAGCCGAGCTCTCGACGCCATCGACGTGGACGCTTGCGCCTTGCGCCGCGATTTGCGCAAGCCATCTGCGCAGTTCCTCGGCCGAGTTGGCGGCCTCCGCGGATGCGCCGAAAACAAGCGGCAGCGCGAGACAGGCAATCCTGGCGACCCAACGAATTGATCCCGTCACGGCGCTGTTGCTCCGAGGTTGCCTTGCCGACCTGCTGGGCTTTGAGCCTTCGCCTTCGTGGCCGGCACTATGAGAACTCGCGCTGAGGCGTCATGACCAAAACCGAACCTGGCTGTGTTTGCACTCGCTTTAGCAAGGCAGGTCGGCGAAAGGTAATCGCCGGAAAGCGTTAAGGCGCAAAAACAAAGCAGCGGAACGGCCGCTGCTCGCGATGACGCCGATTCTAACTTGTGCGACCGGCCGCCTCAGCTTGCCGCTCCGCCGCGCTTTCTCATCGCGAAGCCGGCGAGGCTCGCTGCGGCGATCAGAGTGAACAGTCCAGTTCCGGCGACCGGACCGGGGGCGTCCAAACTGTAGGTCGACTTGCCGACCTGATAGGTGCCGGCGCCGGCGTTGAACGTAACATTCCACGGTTGACTCGGGACGTTCTGAAACACAGACGTGTTTGCAGTCCAATCCGCGTAAAACGACACCTGTTGCGCAGCCGGTGTGCTGTTATAATAAGTCTCAATGGCGTTTTCAAAATTCGTCACACCAGCGCTCGCTCCATAGGCGGCGGTGTAATTCTGCCACGTCAATGTGAGCGCGCTGGTGAACGCGCTCACGCTACCGAGCCCGGACGTGAACGTAAGGACATCCGTGTTAAGGTTCTGCGTTTCAGCGCCCGTGAAATCCAATGCGTCGAGGTTGGGAGTCGCGAAGGCAGGCCCCGAGGTCGCCAAAGCGATCAGCGAAACCGCAACGACATTTGCAGCAATGACTTTCATGCTATGCCCCCGGTCCAAAGCCCTAGCCGCCGCGAAGTCAACCGTCGGCGTTCATCGAGCATTAATCGTATAAGCCCACGTCATGGATGTCAATGCAGCGTGGCTGGGTTCTATTTGGCGATCCAAGCCCCTAGACCCAGAACGACTTGCAGGCGATTTACGGCTTGCGGTCGCGATGAAGCACCGCACCGGAGCGTTGCGACCGCGCTCCGGTCAGGCGGCGGAGCGTGTTATCGCTTTGCCCAGCGGCTATTTTCGCATCCAGCGACGCCTGCGCTCCCATCGGGTTTTATGCTGGCGCCATAGTTAAAAGGCGCCGCCGGGCGCAGGAGTGAACGCGGGCAAAATTCAATGGCCGACTTGCCTGGGACAACTTGGGCCCACGGCTGCGCTCGGCCGGCTTATTCGTGCGGCCGCATGCGCGCCTAGGCTGCAAATAGTCCGACATCACGCGCCCTTTCAAGCTCTAATGCGCTCCGTTTTTCGATAGATTCGTGCGAAATCGAATGAAGCGGTCTGGGATTCCAGCCTCGGCTCGGCTCGAAAGTCCACATCGCGCTCAAGCGTTCCGCCGCGTAGCCCTCTGCGCCATTGACAGCAGCGCCACCCACGAATATGGTTTGGTATTATTGGAGCACGGCAAGCCCGAAGCAAGCCGAAGCGTAGCGGGGCCCACTATGCGCTATTTCTTCTTGAGCACAATTGTCGGCGGCTTCGTCACGTTGTCGCTGCTGTCCGCAACGCCGGCCACCGCCCGTCCGGGCGCGCCTGCGGAGACCCCCATTACTCCCGAGACAAATCTGGGCATCTATAGCGGGACGAGTGACGGGTTCGTTAGCAGCAATCTTGCCCTGGCGACTTTCTACACCAATCTCTCCAACGACGTACAAGGCTCATCGAACGGGCTTTCGCTGGTCATTCAGACGCTTGACAACGCGACGACGTTGGCGATCGGGAGCGGCGGTTCGGTTAATGTCATAGGCCAGGGGGCCGATTGGACCGGGTCTATCTCCATTGGCGTAGATTCTCTCACGCTCTACACGGGAGTAACGCCCGTGACTTGGACGCCGCCTGCGCCGGTAGGCGGCGGCCCTCCGGGGGGAGGCATCCCCATAACGCAAGCTCCAGGCCCGGTCGCAGGGTCCGGATTGGGCGGTCTGACGTTGCTCGGCGTCGGCGCCCTCCTGCTGTTGCGTCGACGCCAGACGCGGGCGTCATTCTAAGGCGCGGGCGGACGAAACAAGAGGCAAGCCGCCTGTCGAAATTGGAGCGGCCACCGAACACATAGTTTCGGCGGCGCAGTCAACGCGAGCGAAGCGAAGCCATATATGTTCGCGCCGCCCTCTGCGGCGGACCAACGATCCCGCCGAGATGGATGGCTTCGCCAGGGGAAACGCAATGCGCTTCCCGACGTTTGCAATGACGGTGCTTCAACATGATAGGACGGCGCCCTCGCGAGCGGATGACTGGATGCGACGAGTTGGCGCATCCGAATCGACGGCAGCTTAGTAAGCCTCCGAACCGAAGCTTGTGCAAGGCGGGCTAGCGGCTAGGTCGTCGTCATCAAACGAAACAATATTCGAAGTTTCGCGTTCATCGTCAACTGAGAACCGGCCGAAAATTTCGATCTGATCGGCAACCGTCAAAAGCTCATCGCTCCACATCTTGCTTGCTTACTTTCAAGCGAAACGCGGGCGCAACCTTCATCGGACACTCTCCCGGTCCTCGTCAACGCGGAACGGGAAGCTATTCTTATGAAGACGCTTTTGGTGTCGGCGCTGGCTGCCGCGCTTCTGGCGCTGATGCCCTGCTACGCGATGGCGATTTCCCAGGGCGGCGCGCTGACGGACGCTGATTTCGTCACCTCTCCCCGCGCCTTCCAAAACTTCTGCCTCGCGCACTCCGATCAATGCGTTTCTCACGGTCACGCTGATCTCGTCAGTCTGAATGAGGCGCGGCTTGCCGAACTCGAAGACGTCAACCGTAGGGTCAACTTGGAAATTCGCCCATTGTCGGCTCCGCCTCCGGGCGACGCCTACCGCCTCGGCGTTGGCGCGGGCAGCTGCAACGAATATGCCGTCGAAAAACGTCGCCGGCTGCTTGCGCTAGGCTGGTCGGGCGCCGCGCTCTCGCTAGCCGTGGTTCTTCTGCCGGACGGGAGGGGACATCTCGTGCTCACCGTGCGAACGGATCGCGGCGATATGGTCCTGGACAACCTGACCGGGCGACTGGCGACGGCGGATCGGACCCACTACACTTGGTTGGAGCGCCAGTCCACGATCCACCCGATGCTGTGGGTTCGGATCGGCGGGATCGCAGCGGGCGTCGCCGTAGACGTCAGCCACTCCCCGCTCGGCGGCGCGGCAAGACTCGGGGCGCCCGCTCCGTTCGCTCGCGCTCGCCGTCAAGTCCGGCGGAGTCGCCAATTAGGCAACCAAAACCCGTCGCGGTCATCAGTTCCGACTTCCGCTGAAGCTTGGCGCCCCCGCCTCGTTCGTCAATCGCGTCCGGCGACGGGGTCTTTGCGCCGACCGCTGACGCCACCCATGAACGCGGCGCTCGCACTCAGCGCCGCCTTGAGCAGCCTGACGCGCGGCCGGGCGTGAGCGAACACTGGGCCCGCGCCCTGCGCAGACGCACGGTCGCCGCATCTCAAACCTGCAGACGCCAGAGGCCCGGGGACGCCGCCGTTTTCGCCTGAAAAGAGCCGGGCGCCTTCGTGGTCCAGGCGCAAGCAGGTCAGCCGCCCTGAGAGATAAGCTCCCGTATCGAGATTGATCCTGTTGTCGAGAAACTCGGGTTCTTCCGTCGTCGTGTGACCGTGAACGACGATAGCTCCGTGATTGCGCCGATCGCGCAGGAAATCGTCGCGAATCCAGCACCCATCGCGCGCACTTTGCGCCTCGAGACGAACTCCCGGTCTAACTCCCGCATGGACGAAGAAGTAGTCCCCGAGCCAAGCCCAGTCCAACAGCGTGCGCAGGAAAGTCAAATGCGCCGCAGGGATGCTCGCCCGCAGTTGCGCGCGGCATTCGTCAGGCGTTCGCCATTGCGAAGGCTGCACGCCGTAAGAAAGCAAAGTCTGCAGACCGCCAAAACGCGCCCAGTCCCGCAGTTCAAGATCTGCGTCGAGGAACTGTTGCAGCATCGCCTCGTGGTTGCCGCCTAGCAGAATCAGCTCGCGACGGCGCTCGCGGCTTAGCAGAAGTTCGATTGTCTCGGCGGAATAGGGGCCGCGGTCGACATAATCGCCCAGGTAGACTTCAAGCACCCGACCGCCCAAGCGGGAGCATGCAATGTCGATCGCTTCGTGCAGCGCGTCGAGCAGATCCGCGCGACCGTGAATATCGCCGATCGCGAAAATCGTCAGGCCTCGCGCGAGAGGCGGATAAAAGGTCTTCCTTGTGGCGGCCGAAGCCGACGTCAAGAACACAACAGCGCTCACAATCAAGGATGCAAGATTTGGAGGCGCGCCAAGCCGACAACTGAACCCACGAAGGAGCGAGCACGGCAGTTTCGCGTCAGCTTATCGTAGCCGCGGAGGCTTGTCACGGGAACTGCGGCGTCGCCGACCGGGGACGGAGTTCCTAAGCGGTTCTGGACGTTGTGAAACCTGGCGAAATGGAGAGGTTCGCCGGAATACGCGCGCCTCCAAGGCTTGGCTCGCGTTGCGGCGTTCCCGTCGATCGCCGCCAAAAAGTCTTGCGCTTGCGCAGCTTGACGCTTGCGGTCGAAGCGAACTAAGTTGCTTTGCGATCTGCTGCGCGACCGATTGTGTGCTTATGCGGCATCTTGGTCAAGCGGGCGGAGGGAAAGGAACTGGACATTTAAGATGTTCAGATTTGGGCTTTTTTAAATGCGCATCCTTCCAGCCGTTCTCGGCCTTTGCCTCGGCTCAGGTTCCGCATTCGCGCAGAATGGCGCCACTGGAAACGCCACTCGGTCGGGTCTGACGCAACAGGACGGTTCGGCGGTTTCCGCCATTCTGGACGCTCTTGTAACCCAACAGGAAGAAATGTTGCGACTTAGCGTCGCGAGCGCGCTTAACGCCTCGGGAGTGGATCCGCAGGCGGTGGTTGGCGCCGTTAAAATTGCCGCAGGTCCAAAGCTTTCCGTGTTCCAGGCGGTGCTGACGCGGGCCTGTATTGGTGGTCAGAGCGGCTATTGCAGGCTCGCGGCATTGCCCGCTCCCGCTTCCAACTCGGACATCAGGACCGCTGCGACCGGCGCAGGCGGAGGCGCAGGAGGCGGCGGCGGGGGACAAGGATCTCCCCAGTTGAATCAAGGTCACACGTATTTCATTCCCTCGTCTCAAGCCTCTGCAAGCGCTCCGGCGCAGAATCCGATATTCAACCTGAACCTTTTTCAGACGCCAACGCCGACGGCAACGACAGTCGTGTACACGCTGGCTGGCGCGTCACCGACAGGAGGGTCCACGCCGGCTGGCGCGTTACCGACTGTCGCCACGGCGCCAGGCCCGGTTGCAGGAGCCAGCTTGCCGGCCATCCTCGCTGCATGCTGGGCGCTCTGGAGACAGCGGCGGCGCAAGGCGTCTGGAGCGTGTGGGGGTTGATGCTCTCGCTTAGCAGTTCGAGTCGGCTTGCGAACGCGCGAGCCGACCGTTGCGGCTGAGGCGGTCGGTTCACTTCTGGCCACAGGGCCGGCGCTGTCGGCGCGCCCCACAAGGCGTCGTCCCTCGAAAGCCTATGATCCGGAGCGCCGCACAAGCGGCTATGCCCACTCGCATTAAGACTTTCTTCACTCCTCAACCCGACAGTGCGGGGCCTGATTGCGAGGGAGTGAATCCGTGGCTTTCGCACTCGATGTCGTCGCTGGCGTCATCGCCGGGTTGTCGCTGGATATCTTCGCTCTGTTCGCGCTCGTGAGCCTCTTGTTCGCGGCGACTCTGCTCGTCGGCCTGAAAGGCGGCGTACTCGCCGCGATCTGCACTGCGGCGGCGGCAAGTGGAGTCTTGCAGGTCGGTTACGTGGCGGGACTGCTTGCGCGAAGATTTCGCCCGGCGCCCCGCAACTATGAGGTCGCGCCTTCGTCGGAACCCGTCGAGCACTGAGGCGCCACGCTTAAACGCTGGCGCGTCTTGTGAGAGCGATTGCGCCCCGGAGGCTGCTGACGCCGCTGCGAAAGTATGATTCGGGGTCAGAACGACTCGTGAGTTATCAGCGAAACAAACGTCTGACAAATAATCCGTATATCCAACAGGAAATTCCAATTATTAATATACCATAAATCCCATTCGACGCGATCGGCCATTTGTTTCAGCGTGCGGGTCTCGCCGCGAAATCCGCGCACCTGCGCGGCGCCTGTTAACCCCGGCTTGACGTGATGACGACGGGCGTACTCTGCAATCTTGCGGGAGAACTCCACGTCATGCGCCAATGCATGCGGCCGCGGCCCGACGAGCGACATGTCACCGAACAAGACGTTCACAAGTTGCGGTAATTCGTCGATGCTCGTTTGGCGCAACAATTTGCCGATTTTCGTAATGCGTGTGTCGAATTTTTCGGCTTGTCGAATTTTTCCGCCGTCTTCCATAACGGTCATGGTGCGGAATTTAAAAATGGTGAATACTCGTTTATCGAAGCCGATCCGTCTTTGCTGGAATACTACCGGGCCGGCGCTGTCCAGCTTGATAAGAAGCGCCGCCGACGCGAGAACGGGCGAAAGCAGAATGAGGCTGAAGAGTGCGACGGCGATGTCGAAAGAGCGTTTTGCCAGACGCTCGCTCCAACGAAGCGGCTCTCTTTGAATCTCTATAGAAAGATATGGATTCAAGAGGCTGCCGCGGTGTTTTTGCAAGATGTCGCGAGTGCGCTGATCCGGATAAAGCCGGACAGACAAGGGAGTTTCACGTAACAAGGTGAGGACCTCGCTGAGCGCCGACTCCCGCCGCCAACTCATCATCAATGCGATTTCGCTGGCCTGCGCCCGCCGTGCAAAGTCAATGGCTTTAGAAACAAGATGACGATCTCGCTCGATCAGGTTGGCGTAGCGGTTCGTCAGTTCGAAACGCGCGACAGCCTCAATGCCGAAGTGCAGGAGATCGCGCGTATCGACATTTCTGAGTTCCTCACGTTCTCCGATCATGACGACGGGGCGTCCGCTGACCGCGCCCGACGACACCGCGCGCTGGAGCAAGAAAGACGCCGCCATTCTTTCCAACATCAGGCTGCCTGACGCCAGGCCAAAGAACAGCGCAAACACGAGGCGAGAATGTTCCGAGCCTGTCTTCATCATGAAGTAGACGACGACCACCGCGAAGGCGCTGGCGGCTATGGATGCGAAAAGTCGCTGGGCGTGCCGCATAAAGGAAAGTAGGCAACTGAGCCGGAAAAGACCCTGCCGCCGTGCGATGAGCACGAAAACGCAGCCGGCGAGCAAGCCGATAGCGAAATCGTCGGATTGAATCGAATGCATTCCATCGTAAGCCGCACGCGCCAGCAGCGATGCGACAACGACGATTGCGATTTCAACCAGCGCCTGCGCCCTGACGGCGAAGTAACTGGTGACCCAACCGCGCGTCGCTCGCTGCACGCCTACGAAATGGATAGGCTGAACGTCTTGCATGACCACACTATAGAGATAACGCAACTGTGAACGTATACGTCACGTTAATTTCTGTCAACGTCAGGTTTCGTTCGCGTGAGAACTTTACGGTCCAGGCAGGTCGCTCGGCCGCGAACGCGCACGGATGGGACAGATGCGTTCGCGTATTGGACGCAACGCCCGCGACTCCGCCGATGGCAAAGCAAGTGTCCGCGGCGTAGACGA
>Ga0182030_10021288_pt1 | contig 12155 bp, 11 predicted proteins | sample 812S3MmetaG_FD_121299 | JGI IMG/M metagenome (GOLD analysis project Ga0182030, IMG submission 121299) | Permafrost microbial communities from Stordalen Mire, Sweden - 812S3M metaG (Illumina Assembly) | ecosystem: Environmental > Terrestrial > Soil > Wetlands > Permafrost | place: Sweden...
AGACAAGATCCATTCAGCCACACCTACCGGGCAGGATATCCGGTCATGACCACGCTAAGTCAGTACAAGGAGGGGGATTTCCTGTTCCGGCAAGGCGATGCGAGCGACCACGTTCTGCGGGTCAGGTGCGGCGAGATCGAAATTCTGCGCGAGGTCGGCGCCACTTCTGTCCTGCTCGGTCATGTACGAGACGGCGAGTGGCTGGGCGAGATGGGCGTCATCGAGGGCCGCAGCCGCAGCGCGACGGCACGCGCCGTTACGGACGGCGAAGCTGAGGTTCTGACCGCGCGGCAGTTCTTGGAGCGAGTGAGCAGCGATCCCGCGCTGGCGCGCGATCTGATTCTGCGGCTCAGCGTGAGGCTGAGGAGGATTGAGGACAAAATTGTGGGAGACCTGCTACCGTTCGCGGATGACCGTCCCTCGGACGGGGCGGGTGAAACGGCGTCGGACGAGGTCATCGCCGACGATGCCACAATTTGGCTCACCGCTCAGAGCGATGCGTTGCGCGCGCGGATCGGCGCGGCGCCTATTCATGTCACCAAATTGCCCTTCCTGGTTGGCCGGGTTCCAGTCGAGGGGGATGTCCAACCTTTGCCACGCCCCGATCTCCTGATCGAGGATGAGGAGCCTTTCCGCCTCTCGCGCCAACATTTCATGATTGCGCGCAGCGGCGACCGACTCCTTGTATCAGACCTCGGGAGCACCCTCGGAACAATGGTGAACGGGTGGGCCATCGGCCACCATTTCATGAAAGACGCAGAACCGCTACATCGCGGCGAAAATCACGTTGTTGCGGGCGGCAAGGATTCCCCCTTCAAATTCTCGGTATTCATCAGTTAGTAGGTGCTACCCACAAGTCATTGCCGCGCTCCTTCGCCGAGTTATTTTTGGCATTCCTCATTTATGTCGATCTCCCGCCGAGCGCGGAGCTCTTCGAGCGTCACGCCGCGTTCGCGGGCAAGGATTTCAGGCACCGCGCTCATCGAGACCAACAATGTAAAGCGAGTTGGTATGAATCGGCCCTTGCGGGCGATTTTCAAGCTCCGATGCGATGCCCACTGGGCTCCTGGTACTTTCTGAGTGGTTTGAAAATGCGATCGTCGAAAAGGTGCAATTGGCGAACGAGCGGCCGCTTGTCGCCTTACCAATGCCCGCGTCAGCGAGTCCAAGCATATGCGGCGTGAACGTCCAAATATATCGATGCAGCCACCGCCTACGCCAGGTCGTCCTTCATCGTGGCTTACCGGGCCACGCTTGCACCGCGAGGTCAGCCAACTTCTCCTGACGGGCTTCGATCTCTTTCGCTGTCCATTCGGAAAAGTCGCAAAGGTCCTTGGTCATTTTGATCGCCGATTTCCCAAAATGCATTTTCTTCTCGGCAAAGTCGGCGTTTGCGGCCTTGGAATTCAGCCGCGTTGCCAGGAGCGTGAGGTTGCCAAGCCGCTTGACCAAGGCCGGATACTGGTCCGCAGGTATGTGCGCCCAGCCTTTTTGGGGATTGCGCGGCAGGATATGCTCCAGATTGACCTTGCCCTGGTCGGCGGTGACTATCGTCTCGTCGTCGGCCGATCTCGATTGCCGCTCAAGCGCCCGTAGATAGTATTTTGCGAGGTTGGCGTTGGAGACAGTGGCCTTAGCGAATTTGTCCTTGAACGTCACGTCATCGGGGACGATCGCCTTCATCGTCGCCCATAAAGCTTGCGCCGTGCTCACTTTGCCCGACGACACCCCCGCCGCGCGGTCGGCGTAAGCCGTCTCAAGCGTGCCACTGCCCCCTGAACCGCAGATCAGGAACCGCACGGTCCAGGCCACGATCATCGGGAGTGCTTTCGCCGTCTGGTCGGGTTTGAACTGCTTGAAGATCGCCAGCAAAAGAGGCCGGAGTTGAGTGACGCCGAGCTCGTCAAGGACCTCGATCGACTGCTTGACTGCGGCATCATAGTCATCCCAAAGGTCGCTCGAAGGGTTGCCAAGTCCGGCATAGACAGGGGCCGCCTTCGCAAGCGATTTCGCAAATTCGATGGCAGCCGCCTTGTTTTTGACACCCTTCTTTATCGCGTCGTAAAGTTCGCGCTCGCGCGTCATGCCGTGGGTCGAGACCCAGTTATGTCGGATAAAGTTTTTGAGCTCGGGTTCTGAGGCGACTTCGGTAATGATCGCGGTCATCTGGGTCCATGCGGCCTGGGCCTCCTCCACTCTGTCGCCGGCCGTCCGAAAGATGAAATTCTTCAGAAGGTCCGTGATCGACAGGTCAAGGCCGCGGTCATTCAGAACCTCGAAAATGATGAAGGCGCTGCTTTCGGAGCCGACGGATACGGAGACCAGTTTCGCCTTCTCCGTGAGGAAGTCAATCAAGTCCAGCAGGCGGTCGTCACCTTTCTGCGTCGTCGTGGCGAGGCTTTTGATGAAATCTGCGGCGATTTCGGCCGCCCTGTGCAGCCGCTGCTGCGCGGGCGAGGCGGGCACAGCTGAGCGCGCCGCGGGCGGCAGCGGGGGTGCCATAGCGACCGTTTGCACGAAAAAGTCCCGATCTTCGGCCGTTAGCAGGATATGCGGCGTGAGCTCTTGGGTACGGATATCGCGCTTAAAGAGATATTCGCGCTCGATGTCCTGCGCGCGCTCCGTCTGACCATCGAGCAGGAAGTAGTCACGGATCGAGGCGATGAGAACGCTAACGGTGACAAGGCGCTGCTGGCCATCGATGATGGTCAGCCGATTGTCCTCATTGCGGGTCGTGACGATCGTCCCAAGGAAATAGTCTTGGACCGGGGGAGCGATGGCGTCGGCTACGTCGCGATAAAGGTCCTCGATCTGGGCATCGGTCCACGAATAGGGCCGCTGATAAATAGGGATCAAAAAGCGGGATGATTTTATGATGCTCCCGATCCCGATCAGGCTAGCATCGATTTTTTCGATAGTGATCATCTGAGCCATGCCGTTACAGGTTTATATTTTTTGCCGCAAAATCCTTGAGTCCGGTGTGGCCGACCATTTGCGTGATCGTCTCTAGTGTAAACACTTTGCCGTGGGTGGCGATCAGCAACTTCTTCATGTCCTCGCGCCGCACCTTGAAGCCACGGCCAGCAATGCAGGCGATTACCTCGAAGTGCGGTTCCTCTTGGGAAAGCTTGCCCTTCATGCTGAGCGAGCCGAGATGCTGAACGCGGGTTACCTTGTCGCGCGCCGTGCCGTCGTCTTCCGTAAGCTTGGCCTCGATGACGACCCGCGGATTGAACTCGCTCGGAATGATAAAGTCGGGAGCCTGATCGAAGCCTTCCACCCTCTCGGCGCGCCGCGTCTTGCGATAGCTGATTTTGCCCTCGGCGAGCACGGCCTCGACGGCGGCTTCAACAACATCACCGACCAACTCGGAAACGGAATCTCGGTGCCCGGCAAAGGGGCGGCCGAGGAAGCGCTCATAGAGCACCATGGCGTAGGGGACGCCGAGGTCTGCGAGCGGCTGAACGCTCCTGAGGCCATGCCGCGTGTCTGCCTTGTCAAGCCGGTGCAGCAAGCCGGGCGTATCGGGTGCTCCGTCGGCGAGCAAGCGGCAGGCTGTCGCGATCATGGCCCTTATCCGCCGCTCGGTGACACCTCCGCCCGCCCTAAGGGGCCTCATCGGATTGAGGCGGATGTTTCGGTCAAGCGTGCGCGCTGCACCCTGCGGCACGTCCACATTGGCGTGCTCGGTCGTAACATAGGCCCATTCTGGCGGGGTGAAGCCGAGCATGGTGCGAAGCACGATGAAGGCGATTGGCGCGGCGCAGACCAGGGTGAAGATCGCGTTTGGCTCCAACACCCGGAAGTTACCGGTCTGGCGCTTGAGCGCCTCATAACCCTCCTCGAAGGTCGGATATTCGACGAAGCCCTCGCCCTTCGGTAGCGTGAGGAACTCCGAGCGGAGCGATGCAAAAACAGAATCGACGTAATTCTCGATGTGAGCTTCGACATCGGCGAAAGGAACTTCAAACGGCTGCTGCATGTGGGGCGATCACCGGTTGTTTGGGCTTCTTGAGCTTGCCAGCCGAGCCCCCAGGCACCGCGAGAAGGCGCGCGATGAGTGACGTGTAATCTCCGAGCCCATCGAGCACGCGGCCTAACAGCGAAAGCTTCTCTGGCATGAGGGCTTGATCATCCCATTCAGGATAGAGGGTGAGCACCGCGAGCCGCGTGATGTGCCCATAGGTAATGCAGCGAATGTCGCCGTGTGTCGGTTTCATGCCCGCACTCTCAAGTTGGGCCAACTGAACCCGGATTAGCGCTTCAAGGCGATCGAAGGGCATCACCTCCTGTGCCTCGGCAAGGTCGCGGCACACGAAAACCGTATCGACGATCGACGAGCCGGTGCCGTGGATATGGATCGAACCACCCATTTCAGCCGGGCAAGGGATCGCTTGCGTGCAGGTGAGCCCGGCATCAAGAATGGAGACGCCGATCGCCTGATAAGCTTCGAGTTTGTTGTGATGGAACGTGAAAGCAAGCGGCGCCCCGGGCTTTAGTGCTCGCGCCGCATTTGCATAGACTGAGGCCAGACCGGTCGCGAACTGCGCGAGGCCGCGCTCCTCGGTCACGTTGCCGGTGAGCTCAGCCGGTGAACGGGTGCTTGGGCGGTCGAAGCCCTCCGCTTCCTTTCCGACAATGCGACGAAGCCAAGCATAACAGAAATCCATGAGCTCGCCGTACTGGACATTCCCGAAATAAGGCGGGTCTGTGAAAACAGCATCGAGGCTCCCGTGCGGAATTTCGGCCGTCGTTGAGGTGGAGCAGTGCAGCGCGATTTGGCGCGGGCGGGCGCCCGGCATGGTCTCACCGATCCACTCGCCCTTGATCGGCACGACGGTCTTGCGTTTGCCGTCCTGGCGCACCTCGAAGGGCGCATCGCAGTAGCGCTTCGCCTTGGCATACTTCTCGATAATGTTGGTCCAGCCGCCTGAGCCGACGCCGCCACCATTGCCATTGGTGATGCCGAGCAAGTTGGACTCGCACTGCACCAGGCCAACCGGAAACCCATGAATCGAGAAGATGTCGAGTGACTTCAGGGCCATGGTGTCATAGCGGCAAAGCATGTTCTGGTAGCGCAGCAAGTCGGAGAGGTTGGTCGCGAGCGCGTGCCGGACCCGCTCATCTTTCATGCCAGCGATGAGCTGGCAACTCCGCTCCAGGCCGAGCAATTGGCGTGCGTTGAAAAGATCGCTGTAACGCTGATAACCCCACCGATGCAGCCGATCGGTCTCGTCGCCTGGCAGGATTTTCATCTTAGGGACGAAGCGCGGCGTGACGGCTTGCCAGCGAGCTTCCGCCGCGGCGAGGGTTGCAAGGTCCTTAGCATCGGGCATCTTGAAGAAGCGGCCCGCATGCCGCTTCTTCTGGCGCGGATTGTAGTACTCAATCGCGAAAAGCCGGTGCCGAAGGGGAGCCTTTCCGTCTGGATAGCGGTTGACGTGGCCGCAATGCCGGCAGGCGCAGTGGTTCCGCTTTGCCGGGCCCTCGAGCGTGAGTGCGGTTCGGCAGCTTCGGCACTTGCCGGGCTGCTTCACATCTTCGACCTCGTTCAGCGCGCCGCAGTCGTGGCACACGAGCACGTTGAGCGGATGCCGCGTGTTGTCGGCGATCAGATAGCCGGGGAAGAGATCGACATTCTCCCCGCATTTGGCGCAGTCGAGCGCCTTCACCCAGAGGCCGTATTTCACCGGAACGTCGGTGTCGCCGTAGTGCGGGCAGTCAGTCCGATAGAGCGTGCCGAACTCGGCCATGAGCGTCGCGAGCATGGTGTCAGCCGCTGCGCGATACGCCCCAAGGTCGAGATGCTCTAGCTCCTCGCGCACGATCCAGGCGGCCATAGGGTTGATGTCGAAGCCGAGCACGTCACAGCCCATGCGGTTGGCTTCAAGCAGCGGTGTACCGCCGCCCATGAACGGATCGCAGACACGCTTGCCAGGAAAATCATTGGCGCGAAAGAAGAGGTCACGGATCGGCTTGTCACCGAACTCGGCTAGCGCCAAGCCTCGGAACAACGTGCCTGGCCGGCGGGCAAACCACTTATGCACGGCGATGATCGGCCGGTAATTCTGCTGTATCTGCTTCTCCCTCAGCGCCATCGCAGCGATAAAAGGAATATCGAAGTGCATTTCGATCGACATGGGTCCGCCGCGGCTAGAGGGATGCCTTTGCCTCGGCGCTGCTCGCGTCCGACAGGTGGCGGTAAATGGTGCTCTTCCCGACCTTGAAACTCCGCTACTTTAGAAGCGGGCTGAAGATAATCACCATTCTAGGGATGACGGATCGGGCGCTCAACTCCTCCCTTAAGACTTTCAACAGGACTTGTGACGGGGGCCATTACGTCAAATCGCGCCTTGCCGCCTCCTAGAAGGCCCAAGAACAAGGCGCTTACGCGCCCCGAGCGCGTCAACTTGTCGGGCCGGGAAGACGATGATCCTGGCCTAATTGAGCCTGTCGAGGATGAGGCCAATGCTACGGGCTAATGCCGATCGGTTGAGCTCTAAAGCTCGCCGTTGGGTGCCCTGCCAGAGTCCGATTGGGCACCATAAGCGGCTGTCGATCGCGGCGGCGGCATTTCCGGGATGCGCCAGGAGCGGTCATTCGCTGGTCCGCAGTCGAACCGCCGGAATCGACCCATGTCGGTCACCCATTCTTTCCAATCGCGCGCCCGAAGCAGACGTTGCACTGTGAAGGACGGGTGTTTGATCTGGGTGGTGAGCGGACATAGACGGGTCGCCCCAAGCCGGCATTCGCGCCCAGAGTCAAATTGCTGGCTGTCCCTTAAAACAGGCTATTCGACCAGGACCTCACAATGTATAGATCCCTGGAAATGAGGGCCAGCCTCGTTTTTGCTAATGACGTAACGAATATCAAAAGACTTTAAGGCTTCTTGGCTGACAAAACGGATTTTAAATCTACCAAGCATGCTCTCGCAGTGGTGCTTAAGATCGTCCCGATGAAAACGAACTGTGTTATCTGTCTTGTCAATAAACGCGTCATGTGTCTGATGAAAAGATGTCCAAAGAGGTTGTTCATCGACAATATAAGCGAAGGCCTCATTGGGACCGCGCGGCCTTTTCTCCGGTGCCCTGGGCGCTTCGGGATAATCCAAAACCTCGTCCTCGTTCATGAGCTCTATGTCCGAGGGGAATATTAAGTCTATGTCTATGTTCGTCGCGGGAGTGTTTCCGTCGTTCGCGACACAAAACTCAAGGATCACTTCGCGCTGTGATGCCAGAGACCACTGCTCTACGGCTGAAAGGTGTTCCGTCCAGGCTTTGTAATACCATTCGAGATCCTGGTTGTAGCGTGCCACCTCATCTCGGGACCATTGGCTGATCGGTGGCGTGATCCCGAAGCTTCCAAGGCGACTTGAGACCGAAGGCTGGTCGCCGAACAATGACGACTTTCTGACCGACGGCAGCGGCTGTAAGGGCGTTTCTTGCTGAATCTGCGCGAGCGTTTTGGCGCTGCTAGTATCAGCAGTCTGCGTAACTCTAAGCGCGAAAGCTGGCTTCTTGTCCGGCAGTGCTAAAAGATGCAGGTTAGGACTTTTGCTTTTTGTCCGGGCGGCGGCGGCGGCGGCTTTCAACGATAGGCGCAGGCTTTCCCGGATCTTGTTTTTTAGCTCCGTTGCAACTTCCGCAATTCGTTCATCATCAGCGTCCTTCGCCAGGGAGTAAGTATGCGGGTGCTTGCAGTGCGTTAGGTCGAAAGGGAGATTTTTGAGTTTAGTCCCATCGACAGCGGCAGCGGTGTTCACGAACAACACAAGGCGATCGTAGCCAAGCTCGGCAATTGCGAAACCCAACTCCAGCATAACGTTGGGGTTAGGTATAAGCTTGCCCCCACTCGTTTTGACCACGGGTGTTATGTCCGCTGCAAAGACCGCTGCTTCGCCGATCTTATCCAAAATCGTCGGAGCAATAGGAGGATGTCCGCCAACTCCTTGGGTATCGTAATCGACAGTCAGCCGTCCATCCTCGTCGAGGTCTTCGCTTTCAGCCTCTGGTCGACCCGCGGGCTCGATCTGCCCGCCCTGATTTAGTTCCGAACACAAGCTGTCTAAGACGTCCCGAATAAACTCTTTGTTGGTTTTGCGTGGCGAGTCGCTTTGCCAGGACCAAAAAATTTTCATCGGCCTCATTCCTTGTTCAGCTTCTGCCGAGGTCAGGCTTCTTGTCGACCTGCCGCCGCCCCTCAACCCAGGATGCCAGCAGCGGACACGCTGAATTTCAGAGATGGGTCAGAAGCAGCCGTAATCCGAGGTCCGCTCCTTCCGGCTGCACCCTGGAAGCGGTCAGGCGTACGCCATAGGCAGAATGGCCGCTCTCTAAGTTGCAGGCCCGGGAGCGGACCGGCGGGAACCCACCCGACACGGCCATTCAAGTTGCACGCGGCAATGGCCGGTTTGGGTCAAAATAAGAAAAGCTCGCGATGAGCATATGTTTTCCGCTCTTGTTCCGATAGCGCACGTGTGTCGAGGCAACATAGACACCAACGCAATTGCTATAGCTGTTCCAACCGTAAGATAGGCGGTTGTCGCTTTCCCCGAATTTCCGATTTCTGCTTGACCTAGCGTTCGCTGTCGTTTGCTTACGTTCAGCGACGCATATCGGGCAAGAGTTGGGCACGAAGCTGCGGCCAGCTGATATTCTACTCGCAACTTATTGATTTTGTTGGCGCGCCCAAGGGGAATCGAACCCCTGTTTTCGCCGTGAAGGGCGGGACCGCGCATTTCCGGCGCTTCTCGGTCATCGGGACTGCAAAAATCCAATCCCTTCGATTGCACGCGGTAAATTTCTGCCGCCATCGCCTGAATTTGCTTCGTACCCATTGGAGCGCGAAGCATGGCCCCCGAATTCGGAAAGCCCATTCATCAACTGCCACTCATCCCGGCAACCGTCCTCAAGAAACATCACGTTCACGAGCCGCTCGATACGCGGTTCCGATCCGCCGCCCGTTTGCTCCAAGCGCTCTGGCGCGAAGATCGCGACCTGCCGATCGGCAACTATGTCGGCGAAGACGGCAAGCGCCGCAAACTCGGCAGCCGCATCTCGGAACCGGCGGGCAAAGGAGGCGGCAATTTCCTCACGCCCGAGATCGCCCACATTGCGCGGCGTGAGACCGCCTATCGGGAAATTGGCGCGCTGATCGACGCGGAGCGGCTGGCGACAAACCTGCTTTCGTCCATGCCGCTCGCCTTCAACCTGCTGGCGCCCTGGGGGCACGCACTCGAACGCGCGTCGAGCTATCTGATCGAGCTGCTGCCGGCTTTCACCGGCTCCGCGCACCAGCTTCTTTTCGAACATTCTCCCGGCCGCGGCAACCCGAAATTCACCGGCGACTACACAGCCTTCGACGCGCTGATCCGCTACACGGATTTCCATGGCCGCAACGGCTTCGTCGCCCTCGAAATTAAATATTCTGAAAGCATGCGCGAGCCCATGCCGGAGCTGAAGCCGCGCTACGACGAACTCTCGGACGCGAGCGGCCTCTTTACCGATCCCGCCGCCGCTGCGCTCCGGAGCAACCCGCTGCAGCAGGTCTGGCGCGAACATCTCCTCGCCCAAAGCATGATCGGCGACGGGCTCTATGACGAAGGCTATGTCGTCGTGATCGCGCCGGCCCTGAATTATCACGTCCAGGACGCCGCAGATGCCTATTATACGCACCTGCGTGAGCCCGAGGACGGCAAGGTCCGCTTCGTCAATCTCACCCTCGAAGACGTCATCGAGGTGATCCGGCTCAGTGACCCGGAGCACGCGGAAGCCCTGCATCGCCGCTACTGCGACTTCTGGCTGGTCGACGTCGAGCTGGAACTGAACGCGGCGCGGTTCGGCGTGCCGGCCAAGCGCACAGCCCGCCAACCGGCGCAGGCGCCAGAGAATCCGGCCAATCCTGCCCCGGCCGAGACGCCACCCAAACGGCGGGCCTCGCGGAGCAAGCCAAAGGCGCCCCTAGGGGACTGATTTCATTCAGGACTGCCACCGGCTCCCACCCGCGCTCGAACCGCGCGAGGCGGAAGCCCCGCCCAGCGCCGTGCGGAGTTTTTTCCATGAAGACCGACCGCGTCGATATTCACCAGCACATCACCGACAAGATCGTGAGCGCGATCGAGCACGGCGCGGGAGAGTTTCGCTTGCCCTGGCACCGCTCCACCGGCAACATCATGCGGCCCGTCAACATCGCGTCGAAAAAGGCCTATGGCGGAATCAACGTCCTCGCCCTCTGGGCGACCGCCGACGAGAGGAACTTTTCAGCCGGCGTCTGGGGCTCGTACAGGCAATGGCTCGAGGCCGGCGCGCAGGTGCGCAAGGGCGAGAAAGCCACCTTCGTCGTCTTCTACAAGGAGCTCGCGGTCGCCGCCGATCCTGAGACCGGTGACGCCGAGACGGCAACCCGCCTCTTGGCACGCGCCACGCCCGTCTTCGCCGCCGAACAAGTGAACGGCTACCAGGCGCCTGTCAGCGACGCGCCGCCGATCACGGCCGTCACGCGGCTCGAACAAGCCGAGGCTTTCGTCGCCGCGACCGGCGCAGCCATCCATCACGGCGGCGACCGGGCCTATTATCGACCTTCAACGGACAGCATCCACCTGCCGCCACGCGACGCTTTCATCGACACCCCGACAAGCACGCCAGCGGAATCCTACTATTCGACCCTCTGTCACGAATTAACGCACTGGACGTCGGCCGAGCCTCGCTGCAACCGGCAGCTTGGAAAACGCTTCGGCGACCAGGCCTATGCGATGGAGGAGCTGGTCGCCGAACTGGGAGCCGCCTTCCTCTGCGCCGATCTGCGTATCACCGCCGAGCCACGCGTGGATCATGCGCAATATCTCGCGTCCTGGCTGGCCGTGTTGAAAGCCGACAAGAAGGCGATCTTCACCGCCGCATCGAAAGCGTCCGAAGCCGCCGCGTTCCTCGCGGCTCTTCAACCCCACCAGCCCGCAACGCAGGAATGAGGTGAGCCGTGCCGCCCGTCATCTACAAAGACCACCGCGGAAACCGGCTGCCGTCCGTCACCACCATCATCGGACGCTTCAAGGAATCCGGCGGCCTGCTCTACTGGGCCAATCAGCAAGGGCTCGAAGGCAAGACACTCGACCAAGCGCGCGTGGAGGTGACGACACCAGGAACGCTGGCGCACAAGGCGATCGAAGACCACATCAACGGCCGGCCCGAGACCGCGCTCACGGGCGCGGGTGAAGTCACGGACAAGGCCCGCAACGCCTATGCCGCCTACCTCCACTGGGAGGCGATGAATAGGATCACGTTCCGTCACACCGAGGTTTCGCTGGCGAGCGAAAAACACGCGTTCGGCGGCACCCTCGACGCGGTCGGGATGGTCGGCAACGAGCTCATCCTGCTCGACTGGAAATGCGCCAACGCGGTCTACGCGGACTATCTCTATCAGCTCGCCGCCTACGGACTGCTCTGGAACGAGAATTATCCCGACCACCCGCTGGTGGGTGGTTTCCATCTGTGCCGCTTCGCCAAAGCGCAGGGCGATTTTTCCCACCACTATTTCCCATCATTCGATGACGAGGCCGAAACCTTCCTGCGGATGCGCGATCTGTTCGATCGCGCGAAGAAGGCCGAGCGGCGCTTGCGCTGACTGGAGATATTCACCCGCACATCACCGCTGAGATTGTCTTGGTCGTCGAGAACGGCGGCAGAGACTGGCGCATGCCTTGGCATCACGACGGCAGCTCGATCTCACGTCCGAAGAACGTCGCGTCCGACAAGGGCTATCGCGGCATCAACGTCCTGGCGCTCTGGGCCGCAGCCCGCTGTATCAGCTAAACGCGGTGTCGACGTGATGCCGCCAGCTGCATGAACAGTGGTAAGCTTTAATATATTATGCAAGTCATAAATTGTGCTCCTATAGATTAACGTCGATCTAACCACCAGGTCCGCTAATCTCGCGATGCGGTTAATCAGGTTCAGCAACGGCACCTCGATGCCCTCGCCAGTGCCCTTCACAGCTTTGGGTGTGAAGGGCATTTTCTTTCTAAACTCCATTCCCGATATATGTTAGCGAGCTAATAGCCACAATTATTGATCGGAAGCCGTTGCAAGCTTCCCCACACTCTACATCAGCCCCACATAGGCGGGGGTCCGTGCCGTGAGGTGCGTTCACATGCCGCCAGG
>Ga0182030_10021289_pt1 | contig 12154 bp, 10 predicted proteins | sample 812S3MmetaG_FD_121299 | JGI IMG/M metagenome (GOLD analysis project Ga0182030, IMG submission 121299) | Permafrost microbial communities from Stordalen Mire, Sweden - 812S3M metaG (Illumina Assembly) | ecosystem: Environmental > Terrestrial > Soil > Wetlands > Permafrost | place: Sweden...
CAGAGGCACAGGGAAGAAAGAGAGAAAGAAAAGGTGCACCATGTCGGAAGCAGCCTTGGAACAACAAGAAACACGTGCGAAGGGTACCCAAATCGAACAGAAAGAAGCGAACCAGGGCGGACGCTACATCGAGAACGGCAACTTAATAAAAGATCTGAGTGACAAAGACTTCAAGCAATTCCTTGCAGCAGGTGGTGGTGAGAAAGGAAATGTATTAGGTTTTCCTCTGGCAGCTGATATTCTGCCTTCTCCAGAATCTAAGGTTGGCAAAGCTCCGGATGGTGCCACCGTGACTGAGAACCCAGATGGACCATTCAGAGTCGCTGGTGTCAAGACTGAAGGAAAGAGTTATACCGTCGACTTTCCGGACCCTATGACTTCCAATGGTCCTGTCCTTACGCTTCCAAAAATTACAGACTCACAGGGCCACATAGTTCCGTACCTTGACGGAAATGTAGTGGACCCTCTCGCAGAAGAAATTCAAGGGAACGCACTCTCCGACAAGAAGCAGTTTGACGCTCAGTCGACGCTCGACAAATTGGATTTGAGTCCCACAGAGAAACAAGAGATTTCCTCAATGGTCGACGAGCTAAAATCCGGGAACTTGCCAGATTTTCAACAGACTGCAAGCCAGTTAGCTGCTAAATACAACGCCCAACAGTTCCAGCAAGAATTTGATGGATTGAAAGCCACGGCCACCCTTTCAGACGTGCCCGGGGATCTGAATTACCCTATTTATGATCAAGGCACCATAGGTGGTGAAGTTCCAAAGGGAGGAGGCGTCCTCATGTACTTCTCGCCAGAAGCACTCAAGAACAACGGGTCGGAAAGACAGAGCTCCGGTGGCGGACCTTTAGCGACTGAACCAGGCGAAGTCGCCGTACTGTTCTCTCCTTGATACGGCTCGAGATCGGTCGTCCTGCAGTATCATGACGTTGAAGTAACAAGAGCAAGGCTTCGAAATTCAGGTGCTGGAAAACTGCAATTTGGATCGCAAACTGCTCATCCAAAACGTTCTGGAGCTTCGCGAAAAACAGAATCCAGGACCTTTGCATGCAACGCAGAACCCTGGGGCGGTTTTCAAACAAATAAAAGCGGACAACACCGATGGTCAATATAAGGACATTTGGTTTAATCACAATCCATATGGTCCTGCTGACGGCAAAGAGGGACTACTCCTGGCAGGTCAAACTGAGGAAAAGGCTAAAGATATAGAAACGCAGGACGCCTCGTCCCGATTAGCCCAAGGATGGAGCCAAAATGGAAAGGGAGATGTTCAGTCAGCGGCAACGTCGGATGCGCAAAAGTTGCTTGGTGATACCAGCGATACCAATTCCTTAGACGAGCATTTGCGGAGTGCATTCAAAACCGGCGGACGACCGGCAATGGATGCTTATCTCAATAAAGTGGCTGAAGCGTTGACCAGTGCAGATCCGAATAACAATCTGTTCGTATCAATGACTGCGCGTACAACAGCAACGAAAGGTGATCCGTCAGTTCTGCCAGGCGAATTCGGTAAGTTTGAGATTATCAGCAGGCACTCCGGACAGATAGGTGACGAGCACTCGTTCTAAGGTTGACCAACTTTCGGCAGCCGAGCAAAATGGTTAGGTATTTCCATACCAGCTGAGCACGATTGTAAATTATTTTTCCGATTCCAACCTGGTTTTGACAGCATGATGGAAATCAGTCAGGTTGCTCGCTATCTCTGTGAGGTGCTCTTTTTCTCCTTCGCGCAAATCAAACTTTTTTATCTCCGCGAGGATCCTTTCAATAATTTCAATTGGAGTAGGTAATTTATCCATCATTGCTCCCTTTGTGCACCACGAAGCAATGCTCAAACGAGTTGCTTATCAGCGGCTATTGTCGCACCAATTTGTGGGAGTTCCTCATTTGTTGATTGAGATGCAAACTAAAAATTCACAGCGCGCTGATAGCAAGATAACGCCTACGTCCGCAAGCAGAAGCTGAAGAGCAAATAAAGTGAATATTAGTCGTTTTCAAAGGTTCAGTTGCTATAGTTAGAGTCACTTCAATAGCACATTATTGTCGGGCAACCACAATTGATGTCAGGAGGACGATTGGCAACCAATCCCAGGGCTCTTCTGCTTTTGCTCCTCGCTGTCATTTGCGAATTTCTCTGCTCGACGCCGCAAACGCTAGCCCAGGGCTGAGCGGCCGCGCGTGGAGTCGTGCCCGGGTTAGGCTCGACAGGTGGTGGGAAGTTTCAGCTATCAGTTGGTTGGCGTCAAGCACGCTCAACCCACTCTTACGACGGGTTCGATGTCAACCGCAACTTCGACCACAACTGGAAGCCATATGAGAGATTAAGCACGCTAGACGTGTCGGGCCGCTACATAGTGAATCCGCGCGTCAGCATTATGGCGACAGTGCCATTCGTGCAGAACAACTTCTCAATGCTTTATCCTCCAAAGGGTCCCGAACAAGGGTTACGCCATGGTGTTAATGCCGTTGGGTTGGGGGACATATCTCTTTTCACCCAATCTTATCTCTTGAATCCGCGCAAACACCCATTTGAGAATGTGGCACTCGGAATCGGAATGAAGATTCCAACCGGTAATTGGAATGTCCAGGGAGATTTACCAAACCTGAATGGTACAGGCTTCATGCGACGCGCTGTGTACCTCCCAGCAATTATGCCAGGCGATGGAGGTACAGGCATCATATTCGGTATCAACGGATTCAAGCAGTTCAGAAACAGATATCTCCGAGGGCAGACAATGTTCGCATCTGCGAATTATTTAGCCAACCCCAGAAATCAGAATGGAACGAACTCGGTCATAGCGTCGGAAGGAGTTCCAATCGGACCTCAATTTGCAAACTCGCTCACGAACTCGGTTACCGACTCGTATGTGGTTCAGGTGGGCGATTCATTCAGGCTGCCTGGAACATGGGATAAGCCAAAACTTAGAGGACTCCGAGGGCGAGTGGCCTTCAACTGGGAAGGCATACCAAGCCACGACCTTATCGGCAAAAGTGATGGCTATAGGCAGCCGGGTTACATCATGTCTATCGCACCTGGTTTCACTTATGCCTCCGGGCGAAATTTGTTGATTGCTGAAGTACCCATTGTCTTTAGCCGTTATATAAATGCGGGAAAAAGCGCTGTAGAGGGACCTGGCCAGAGTTCTAATGGTACGCTGACAGCGGCGCCATTCAATCCCGCGACTAACTTTGGCTTAGTTCCAGCGGTTGCGATTTCACTTCGTTGCGTCAGAACCTTCTAACCAGCTTTAGACCATTCCGAGGAATTTAACTTTTGAGAAAATTATCACAGCAGACAACAGAGAGGTTTCCTATTTTCTGGTTAGAAACCAACAAAGTAATATTGCCTGGACGTTAGGCAGTCAGTATGATCGAAATGCCATTACATAACCGGTGCAATATGCCTTCCAAGATTATTTTCTGCCTACGCTTCGCTTTGCCACTGCTTCTAACAATGAGTTCATTCTGCTCGACGAACGCTCATGCCGCCGACACTTCCGGCACAGCTGAGGCAGTCGAGCAGGCTCACCGACCGCTTTTCGTATTGATCTTTGATCAAAATTGCAAAACTTGGTGCGCTAAGGTCAAACCTATCGTAGAAGCTTTGAAACCAGACTTCGAGAAAGACATTGAATTTGCCCAGATCGATGTAACTCAATCCGAATTAAAAGCAGCGAAGCAACAAGCAAAAGCATTGAGGATGGGAGGTTATCTGGCTGATACATCCGAACTAATTCCGCTCGTAATGATTTTCGATGGTAGCAGAAAAAAATTCACTGAGATGGTAGGTGTAAAAGAAAAGGGACAATACGAAGCAGAGATTAAAAAGATGCTGCCTAAAGGAAAGTAATTGCAAGACTCGGGAGATCCAAGCGCTAATATCGGATCCGAAAGGGCGACCCTTCAACTCGGTCAGTCCAATAGAGTTGGCACCGCTGCATCCAGTCAACAAGTAAGTATTCTTACAGCACCATTAATCGATCTAAGCCTACCAAGAACATTTCGCAGAAGTGCCCTCATCGCTGCAGCAATACTGCTCGTTATGTCGATACTCGAAGTTGTCGCATGGGCGCTTGATATTCAAGAATTGAAGCATCCAACAGAGGAAGTCGCATTGCAGTCGGCTGCGGCTTTGAACTTTCTTCTGATAGCATGTTCGGTGATTACCTATTACGCAGGCGCATCACGGCGTCTAATTCGAGTAGTCAGCAAGCTAATGGCTGTCATTGTATTAATCGGTGCTGGTGCAACTTACATCGAACACACATTTCACCTTTATTGGCCGAACTTCGTATTATGCCAGCCAAGTGATGCGTTCGGTTTAACATACCCGGGTCCTTTGCTTCCACATGAAAGCCTCGGATTTGTTTGCGTGGCGCTAGCGGTCTTATGTCTTGGATGCTCGATCAAAAAAAACTATTTCCCCGCACAACTGCTCTCAATAGTGGTGGCACTACCCAATTTAATTGTGCTATGCATAAACCTCATGGGGCAGAAACACCTGTGCATTTTTTTTGGCTGCGTCAAACTGTCTCCTATCACCTGCCTCGCCTTCGTGATCTCTTGTTACTCGATATTTTTCCTCATTCCTGAGTCTGGTCTCGCCGCGCCATTTTTACTGCCGACAGTAGTTGGAATTTTTGCGAGACGCATCCTCTTTTATGCAGTAATTTTTATCCTACTGTTGTTGCCCGGACTGACCATACTCACTCTAGGTTGGCTCGATCAAGGCTCCACGATGCTTGCTACAGCGCTCCTGGAAGCCTTCGGATTAGGTATGTTTATCGTCTGGAGCCTCCGAAAGATCAATAGAGGAGCCAATGAAGTAATACAAGCAATTCAAACAAAAGACCAGGAAATTGAGCTGCTGCACAAGGAAATTCAAGAGAAGCCGCAGCAACAATTCAAACTTGTTTGCTTGCAGTGCTCTCAAGACTTTACCGACAGCGGACACACTCATTGCCCCAACGACAATACGGAGTTATCCCGCCTTGTGGATGGCATCAAAGTCGGCTCAATCTTCGCGGAACGCTACAGAATAGAAAGAGAGCTTGGTGCAGGTGGGATGAGCACTGTTTATCTAGCGCACCAGTTGCTTATGAATAAAGATGTTGCTCTGAAAGTTCTGCATGCTAGCTACGCATCAGATGCTAAAACAATTCAGCGTTTTCAGCGAGAAGCCCGAGCGACAAGTTCGCTATCGCATCCCAACCTTGTCACGATTTACGATTTCAGCGTGACGGAAACAGGACAGGCTTACATGGTGATGGAATACCTTGCCGGGTGCAGCCTGGGAGAGCTCCTCAGCAGCGGCAAACCTGTTCACTGGCATCAGGCAGTCCCATTGTTTTTGCAAATTTGCGAGGGTGTTGATCACGCACACAGAAATAACATTATCCACAGGGACCTCAAACCCGGAAATATAATGCTTTTACCATCACCGTTCGAAAAGCAAAACTTTCAGATAAAAATCGTCGACTTCGGCATCGCCAAAGTATTAGGTGAGGTCAACGCACAGTTGACTCAAACCGGAGAGGTATTCGGAAGCCCGCTTTACATGAGCCCAGAACAATGCCAGGGTCAGGAGCTGGACCATCGCTCAGACATCTATGCCCTGGGCTGCATTATGTACGCAACTCTCACCGGTCGAGCGCCATTCGAAGGACGAAATATCATGCAGACATTATCGATGCATCTCAGCGCACCACCGCCGGCGATGCCCGATGTCCCACAGTGGCTCGAGTCTTGTGTTCATAAGTGCATGGCGAAGGCTCCCGATGATCGATTTAACACAGCCGGTCAATTGGCGGCAGCTTTAAATTCCCAGCGCGGCGAGTAAAACGGAATGTTGTTATTCGTCTGTAGCTTTTGCGCACAAAGCGGCTTTCAAAGACACCAAATCGTCTATCATCTGACTTAACGAATCAACCGAAAGAGTTGGTGCTCGTTCTGCTCCTGTCGAGTCAAAAGTCGATGGCTGTTTAGAATTTGTAAGTTCTGATGCGATAGCAAGGGATGCAATTTGCTGCGTCAGCTCGTTCACTCTTGCCGCAAATGCAGCCCGTGAATTTAAGAAGCCCGGATTCATTTGATAAGGCAGACTTGACTCAGAAACAGTTGCATTGCGTCTTTGATCATCTCTAAGAAATTCCACTGTGGTTACTGATTGTGCTTTAACACCTTGCTCTTGCAACTTTTGCCAAACCCAATCTCGACAAAGAACTCCAGCCGGAATCTTTCTTTCGTCTGAAACCTTATAAAGCGCCTCCATAAATTGAGCGTCGGCTCTGAATTGAACCAACCCGCGTTCTATCGCACGCTGCCGGATATTCTCTCGTCCCTTATCTACCGCCGCTCTTGTCCGGGCAGAGACTTTCGCTTCAAGTTCAATTTCATTATCAGAGATTTCGCTCATGATCGTTGCCTATTATATTCTGCTTTCAAAAGAGCACGTGCCTTGTTCGCATGAAAAATCCAATTGTAATCAGTGCCCTCCTAACCCGTGATCAAATGCATCATTCGCATAACAGGGATCATCCGGGTTCCAATCAGGGTCTTCATTCACAAGGAGCCCTCCTGTAGTACAGAGTACTACCACTCTACCCTCAACGTCAAGCCCAAGACTTACGCTGTCCTTCGGGAAGTTGACGAGCATGAAGAAGGTGTCGAGATGTTCATTACCGAGGAACTGCGGCTCGCTTTGGGAAGGCGAGTCGCTGGAATAGCTATAATCTCTCTATAGGAGAAACGGTGTGCAGAGACGATACGCTATCGCACTTCTAATTGGTATCGGAGTGGGACTGTTTGCGATAATGTCCCACGCAATCGCTCCTGATTGGCTTTGGTCCTGGAATATTTCGGATTGGCAGCTACCTGATTGGGAGGGGCCGGTCTATCTTCAAAATGCCCAACGAATTAATTTGCTGGAACAAGGATATTTGCTCAAAGCTTGCCATTTGTTCGTGGAACAGGGGCTAACCTATCTTATCGTTCCTTCGGCGTTCACCTGTGTATACGTAAAGCTACGTCAAATCAGCGAAAAGAATGAAGTCATGAAAGACTTGATGGCGGCACTGAAGGCAAGTTTCTGGTGCGTCTTGCTTTTTTCTGGTTCTTTCACGTTAGCAGCATTGATCGAACTTTTCAGACTTACTGGCAGTTGGGAACTTCGATCGCTCGATGTCTGGAGAGCCTTCGTCTTTTTCTTCAGCATTACGTTCGCATTTGCAGTCCCAACCTTGAGCCTGCTGGGCTTCATAATTCTTACAGTGCAGGCTGGAAGGCTGAAGAGTCTCTACTCAAAATTACATCTCAAAAGCGAGAAATAGGCTATTTTGCGCACACTGGAATCATCAGCCATTTTCAGTTTAACGACGGTACGGCGGGTATCTCAAATCTTTTCAACAACTGCTCTACTAACAGTTTTGTCTTCGGCCCTTTTCTAATCGAAGCAAGATAGTTCTTTGCTCTGTCGTTTGTGAGCTTGATGCCTGAGTCTGAAACAAGTTCCAGTAAAAGTTCCAGAAGTTTGAGAAAGTCCCGTCCCGTATCATCCGGATTACCATTTAACGAAAATTCAATTAGTTGAATCACCGCATCAGTGTGTAACTCGCTTACTCTGGCAATTTCCTTCAAAGATTCACTCAACCGCTTAGGTTTTCTGCGGTCAGAATGCAAGTACGCGGCAAGAAAAATTGCTAATTGCTCCAGATCCAAACGTTGTTCTTGAATCGCGAGAATGGTAGCGTCCTTAGCAAATCCACAGCACTCTGCATCAGGAAGAATGAGACCAATAGCAAGTAAATTCAGAGCTTTCTTTCCGAGAGGTGCACCAGGTGCTGATAGCAGTTCGAAAAATGGCGGGAGCGAGTAGGAATCAATGGACCACCCATCCACCGACATTGCCGAGTATTTCACACCCGAATCGAACAAGGCTTCCTGCAGAGACGGAACCGAAATTGTAAGCAAGCGCACGAGTTCGATTTGCCAGTCTTTATTCCTGAGGTTGTCTTTTAGAAATTGTAATCCGACTTGTTTGTCGAGCGGATGTCTGAGACAGTTAGCCAACGTCGCCAATGGCACCGCGGCCTCAGTAGCTGGTGCATAGCTTCCGAGAATATAGTTAATTGTCGTTCGCATTTTTCCGTCTTTGACTAAATCGGAATTTTCGAGCCTTTCAGCGTGCTCTGTAGGAATACGAAGTAATGCCACCAGTAAATCGTGCGCGTCCGCAGGGACATTTGCGTCAATCCATTGTTTTTCTCTAGATGAGAAAATAATTGGATCAATCCATCCGCCAAAATGAGTTGGGCAACTGAGAGTCGGCAGGAAGATTTCTTGCTTAACACGGTCTAGAATCCGCAACATCTTTTGAGACGTAAAAACCAAGATTCCGCTCCCCCTGGCACCAAGCATGCCTCGCTCGTCCGCACCCGTCACTATGCAGATCCACGTTCGCAAAAATTCGGACAGGGTCCCCTGCAAGGTCTCAGGAATGAAAGGCTGAGAAGCGCTGCCAACTAATTTACGTATTCGTTGCTTCAGGGGAGCTGATTTTGATTTAAAGCTCTCCCTTTCCGTTACCGGAATTCGAGAAACGGCATCAATAACTTGCTCGAACTGATGAAGGTCGGCAGGATTATCAATACAATAGGAGCCTATTTCAATAATTTGATCAACCGTTTGTATCGCATCGATCGGAATCGAACAGGATAGTGGCCAACCGGGGCTGCTTGACCGCTCCATCTCGTAACGCTTGAATGCAGGATTCCTCGGTATGGACTGAACGGATCGCGTGAATAGCACGGACTCCGGCGCTGAGGGTCCGACCCAGCTTTCGACCCTTGAACGAACGCTTGGTGCGATAAAGTCAATATTGCGATGAAGCTTCGCGAGGAGTTCTTCGCGATTTGAATCTCCATATTTTTCCAGCAAAGTTATGATTTTGTTGTGCGTTTCTGCGGAATCATGCTGTAGTCCTGTAAGTGCCACCAAGCAAGCTTGCGAAGCAAAACTTCCATCCCTTTTAATTGCTTTCTCAAGTAGTCCGAGCGATTCCAGGACTACCGATTTAACGGTAGAAACCATTGCCAATGGAATGTTGCGCGCAAGCAATTCGGTTTTAAGCGGGTTATCTCTATCTATTTCCTTCAAATATTTCAAGGCAAAGGTAACAGTTGCGGCATTTGCACTTCCAAGCAAACGAGCGTATTCCTCCACTAACTCATTTTTTTCTTCTGCTGTCGGTTCAAGTAACCGATGGAAGTTGGCATACCACGCAGAATTGCGTCTGTTGAAGCCGCGATTAAGGGCTGACAAGCTAGCGCTGATGAGACGCTTTCTGGGCAGCTTTCCATCTTTGGCTAAAGATAGTAACGCATCAGTCCATAAGTTCTTGCTCCAGTGTCGGCCATCGATCACGGCAAGCCCGTCGGCTGAAGTGCCATCAATCTCAAAGATACGCCAAAACTCATCTTCCACTATCTCTGGATTGGCTACGATCCAATCATAAAGCGTCCGCTCTTCCTTCCAATCTGGTGTCGCACCCTGGATCATGGCAAGGATATAGGAATCAGATTGAGGCTTGTGGCATATCTTGTGCCGCATAAGTTGCTGTATCCTGAAAAAATGGTGCGACCCATTTTTGCAGAGAATTTCGCCAAAGTTTGTCAGTGCCTCTGGTTTAAGTGAAGCAAGCGCCTCCAAATCTGCATCTTCGAATCTCAGCAAATCCCAATTTAATTTAGATAACTGCTCTTCGCTCGCCGTTGCGAGACACGCAAGTATTATGGTATGGACAACGTGCTCTTCAAACTTGTACTTGTTGTAAAAATGTCCGGGAGGCATTTCAACAGCATGCACGCGCAAAGCGTCCTTCTGCCATTTCACAGATACAGACGCAAAGATTTTACGCTCACTATCTGTGGTGCCACGCAAAAATTCCCACAATTCCTGTTTGTCGCCATTTTCAAGAATTGCTTCGAACTTCTGTACTGCGCCTGCGCGAGGACCTTTTATGCTGTTACTGCTATCCTCTTTATATTCGCTGCGACTGATTTTGCCACTGCTGTCATCATTAGAACTGCTTTTCGAATCACTATTCTTCGCCATCATCGCCTCTGAGGGTTATAACTGAAGCAATGATATGTTTGCAGGGACCACGAAGTCCCTGGTATTTGGAATACCACTGACAGGTGCACCGATTTCCCGTCTGCCCTAATTTGACCAAGTGTTTAACTTCAGTCCCTCGCACTTCCAGTTCATTCATATCAGAATTCCTGGAAAGAACAGATACCAATCCATTCGCTACAAGTAACCTGGCGGCTTTTAACCGAGGCTGCATATGCTCTACTCGCTCCAGGTCGAAGGGCATCTCTCTATGGAAATACGCGCCAGCTTTCAAATCGAATCCAACAAGCCCTCGCGTGCCAAGCACAGATAGCAATTGTCTAACAGTCACTTCGGTTAGTTGAGTTTGCTTTGATATTTCTACCACACTTACGATTGATTGCCATTTCAAACACGCCCTTACCTGCGCAATTTGATTTTCAGGAGCATCTGCCAGAGCAATTAACGCCTGTCCTTCGCCCGAGAATCCACGTCGCGATTCGGCTGTAAGGGAAAGCGTAAAAGTGATAGCGCCGCATCTTAATTGCCACTCGGATGCTTCGCCACGGGGATCCGCAAATATCGTCAACTCATCGGCGAATGCTGCCAGTTGTTTTAAAATTAATAGTCGATTCAGCCCTGAAATTTTTACGCTGGATTGAACTGGCGTTTGACTGAATCTGAGACCTTTTCCAGACTGAATTACCCAAAATGTCGAGCGAGGAGTAAAACGGTTCGGAACGGAACGCAAAAATCGAATGGTCTCCACTTTGTTAATCGTAAATCGATGTTCCATACTCGATTGATAGGACTGAACCTCAACGAAGCCTTTTAGCCATCGAACAGGCAGATTTACTTTCTTTTCCACGATGCTGTCGACGCCGCGAGTCAGCGCCATCTTTTCTGCCCCAATTGAGATCGCAATCTTTTCGTCGTCCCTGATGCTAGAGAGTGCTGACTTCATCGTAGAGTTGAAATCGACGTTTGTGGTGCCAACTCCCAAAATTTCTCCTCGGTACGAATCCGGAGATATATCGACACGCGCATAAGCGCTGCAACATGCGCTGAAACCTTCGAAACGGAGCATTCCGCCGCCGCTGGTAATTACAGGGTCTCGTGCGGCTATCATTTTTTCAAGCATTGCAGGTGGGATATAGAACCGAGTGCTTACAACTTTAGCTAGCATGTTTAAAAGTTGCGCGGTAGCTCTCGGCTGAAGCAGTGTTCCTTCAAAAAAGTATGGGAACTGCGCCGCTTGCTCCGCAACAGAAAGGCGCAGCTTGCCGTTATTCGCTATGAGTTCGACGCTTGATGCAAACGGATAACGGTAAGAATATTCGATATCTAGCGCGGACATCTTTCAACTCCTGTTGAATAATGGAGCTAAACTATCTTACAGGATCAGCCTATACCGTCGGCTATTTTGGAGCACGCACAAACTCATACCCATGAGCGTATTCCTGATTGACCGGCACCCCGTCTCTGCAAAGCTGACATTCAGTCGCAGGCCACGATGGAATTCTAATTTCACACAAAGCTACGAACATCGGTGCACCAAGGGTAGTTCCATCCACATTACCACGCGTGCACAAAGTCGAAGCACACACGACCTCGCCGCCAGCTGATTGCACGGCAGCAACAGTTTGCCTGAGCGAGTGCCCAGTATTGACGATATCGTCCACGACAATTACTCGCCGACCCTTCACCACTTGATCATAATGTCGCCGCAAAACAAATGGGGGACGAATGGCACCGTCTCCATCTGCTGCTCGCGCTTTCTTATCATGTTCGGCGAAGACAAACTTTTTGTCCATATGAAAAGCTAACCAGTTCGCCACGATAAGTCCTCCTGTAGCAGGTCCGCAAATCAGGTCAGCTTCGACATCTTGCATTAACGTAGCTAGTAATTCAGTGATTTGACGAACATTCTCTGGTCTCAAGTACAGAACATCCTTATTAACCCAGCCGGATCCATGGTCGCCAGAGATATAAACGAAATGGTCATTCTGTAAGATGACATCGGCACCGGAAAAAATTTCCA
>Ga0182030_10021290_pt1 | contig 12154 bp, 12 predicted proteins | sample 812S3MmetaG_FD_121299 | JGI IMG/M metagenome (GOLD analysis project Ga0182030, IMG submission 121299) | Permafrost microbial communities from Stordalen Mire, Sweden - 812S3M metaG (Illumina Assembly) | ecosystem: Environmental > Terrestrial > Soil > Wetlands > Permafrost | place: Sweden...
CTTCCTCGCCTTGTGCGACGAGTTCGCGCCACAGCGGGTCCGCCCCTCTATCGCCGCCGTCGCCGCGTTCTCCGCCAACTCCACCCGTTTCTCCGCCCAGAAATACGAGTCCTGGAAACCCATCTACCTCCGCTGGGCTGACAAGTTCATGCATGGGCCCACCCGCATTGCCGCCAGTCCCACACTCGCCGAAGCGAAACGCCCCGCACTCCAGGAACGCAGGCATTGGTTGAGAGCCCGCTTCCTCCGCTAGCTCTCCAAGGAGCCGGGCTTTTCTCTAATCCTTGTTCCCTAATCCCTAGTCCCCCCGTCCCTCTTATACTGAAGTTTCCATGTCTTACGCGGCGGCCATCGATCAACTCAGCGCCATGACCCCGGAGCTCTTCACCCAGCCCGGCCACACACGGCGCAAATTCTCTCTCGACGAAATCGGCATCCTTCTCGCCGCAATGGGGAATCCGCACCGCCGCTTTCCGTCCGTCCTCATCGCCGGAACCAACGGCAAAGGCTCTACGGCCGCAACGCTCGCCTCCATCCTCACCGCCTCCGGCCTGCGCACCGGACTCTACACGTCGCCGCACCTCACCCGCCCCAACGAGCGCATCCGCGTCAACTGCGTCGAAATCACCGACGACGCCTTCGCCGCCCTCTATTTCCGCGTCAATGATTGCGCTCAGCAATTGGTTCTTGATCAAAATCTGGCGCAACTTCCGTCCTTCTTCGAAACCCTAACCGCCATGGCCTTCCTCCACTTCGCCGAGGCAAATATCGACATCGCAATCCTCGAAGTCGGCATGGGTGGCCGCCTCGACGCCACCAACATCGTCGCCCCGATCCTCTCCATCGTCACCGATATCTCGCTCGATCACACCGAATGGCTCGGCCCCACCATCGCCGCCATCGCCCGCGAAAAAGCCGGCATCCTCCGTCCCAACGGCACCCTGATAACGCTGCCCCAACATCCAGAGGCCAACCAAGTTCTCGGCGAAATCGCAACCGAACTCGGCGTCCGTGCCATCAGCGCCGTCCCCTACATGCCGCAGACCCCGCAACATTCGCGCCACTCCTGCGATCCAAGTTCAGCAGGCTTTGTAACAGGGCACGACTTCAGTCGTGCCGAAAGCGTCGCAAAAGAAGAAAGGGCTTTAGCCCCTGCGGGAATTTTCTATTCCGTCCAGGCTTTGGGCGCCGCCGTCGAAGTCGCGTCCCCTTTGCACGGTGCCCATCAGCACCGCAACATCGCCCTCGCCATCGCCGCCGCCGTCGAGCTCGCCACGCACCACGGCGTTCCCATCACGCCCGCCTCCATCGCCGCAGGCATTCGCAACACCAGCTGGCCCGCACGCCTCGAGGTCATCCAATTCGACTCCTCCAAAGAGTTGGCCCCACCGCAGGTGGCGCAGTGGATCTTGGACGTAGCCCACAATCCCGCCGGTGCCTGGGCCCTCCGCGCCGCCCTGCGCTCTCTGTTGGACCTCGAAGCACCCAACGCAAAACCAGCCACGCTCATCTTCGGTTGCCTGCGCGACAAACCCCTCGCCGAAATGGCCCAGATACTCTTCCCGATCTTCGACAAGGTCATCTTCGCGCCCATCCATAGTCCCCGCGCCACGCCCATGGCCGACCTGCTAGCCGCCGCTGAATCCACCGGCACACCCGCAACAGCCGCCGCATCGGTTGCCGAAGCACTCGAGCTCGCATCCGTCTCCGATTCGTTTTCTTCACAGGCGGCAGGACACCTTCGGTCATTAGAGGGATCGAGCTTGAAGGGTACGGGCTTCAGCCCGTACACAACACCGGCCAAAACAAGAGGGGCTTTAGCCCCTGAGGGACCGGCCAGCACCAACGCCATCCACGCGGCCAGCACCGTGGTCGTAGCGGGCTCCGTTTACTTAGTCGGCGAAGCCCGCGCCCTGCTCCTGGCCCGCGCAGGAGTTCCGGCGTGACCCGTCCGCCCCACCCGCTCCCGCGCCTCTACCGTTGGCGCACCAACCTCCTCCAGGCCCCACTCTTTTTTCTCTGGACCAGTGCCTGCGGCACCCTCTCGCTCCTTGTTTCCCTCATCGAGAAAAGCGGTCGCATTCAGCACCACATCGCCCGCCTCTGGGCCCGCGGAGGCATCTTCCTTTCCGGCTCCCGCCTCACCATCCACGGCGCGGAAAACCTCCGCCAGCACCCCGTCGCCGTCTACGCCGCCAACCACACGTCCTATATGGATACGCCGGTCATCTTCGCGGCGCTCCCGTTCCAGTTCCGCATCCTCGCCAAAAAGGAGCTGTGGCCCATCCCCTTCATCGGCTGGCACCTCAACCGCTCCGGCCAAATCCCCATCGACACCGTCAACACACACGCCACGCTCTCCAGCCTCGGCGCCGGCGTCCGCGCACTCCGCGCCGGCATGCCTCTCTTCGTTTTCCCTGAAGGTGGCCGTACCCCAACCGGCGAGCTTCAGCCCTTCCTCGCTGGAGCCGCCTATCTCGCCCTGCGCGCCCAGGTCCCGCTCGTCCCCATCGCCCTCAGCGGTGTCTATGACCTCTTGCCCATCCACACGCGCCACTTCTATCCCTGCCGGCTCACGCTCACCGTAGGCGAACCCATATCGACCGAAGGCATGACCATCCGCCAGGCCGACGAACTCACCGCCCGCCTCCGCACCGCCATTGACGCAATGCGCACCTCTGCGATGCGAGAGTCCCTTAGTCCCTCAGTCCCTTAGTCCCTCAGTTGAGCCAACCCGCATGGCATACGCAATTCCAAATATTTCAGCGCTGAAACGAATCGTGCAGGAGATTCCTCTTTCCGCCGTGAATATCCATTGAGTTTGGCCGATGAACTCTGCATGGATCCTACGGAGGAAACCTTGAATACCCGCCCCTCTGCTCTTCTTGAATGGGTCCCTAAATACTCCGTCCACGTCCCAGAGATCGACCAGCAACATCAGGTGTGGTTCGCCTTGGTCAACAGGGTCTATCAGGCGGTGCTCTATGGGTGTGGCAAAGAAATCTTGCGGCCAGTCCTCGCCGAGACGACCCAATATACCTTCTTTCACTTCGACCACGAAGAGAAACTGATGGCCGAATTCGACTATCCCGAACGCGAAGAGCACATACGCGAGCATCGTGACCTCGCGCGGCGCGCCCGCGAATTCTCCGAAAGAGTCGAGAACGGAGAATGTGCCACCATGCTCGAGTACTTAGTGTTCCTGTCCGACTGGATCAAAGAACACACTACGACGACTGACCGCCGCCTGGGCGACTACTTACAAAGCCATCCTTTGGATTACTCCTCTGGATTTGCGCGCAACAACTAATATGGTGCCGCCCATTCACCAACTTGCTACCGAACTTACTCGCGATCGTGAGCAGTATTGTCCATGCACAGGACCATTGTTCCGCCTACCCTGAAACTAGTCGGCACTATTCCACCTTTGCGGTTTCGTGCATCCTACATTTCGCAAGGGTGCCAGGATCTCCCAAACCGGCTGTGCGGGGGCTGGCCCCTTCCCGGAGACTAAGAAATGTTGCAATTGCTTCGAGAGATATCGCCCCGCTTCAGAGCAGGACTTGCCGGCGGCCTCTATGTTTTCACCTTACTCACCGCACAATTCCTGGAATCCATCTTTTCCGGCAGGTTCAATCGCGCCGCCGGCATCATCGAGCTCGTCGGCATGTCCGTCGTGACAGCGGTTCTCTATTACGTTTTTCGTTCCGTGAGCGGAAGCATCTCCTTGCTCGCGGCCGTCTTCAACTTCACGGGCATCGCCTTGGAAGCGATTCGATTCAACGCGCATGGCACAGACATCGCCATGGTCTTTCACGGAATCTTTTGCATCCTGGTCGGCTGCCTCATCTTCAAATCGGGCTTCCTGCCTCGCAGTCTGGGCGCGCTGATTGCGTTCGGCGGGTTGGCCTGGTGCACCTATCTCACCCCTTCGCTCGCGAACCGCCTGTCCCCCTACAATCTCGCGTGCGGCCTCCTCGGAGAAGCCTCGGTCTTCCTGTGGCTCCTCGGGATGGGCATCAACCCTGAGCTTGTGCAACAACCTGCAGGCCAAGCGGAGACCCTCGCCCGCACAGCAAAGATCCCGTCCATGGCAGATGTCGCGAGCACCCAAGGACTGCCCTGAGCAACAAACCACGTTCCACGCCGCTGAGCTGAAATAACCGCGTAACTCCGACTCTCGCGAATCTCGATCACAAGCCATCGGCAGCATTCTATGAGCAGCCTCTAGTTCATCTTCATCCCCGGCATCATCGAGTGATCCATATTGTCGTGACCCTGGTCGTCATCATCCGTTGACCAGACCTTTTTCGGGTCGCTCTCATACGGATACACATGAACCATCCATCCGAAGATGTGCGGGAAAAACACTCCACCCGCCGCCTCGCAGGATTCCCTCGTGGCAATTGACCCCAGCAACCCAAACTTCGCATCGGGGCCGAAGTATGCGGCTTTCTGTCCCGCAGGCGCTTTGCAGAAATTGATGTGTTGATGCCAGCGCGCGATACTCAGCGGGATCCGCTCGTTCAATTCGTCTTCATTCGCATCCACCCGATCCGTATACATCGCGCCCACCAGCGTGTACCCGCCGTCCACCGTCTTCTTGTAGAGCAGCGACGTCGGCTTCAGCGGATCGAAATGCGTCCACGCCGCGCGCCCGTATTCATTCTTCGTAAAGTGATATTGCGGTTGCGGAATATTCGGCAGAAAAATCTCATACCCGTCCGCCAGCGCCTTGCGGTAATCCCGGTAAGGCTCCATCGCCTCTTTGGCCGCCGCCACAATCGCGTCAGCCTTCTGCTGGTCTCCTGCATTCGCGCTCCGCAGCGTGGTCATATACATGTGTCTGGACATGTGTGCCATTCCCCCACCGGACATGCTGGCCGCCGCCATATTCTGCTGCCCCGCTTGGGCACCATCCTTAGCCATCGCGGATGCCGCGGTTATGAAGAATCCCGCAGCCAGGCCGGCAACCGTCGCGAATCGATAGCTGGAGACAAACAGGAAATTGAGTGATCGTGAGGACATTCGGCGCACCTCTCACTAAATTGGACGTAGAATCCGGCAGTCCCTACTACCGACAGGCCAATCCCGTGGTTGCCAGCTAACCACATCGATAGCAGATACGCTCAGACCACAACCAGGGTTCCAAACATGGCTGGCGGTTCGTTCAACGCCTGGTGAACGAACCGAAATTTCCCCGACAGGCTTCAGCTCAGCCGGCGATTCAACGCGAGCAGGCGAAATTAGCCTCCACTCTTCGATGAAGCGCGTGCCACAACTTGTTCTTGATTCTCAGCAGGTCAACTGGGACTGGCCGCCGTGCTTAGCCTTGCGCGAAGATCTGTGCGGCGTCTTCCGGTGCCCCGACTCAACGGGCTCCGCGATTGCGTAGTAAACCGTAGTCCGGCAATGCACACACTGCGCCTCGCGCACAACACTCAGCGAACCACCGACAAGCTGTTGGAAAGTCCGCAGACACTCCGGGCAGGCGATCGCGACAGAAGCCTCTCCCGAGCCATCGTGTCCGTTGCGTTGAATCCGCAGAGGCGCCAACGGATCAGGCGGGTTGACACACAATCTTTCCGGCCAGCCCAGCGCTTCCACAATCTTCAACAGGCAGCGAACGCCACTCCCCTTTGAAAAAAAAGCATCGGCGGCAACGCCCGATGGCACCTCATCGCCACAGAATGCGCCGCTCATCGCAATCACGCGAATCGCGGGAAGACGGCGGCGCACCACCGAGAGAAACTCGAAGCCGGACATGCCCGGCATGTTGAGATCGGAAAGAATAATATCCGGAACTTCGTTTCGAATCTCGGCCAGTGCGGACAATCCGTCTTCGGCAGATCGCACCGAAAAACCAATCTCACGCAGCACCTGCATCATCGAGGTTCGAATCAAAGGTTCATCGTCCACGATCAATAATTTTGCTTGCGGTTGTTGCTCTATATACGGCATCCTGCACCTCATCGCACGAAGGCATGGAGAACTGCGACCAATGTGTCACCAAACAGCCCGCCAATACTGCTCACTTTCGCACAATTTTCGGCAGAAATCGTGAGCCAAGGAGACAACCGCCGTTCCCAATTGCGGCTCTAACCGAATCAAAGGAGAAAGTATGTTTCCCGGAAAAGTCCTTGCTCTTTCAATTCTCTCGGCAGCCCTGCTGAGTTCTGGCTCGGCGGTGCCGGCAGCCCAGATCTCGGTCGGCATTGGTGTGCAGCCCGTCTGCCCCTACGGCTACTTTGACTACGCGCCCTATGACTGCTCACCCTACGGCTACTACGGGCCCGATTGGTTTGATGGTGGCGTCTTTCTCGGAGCGGGTCCCTGGTTTCACGGCCACGGCGGCTTCTATGGCCACGTCGACAACCGCTTCGATCCCCGCCACGGTTACCATGGACCGCTGCCGGGGCGCGGAGAGGAGCAGTTCAACCACTTCCACGGAAACGAAGCGCGCGACGGGCGAGGCCACGTAGGCAACCCCGGTCATGATGCGGGCGGCGAACACGCTCTCCCCGGCTATCGCGGCGGAGGCCACCCCGGAGGTCACCGCTAGACCAATCCTGAGCGAAGAACCAAGTGGTTTTTCGCACCGTCCATCCGCACAAAAATGGGTGCCCCATCCTTTCCGCGTTTTTCTGCGGAAAGGGTGGGAAAGCACGAACCCTGAACGAACCACGCTCTTGCCCATCCGCAGCGGCAGCAAGTCAATCAAAGTCAAATTCCCATTCTTCCACGATAATCAAGACACAATGACCCTGGACTGGACCACCGGTGCGCTCGCAGAAGGCCTGCGCCGCTACCGGAACGAGGAGTTCTTTCTCGCCCACGAACACTGGGAAGAGATCTGGCTCAAGTGTGAAGAGCCGGACAAGACATTCCTCCAGGCATTGATTCAGACAACGGCCGCATTCCACCACCTGCAGCAAAAGAACCATGCAGGCGCCATGTCCCTGCTCCGCGCAGCCCTCCGCCGGCTCGATCCGTTTCCATCCGTCTATAGCGGCATCGAAGTCGACCCCCTGCGGCAAAGCATCCGCATCTGGCTCGACACCCTCAATCTCCAGGAGCCCTCGCCCCAAATGCCATTCCCCAAAATTCGCTGACTCAGAATTCGCACAGTATTAATCTGATAAGTCACGCTGTGATAAGTCCCGCTTCAATAACTCTGGCAAGACCCGCGGCAGCAGTTAGGGGGATCGCATGAACGTCTGTATCGGCGGGTAAGCTTCGCTCTGCGGTGCGCCGGAGGCGCAAGGGATCTTAGCCCGCGCCTCGGCGTGGGGTAAGCTGGCCCAAATTACCTCAGCCAGCCCCGTAGGGGCGACGCAAAACGTTGTCCGAGACCAGGATCAGCCCAGGAATTCCTTCATGCGATTGCCCCGCATCATCAGCAGCCCACCTGTCCCGTCCAGCCAGTCCTCGCTTAAACTAATCTCTGCATGTCCGTCCGCATCGCCATCCCCGAGCCCACCTCCACCGACGTCGAATACAACCAGCGCGCCCTCCCGCAATATCTCTCCGCGCTTCAGGCCGCCGGCGCTGAGTCTCTCGTGATCCCGCTCCACGAGAGCCCTGCGCACATTGCCAGCCTTATCGCCTCCACCCAGGGAGTTCTTCTTCCGGGCAGCGGTTTCGACGTCGACCCCGAGCGCTACGGAGAAAAGCCCATCCCCGCCTGCGGTCCCGCCGATCCCGCCCGCACCGCCGTCGACGAGCTTCTCCTTGAGGACGCCTTCAACCTGCACAAGCCCATCCTCGGCATCTGCCAAGGCCTGCAGAGCCTCAACGTCTGGCGCAACGGCTCCCTCATTCAGGATCTCGAGACCGTCCTTCACACCCAGGTCAATCACCAGCCCGGCCGCGAAGTCATCGAAGCCCACCCCGTCAAGATCATGCCCAACTCCCGTCTCGAATCTTTACTGAGCACAACCATGGGTGCCCCAGAGCCTGCCCTGAGCGCAGTCGAAGGGTCCCAGTTTAGGAACCTGGGAAAGTACGAATCTCAATCCATTGAGATTGCGAGAGGCGCGCAGCGCAATCCGCAGGACGCGCAGTCCGTGAACTCCAGCCACCACCAGGCCGTCCATGAAGTCGGCGACAACCTCCGCATCGCCGCAGTATCCCCCGCCGACGGCGTCATCGAAGCTGTCGAGATCGATTCGCCCGACCACTTCGTAGTGGCCGTCCAGTGGCACCCCGAGCGCACCTACACCGCCAGCCCCTTGTCCCGCGCCCTCTTCGCCGCCTTCGTCCACGCCGCCAAAACGTGGCAACCCCGCCGCATCAACGAGCCAGCCGCCACCTCCTGAGCGGAAGGTGCGAAAGCACGAACCCAACCCCACCTCTTCCTGCGCAGCTTCAAGAGTCCCGTCCCCGGCGGCAAGTCGAACCATTGCTGGCTCAGGCCGAAACGATGGCAGATGTCGACGACCCTCCAAAATGTGCCTCGGCCGATTCTCAATAAAGGACGATTCCCGCTTCCAGGCCCCTTCCCATAGAATTCCGAGTGGTGTATGCTCATCTTCCATAGAAGTTCGAGTGGAGGATACCCAGTGGGCGACAAGAGTCAATCCGGCGCCGAGATGCTCAAGGGCACCCTTGACATGATGATTCTCCGCACCCTGATTACCGGGGAAGCGCACGGACACACCATTGCCAAGGTCATTGAGCGTACCTCCGAGGATGTTCTCGAAGTGGAACAGGGGTCGCTTTACCCCGCCCTGCATCGCCTCGAAGATCGCGGTTGGGTTTCTTCCTACTGGGGGGCGAGCGAAAACAACCGCAAAGCGAAGTTTTATCGTCTCACTGCTGCGGGTAGAAAACAGCTCGTGCGTGAATCGAGCCGCTGGCGCCAGATGACGCGCGCCATTGGACTGGTCATGGGCGAAGAAGCGACGGCAGATGGAGGAACTCGATGAGCTTGCTCAGATTCTTTCATCGCAAAAGGTCGGACACTGAATTACAACAGGAAATCGATACATATTTTGGCGGAGGAAACTGCCGAGAACATTGCGCGTGGAGTGAAACCCGAAGAAGCGCACCGCCAGGCCAGGATAAAGCTCGGAAATCCGCGAAGCGTTCGTGAGACTCTGTGGCAGCAAAACACAGTCTCGCTGCTCGACAAGCTCGTTCGCGACGTGAAATTCGCGACCAGAACACTCGTGCGAACACCGGGCTTTTCGCTGATCGCGATCGCCGTGATGGCCCTGTGCATCGGCGCCACTACGTCGCTCTTCACGGTTGTGCGCTCAGTGCTGCTCAGGCCGCTTCCCTTTCGCGATCCGTCGCGGCTGGTAATGGTCTATGAACGCTTCCGCGATGCCAGAAGCAACCAGGAAGGGTTCAACTACAACACCGTAGCGCCAGCCGACTTCTTTGACTGGCGTGCGCAGACCCACGGCTTTGAAGACATGGCCGCGATGCGCTATTGGCAATTCAACCTGACCGGGGAGCGCGGAGAGTTGCCCGAAGAGGTGATCGCACGCGGCGGGAGCTGGAATCTGTTTCCGCTGCTCGGAGTGCCCGCGGCCATCGGGCGCACGTTTACTGCGAGCGAAGATCGTCAGGACGGAACTGCCGTCATGCTCACGTGGAATCTCTTCGAGCGGCGGTTCGGCGGGGATCCGTCGATTGTCGGCAGGCAAATCCATCTCGACGCGAAACCATACATCGTGGTTGGCGTGCTTCCAAAGGGTTTCACTTATCCCGATGCGAAGGTACAGGTCTGGGTTCCGTATCTGTCGGGGTTGCCGCCGGATATCGTGCCGCATCATGACTATCACTTCAGCACAGTGGTGGCCCGCTTGAGACCGGATGTGAGCTTGGCCAGCGCCCTGAGCCAGGTGGAGGCGGTGCAGTACCGGCTGCATATGGAGAACCTTCATGCTCCAGTGGCCGAGGATGTGGCGCCAAGGACCATCAACGACGACCTGGCGCGGAGTGTGAAGAAGCCTCTGCTCATCTTGATGTGTGCTGTTGGATGCATGTTACTGATCGGCTGTTTGAACGTCGCCAACCTGCTGGTGGCCCGCGGAGCTGCGCGGCAAAAGGAAGTCGCGATCCGAGGCGCGCTGGGCGCACAGCGGTTCACACTCATCCGCGCGCAGTTGACGGAGAGCTTGTTGCTTTGTCTCGCTGGCGGCCCGGGCGGGGTGTTATTGTCGCTGGCGGCTACTCAATGGTTATCCAGCGCGTGGAAGGATCTACCCAGCGCTGCGGGCATCCACGTCGACGGCGTCGTGCTCGGATTCGCCTGCGCGGTGGCTTTTTCCGCGGCGTTGCTCGCCGGTCTGCTGCCCGCCATTTCGTCCACGGGCAAGGCAGTTTTTGCGACGCTCCAGGCTTCATCGCGCACCACAAGCGGGAATCTCTCCCGCGCCACAATGCGCAAGACACTGCTGACTGTGGAGATCGCGGTCACCGTGGTGTTGTTGATCGGCGCGGGGTTATTGCTTAGGAGCTTTGTTCATTTGCGCAGTACGGATGTTGGATGCGTGATGGACAATGTGCTGACCCTGGACTTGAGTCTTCCGGGGCAGAAATACGGCAGTCCAGAAAAGGTGAACGCTTTTGACGAAACTCTTTTGCAAAAGCTGCGCGCCCTGCCCGGGGTCCGTGCCGTTGCTCTCGGTTCAGTCCTGCCTGGAGAAGGTAATGGAGGAGATAACGTATTCACCATCAAGGAACACCCTTCGCTGAAACCCGGTGAATTATTGCCCGACGCTCTCATACGCAGTGCCGACCCTGGGTATTTCAGCGCGTTACAGATTCCGTTGCTAAAGGGACGTTTCTTCACGAAAGACGATCGGCTGGACCGCTCAAGGAAAGTCCTCATAAGCAGCCGGCTTGCGCGGCAGTATTTCCCGGGCGAAGATCCGGTTGGCAAGACCATTCACGTACCCGCGCACAACGACGCCGACCTAGAAATCGTGGGCGTCGTCGGGGATACGCTCTGGCAGGTTGGCAAGCCAGTGGAGCCGACTATGTATTTCCCCGTCCTCGCGGGCGATTTGGTCAGAGGGCAGTCGTTCGCCATTCGGACTGACTCCGATCCGCTGGCAATGTCGATTCCTGTACAGAAGCAGATTGCCGCGCTCGATCCGCGATTGCCCGTTTCCAACGTGTTGACGATGCAGCAGGCAATTGGCGATTCGCTGGGCAACGCCCGCTTCAGCGCCAGCCTCGTGCTGACCTTCGCGGTGCTGTCGCTGCTTCTCGCGTCCGTAGGCTTGTATGGCGTCCTCTCCTATCTGATTACGCAGCGGACCACAGAACTAGGCGTCCGCATGGCGCTGGGAGCGCAGAGAGATCAAGTACTGTGGCTGATACTCTTCGATGGACTGCGGCCGGCTATCGTCGGTCTGGCACTCGGATCGGCGGCCAGCGCCGGAATCACACAACTGATTCGCTCCATGCTCTATGACACCAGGCCCCTCGACCCCGCCGTCTACATCGCAGTGATCTTTACGCTGCTGATGGTTGCCACGCTGGCCTGCATGATTCCCGCATGGCGAGCCTCGCGATTGGATCCGATGCAGGCACTGCGAGCCGAATAATCACCCAGCACCTACCCTTGCGTCCGCGCAGCGTCGATGGACTTCCCTGCGAGCCAGTCCTTCGCGTAACCGCGAAGTGCGTCGGTTCCCGGCCCCCGAAGTCCCGGCATGTGGGGATTCACCTTGTTGCCATTCACGGTTTGCAGGTAGGCGAGATGACGGTAGCCGATCGGAAACTTCTCCAGAAGCGCGCTATCCAGAGTCACCCGCTTCGACGGATCGACTGGATCCATCCGGTCCTTTTCATAGGTGAGCCGCCGCAGCACGATCACCCATCTCCCATTTCGCTTCTCAAAGAAGTCCCAGAAAGATGAGTCGCACATGGGCGAACGCCAAGCGCGAAAGGCGCGGGCGAGCAATCGTTCACACATGTGATTTAGTATGGCGACGAGCGTTCAGTCGGGGATGCACCTATGTCGAGCCGGGGCTTAAACTCGTCTTCCGTCGTTAATATTGCCGATCTTCGACGGATGGCCGAGCGAAGAGTTCCCAGGGCGGTATTCGACTATCTCGATGGTGGGGCAGACGCTGAAGTGACGCTGGCGGAAAATTGCCACGCCTTTCGCGATACAAACTTTCGTCCACGGAGC
>Ga0182030_10021293_pt1 | contig 12153 bp, 14 predicted proteins | sample 812S3MmetaG_FD_121299 | JGI IMG/M metagenome (GOLD analysis project Ga0182030, IMG submission 121299) | Permafrost microbial communities from Stordalen Mire, Sweden - 812S3M metaG (Illumina Assembly) | ecosystem: Environmental > Terrestrial > Soil > Wetlands > Permafrost | place: Sweden...
CGAGCGCACCCAAGGCCCTCCAGCTAGGCGTGCGACGCCTCGTCATGATCGCGCTCCTTCAGGCCGCTATTGGCGTCACGCAGTACCTGACCCACGTGCCCGTGCTGCTCGTTGAGTTACATGTCGCTGGAGCGGTCTCCCTTACCATTGGCGTGACGCAGTTTCATCTGCGACAAAGCGCGCACGACCGCGAACCGGGGACCAAGAAAGTGGCTAAGTAAGAGTTTCCTCAGGAGAGTTCGTTCGTTTTCATGCCGGCAAAATTTGCGGTGCGAGAATGTCGCAGGGGTGGTACCGAGAAATGGATTTCAGGTATGGGCCCCTATCTTTGGGCGGCATTGCTGCCACTCAATAATCCGGATCATTATTTTAAGTGGCACTTCATAGAGATAAGCGCCGCTAACGCCATCGTCATTGTCTTGATGGTTCTGACGTTTGTTGCGGCATTGTTGCTCCCCTTCCCCGGTCGACGCCGGCGCAAGGATCAACAATGAGTACTTCTGAAATCGACCGACAATGGACGACGCGCCTTCGACGTCGCACGTTGGGCAAACTCCCTCCCGAGAAAATGTTGCCCGACACCCAACCCAGTTACGTTGCCTCGTGGATTTACGTCTTCGGCGTGGCCACGCTCTCGGCGCTCTTCGTGGTCATCGGTACCGGTTGCATCCTGGCCATCTTCGGTCCTCAGTGGTGGCATATCTCCTCGATCGGCCACTTCGTCAATTCGCTCCACCTTTGGAGTGTGGAGATCTTCTTCTTCTGCATGGTCATCCACCTTTGGGGTAAGTACTTCATGGCGGCGTGGCGCGGCGGAAGGGCGATGACCTGGATCACCGGCATGGTGCTCTTTCTCGCGTCGATCGTCACCGCCCTCACTGGTTACGTGTCCCAGACCAACTTCGACTCGCAATGGATTTCCACCCAGGCCAAGGACGCGATCAACTCCAGTGGAGGCGGCGCTTTCTTCAACCTTTTGAACCCTGGACAGATGCTGATGTGGCACATCGTCTTGCTGCCACTCATATTGGTGCTGTTGGTCGCCATCCACGTGCTGCTCGTACGTGCGAAGGGCGTTGTCCCACCATTCGAAGAGAACGCGGGAGCCGATCATGTCTAAGACGAAATTTCGCCCCGACGTCGACGCACCCGTCTGGAAGGGCGGTTATTCGCCCTACGACATCATCAAAGAGGGCGCTATTGCGGTGATCGTTATCGCGCTACTGACGGCGCTGTTGGCGGTGGTCTTCGGCTCGCCTGACATACCGGCGATCACAATCAAGAGTTGGTCCAACGCGGCACCGTTGGACTTTGCCACCACCGCGCTGAGCGAACTCAACGGCACGTCACTCACCGCGTCCTACGGGGCGCCCTACAATGTCCAACCCGCCAGCGCGAGTCAGGCGCTCGGACCCTTGAAGCTGGAGTACTGGGTCGGCGTGCACATCCCGATCAATACCGCCAACGACTTCGTGGTCGATCCACTACGCGCACTGCCGAACCAGCCGGTCCTCGATCAGAACCTCACCAAATGGACCAACGCGTCGACGAGCACGAAGGCCAACTGGGTGAACCACTACACCAAGGCCGCGGCCACCATGAAATTTGCCAACGGCAAGGTGACGGTGAACACAACCAAGGCCGGGCCGCTACCAGTGATGATCAACGACCTCACGCAAATGGCGCGCAGCGGTGCACTCGATCAGGCCCTCATCACGGGCGACACGTTCTATTCGACCGACTACACCCAGAGCCTGCTGTTCATCTCTGACGGCAGTTACCTCGGCGACGTCGCTACCAAGCAGCATCTCCAGGGCGACCAGTGGGGCGTGATGAACGAGACGGGCAGTTATCCCGGTTCCGCGTGGCTGTGGCTCTACACCTTCTGGTACCAGATTCCACCGTTCAACGCGAGCGGCAATGGTGACATCCTGGTCTTGGCGGTCATGGTTCTCTTGACGGTCGCACTCGCCCTGATGCCCTTCATCCCCGGGCTGCGGTCGATTCCCCGCCGAAGCCGCGTCTACCGATTGATCTGGCGCGAGCATTACCGAGGTCTGAAACCACCCAGTTAGGAAGAAGGTGCGAGGGAGTACGTCGTGAAGTTCGCACGCCGTTCGAATCCCGCGCGCTCGTACGCGCGTTGCGCGCTCACGTTGTCGTGGGCAACACCGAGCCCAAGCCACTTGACACCCTGACGCTGCATCTCCGCGCCGATCCCGCGAACCAGAGTGCGCGCGAATCCCTGTCCGCGCATCTCGGTGACGGTAACCACCGAAGCGAGAATGTGTTGACCTGACTCCCAGCGAACCAGCGCCGCCAACGAAACCCACTCACCGCGGGGGCCCTTCACGCCGTACCAGTGCACAATTTCCGGATTCCCGGGCCACGCCTGGGAATGAGGGGCGTGCGCCGTAAGAATCTCGTTGATCACTTCGCTATCGCTCACGGTCAAAGGCGACCCGTCGCCTTCGCATCGCGCGGTGTCGAGCGAATAGAAGTTCCAGCGGTCAGTGGCAATCAATTCTCCAAGACGGTCACCAAAGGCGGAGTCGTCGATCGAACACCGCGTCCATAATGGGTTGACAGGCGGTTCGGGACCAAAGCCCAGGCCGTAGCAGTGCGCGCCCGACAACGTGAGCGACAGCGAATCCCGCGTCCGCTCACACCCCTCAAACCGCAATGGTGAGAGGAAAAATGGAGCGGGATTGAATTCTCCAAAGAGCTCCAGAACCCACCTCTGCGTCAGGTCGAGGTCCGATGTAGAAGATAGCTTCACGCGAATCGACAGTAACTGAAATCGTTCGACGGACGAAAGTTCTATGTCCGTCACCGGGAGGCGACGCCGTAGCGAGGTCTCTAGATTACAAGGCATGGAAACTCTTGACGAAGCCAGATGGCGCGCGGTTGACACGCGCGACGAAGCAATATCGGGACTCTTCGTGTACGCCGTGCGCACCACTGGCGTGTATTGCCGCCCCGGCTGCGGCGCGCGTAAGGCGTTGCGCACCAACGTCGAGTTCTTTGCCACCTCCTCGCAGGCAATCAACGCCGGGTATCGGGCCTGCAGGCGCTGTCGCCCCGATGTCGGTCGCGACGCGGATCAATCAATCGCCGCCGTGATTCAGGTTTGTCGAATTCTTGAGGGCATCGACGAACTACCCGACGTCGCGGCAATGGCCTCGACCTTGGGTTACAGCGAGCGCCACTTGCGTCGGCGGTTTTCTGACGTCGTGGGTGTGTCGATAAGCAGTTACGTGCGTGCTCAGCATGCACAGCGAGCTCGTCTCGCGCTTCGCGCCGGCTCGGGCGTGACCCAAGCCGCCATCGAGGCGGGCTTCGGCTCTAACCGAGCGTTCTACGAACACGGCGCGACACGCCTCGGCATGACACCGGCCACGTACCGAGAAGGGGCCCGCGGCGAGCGCATTGGATACACGTCGATCATCACGCCCATCGGCATCGTCCTGGCCGCGAGCACCCAGAAGGGCGTGTGCGCAGTCATGGTGGGCCCGGACGAGATCGCCCTCACCAACGAACTCGCGTCGGAATTTGCCAACGCCACGATTGAACGCGACGACGAGGGGCTCGCGAGCGTTGCTGAACTACTGGCGCTCTCGGTGCGGGGCGAGGCGGACTCGACAAGGTTGCCGATCGACCTACAGGGCACCGCCTTTCAAATTCGGGTCTGGGAGGCGCTACGTACCATCCCCGCTGGACAGACTCGTACGTATTCCCAAGTTGCCGAACTCATTGGATCGCCGAAGGCGGTTCGGGCCGTCGGCTCGGCATGCGCCAAGAACATGGTGGCAATCACCGTCCCGTGTCATCGCGTGATACGCACGGACGGATCGCTCGGCGGCTATCGCTGGGGGCTCGAGGTCAAGGAAGCATTGCTCTTGGCCGAAGCCAACTAGGAGTGGACATGACCGAGGCACTTGTACCAGAGGGACTTACAGCCATGCCCTCTCATCGCTCAATGCCGTGGCCGGCCTCATTTCTTTTGCTGGGCGCAATATGGGGCTGTTCATTTTGGTGGATCAAACTCGGACTTCGGGCCGTGTCGCCAGTCGATGTCGCATTTCTTCGCCTCTTTGCGGGCGCCAGCGCGCTGTTGATCATCGCGGCGTTAACGCGCACCCCACTACCCCGCCAGATTGCCACCTGGCGCCACCTCTTTGTCTTCTCGCTCTTGATCAACAGCGTTCCCTTCACGCTGTTCGCGTACGGCGAAACTCACATCTCGGCCGTACTGGCCGGGCTCATCAACTCTTTGACCCCGCTCGCGACCCTCGGCGCCGTACTGGTGTTTTTCCGCCAACAACGCGCGAGCCGGAACATTCTCATTGGTCTCTTCATCGGTTTTGTGGGCGTGCTGGTCGTCATCGGCGTGTGGCGCGGTTTCGGCAAGGGCCAATTACTCGGCATTGGTGCCTGCGTGGCGGCCGTGCTTTGCTACGGCGTGGGGTTCCCCTATGCCCGTCGCCACCTCGGTGGAAAGGACGATCCTCCCGTGTCGCTCGCCGCGGGGCAGGTTCTCTGCGGGACTGTCCAACTTCTCCCGTTCGCGCTTCTCTTCGGTCACGTGCGCCACCATCCACCCACATCATCCATCTTCGGTCTGCTCGCCCTTGGCGTTCTCGGCACGGGGATTGCCTACATCTTGAACTTCCACGTGGTGAGCAACGCTCCCGCCACCGTGGCGAGCAGCGTCACCTACTTGACGCCCGTCTTCGCGGTGATCGTGGGGGTGGCGTTCCTGCACGAGGGACTCACGTGGAATGAGCCAGTGGGCGCCCTGCTCATCTTGACGGGGGCCGCGATTGCCCAGGATCGCCTTCGCCGACGGAGGCGCGTCTAGAAACTGAGCGTCTTCTTATTTTGGTGGAGACGATGGGGATCGAACCCACGACCTCAGGCTTGCAAAGCCCGCGCTCTACCAACTGAGCTACGTCCCCAAAGGGAGTTCATCCTACCAAACGTTGCCTAGGAAGGTCGATGATGACGTAGCACCCGGGCTCGTTGGCGGTCAATGCGCAACAGTTCACGCTCGACGTCCGCCCAGTGCAATGGTGTCTCCTCGACGGGGATTCCGTGATCCTCCGCGTGAAAGAAAATAATGAAGGCCACCGTCCACATCGGGGCGTAACAACCAATTTTGGCGACGAACCCGGCGAGCTGTTGATCAAAGAGTGGCGACATGTGCAACAGCGCGTACTGGTGATGCAGCGACGGATAGAGCGGGTGCAGCGAAAATATCCACACGAAGGAAAGACTCGTCACCACCAGCGCCGAAGCGAAGATGTAGCCAGCGCGTCCCGCCGGAGAAAGCCGGCGGGTGCCCGGCATGAGCGCCAGACCGGGAATCCACAGCAAAAAGCCGATAATTAGTACAGCGAGCAGGATGAGGTCCCGGTTGAGTTCTCCGCGCGTGCCCCAATCAATCACCGACGGCGTAAGCGTCAACGTGCCCAATATCGTCACGGTCACCAACGCCATACCGGGGTGCGCGAGACGGCGCATCACCGCGTCAACGATCGTCGGACGGGTGAGTCGCGAGAACACCGACGTGGGCGTGCTGAGCAACAACATCGGCGCGACGAAGAGCATGATGACGAGGCGCTGGAGCGTGGCGACGGTCAACGACACCGTCGCGGCGAGATCGCCCACGGGCCACAGCGTGACGAGCGCCAGCGCTAACAACGCGTACAACGCGAAGCGACGCTGACGAGCGGGCGCGACGAAAAACCAGTGGCTTATCGCGGCCGCAACAATAAGGATCAGCTCGACGATATGCCAGTGGAAGGGCAAAAGCCTGGTCACGTCGCTACGGTAATACGTCCCTGCTTGACGGCGCTCCGCATGGCCTGATAGTCCGCTTCGTTACGATCGCGATAGAGCAACGCAAACGCCGCCATCGCCGTTTCAAAGTGATTGTTCTTGCCCAGATAGCCCGCAATCTGCGCCGAGGTGCCCGAGCGGGCGTGCGCTCGCGCGAGGGCCCACGCGCATACTCGGCCGTAGGCCACGAGACGAGACTCGTCGAGATGCTCAATCACAACCGACGCCTTGTTGTCGTAGAGCTGGCGAACATAAAAGCTTCGTTTCACGTGTTCCACGTTGAGCGAGTGCCATCCGAGAAATGCGTCCGGGGTCGCCTGCATCAGTCGCTGACCACTCACGACTCGTGATCCCGGCTCCACGGTCGAGAGCACGCCTCGCGACAAGGACAACGCGGACGCCTGCGCCTCCTTGATCTGCAAGAAAAAGGGATCCTCGGCATCACGGCCGACAAAGAGCATCACGTAACAACGAGTACCGACCGAGCCCACGCCGACCACTTTGCACCCGGCGTCCACCGGGACGAATTGGGAGAGCAACGCACGTCGGTCACTGCTCAACGTTTCAACGTAACCCTCGAGTATTTGATGCAGAACGTCACGCATTCCCAACGCGTCGCCCTCGAAATCTCCCAACGGCGTCGTGAGCGGCGGCTGAAATCTGATCCGGGGGCGGCCGTCTTTGTAGACAACCATCCTTTCGTAGGACTTGGCTGCGTCGCGACTCTTGGCGTGACCGATGACGTCATTGATTGTCTGCGTCGCGTGGTCGGCAAGAAATCCTCGAAGGTCCTTCATGACCGCGTCGACGTCGAGCGTGGCGTACCAGACGTTAAGTCGCGACTCCTGGGCAAAGCGCAACATCGCGCGTCGGTATTCCTTGGCCACGTCCACCGCGATGACTTCTTGTTGAGCAGCGCTATGACCGAGGAAATGCGACGCGACAACCACCGACGTCACCAGTCGCTTCACGTCCCATTCGAAGGGACCCTTGTCCGTTTCGTCAAAGTCGTTGACGTCAAACACCAAATTACGCTCGGGCGAAGAAAAGACACCGAAGTTCGAAAGGTGCGCGTCGCCGCAGATCTGCAACTCGAGCGATGTGCTCTCACCGCGCGAGAGGTCGTCAGCCATCAACAGGGCGCAGCCTCGATAAAACGACAGTGGGTTCAGCAACATGCGCTGGTAGCGAATGGGTAGTAGCTGGGCAACGCGCGTCTCTCCTTGCCAGATGAGTCGCTTGATGGGGTCATAATCACCGGGCCGCGGGGCCAACGTGGCGAGTGTCGCACGAGGAATAACATCTCGTTGCGCGCGGCCGCGCGCGTAACGGATATCAATCGAAGGCAGTCGCTCGCTCATCGCGCCACCCCACGCGTCGGAGCGAGCAGCGTGTCGCCACGCATTCGCGGGCCGATGTTCGATATCACGAGAATGCCGATAATGAGATCGGTCACCAGGATGCAACCGGGGAAAAGCGCGCCGGCGGTGGTGAAGTGTTGCAGGGCCATCAGCGTGATTGCGCAGTTCACGAAGCCCAGGAAAAACGTCTGGGCCGTTTCGGTCGACGGTGCGATCCACGACTTGCGCAGCGTGGGCAACGCCGCGACCTGGTCCGCCGCGATAAAGGAGATAAGCGCGACGGTGGGTTCGCCGATGAAGAGCCAGAAGACGAGACCGAGCACCGATACAACACCGCAGAAGATGTCGAACTTGCCAATCTTCCACGCGAGGTGCGAGTGTCGAAAAGACGCGATGACGACGAGGAACGGCACGATGCCAAAGGTCAACGTCATGAGGGCCGGCAGGCCCACGTGCTCTTGTACTTCCACGAAGAAAGCCAGGATTCCTTCGACGCTCCAAAGTCCCCACGTCACTCGATTCGGCGACGTCACGCCGCGCAGGGTGTCGCGTAAGTAGCCCGACGCGCCGACCAACGAAACGGCGATCGCAAGGAAAACAAACCGAGGATCAATCACCTCTCAAGTCTGCCCGCATTTGCGACGTGCTTCACGACTGACGCAAAGCACCAGCAATTTTGTCCCTTTCCAGTAGCCTCGGCCTTCGTGGATGCCAAAAGTTTTCTGGGGATGACTCGCGCGCGAGAGAACGACTTCACGTTCACCGTCGATGAGCGACTCGTCACGCCGGGAAAATTCCTTTTTGGCGGTTGTGGCCTCGCTGCCGGACTCGTCGCCCTCGAAGAGGCCGCCGGGCGTCCGGTCGTCTGGGCGAGCGCTCAGTACCTCTCCTACGCGCCTCTCGGCGCGAAAGTAGAGGTGACGACGCAGCTCGTCGTCGTGGGTAACAACGTGACCCAAGCTCGCGCCACCGCCACGGTCGAAGGCCGCGAAATTCTTACCGTCAACGCCGCGCTCGGAACCGGTCAATTGAGCACCTCCACCTCACCGGTGACGATGCCCGCTGTCCTTGGCCCCGAAGAGAGCCCTCCTCTTGACCGGCCCTTTGACGTTGACGGTTCAATCTTCCAACACGTTGACTGTCGCATCGCAATGCCCAGCGGCGGGCGAAAGGGCGATCGTGATCCTAAAACGATGCGTTCGGGCATCTGGTCCCGTATCCCTGGGCACTTAGACCCCTCGGCAGCGACGCTCGCGATCTTCGGCGATTTTGTGTCCGGCGGTGTCAGTCAATTACTCGGCCAGGCCACCATGGGTCGAAGTCTCGACAACACCATTCGCATCGCACAACTTATGCCCAGCGAATGGGTGCTTTGTGAAATCAAGATGCACGCACTGGTTGGCGGTTTCGCCCAGGGCACGGGCTACCTCTGGAGCACCTCGGGCACGTTGCTCGCCACGGCCAGCCAGTCCATCGCTGCCAAACTCTGGGAGCCGTGGAGCCTCGAGAGCTGAAGTGTCGCTGGTGTAGATTGGTACCCCTGCGGGGCTATAGCTCAGTCGGTTAGAGCGCGTCACTGATAATGACGAGGTCGTAAGTTCGATTCTTACTAGCCCCACCACGAGGGATTTGGGCAAATACCCTCTTACCATTCGGGTAAACGTTTGGATAAATGTGCCTCTTCAAGTATTTGCGTGGTGAGCAATTCGTCTTCGCACCACGATTGTGTCGAGGACAATGAGGTTGGTTTGCCAGCGCGCGAAGGTCTGGCCCGCAGTGAGGGCAGCGTATTGACGTTTAGCAACTGAGTGGCAAGTTGCATCCAAGAAACAGTGGGCACATTTCCAATTTGGGCCAGGCTTCCCTGCCGAATTATATAAACCCTGGTCACCTCGCACGGATGCCCCAGGATCGTTCCCTAGCGGCGCTTCCGGAGGTGTACACCACCAATTCGGAGACTTTCGGAAATGTGTGCTTTTCAGAAAGCAACGTGTACACTATTGAACATGAGTTACGGGTACATGCCAACTGCAACATTCTTGAGCACGAAGTCCTTGCCGCCCAAGAGCATGGACTCCGTCGCACTGGCCGCGATACTCGCCGACATCTTTGACGTTATCGATCTGCAACCCTCGGCCGACATCCAGAAACTTCTCGGAGACATTTTGGAAATCGCGCGCGATGTTCGCCTTGCTGCGGTACCTGTTTCGGCCGCCGCGGAAGTTCTGGAGGTTTCACAACCCACTATCCGGGCTTGGATCGATCGCGGGGTACTGGATGTTCGTGCCGGAAGTCATCCAGTGAAGATAACCATTGAGTCGCTGGGGCGTGCGGTCGCCGCCGTAAAGCGAGTACGTGGTGCTGGTCAGACGAAAGGCTTGCTCGAGAAGGCAGTTCGCGACATTGAAGATCGAGAAGTTCGACTTGGACTGAAGGATCGCATAGAAGAACTCCGTCAAGGAACAACGATCCCTATTGACCTGGACAATCTCGACGACATCTTCCAGTAGTGGCGGCGAAGCGTCCGAATCGTGGGACTGCACCCAGATTTGCGCTCGTCGCGATGCCAGACGTCATGGACGACTGGAAGAAAGTCCCCGCAAATATACGAGGCCTCGCAAAGGACCACTTTCGAAAGCTCGCGTCGGAGGGATGCCGCGTGGCGGGTTATTCCCTGAGCGGTGACGAGCCTTGGCCTAAGTTGTGTTCAAAGCACATTGACAATGGCTGGCGAGTGATCGTCGCGTTTCAAGACGACAACTCCATCGTTGTGATGAAAGTGGCACTCCACAATGACGAGCGCGATCCGTACGCGGAGATCGCTGCTGAATTGAAAATCCCCATCTCAACCGCGCCACGAACGAAACCACAGTGCTGCGAAGATGGAGTGCCGCGAACCCTCGACCAGGAAATCCTCGATGGCTTGGAACAATCGTTCCGCCATCTACGTGGTGTCTAAAATCCACCGAAGTTCGAATAAGCGCGTACTTGCGCCGACGCCGTAGTCGGGCCTCAGAGATCTGGTGAAGTTCGCCTTGATTTCTGGTGAACAAAAATTTTCGTGCCAGTGATGCTCGAAATTCTTGACCGCGATGCCGCGGCTGGAGTCCTTTCCCTGCTTGGGTTTTCGCATTTGTCCAAGTCCCCCACCACGGGTGATTCGTACAAATCAAGCGAATCCATTGGTAGATATCCCGGCCCACCATTGGTAGAAATGACCACAACAATTTACCGCGGGTGCGCGACGGCCTTCCCACACAAGGTGAGGGGTTTCCCACCGAAGCATTCTCGATGTCTCCCCAGTTCGAAGCGAGGTCAACTTCAACGCCTGATGGTATCCACTCTCCGAACACGGAGCACACCAGTCAGCATCGGTAGGGTGAACTCGCCAATGGCGGTCTCTGAGTTGCCGACGAGGAACTCGCGTATACCCAGAAGCACGGCCTCCCGTTCTTGTGCGGGCATTACCAACACTCCTGCTTTCGTTGCGAAGGTCGCCACGAGGGTGTCGGCACTCCGACGCTGTCCGTGTTGGAAAACCGCCTGTTCCGAAGAATCGAAACGGGCGATTGCCCCACCGTTTGCGAGGTGCATTCGTGCGGTCTCATACTGCCAGTCGGTAACCGTGTCACGCGGGCCAATGGCCTGGCTTCCACCGACTCGTGCGAGTTCGGCAACCCATTCAATACGGTTGTCAAAGATGTTCCACAGTCCCGCCAAGATGCCTCCGGGTGCGAGGACCCTCGCTATTTCAGGTCCTGCAATGGCCATATCGAACCAGTGCAGAGCGTTGCCGGCCAGCACCGCATCCACGGACGCGTCGGGCAACGGAATCGTTTCGGCGCTACCCGCGAGAGCATTGACAGTCGGCATCGCAGAGCGCAGTTGGACCAACATCGCCGGGTCCGGCTCAACAGCGATGACTTCGACGCCCAAGGCGACCAGCCCTTCTGTGAGTTTCCCCGTGCCAGCGCCCAGGTCGAGGACTCGAGTGCCAGGAGCAAATTCGAGCGCCCATCGCAGTGCAGCCTCTGCATAGTTCGGTCGGTGCTCGGCGTATTCGACTGCCGCCGCGCCAAATGATGACCGGTATCGCTGATTGTCGCCCACTTGCACGTATCTACGGTATCTACGCCTTGGTGCTGATGCGAGATTGGTCTCAACCTGGCAAACGCGATGTTGATCGTTGATGAATTTTCCATCAACCGTTCGTGAGTCCATTAGGGGTGCCACTCCACAGCCTTTTGATCGCAAGGTCTTTAGATTTCTGCGAATGCCTCACCACAAGGGATTCGGACAAATGGTCCCAATCCATTCGAATGAGCGCTCTGACAATTACCCGACACTCGGCCCGACCACGAGCTGGCAGACACCGCGGTGAATATTGGCCCTTGAGAAGTGGTCTACAGAGGCCGGCGCTCGCGATTGTTGCCTGTCCATAGGCGGCCCGATCCTGACACCTTCGCTCGAAGTCGAAGTCGCTGAGGACTCAACTGTCGGGCGCGACCGCATCCAATCGGCCCAAAACCTCCGACGTGTTCACGCCGAGAGCGCCCAGCAGCATCGCCGCGGGATCTGGTGGTTGGAGCAAGAGGATCTGGGCCAGCACCTGCTGGGCCGTGACATAGATTCTCCGACGGTTGGGCTTAGACGCCCTCTCAAGCACTTTCTTTGCCTCCGGCGTTATGCGAAGGCGATCTTTTTGCGCGACGTCTCTGAACCTCGGCTTCCTCGGCACGGCGCGCATCGCCAGTTCGGGAGCGTCGACGCCGGACCCCAGTCCCAGGGCACCCAGCGCTTCGCGATCGAGCGAGTCAAGGGCCTGGCGAGCTTGCTGCAGGCTCACGCCCAACACGGTTTCGATCGAGGGATCCTCGAACAAGGCAAGTAGGAGGTGATCGGTGCCGTATCGGCGATCGCCTCGGCGACGAGCCTCCTCACTGGCCTGCAG
>Ga0182030_10021294_pt1 | contig 12153 bp, 10 predicted proteins | sample 812S3MmetaG_FD_121299 | JGI IMG/M metagenome (GOLD analysis project Ga0182030, IMG submission 121299) | Permafrost microbial communities from Stordalen Mire, Sweden - 812S3M metaG (Illumina Assembly) | ecosystem: Environmental > Terrestrial > Soil > Wetlands > Permafrost | place: Sweden...
ACGCCATATCAAAGCGCCAGTCGAGCCATTGATTTTATAGATCGCATTGGCGTCGCGAGCAGAGATGAGGTAAGAACCTCCTGCATCCTTGTCAACTGAGTTGATGTGAAAATAGTCCCATGCATCGGAGCTGTTATAGCCAGAGCCCGCTTGGCCGGGGTTCAGGGGAATGTATGCTTCTGTGGGAGTATCAGTAGAGCTACAGCGTTCAAGAAATAAGACGTACCTTCTGGGCTGATGTGGTCGAGGCTGCTCCACTCGAAAAGGACCTTGCCGGTCTCGATGTCGAGCTCTTGGAATTTTGCGTCGACGATCCATTGTTGCTCTGCACTACCCCCGTAAGGTGCGAGATCATAGGGTACAGGATGGTAAATTTGGATGAGAGCGGTGGTTTCTTTGATGATGTGAAACTCGTGCTTGTCTGTCAAACGATGGTTTCCAGCTCTCAGTTCTCTGATTGTCTCATAATGATGATCTAAGATCGTAGTATGGCCATGCCCGTGTCCGTAAGCTGCGTTGTGGCTGCCCTCGAATGAGAATAAGACGTCTTTCCCCTTATATCTTGCCGCCTGGAAATTGGTAGCCCAGATGGAGAAATATGTAAAACCTGACCAGACAAGTTCCCCTCCGTCTGTAAAGATATAGGGTGCGGCTTGTAGAGGACCATGCCGGGTTCCTTCTGGATACCCAGAGAAAGGTGCAATAAAGAGGTATCCAGGCTCCACGTCCTTTGTTGCTGGAATGGTAATGTTCAGGCGTGGTGGTGCAAGATCCGGGCGCGATATGAATTGCCAGTCAGCTCGAACCACAGTCAGCAGAGCAGATCCTGTGAATGCAAGCTCAGCGATCCACCTGAGTGCTAGCATGCTATAAGACTTACGTCAACCCAGTTTGCAGCAGCCAAGCTGAAGGGAGCACACCTCGACGATCAGACAATATTTCAAAACTAGAGAGTAAGAAAGGTTAGGAAATGACGGGCGAGAAATATGACAGGATTAGCCAAGCCTAGCAATAGAAAGGTGAGGACCGAAGATATATATATAATGCTGCTCCCGGGTTCCCGAAATGTTGTTGATTGGTCGCCCATCCCAGAACAGAACAAAGGTCATCAACCCCGCTGCGTATTCAGAAGATTATAGGTTATTCGTGATCGATACCGTCCATTGCGGCATTGATTCGATGTCGTGATAATACTAGGATAGCGATCGTTTCATTAACACATATAGAATATGGTGCTCATTGGAAACCAAAGGTGGGGGGGGGAGTGACACAGCAGATGCAAGAATTACGTGATTTTCTAGCACCCCGACTCGAGGTTCAGCGACGGAAAGTGGCTCAGGATCCTAAAATATTCTTCAAGGCCACGGGACGGCTCGTTACTTGAGCTGATTGTATGAAATGTCCTTCAACTTTGTGGCCATATCCCCCGTCTCCAGCTTTAGGGGGGAAATGCCCCAAGAATCAAGCAGATTCTTCGTTGCGAGATTCATGGCTACAATATCCCATTCCCAAAAGGCTGACTGGAGATTTGTGATTCAAACACTGTCCAATCAATACTTTCAATATCGTGGCCCATAAAGTTGAACGGATCCAGGAAGCCGAAAGCTGTCTCATCATTCTGGGCAATTTCATAGCCATGATTTGACGACATTAAAGCTATCTCAGTGCCAGTGAGCTCATCAGTGTTTGAACGGAACTCAGATAACGAAGCAGCCGGATCTAGACAATCAGTCTGGTCGGAAATTGCCGCAGAATTGGAGCTTCTTAATGTGAGGGAAACAGCATGTGCAACTCTCTGTGCATCTCTGCTAGCCTTGGATTTTTCAACACATATGGCATGCGACTGTTCGAGGAGACCCAGAATTTCCCTGTCCTTCGTAATGTCGATAACCGCATCGCTTCCATTTCTTTTCCATCGAGTATGCAACACAAGACAGAGGATCATCACTCCCAGTAGGAAGTCATTCATTGTGAAGTTATTGAACATCCAACGCTCGGTGTACAATTGGCCTCCAGTTGAAAATTCCCTGTGCATATCAATGACATGATTGACAATCTTTGTTCCAGCTTCAATGCAAGATTTAGTGCTGAAATTATTACCTCGAGCCATATATTTCCGATGCAGAACACAGAGACTCTTCAAATAGATCAGCTCAACATATACTCTGGTCAAAATAAGAAATGGCGCATCTGTAATCGACTCGGAGAGTGGACGGACCCGAAGAATTTCGGGAATCGTCATGTGCATCTGTTGTATTTCTTCGTCAAACTCCAAAATTTCTGCTTCGGACTTCCCCTTGAATGAAAGGGCATCTTGCCAGACTTTACCAAAACCAACAATCAGCCTATCCTTGACAATAAACCAAAGAAGGCCTGTAGCTTCATTTTCGGACCGCGAAGCTGGTAGGACTTGTGTATCTACATCGAAGTCCAAGTCCAACAGGTTGCTCGGAGATTTAGTGTCACAAGTTTCAGGACGTATGTTGCTCGGAAGGCCAAGTTGAAAAGAAATCATTAAATCCACCTGCTTGCAAGCTGCCCAGAATCTTCTTCGCATTTCACCCTCAAAGATAGTGAAGGAGCCAAAAGAATCCGGATCTCGATGATAGCCCATCTCGTAGGCCATGCGAACAACCATACCCAGTATGGCCCCCGCTTCTCTTGAGGGATCGAGACTTTTCATATTCTTACAATGCGCATACATTGCTAATGCCTCTACTGAAAGTTGCTGCGGTCGATGGTACTGCCCTGCGACCAAACATTGACCTGCAGCTAAATGAAAAGCAGAAGGTGCAGAAAGGGCGTCATTTTCGAAGGTATTACACAGACCACTTGCTTGCCTAATTGAAGTTGCCATACAGCAAACAGAAAACAGAAGGGAGAGCCACAGGGGGTTCACGTTCGTGGGATCGGCCCAGAATTCCCGATATTGACGTTGAAAGTAGCTTGCATGAATGAACGGAATGATGAAAGCTTCTCCACGAAAGTAGATTGCGAGAAGACAATCGACTTCGACCTTGGAAGGAAGGAAATCGGCTATGATATGTTTAATCAAGTAATCATTGGAGGATCCAAAAATCAGCTCGCGGCTCAGTGTAGACGCTTCAGAATTAACGACTTCTTCATCTTGGCAGGCTGAGGAGCCATTGAGAACAACTTTCAAGTCATGTATGTCGTCCAATATCGAGGACCAATGTGTAGAGCCGACGTATTCCTGCTCGGTAGCTTCTCTTGGGTCGCGGGGTATTTCTTGGGGGGCCGTTGGTTGCGTCAACGTCTGGTTCTGCATCAACTGTCTAACCATTGACTCTAAATGGGCCAGTCGCTCTTCAACAATTGGATTTGGAGTATCATCGATTCTTGCTAGGGAAGATCGTTGGTAGTTGCAGATGGCTCCTTCGCCTCGTCTCTCGCAGCTACTGCAGGGCTGAGCTCTGTCGCATCGAAGTTTGGATTTCCGGCATTGATTGCATACAAGTGATTCCCGAGGTCGTTTCGTGACCTTCGATTCCCGAGAACCAATGCGATGTGCCCGAAACTTGCTGGTGAAGCTTGAGATATCAGACATTTCGTGTCTCCCAAAGGTTCCACAGTTGAGTTGTGAGGAACGAATAGCAAGTGCGGAGATAGCGGCGAAAGGTTCTCGGAATTTAGTGGATGAGCCCGCTATAGAATACGCTGACATCAGCAGGCGATCACTAACTCGCGCTAACGGTCAGAGTACCGCTCTTCATCTTAATTGAGAAATAAACATCAATAGGGACCATAACAAATGCATTCGACGCTCGTTTTTGGAGAATGAAAGATACACACATTCCTTACTGGTTAACATCAACGACATCTCATTACGCGCGATACAATCAAGACTGCGTCAATTTAAACCTAGGTTGTATTGCCCATCAACAATGTCCCATCAACCGCGTCTTGTTAAAATTCTAGTGAGTGAGGAGGTATAACGACTTTCAGAAGTTCTCTAGACTATAGCTAGCTACCAAGGCTGAACATCTGTCCGACGTATAGCTCGTCCAACATCTTGATCCCGACCACCTTCAACCACGTCTCGAACAAAATTCGCACCAGTAGATGGATCCACCGCGCCCATCTTCCTGTTGAATTCCTGGCCTCCTCCAAGTCCAGTGGCTAGAAATCCTGGTGAAATGCACCAGATTTTGACCCCATCCTCTTTTAAAATGCGTGTCCATTCGCGCATCATCATATTCATACCTGCCTTGCTGGATCGATATGCCGTGATGGCGAACAAATCTTTGGGCCAGCCCTTTGCGGGAGATTTGTCAACTGCCCAGGGCGTGTTTCCGTTTTCAGCCATTGACGAGGTACCGCTAGTAATAAAGAGCAGTCTTGGACTTGTCGATTTCAAAAGAAGAGGCACAAAAGTATGAGTGACGATGTGCGTTCCCGTCTAGATTCTTGTCAATTTGTGTGTCCATTCAGAGAACAATCTCCTTGTCAAGGCGAAACTCCGCTTGTATCGTATACACAGTCCTCTTTTATAACAATACTTACTGTGTTGAGATTCCATGATTTGTTCCACACCTCCCTCATTGTCATTTCCCCTGATGCAAGCTGCTGATCGAATTGAGCTCCTATACACGAATTAGTCTCTTGTCGTCATTTTTGAGAAGTTTTCGGAGGCTGTCACCTGCGTTGTTGATCAAAACATCCAAGTGTCCAAAATAACTTGACACGTGTTCAAACGCTTGTAAAATCGAGTTATCGTCCTCAATGTCAAGTTTCACTGCAGTAATGTTACTTGGACTCTCCGGGAATAGTTTCTTAGCTTCTTGAGCAGCTGCGTTGGCTTTCTCGAGGTCTCGGCCACCAAGTAGTATCGTGTATGCTTTGGACGATTGACACAACGCTTTGACTGTTTCAAAACCAAGGCCAGTATTGGCACCGGTGATCAGGACGATTGTGTTGGAAGCCATGATTCCTTCTTTTAGTCTTGTGTGTTTATTAGTGATGTGCTGGAATGGCGGGAAAGCACATGCTCTTATACAAAATTCGAGAGCAGTGTTCGGAGATAAAGGATCTAGTCGACCGAGTTGCGTTCATCTCGAACCGCCCCGTCCTCCCGAGGTAGAGCATTTGAAGCCCCAGATCATATCCATTCTTCATTTCATGTTAGCGCTTCCTCGTTGGGCAATTTCCTCGGCCGAGTGCCTAATAATTTCCGTTTTTGATCTAGCCTTGCCTACTACTGCACATGATTCGCCTCCTTTTCATGCCGAGAAGGTAGCACTGTACGACTTTATAGCATAATGTTGCAAGTTCTCCATCGGACGGAATCGACAGCTCAGTTCGTCACTTCAATTCATTCTTCGCCGGACGAGTGTAGGAACTTCTTCATATAATGTCATAATTCATTGGCAAGACCTGTGATCGTGATAATAAGCTTCACAATGTGTATGAAATGATGGGGCAAGACCCAAAACCCAGTACTTGAAGAATCATTATGGATGCACAATTTCTAACCCTGAGCGTGCTTTCTTGAACGTAATCTGAGGATATCTGCTCGGTTGATTTAGGAAGACCAAGGATATCGCCGTACATATTTAGTTGGCCCTGATAGTCCTTACTTGATGTTCTTAAAATCATGAAAACCTACATACAGTGACATAATGCATAAGAACAATAATTATCAGTTGAATGAGTTCTCAATTGAACCAGCCCTGATGGATGCTGAAATGATGCAGAAATAGGATCATCCTTAGTCAAGTCATTGCCATTTTATATCATGTTTTCGTCTTCAAGTGCGGGATTTGAAAAAGGGTTTTATTGTCAAACACTCAGACTATCTTTATCGCATCCTCAATGCCCGGGCGCCATCTCTGGCCCCTATTCCGCCGCAATATCAGCATGCGTGAAACCGAATGAAAGCCACGCTGTATTCTTACCTATTTAGGGTTATATTGAACCGTACTGTCACAGTTCGAGCTCTGGCCCACGTTGCTAGTTGGCACAAAAGTACCTGTCTGTAACGAGCCCTGGACGTTGAAAGCGTAGTAGATCTCATACACAACGTTCGAATCCTGGCAAAGAAGGACAACTGGGGCACCGAAAGCAGATTCGAGAGCTGATTCCAAAGCGGAGAGCTCGTAGGTATTTGAATCGGATGGAGTAATGCCGGCGTTTGCAAGCCACTTAGAATTGTCAGTACAGATATTCCCTCAGTTTGTAGGTACTTACGGTATATGTAGGAAGCGTTTTGAATAAGCTCACCACGGTAGTGAAGAAGTCAACTGCTTCTTCACCAGTCGTGTAATCCGTGTAGCAGCTTGGATCCAGGGTCGAAATGCAAGTCCCGTGAGTTTCCCATTCATGATCCCAAAAAGCTTCATTGCTCTCATCATCGGACACCCAGTACGTCTGCATATAGTCCAGGGTAGAAGTGTCGCCTGCATTTTTCAGAAGTGTTGTGATATCCTTGTAGGCGCGCGATGTATCACAGCTCTCGCTGTAGGTGCCGTCACAGTTGTTGGGCCAGAGACCGTGAATCGTCCAAGAATCGTCGGGGCCAGTAGATGGATTAGTGTCCCAGAATTGGACTTGTTGGAAAAGGCCACCTGGGGTATTAAAGCAGCACGTATTTGAAGACGAACCGACACAGGAGAGCTGAGTATTGGAACATGATTCAGGAGTTCCGGACAGTGCGACAGGGATGGCTGCGAGTATCACACCTGCTCTCCTCACAAGGGAGAACATTTTGGAAGTTCAAGTGAGAGAATGCTGTAGCACTTTCGCAGTTCTTGGGAAGCCAGGTCATGGACAATATATACATTGACTTTCAGATATCATTCCAAGTCTATGCCGAAGTCAGCATCAGGAGCCGGCAACGCTATGCTGTAGTAGGCAGGTATACATAGACTAGTATGCACGACATTGTAGATCTCAGCGCTTCTGAGCCTATTAAAACTGAACGAGGTACAATACAGCAAAAACGTGGTCTGAAAGCGGAAACTCCGAAAGGTCGGGTATGACGCCGTCAGGGGAAGGTGGTTGACACGTCGAGCCTATTCGCTCGGGTAGAATCGAAGCTCGGGGGATCTTATCTAGACAAAGCTTGATCCGGGCTAAAAGGCTTGATCTGCAAAAACCTCCGATGTCGATACCAACTTAGGAAGCTCCTGCCTACAGCTCTCATGGTCACTGGGCGATGAGGTCCGTCAGGTAATTCGAGAGGTGATCGGCGCGACCCGCGTTTAACTCTCGCCCTCAATTGACTAAGTCCCCTTGAAAGTTTGAAATAGTGAGAAGGAAAACTAGAAAACTGCATAGCCATAAATGCCTGGCTGATTAGATGTAACTATTGTTATTGTAATACTCGCATTGACTTTCAGGAAGAAATCCCGTATCAACTTGGGCTTATTTTTGTCCACTCAATTGGTTTCGAGATCTCGTATTCGTGAATGGGAAAAGGCGTAAGTCTAATTTTTCAATAGCAATCTATCCTTGAAAAATTGTATCGATGATCGATCTTGAGAAACTCCACGAGTTGAATGAATTGAACAAGAATGGCCTCGCCATTTCCTTCTGAAAGGAAACGCAGAAACGCCTTTTGGAGACAGTTATTGCAATTAACAATTCGTTGATGAAAGTCCACCCATTCGAAAACATCTAAATCAGGTATTCAACTTCTCGAGCAGCCGGCATACTTCTGCCAGCAGTTGGACGAGATTGTAGAAATGTGGGATAATTACCCAAGAATTATCCTTACGCTCTTGAAATACACAAATCTTCTTGGAAACAATATCACCCCATAACGAAGAGACCCTTGAAGCTCCATTGAATTCGGACGCAGCGAACTGAGTGTCAGAAATCAGTATGACTGTCCGTACCCCACCAAACGCACTTTCCAATCCCTTCGTGTCTGTGGATCATGGCACTCTGTCTGGAGATGGGACATTCACGGCACGCCCTCACCATCCCAACGCTCTGGGACAGGTATAAGAAAAATTTCACAGCATCGACTCTAAAATCTCCTTTCTCAAACCAAAGACCGAAAGCAGAGCATCATCAAGACTTCGTTATCACATACCCCGGCTCTAAAACAATCAGTACCTTAACCTCCCATCCAGGTAAGTATTCAAGACACAAGGTTCCAAACAGAAGCTAACATATAAAGTCAAACCACTCTTCTCTCTATCTACACCCTTTCCCCAACGAATCCTACTCCAAGTAGCCACCTTAAGCAAGAATGGCAGTTCCCATGTTCTTCATAGCCCTTGTCGTCCTCCTCCCCGTCGCACTAGCGGTAGTTCTGGGGGTTGTGTTTGGGACAAGGCACAACAATCAATCGTATCCAAAGAAATTGTAAGAGGGTTGATGCTGGGAGAGAAACACGACTGTGCAACGATCGCCGCGATGAAGTTTCTGTCTGAGATTGTTAAGAAAGGGACATGATGGTGGTATTTCAGTGAGGTTATTAGATCCGTAAAACTACGCATAGATAGTTGTCTTCTAATATTATCTCGGGAATGCGAGAGATAATGTAGATGCGAATGTCAATGACATGTGGTTCCAGAACCCGACATCAACCGCCGACGAAGTGGAAAGAAGAAATTCATAGGTTCGCAGTTTAAATATGCTGTAGACCACTGGCCGTGGAGGAGATTGAATGAGATGCACTTCCGAAATATGGAGCAAGGTAGAAGAGATTGAAAAACTTCTGGAGTAATTTTCCCTCTATATTACTACGAATCAATGCGCCCATCGACACTTGTATATGCTAGCGGATTCTTAGATATGATGAACGTCCGCAGATGATTCCCTTATGCCCAACTCCATATCCAACCCCTTCATGGTATCTTCAGTCATTCTCATCACTCATGCAACCCAAATAAATAGTCCAAAATGCACTCGACTCCGTAGAGGAGCGCATGATTCCGCCAAATATTATGCAACGATGCTCTTCGCCACTCCGCTTCCCCATCTAAATCTGCGCAAGCTTCCAGAGCTGCCTCTGGCTACCTCCCGACCGCAAGATCCCCCGTCCAGAACCGTGGTTCCATTCAGTCCAGATAATGCCTCTCCCCTTCCCACCTCCCGTCCTATCACATACCCCGCTCCAAACCCAACAACAGAGACTAAAACCACAACGCCAGCACTCATAACCCATGTCAATAATGTGGGGGATATCATGGCCTCATCAACGAGCTGGACTTTCTTCTTCTTCGCCATCCTTGCCTTCTCCCCCGACGGTTTAGCTCCGCTTGCTTTCCGTTTTCCTTTATCAATAGCTGCGGCTTCTTGGCTTGAAATGCTTGGACTACTCCGAGCGCGCGTGGAAGGAGTTAAAGGTCTGGAGGAATTGGCTGCATTTGATGGTGGTCCTATGAGTTCGGATTCAGGCACGAAGCGAAGAGACATTGGTTCGTTGTTTGTCATGCCCGTATTACTTTGCTCTCGTTTCGGAAGACCTCGAGCAGCTGCCGCGCCGATTGAGAGAAGAGTCGTGAGAGAAGCTCGTAGCGCCGCATCATGATCTGCTTGGTTGTAGGACGCATGCTGCGTACGGGAGCGATTGGGATATGAGGGTCTGGACGGGGCAGGTTGTGAAGTACGAGGAAAGTACGAGCCTGGAGCCATAGGTCTTCCTTGTGAAGACGGAGGGTGAGAGAAGGCATTTGGTTGTGGAGTAAAGGTTGGCTCCGTTCGCCTACCCAATGCCGTCGCATTCTCGTCATCATCGTCCGAATCAGATCCAGCATCATATTCTTCTCGTGTTGTTTGTAATGGTGTGGGACGGATAACATGCTCGTTTGAGCTTGTCATAACATGATCTTCCTCGCTTTCGCTCTCATCATATTCTTCTTGACTACTTGTCCCTGTGTGTCTTGTCTCCAAACCGATAGGCGCTGATCCTGGAGGTTGTGTTCTTCGACGCCGCCGAGTATTGGGATCTTGTTGAACTCGCAGACCTGTAGTCACGATTTCATCACCGATAGATGACAGGGAAGAGGAGGAAGGTTGTGAAGATATCTCGACCCAGGATTCTAGAAAAGGTCAGCGCCAGATTTATTGAGGTTGGCACGAACTATACCTTCGTTGCGCAATCTTTGGGGAATGGCAGCAGAGCGAGCCATCTGATCCATGTTTCTTGTACTTTGTCGTCCTTGAGAGAGGCTGTCGCTGTTTTGTCGACCGATATATTCGTGGTTCGAGGGAGCCATGGTGGATCTGCAACGGGGTCGATCGAGCGGTGAGATGCTCGAGTTGATGAGAAGATAAATGAAAGTGCTGCTCTCTCTTTGTAGGTTTTTGTAGGTCTTTGTAGGCTCCAGATATGGGAGGGAGTTTTGATCCTGTGCGCCAAGTCTGCCAGACCGCTTCTTGTCCTTCCAGGCGCTTCGTTGTCGTTGTTGTTGTTGTACTCTATGATTCGAAATCAAGGAAGGCGTGCTGCGCTGGTTGAACTTCGGCGGAGGCGCGCCCAGATCGACAATCTAAAGATGAAGGTAGGGGAATCAAATGAAGATGTTTCTTCCACTGCACGATGGCTAATACTGATATATTAAAATAATGTATGTACTTTTATTTAGGTAAAAACATATAGATAGATATGAAGATATTTGAAGGGTCAGATGTCCTCCTTTGAGAAGAGGATAAAGGCTGACGACAAGTTGCGCAGCCCCGTGAAGAAATGTTGGGCAACTTGAGTGGTCACTTTTTGGGCAGCGTCTCACTATCTCACTGTCTCACTTCTCTCGCTCGTGCATTTTCAGCGAGGGTTCAGCACTTACTACTAGTAGTAAAGCTGCTATTGGGTGAGGACAATTGAGGGGGGGTTTGATGATGACGGCTAAAGTTGATACCAATCGATAAGCAACTGAAGTGGATTCTTTGATTTATAACATCTCGCTATATATGTATATATATATATATATTTATTTATTTATATGTTTTATATATATTTTTAAAAGAAAATCTCAACGCAGGGATTCTGTTAATATTGTGTTGCGGTATCTCTATTCTATATAGTGAGACCCGTACTATATACATGGAGGCTACGTTAAGGTAGCTTCTACCTTAGAACCTTAGATTTGGATCGAGAGGTTCTCTCTCTTCTCTCCTTAGACGTCTAGAATACCAATAAACTTGTACGAAGTTACTACCCCTTTATTTGCACCGAATTAAGGCGCATATAAAGCAAGTAGTACTGCGAGTGTGACAATGGAGGATGTGCTAGGTGTATTCTGTCCGTTCAGCTCTGATGATCAGGGGATCAAGACCGGAGAATTCCAGGGACCTGCGGTCGCATGTTCTTCCACTCACACTCTAATTCTCGTTCATGAGGGTGTGGTGCACCGCAAATCAGAATCCCATCTTCTCCCAGTTGGTCTCTCTCTTGATGTAACACATACCTACTAGTATATTGTCGTCAAGTCAGCCTGGACCTGTCAGGCTGCCGCAAGCTGTTCGATCACGGGGTACAGTGAGCTGAAATGCTGTTCCCATTTTCCATTCTTCCAATATTATATCGCAGGCCCATCATCTTTTCGCTGTTTTCTCAGGAAATATCTTCTGGTGCTAGACCACAGATGACGAGCCGCTATCTACTCTCCTCACTCGTGGCTCTTCAGGGCATTTATCCCCTAGCCAGAAGCCCTCCGAGCAGTGCGGGGATACCAGCTCCTTAGCGTTCTGATCCCCAACGGTAGAATGGGCAATGTCGTACCTGGAAAATTGGGACGCTGTGGCCGTCTCTATTCCGATTGATCCGTCATATCTGGCAGATCCCTATGATGATTAGTCCCGTTCAGGAAGCTTGATTAAAATGTATGATTTGATGGCATGGACGATCGACTGGGAAGTGTGAGTAAGGTCGCGCTGATTTAAAGAATTCCTGGCCCCTCACTACCGCCTTCGATTGTGTCTACAAACTCCGGAATGCTGACCTCAATTTTAACCGTCCTTCTAGCTGGAGTTGCAGTTGCATCACCACCAGGGAGCCGCTCAACATATACCCTCAAAGAAACTCATTCCGCTCCCAGGAAATGGACTCGAATTGGTCCGGCACCCGAAAGCCACATAATTAATCTGCAAATTGGGTTAAAGCAAAGTCGCTTCGATGAACTCGAGCGCCATTTATTTGAAGGTGTGGCAATATCTAGATTCCCTGATGGAAATTCTACG
>Ga0182030_10021295_pt1 | contig 12153 bp, 5 predicted proteins | sample 812S3MmetaG_FD_121299 | JGI IMG/M metagenome (GOLD analysis project Ga0182030, IMG submission 121299) | Permafrost microbial communities from Stordalen Mire, Sweden - 812S3M metaG (Illumina Assembly) | ecosystem: Environmental > Terrestrial > Soil > Wetlands > Permafrost | place: Sweden...
CCGAGGTCGTCGAGCGTCCCGAGCAGCCGGCCGACCTGGTCGTCGGCGTAGCGGACACCGGTGTCGTAGCCGTCGTAGATCCGCCGCACGTCGTCCATCGACGCGGCCTGCAACGGCTGGCGGGGCCACCGGTCCCACACCTCACGGGGACCGAATCCGGCCAGTTCCTGGGCCGAGTGGGGCCCGGGCAGCAGCCAGTGGGCGGCCCGGACGTCCTCGGTCAGCCACGTCGGCAGCGGCTGGCCGTCGAACGGGTCACCGAACGAGGCCGGGGTCCGGTAGGGGGTGTGGGGATCCCACAGGTGGACATGGAGGAACCAGTCGTCGTCGCCGCCGTTGCGGGCCAGCCAGTCCTGGGCCACCGCCACCACCTGGTCGGCGGTCTCGAGGCCGCGGGTGCCGAGGTTGAGGCACTCGTTGAACCCGGCGTCGAAGTGGTAGGCGCTGTGCCGCTCGGCGAAGGTGCTGATCGACGTCGTCCACATCCCGAGGTCCCGCAGCGGCGCCATCCAGCTGTGGGTGGCCGCCTGGGTCCGGAAGCCGCGCCGAGCACCCTCGGGCACCGGGTCGGTGGCGGGACCGCCGTGGTTGACCGCCCCGCTGCGGATGCCGAACTGCCCGGTGGACAGGGCCGTGCGCGAGGGCAGGCACGGGGTGTCCGAGGCGTGCACCCCGGTGAACCGCACGCCGCGGGCGGCCAGCGAGTCGATGACCGGGCTGGTCGGCCGCGGGTAGCCGTAGCATCCGAGGTGGTCGGGGCGCAGGGTGTCGATGTCGACGTAGATCAGTCGCACCGGCGACTCCCCGGTCCTCGACCGCGACCCCCGGGGCGTCGACCGCGGCCGGCGGGGTGTCGACCGCGGCCGGCGGGGTGTCGACCGTGGCCCGCGGGGCGTCGACTGTCCGGGACGACCCTCAATGGATGACCGCCTGGGTGATGACGACCGGCCGTGTGCCGTGGATCCCGATGGGCCGACCGGGCATGCTCAGCCACGCCTCGGTGGCGAACACCATCAGGAACTCGTGCCAGATCGGCCACAGCAGTACCCAGCCGAGGTGGCGGGCCTGGTGGAACCCGAGGGTGAGCACGGCCTGGAGAGCCATGAAGACGATCTCGGCCAGGACGTAGCCGCCGAGGAAGATCAGGATCACGTTGCGGTCGGTGCCCTGGAACGCCGCGGTCAGGAGCAGGTAGAGGGGCAGCAGCAGGCGGGCCGGGGCGAAGGCCGACTTCACGAACTGCTGGGTCTGGTTGAACCACACCTTGGGAGTGGCGACCCCGGCCCGGTAGGGACCGTGGCGGGCCTGGTTGTGGTGGACCGCTCGGCCCCAGCGGACCCGCTGCTCGCGGATCTCGGCGTAGGTCGGCGGGACGTCCTCGTAGACCACGATCCTGGTGTCCATCCACGTGCGGTAGCCGAGCCGACTGGCCCGGAGGGTGAAGTCGCCGTCCTCGCCGTTCATACCGACGGTGAACCCGCCCAGCTCCATGGCGATGCTGCGCCGGAACGCCGTGAACACCCCGGGCACCACGTTGACGCCGTCGACGGTCTGGATGGTGAGGTGGTTGAGGCCGAACTGCTTCAGCTCCTCGAACAACCGAAGGTAGGGGAAGACCGTGCGCTGGCGCGCCGCCCGGGGGAAGCACATCGGCTCGACCAGGCCGATCACCGGGTCCTCGAACCACCGGGGTGTGTAGTGCAGGGACCACTCACCGATGATCGTGTCGGCGTCGATGCGCACGATGAGGTCGGCACGGGTCAGGGCGAGGGCTGCGTTCAGGGACTCGGACTTGCCGCCGTGGCGCCCGTCGTGGACCTCGCCGGTGGCGTGCCGGAATCCGGCCATGGTGGCCAGCGCCAGCTCACGGGTGCCGTCGGTCGACCCGTCGTTCATGAGGATCACCCGGACCGGGCCCGTGTACCGCGACGCCGCGGTGTCGATGGCGACGAGGGTGTCCCCGATCACCTCCTCCTCGTTGTAGGCGGGGATGATCACGTCGATGGGCGGCTGCACGTCGGACACCGGTGGGTCGGGCCGCACGGTGGCCCCGTTGACCAGGGCCAGCAGCATGGTGCGCACCACGAACGAGCCCTCGGCGAAGGGCACCGGCAGGACCAGGGCCAGTGCCGGGCGCAGCGCCGGGTTCGCCAGGTGGAAGATGAGCAGGAGGCCCGCCATGCAGATGGCCATGGCCGCGACGGTGACGCCGATCAGGGTGGCGGCGTCCGAGGCCCGCGGCCGCTTGGCGAACGGCACCGCGCTCGGTCCGGGCAGGGCGTAGTTGAGGTACTGCGTCCGGGTCATGGCCAGGATCGCCAGGCCCACGGCGACGAAATTCCCGAGCAGGGTGGTCGGTCCGATGGGGATGCCGAGCAGCACCTCGACCACCACCAGCGTGGCGTCGAGGAACGCCATCACGAAGAGGTACAGGGCGGCCTGGAACGCCACCAGCAGGCGCCGCACGAGGTTGCCCCGTCCGACCACGGCCAGGCTGAGGATGGTGCCGGCGGTGAGGAAGCGCAGCCCGAGCGTGAAGCCGGCCAGGTAGCCGGACACCTCGGCCGGCGAGCGCACCACCGCGCCGCAGATCCGTGTCACCAGGTCGGCGTAGATCGTGTCGGGGTCCCAGTTCCCACGGAGCCCGTGGTAACCGACCATCAGCAGGAGGAACAGTGCCGCGAAGGCCGGCACCCGCCAGTACGACGGGAGCTTGGGCTTCGGGAGCAGGACCAGCGCCAGTCCGTCGCCCTGGTCGTCCGGGTAGCGCATCACGAGCGGATAGGCGAGGAACGCCAGCAGCACGGCGTCCGCGCTGAGCAGGAGGAGCAGCGGCCGGAGCCCGGTGAGGAGGTCGAAGTGCATCGCTGGTGTGGTCGCCCCTGTCGCTCGTCGTCGGTGCTGCGGTGCTGCCGTGATGCCGTGATGCGGTGATGCGGTGCGCCGTGTTGCCGTTCTGCGGTGTTGCCGTTCTGCGGTGTTGCGTGCCGTTCGTGTGGCGCCGGGGGTCGTGACCCGGGGCCACCGTCCGGATTCCGATCGGGCCACCGTCCACACCGCCCGCCCATGGGTCACAGAATACCGCAGAAGTTCACTCTCCGTGAAGGCCCGTGCACGATGCGTGAGTATTCGCTACTCTTGCCGTGGGGCAGGGTGCGCAACGACCGGGAGAGTCCGTCGGTGCTCCTGCAGAGCGGAAGGGCAGGAGCACATGGAGCGGATCCTGGAGTTGGGCCGACCCTGTCACGGGGTCGGGTCACGGACGGACGACGGTTCAGAAACGAACGGCGGGGCAGCGGCCGACGGCGCGACGGGGACGCACGGCGGAGCGTCGACGGAGGGTCGGGCATGAACCTGATCATCTGTTCCCTCGACACGCTGCGGGCCGACCATCTGAGCTGCCTCGGCAACGGGCGCGGGCTCACCCCCAACCTCGACCGGATCGCCTCGGAGGGCGCGCTGTTCTCCCAGACGTACGCCACGGACATCCCGACGCAGCCGTCGCACACGGCGCTGTTCACCGGGAAGTTCGGCATCAACTCGGGCATCGTGTCCCACTTCCATCCGGCCGCCTACCTGCCGGAGGAGACACTGTGGCTGCCGTCGCTGCTGCGGCGCAACGGCCACGTCACCGGTGCGGTCGACCACCTCTTCGCCATGAAGGACTGGTTCATCCGCGGCTACGACGACTACATGCCGCCGCCGGGCCGGTCGCGCTCACCGGGGTCGGTCATCAACAGCATCGGCCTGCCGTGGGTCACCGAGCACAAGGAGCGGGACTTCTTCCTGTTCCTCCACTTCTGGGACGCCCACATCCCCTACGTGCCGCCGTCGCCCTACAAGGAGCGCTACTCCCACGGTTCCGCCGGGCGCATCGACCCGGACATCACCGCCAAGCTCGAGGGCCGCCCGAGCTACCCGCTCTTCAAGCAGAACCTGTACGACTTCCTCGACGCCATGCCGAACCTCGACTACATCGCCGACCTCTACGACGCCGAGGTGGCCTACCTCGACTTCGAGATCGGCCGCATCTTCCAGCACCTCGAACAGGAGGGCCTGCTGGAGGACACGATGGTCGTCCTGTTCGGCGACCACGGCGAGAACATGACGGAGCACGACGCCTGGTTCGACCATGCCGGTCTCTACGACTCGGTCACCCACGTCCCGCTCATCCTGTGGGCGCCCGGCCGCATCCCCGCGGTCGAGTCCTCGGCGATGGTCACCCTCACCGACGTGATGCCCACGATCCTCGAGACGATGGAGCTGCCCGCCGCCGACGGGATCGACGGCCGGTCCCTGTTCCCCCTCATGCGGGGCGAGACCACGGAGCACCGCGACGCGGTGATGCTGAGCGAGGCGACCTGGCAGGCCGCCCGGGGCGTGCGCACTCCCGACTGGAAGTACATCCGGTTCCTGCAGACCACCATCTACGGTCGTGAGGGGGTCGAGCTCTACGACCTGGCCAACGACCCCCACGAGCAGGTCAACGTGGCCGACCGTCACCCCGAGGTCGTGGCCCAGCTCGGTGACCGCCTCGACCACTGGGTCTCGGCCCAGCTCGGCGGCCGACCCGATCCGATGCACTCCGTACTCGACGCCGGGCTGCCGGCGGTGGCGAGGCTGAATGACGTCATCGCCGGGCTCACGAGACCACGCAACGACGTGCCCACTCCCATCGAACCCGGGCCGTCACCGTTGGCCGGACCCGTACCCGTGCCGGGCGAACCGGTGGCGGCGGGCGGAGCTGCGGGCGGGGCGGTCGTCGGGGCCGGGGCGGTCGTCGGGGCCGGGGCGGTCGCGGCGGGGGCGGTCGCGGCCGGGGCGGTCGCGGCCGGGGCGGTCGCGGCCGGGGCGGTGGTCGGTGCCGCTGCGCACGATCGCGCTTCGACGCACATCGGAGACGGGGCGGGCGCCGCCAGTGGTGCGGCCGTGGCAGCCGGGGCTGCGGCCGCTTCCGATCATCTCGACCCCGGCACCGCCGTGACCGGCGGCTCCACCGGTTCCGCGCGTCCTCTCGACATCGCGGAGCCGACATCACCCTCGGGGACGCCCGCCGTCCCACGGGCCGGCGCCTCGCCGCCCCCGTCAGCGATCACCGTGGCTCCGGGAGGGCCCCCACCCGCTCCGCCCCCGGGCGACGGGGGCAGGTTCGCGCCACGCAACCCGCACCGCAGCCGGCTCCGGGGCGCCCGGGGCGTGGTGGTCGGGGCCCTGGTGGTGGGGGCGGCCGTCGTGCTCGCCACCGCGGTCAACGACCTGCTGCTCACGAGCTCCCTGTCGGCCGCCGGCGTCGTCCAGCCCACCGAGGACGCTCAGCTCAACTTGCCGACCACCGGCACCATCAGCTCCATCTCGGTGCATGTGGGCGAGGTGGTCCGTGCCGGGCAGGTGCTGGCCACCCAGGACTCGTCCGCCCTCGACGCGCGCCTGACCGCGGACCAGGCCAGGCTGACCGCGGACCAGGCGACACTGGCCCAGGAGCAGGCCGGCGGGCAGGCCACCCAGGTCCAGCAGTTGCAGGACCAGGTGGCGGCGGCGCAGACCCAGCTCTCCTCGGCCCAGCAGAAGCTGAACGGGGTGACCTCCACCACCGATGCCGACGTGTCCGCCGCCCAGGCCAGGATCCGCACCGACCAGTCGCTGCTCACGTCGGATCAGCAGACCTACCAGGACGACATCCCCGAGTGCACCTCGGCGACACCGCCGGCGTCGTGCGGGACCGATCAACGCCAGGTCCAGGTGGACCAGGGCAATCTGAGCTCCGACCAGCAGGCGCTCGCCCAGTCCCAGGCCGACCAGCAGGCACAACTCACCACCGCCCAGGCCGGTGTCGACGAGGCGGCCGCCGCGGTGACCACGGCGCAGGCGGCCCTGGCCGCGGGCAGCGCGCCGGCCACCGCCGAGCAGATCGCCTCGACCCAGGCGGCCATCCAGCAGGACCAGGCGACCATCGCCGCGGACAAGGGCAAGGTGGCCCAGTCGGTCGTGACCGCACCGTTCGACGGGGTGGTGACCGCCATCAACGGCACGGTCGGCGAGGTGGCGTCGAGCCAGGGCGTCCGCCAGGCGACGTCGCCCGCATCGCTGGCCCCGAGCCAGACCACCGGCATCCAGATCTTCCCGCAGGGTCCCCAGTCCGGCTCGACCAGCGCACCCACGTACGCCGCCCTCATCACCCTCGACTCGGCGCAGAACCAGATGGTGGTCCAGGTCCCCGAGACGTCGATCAGTCAGGTCCATGTGGGCCAGCGGGCCAGCGCCACACTCCCGGCGGTGCCGGGCACCACGCTGACCGTCGAGGTGAGCGAGATCGAGCGCACCCCCGTCACCCAGTCGGGCCAGACCTACTTCCGCGTCGACCTCGTGACGGTGGCCCGCGGCGACCACACCCTCGCCTACACCCCGGGCCACTCCAACCTCACGTCGGTGCCGACACCGGGCCAGCTCGCCGGGTTCACCGTCGACGTCTCGTTCTGAGCGGACCCTCCGACCCGGTACCGGCTGCCCCACCGAGCGCCCGGGACCTGCGCCCGCCGGTGGGCCGTCGCCACGGCTCACGGCCTGGCGGCCCGGCCCCGCTCCATCCGCGGGACGGGGTGCACCGGGGCACGGTCGATCCATGGTCCCGGCAGGCGGCGGCAGGGGGTGGCGTCGTTCAGCCGTGGGCGGGCGGCGGCGGGCGGCGGCGGCGGTTCCCCACCCGTCCGGCAAGAGTGAGCACGGTCACCGGGTCTCAACCGGTGACCGTCACATCGACCGTCTCGAACGCCGCGGGCGGCACCGTGCACGGCGTGGTGTCCTCCGGTGCGCAACCGACATCGAACTGGGCGGTCACGACGGACGAACCGGGTGCGACCGCGCGGAAGACCGCCGTCGCCGATGTTCCTGACGGCGCATACGAGAGACCCTCGAGGACCGAGCCGTTGGAGATCATCGGAGCCGCGGAGGACCAGGCGCCGTACCCGCTCCACCAGCCCTGGGAGACGAAGGTCACGGTGAGGCTCGCACCGGTCCGTACGCAGGTCGCGGCACTCGACACATCCACGGTGATCGACTGGTTCCCCGCCGAGCAGACGGTCGCGGGAGCGGCTGGGCCCGGGTCGGACTGCCCGCTCGGCACCGGTCGGGTGACCGGTGTCGTCGACGGCACCGTCGTATCGGCCGAATGCGCGGTGCCGTCGGGACCGGTGGACACCGTGAGGTCCACCGCCGTGCCCTGGGTGAGCGAAGTTCCGCCCGGGGGGTTCGATCCGATGACCGTCCCGGCGGCGAACGTGGTGCTGGAAGCCGAGGTGATCGTCCCCACCGCCAATCCCGCGCTGCCGAGCGCCAGCGCGGCCTGGGCCTGCATGAGACCCACGACATTCGGCACGGCAACCGACCCCATGGGGGAGGTCGTCGTGGACGAGACCGGTGGTGCGGTGGTCCGGCTCGGAGAGGGTCGGAAGTAGAAGATCCCGAACGCGAACAGGGCGACTGCGGCCGCGACGAGTGCGATCACCTTCGGTTCCGGGAGTGCCATCACCCGGTGTCGCCGCCCGCCGCGGATCTGCTCCGGGCCCACGTCCCAGGGGGTGGCTTCGGCCCGCTCATACGCACTGCGCACGAGATCGGCGAACTCCTGTTCGTCAGTCTGCATGTCCATCCCTCCCGATCGGGGCAGGTCCCAACTTGGCGGCGGCCTCGGCCCGGCCGCGGCTGAGCCAGGACTTCACGGTGCCTTCGGGGACCTTCATGTCGAGCGCGACCTCGTGGACCGACATCCCGGCGCCGTCGTGGAGCACGATGGCCATCATCTGGTTCCGGGGCAGGGCTCGGAGCGCCGCGGCCAACATCAGGTGGGATTCGTCGGGCGGAGACACCGGGACAGGCACTGGTCCCGAACGACGCCTCACCCGGTCCCGACGAGCATTGCTGACCACCAGGTTGTAGAGAACGCGTCGCGTCCAGGCCTTGGGATCGTCATACGTGCTGACGTGGCGCCACCGGCTCCAGGTGCGCAGGAAGGCCTCCTGGGTGAGGTCCTGGGCGACCTGCAGGTCTCCGGTCATGACATAGGCCATGGCGACCAGCGGCTGCCTGGAGCTTCGGAAGTACGAGTCAAACGAGGCTGATCGGTCGTCCTGCGCGTCCACCGACACCTCCGCTCAGCTCACTCGAGTTCGTGCACACACCTACTACACGCCCGGGTGCCCGATCGGGTTGCAAGGACTTCGCGGAACGGCCCCGGGACCGACGCTCGGGCCGGTGTGCGCGTCCGCACGCCAGGCGACCCGCCCGTGCCGGCGCGTGCCACCGTCACCGGCCGGCGGGGACGCGGGTGTCCGAGTCCCACCGGTCGCTCGACGGGCGAGAGGAGGCCGAGGGGCCCTCCGCCCGGCTGCCTCCTACCGGCGACAGGAGAACACCGGGTTCGACGCCCGGCCGGGGTGCCTCACCCGGGTGCAGGGTCGCCGGTGGTCGGAGGGTGCAGCCCGGCTCAGCTGCCGACGAACGGGAAGCCGAAATAGGGGTTCTGGGCCAGGGCGGTGAACTGGTCGGCACCGAGGTCACCGGGGGCGTCGACCAGGGTCCAGTCGGACGTCGACTTGGAGTCGTAGTAGAGCATGGCCCGCACCTGCGGGAACGAGGCCGGCAGGGCCGTCGCCAGCGCAGCGAGGTAGGAGGCCTGGTCGGTGGTCGCCCCGGTCTCGCCGAGGACGAGGGGCTTCCCGTGGGTCACCCAGTAGGCGTAGAAGGGTGCGAACTGGGCGAGCGTGGCCGAGGCGCTCTGCTTGCGGTCGTAGCCGTCCCATCCGATCCAGTCCACGTAGGAGTCGCCCGGGTAGTAGTCCGAGCCGAAGGTCGGCCCGTTGATGGACGGGCACCAGACGAAGGCCACGTTGGCGGCGCCCTGGCTCTGGAAGATCGTCCAGATGTGCTTCCAGGCCAGGATGTACCCCGACGCCCCGCCGGTGCCGAGGCAGCCGCTCGTGCGGGGCAGGTTGACGAGGTTCATCTCCCAGAACCACCGCAGGAAGACCGGCCGGCCGTAGGCCTTCAGGGCCTGGGCGTACGAGGTGATGAGTGCGTCCTGGTTGCCGCTGATGATCGAGGCGTCCGAGGTGCAGGTCCAGTCGATGAAGGGCGTGGCGCCGGTGGCGGACAGCGCCGCCAGGGTCGACGGCCGCACCGGGTTGGCCCACGGCTGGTAGACGTGGACGAGGCCGAGCGAGCGTCCGATGGCCCCGTCGAAGTTGCCGAGCTGGGCCAGCTCCTGGCGTACGTCGGACTGGGCCTGGTCCTCCCCCAGGTGGGGGGCCACGAAGGCACCGAGGTAGGTGCTGTCCTGGGGAACGGCGGGCTGGACGAGGGTCGACGAGGCGGCGGCACGCGGCGTCGGGGCGCCAGTGGCGGCGGTGGCCACGTGGGCCACGGTGGTGCCGGCGGCGGCCAGGGCCACGACCGCGGCCACGGCCACCGCCATACGCCGGACCCGGGCCCGTGCGGCGGTGCGGCGGAGCTCGGTACGGGTCGTCACGACCGGTCCGTCCGGTGGCTCGATGTGGGGGGTGGACATGCGGCGGCTCCCGACTCAGATGATCCCGGCGATGGGGGCGGGCGGGCCGGAGGCGCCGCCGAGGTAGGGGGCGTCGCCGAAGGCGAACACCCCGCCGTCGGCGCCCGCCAGCCAGTACCCCCGGGCATCGCCGGTGGGGGCGATCCCGACCACGGGCGCGGACAGGATGACGTAGCGGAGGCTGCCTTCGAAGACGGCGTCGCCGTAGGGGAAGACCGCGCCGGCCCGGGTGACGAGCCAGTAGCCGTGGCCGTCGCCGGTCGGGGCCATGCCGACCACCGGGTCGAGGCCCATCTGCCCGCCGGCCGACCCGTAGAAGGGGGCGTCGCCGTAGGCGAAGATGCCGCCGTCGGCGGCCACCAGCCAGTAGCCCCGGCCGTCCGGTGTCGCCGCCATCCCGACGATCGGTGCCACCAGGGGAGTGGCCCCGGCCGAGCCGTAGAACCCGGCGTCCCCGAAGGCGAAGATGCCCCCGTCGGAGGCCACCTCCCAGTAGCCGCCACCGTCCGGCGTGGCGGCCATGCCCACGATCGGGCGGTTCAGGGGATGGCCGCCCATGGACCCGGCGAACGCGGCGGACCCGAAAGAGAAGATGCCACCGTCGGCGGCCACCATCCAGTAGCCGTCGTGGAGAGGCGTGTAGGCCGCCCCGACGACCGGTGCGGCCAACGGCGAGCCGGCCATCGAGCCGTGGAATCCCGGCGACGGCGACCCCTCCGTCCAGATCGACCCGTCCCGCCCCACCACCGCGTACCCTCCGGAGGCGCCGGCCATCGTGAGCACGGCCGGCGGACCGGCCCGGAACACGTAGTGGGCGGCGGCCAGCGATCCCGGCGTGCAGGTGACCGGATAGGTGCCGCGGAACGAACCGGACTGCGCCGTCGTGGTGCACGACGCCTGGCCCGACACCATGGCGACGGTGTCGCCGTCCTTGAAGCCGACGAGGTGGTAGGTGAGCGGGGGCAGCGGCTGTCCCGCGGTACCGGACGCCGGGTCGGGGATCACCTGGAGGACAGCAGGCGCCACCGTGAACGTCGTGGTGGCCGACGCGGGGTAGAAGTCGAAGGAGCCGGACTGGGTGGCCGTGACCGTGCAGGGCCCGGTTCCGACCAGCAGCAGGTGGGCCAGGGCCCCCGTACAGGAGCCCGACTCGCTGCCGGTGACCCCGAGGCCCGAGCTGGCCGTGGGCAGTGCGTCGACGGGCGGATCACCGTACGTGGGGGCGGTCACCGGCGGAAAACTGACCGTCTGCTCGGCCCGCGTGACGAGGAACGCCGCCGAGGAGTCCGGTCCGGCGAAGAGTCCGGTGGCCAGCGTGCCCGCCGGGAGGGTGGCCATGGGTGCGGGCACGATGCCGTTGAGGCCGGGCGAGCCGTCACCGAGCTGGCCGTAGTAGTCGCCGCCCCAGGCCCAGGGGACGCCGTCGGAGGTCAGCGCGTACGAACTGTCCTCGCCGGCCGCGATCGACACGTAGGGGGTCGCGCGCGGCAGTCCGCTCGGGGCGACGGGGACGTCACTGTCGACCGGTTGGCTGAGCACCAGCGGGGTCGCCAGCTGGCCGAACACGTCCGACCCCCAGCCGAAGACCAGTCCCCCGACGGTGAGCACCAGGGTGTGGGCCCCGCCGGCCGCCACCTGGGCCACCGGGGTACCCGCCGGCATCGACACGGCGGTGGGGGTGGTGGCATCGGCCAGGGACCCGTCGCCCAGCTGGCCCGAGGCACCCATCCCCCACGCCCACACCGAGCCGTCGGACGCCACGGCGACACTGTGGGTCGTGCCGGCGGCGATGCCCGTGAAGGTGAGGCCGACGGGCGGCGTCACCGCCACCGGCGTGTCCTCCGGCACCGTGGCGCCGTCACCGAGGTCGCCGTGGAGGTCGTCCCCCCAGGCGTAGACCTGGCCGGTCGACGTCAGCGCCAGGCTGTGGTCACCCCCGGCCGCCACCCGCGTGATGACGGTGCCGGCCGGGAGGGGCACCGGCGTCGGCACGTCCTTGGCCTGGGTGGACCCGTCGCCGAGCTGGCCGTCGGTGCCGGCTCCCCAGGCGTAGACGGCGCCGGTCGACGTCAGCGCCAGCGCGTGGCTGCCGCCGGCCACGACCTGGGTCACGACGGTGCCGACCGGCAGGTGGACGGGGGTCGGCGTGGGTGTCGAAGTGGTGGCCCCGTCGCCCAGCTCGCCCAGGAGGCCACTACCCCATGCGTCGACCGTTCCGGTCCCGGTGAGCCCCACACTGAAGGACCCACCGGCCGCGACGGAGGTCATGGTGGTGCCGCTGTCCACCGGAACCTGTGCCGGAACGGTCACGCCGGTGGCGCCGGACCCGCCGACGGAGCCGATGCCGATCTGGCCGGAGTCGTTGCCCCCCCAGCCGTAGAGCGCGCGCGACGGGAGCGGTGACCCGGCGAGGAGGTGGACGTGGGGTCCATGCGACGGGCCCGGGCCGACCGATGTGGCCACCGTCCCCGAGGCGGTCGATGCCGCCACCAGGGCCAGCGCGGCGAGCGCGGCGAACGGTGCGAACGGTGCGAACGGTGCGAGCAGGCCACGGCGGTGACGGGTCCGGACGCGGTTGCGACGGGTCCGGACGC
>Ga0182030_10021296_pt1 | contig 12152 bp, 7 predicted proteins | sample 812S3MmetaG_FD_121299 | JGI IMG/M metagenome (GOLD analysis project Ga0182030, IMG submission 121299) | Permafrost microbial communities from Stordalen Mire, Sweden - 812S3M metaG (Illumina Assembly) | ecosystem: Environmental > Terrestrial > Soil > Wetlands > Permafrost | place: Sweden...
CCGAAGCGACCATCACCACCATTGTCGAGTGGCTCACCTCTGGTGCCGATTCCGGGCACGCCGTCGCGATCGACGCCGAAGCCGTCGGACGAACGGTCGCCGTGGTCGGGAGAACGCCCGATGGCGCGCGCATCGAAGAACGGGCGGCATGGCTGGGCCCGGGCGGCCTGTTCGGTATGGTGACTTCGCGCGTCCAGCCCGATTCGACGGTGGGGGAGTCGGGCGCGGACTCCCTCCCGACCATCTTCTTTTTGAACGCGGGCGTCATCGACCACGTGGGACCGGCGGGATTATGGGTCCGGCTCGGACGTCAGTTGGCCGAGGCAGGATTCCGGGCGATCCGCCTCGACCTCAGCGGAAACGGGGACAGTCCGGTGCACCCGGGCCAGTCCAGGCGGGTCATCTTCTCGTCCCACCACGAACAGGACGTCGTCGACGTGCTGCGGGCGGCCTCGCCGCGAGATCCTGCGAACGCGGTTCTCGTCGGCCTGTGTTCGGGGGGTTTCAACGCCCTGGCGCCGGCGATCGAGATCAAGGTGCGCGGCGTGTGTGCCCTGAATCCCATCCTCACGTTCAAGGATCTGAACCAGGACGGGGGCGAGCCCGAACGGGGTCCGGCGCAGACCAAAGGTGGGATGAAGGGCTGGGTCGGGAAGATGCCGGGGTACACCCTGATCAACCGGATCAGCAAACGCCTTCCCAGCTCCGCGTGGTGGATCATCAACCGGATCGCAGTCGAGATAACGCCGGCACGGAGGCTGGCCCGGGTGGTCGATGCGGGCGTGGACGTGCTGGTGATCGCCGGCACGGATGAGGGCCGGTGGCTCAGGGGTGGCGAGACCCGCACCCTGCACCGGTTGGAGCAGACCGGGCGGTTTCGCATGGAGGTGATCCCTGGCCTGGAACACACCCTCTTCGAGCACAGCACGCGCGAGGTGGCGGTCCGGATTCTGTCCGACCATGTCGTCGGCAGATTTGGTGCTCCCACGGCCCTGCGCTGAGGGAGCCGGGCCTTACGCCGCCGCCGCGTCTCGTTTCGCCGCGCCCTCCCGGACCAGCGGGATGAGCTCCTTGCCGTAGTCGACGACGTCGGCGAGCGGGTCGAAGCCCTTGAGGATGACGGCCGAGATGCCGATGTCGTAGTAACGGAGCATTGCCTCGGCGACCTGTTCGGGCGTCCCCACCAGTGCCGTCGAGTTGCCGGCGGCGCCGGTGAGATTGGCCACCTTCATCCACAGGCGCTCGTCGTAGACGTCCTGCCCGGCAGACATTTCGATGAGCCGCTTCCGACCCACGGACGTGGTGCCACCCGTGTCGCGATCGACTGAATAGGTGGCATTGCGGTTTCCACCCAGGCCCGTGTACGTCTCTTTGTGACCGGCCATCCGTTCCTTGGCCAGGTTGATCCGCTCGGCCGTCTTCTCGGCGATCCATTCCGCCTTCTCCCAGGCCTCGGCCTCGGTGTCGGCGATGATGGGACGGAGGGAGAGGCTGTAGCGAAGGGTGCGCCCCGCCTTTGCCGCCACTTGGTCGATGGCGTCCATTCGGGCGGCCACGGCCTCCCGCGGTTCGCCCCAGAAGGCGTAGACATCGGCGTGAGCCGCTCCGACCTCGATGGCTGCTGGCGAGGCCCCCCCGAAGAACAGTGGTATTCCACCGGGGGTTACCGGCTTGACCGAGCAGAAGGCCGCCTCGTAACGGAAGAACTCGCCCTCGAAGTCAAAAGGGACGTCCTCGGACCAGATCCGCCGGAGCACTGTCATGACTTCGCCGGTGCGACGATAGCGGCCGTCGTGGGCCACGAAGTCGCCTTCCCGGCGCTGATCGGCCTCATCGCCGCCGGTGATGAAGTGGATGGCAAGCCTCCCGCCACCGCTGAGGTGGTCGAGGGTGGCGGCCATCCGTCCCAGCAGGACCGGCTGGACAAAGCCCGGACGGTGTGCGATCAGCACATTGAGGTGTCGGGTGTTCTGGAGCACCGTGGTCGCGATCATCCAACCTTCGGGCGCGACGGCGCCGTAGCCGATCAGGACCCGATCGAAACCTGCGTCCTCATGGGCCCGAGAGAAGTCGACCAGGTAGTCGGTGTCGATGACCGGCCCATCCATCCAGTCGACCACGGGCCCATCAACCAGCGGCCCCTTGATCTCAGATGCCTCCCGCGTACCCACCATTCCGATGATCTCGATTGGCATGCCTGTTGCCTCCTCCATCCGTGTCCCGGTGCCGAAAAATCCACCGCGCCTAAGAATCGCCGTGGGTGCCGGGGCGAACGCCCAGTTCAAGGCTAACATCTGCTGTGTGGGAATGGACTTCACCTCCAACGAAAAGCGGCCATTGGTGGCCGTCGGGTACGGGCCCCGCTGCGTGCCCGTCATGCAGCTGACCGAGGCCGCGGCCAGGATCTGCGACCTGCTCTGGTTGATCGACGGCTCAATCCCCGAGATGGCGCAGATGACGGACTTGCTGAACCGTTTCGGACCGGTGGTCGACATCAACGGGCTCGACGCGGAGCGGATCCTCGACGAATTGGTTGCCCCGTACAGGCCGGACGCGATCGTCACCTACCTCGACGCCAACATGACCACGTTCGCCCAGGTGGCGTCGGCATTGCACCTCCCGTTTCATTCCGTTGAATCGGCGGCCGCCCTTACCGACAAGTACGAACAGCGCCAGGTGCTCGGCCATGCGGGGCTGCCTGTGCCGCCATGTGAGATCGTCCGACCGGAGCAGGCCGAGCGGGATCTGGCTGCGATCGAGGCCGAGGTGGGTTGGCCGGCCGTTCTCAAGCCCCGCTCAGCGCAGGGAAGCCGGTACACCTTTGCGGTTCACGACGCCGCGCAGCTGGATCACCTGCTCAATTCACTGGGGCCGACCCGCCCGGACATGGTCCTCGAGGGGTACCTCGCGGACGACCCGGCCCGGGAGGAGGGACCCTACGCGGCGTACGTCTCCGTGGAGAGCATCGCCGCGGCGGGCGTCGTCAGCCATCTGGCTCTCACCGGCCGTTTTCCAATGGCGGAGAACTTCCGGGAGACGGGGTTTTTCATCCCGGCCGCACTCGAGGAGGCCGACCAGAAGGCAGCGCTCGAGCTGGCCACCTCGGCCATCGAGGCGCTGGGTGTGCGCACGGGCTGCCTCCATACCGAAATCAAGTTCACCCCCGACGGACCCCGGGTCATAGAGGTGAACGGCCGCGTCGGCGGCGGCGTGCCGGAGATGCTCGGTCGCGCCGCGGACATCCCGCTGCTCGAGTTGACCCTGCGGGTGTCGCTCGGGGAGGCGATCCGGATCGACGGTCCGGTGGCCACCCAACGCGTCGGCTACCGGTTCTTCTTGCAGCCGCCCGCGATGTCGGCCACCGTGGCGGCGATCACCGGGCTAGACGCCGTGAGCGACCATCCCGGGGTGGACGCCATAACGGTCCACCAGGGCCCGGGCGCCGACTTGGACTGGAAAGACGGATCGCGGAACCACATCATGGCTGTAGTCGGATCGGCCGAGGACTACACCGAACTGCAGGCGGTCAACCGGCTGCTCCACAAAGAGGTGACGGTCACCTACGCCGACGTGAGCCACTTCTAGTGGCCGTGCGGCTGTCCCAGGCCGCGGCGACGCGCCCGGACACCTCGCTCCCCGAAGTTTCGGATCAGGTGGACTGGACCTGTGCGTTTGTGAACAACATGCCCGATGGCGCCTTCGACGCCACCGAGCGACAGTTCCTGGACCTGCTCGAGACCGGCTCGGGATCCGAGGTGATCGCCGTGCGTCGCTACGCTCTGTCCGGCGTGCCGCGGGGAGAGCGGGTGGCGGCTCGGATCGCCACGGACTACCTGCCGGTCGAGACCATGTTGCAGGATCCGCCCGACCTTCTCATCGTGACCGGCTCGAATCCGGTGGAGGAGCGGATGGAGGACGAGCCCTACTGGACCGACCTTTCCGATCTGCTCACCTGGGGGAGTGAGCACGTCCAGTCCATGTTTCTCTCTTGCCTCTCCGCTCACGCGGCCCTGACCGTATTCGACGGGATCGGGCGCGAGCGCCTGGCGTCGAAGTGCACCGGGGTCTTCCCCCAGGAACTCGACCCTGCGCACCCGCTGGGGGCCGGGCTGGAGTCCCGCATCACCCTGCCCCACTCCCGCACCAGCACGGTGGCCGAGGAGCATCTTCTCCGTGCCGGATATCGCATTGCGGTGCGATCCGACGCGGTCGGATGGGCCGTGGCGACCCGGCAGATCGGCGTGGCCCAGGTCGTGCTCGTCCAGGGCCACCCCGAGTACGACCCATCCAGCCTGTTGCGGGAGTACCACCGCGACGTCAGGCGCTACGCCCAGCACGAGCGGGACGAGCTGCCGGTCCTGCCGCTGCACTGCGTGGGCCCCGAGGACTGGGCGGAACTGGAACACCTGCACGAGGTGGTCATCGGGGGCAAGAGGGATCCTGAACTCGTGGCGGCGTACCCGTTCGACAAGGTCGGAGCACGGGCGCCCTGGTCGTGGCACGGAGTGGCGCAACGTCTCTATGCCAACTGGGTCAACGGTTTTTCGAAGAGGAGCGACTGAATCACATGCACGACGAGACTATTGCCATCCATGGTGGCTACGAGGCCGACGGCACCCGGGCCGTGGCGGTGCCCATCTATCTCACGGTGGCGCACGACTTCGAGAACGCGGAGCACGCCGGCGCCATTTTGGATCTCGAGGTCCCGGGTTTCCACTACAACCGCCTCAACAATCCCACCAACGAAGTCCTGGAAAAGCGTATGGCAGCGCTGGAGGACGGCACGGCGGCTCTGGTCGTGGCATCCGGCATGGCTGCCGTCAGCTACTCCATCCTCACCGTCGCCCGAGCCGGCTCGAACATCGTGGTGGCGCCACAGCTCTACGGGGCCACGTTCACCTACTTCGCGCACGTGCTGCCGTCCCTCGGGATCGAAGGGCGGTTCGCGGTGGATGACGAGGCCGATTCGATCAAGTCCCTGATCGACGACCGGACCAGCGCCGTCTTCCTCGAGACGATCGGCAACCCGGCCGGCAACGTCGTCGACCTCGAAGCCGTCGCCGAAGTGGCCCACGCCGCCGGGGTGCCCTTGATCGCCGACAACACCGTCGCCACGCCGTTGATGCTCAAGCCGATCCACCATGGAGCCGATGTCGTCGTCCATTCGTTGACGAAGTTCGTCGGGGGTCACGGCACGACGCTCGGCGGCGCCATCGTGGACGGCGGGACTTTCCCCTGGACCGAGCATGCCGAGCGCTTTCCGGGGTTCAACCAGCCTGAGCCCGCCTTCCACAACGTCGTCTTCGCCCGTGACTTCCCGGACCGTCCGTTCGTGACACGGGCCCGCTCCATCCAACTGCGCAACACCGGGGCCACGCTGTCGCCTTTCAATTCGTTCCAGCTGCTCCAAGGGCTGGAGACCATGGCCGTCCGCCTCGAGCGCCACGAGGCAAATGCGCGGGCGATCGCCGCCTACCTGGCCGCCGATCCGCGCGTCGACTGGGTGAGCTTCGCCGGATTCCCGGACCACCCGCACCATCACCTGGTGCAGCGGTACCTCAAGGGGCGGGTGCCGTCCATCATCACCTTCGGGGTCGCCGGGGGCTACGAGGCCGGCCTGGCCTTCTTCGACGCGTTGCAGCTCTTCAGGCGCCTCCTCAACCTCGGTGATGCCAAGTCACTGGCCATCCACCCGGCGTCGACCACGCATCGCCAGCTCACCCCGGCCCAGCTGAGTGCGGCCGGTATCCGCCCGGAGACGATTCGGCTCTCCGTCGGGATCGAGCATGTAGGCGATCTGATCGACGACCTGGACCAGGCTCTGGATGTGGCGACCGCCTGAAGTCCGGCTGACCCGGCCCCTGCAGACCCGGATCAGCCGATGATGTTCTCGACGCAGAGCTGCGCGTCGAGAACCGCACGCAGGCGGCTGCGCGGCGATGGCAGATAGTGGGTGAAGTAGCGGACGCCCTCGGTGAGGACGCCGAGCAGGGACAGATGCGGCTGCAGCCGGCCCTCGGCGTCGTAGGGGTGGAAGTCCTCGCTTATGGCCACACTCCCCACCGTGGTGTCCCCGTAGCTCAACTGCGTGAGGCGCCCCTTGGTGTAGAGCCGGCTGAGGAGAGGCGACGTGGACCGGGCCAGGGAAGGCAGATCCAAGTGGCCCCGCACCACCCCGTTGACCGTGACCTCTGTTTCCTGGACCAGCCTGGTCGAGCGTAGGGTCACCCCACCGTTCGCCGCAGCCGTCACCTCTGGGTAGGGGCCGAACGGGACCTTGACCGCGCCGGCGTCGAGCAGGGCCAGCAACTGCTGGGACCGGAGGGCCGGGGGACCTGCTTCGAGGCGGTTGATCCGTCCTCGCACGTTGGACTGGAAGTCGATGTAGGACTCGAGGGTCAACCCGCCGAACTCGATGACCGACCGCAATTGGTCCCGCAGAATCCGGGTCACCTCCTGGGCCGCCTTGACCGGGCTGCCGCCGACGGCCAGGGCGTCGTCCAGATCGGTCTCGACCATGTCGTAGACGTGGGCCTGGTAGTCGGCGCTCGACTCGTAGCTCCTGCCGGCGTCGGCGAACACGTGGCTGGCGGGGTCGAAGCGCCCATAGGTCGGCTCGAGACGGGAGACGGCGAGTTCGTACGTCCCGTCCGCCCACGCGGCCTGGAGCTGCTCACGGGTTGAGGACGCCGCTGCGGCGCCCCCCTTCAGGAAGGCGGCATGGGTGTAGTAGCGCCCCTGCATCTCGGCGAAGAGGAGTGGGAGCAGATCGTTGCGAAAGTCAACCCGGCGCCGCAGCGGCGAACTCCCCGGATTGGTGAGTTCACGGAATACCTCGGGCGTGCACACCACGGGCTCGTACGCACCATAGGAGTCGATGCCGTGCGCCGGCTTGGCGCAGTAGGGCACCCCCGACCGGGAGTACAGGTAGATGTCCGGTTCGCGCCCGCTCGGTATGTAGCGCTTGCGATCACCCACGTCCTCGTAGGTGCCCCCCCGCCCAACCGTCAGTGCCGTGAGGAGGTCGAAGCCCACCAGGCCCATGCCGGCGATGGCGATCGGTGCCCCCGGCGGCAGGGGGATGTCGAAATAGTCGACCGGATACGGTCGGAGATAGCGGATGTCGGGCGAGTCGCCGACGAGTTCCTCGTTGTAGGTGTGCCCCGAGGTCAGCACGACATGGTCGACGCTGATGGTCGTGCCGTTGTCGAGCAGGACACGTTCGCGACCCCCGATCTCCGGCGTGATGTCAGTGGCGGACGCGTAGTGGCGCACGATCTCCAGGTTCGGCGGAGCATCGGCAAGCAGCGTCTCGTAGAACCAGGCCAAATACTCACCCATGAGTCGCCGGGGCAGGAAGTCGGTGGAGAGGATCGGCGTGCCCTCGGTCCCGATCCGGCACTCATAGCCCACCCAGCGGTACCCCTGCTCGGTGACCCACTCGTACAGCCCCATGGCGTACGGGGGATCCACGTCGCCGTCGGGCGACGCATAGAGCGACAGCTGGCCACACGGGTTGTTGAGCACGAGGTAGTCGGGTTGCTCCATCGTGTAGATGCCGCCACCGAGCTGTCCGGGTTCGACCACGTGCAACCGGATGGGGTCGGTGGTCCGCCGGGCGCGACTCACCGTCCGCTCAAGGACGCAGAGACCCCATGAACCGAGCCCGACGATGGCGAACTCAGTCATGGGTCACCGCGCGCTGAAAGGCAGCAGATCCCGAGTCCGGAATTGCCGTACGAGCCAGCCCCGATCGACATGGCATTTTCATGCGGGCAGCATCCCTTTCTCGCGTGTGGTGCAACACAAGGTTACGCCGTGCACGAGGGGCGAGACAACGCAGGGCGCGGAGGCGAGTACCATTGTAGAACGCTCGGACCAGGGATTTGAGTGCGCGCGCGGCCATTGTGGGCAACTGCAATTGGGGAGATATTGGGGAGATTGGGCAAAAGTGGATGACGCCGGCACATTGCAACTAGGCACGCTGACGGTGCACAGGCTCGGATTCGGGTCGATGCAGCTTCCAGGGAGCGGCGTGTGGGGACCCCCGAGGGATCGCGATCTCGCGCTCCGCGTCCTGCAGCGCACCGTCGAGCTGGGTGTGGATCTGATCGACACGGCGGACTCGTACGGACCGAACGTGGCGGAGGAGCTCATCCATGACGCGCTCCACCCTTACCCGGCCACACTGAAGATCGCCACCAAGGCCGGTCTCACCCGTTCCGGTCCGAATCAGTGGGCGCCCAACGGGCACCCCGAGTACCTCCGCCAGCAGTGCGAGGGCAGCCTGCGTCGTCTCGGGGTGGATCAGATCGACCTCTTCCAGTTGCACCGGGTCGACCCCGAGGTTCCGGCCGACGAGCAGTTCGGGTTGTTGCGCACACTGCGCGAGGAGGGCAAGGTCCGCGAAGTCGGCCTCTCCATGGTCGAGGTGGAGCAGATAGAGGCGGCGCAGAGGATCGTGCCGATCGTCAGTGTGCAGAATCAGTACAACCTCGGCCACCGGGGCGGCGAAGACGTCGTGGACTACGCCGAGCAGCACCAGATCGGCTTCATCCCGTGGTTCCCGCTGGCCAGCGGGAACCTGTCCCGGCCCGGCGGCCCGCTCGACGTGGTGGCGCAGGAGCTCGGGGCCACCGTCTCCCAGGTCTGCCTGGCCTGGCTCCTCCGCCGTTCCCCGGTCATGGTCCCGATACCGGGGACGTCGTCCGTCGAGCACCTCGAGGAGAACTGCGCCGCCGCGGGCATCACGTTGACCGACACGCAGTATGAAGAGCTGTCTGACGCCCGCAAAGCGATGCGGCGTTGGGCGTTGGGAGCATGAATGGACGTGGACAATGAGCGCTGACGTAGTCATCCGAAACGGTACGGTGGTCGACGGGACGGGCGCGCCGGCGCGTCGGGCCGATGTCGCCATCGAGGGAGGGCGGATCGTCGCCGTCGGTGACGACATCCCCAAAGGCCGTCGCGAGCTCAATGCCGACGGCCTGCTCGTGACCCCGGGGTTCGTCGACCCCCACACCCACTACGACGGACAGGCGACGTGGGATCCGATTTTGGCCCCTTCGTCGCATCACGGCGTGACGACGGTGGCCATGGGAAACTGCGGGGTGGGGTTCGCCCCGGTCGCCCCGGACCGCCACGACTGGTTGATTGCCATGATGGAAGGCGTCGAGGACATACCGGGCACCGCGCTGCACGAGGGCCTGCGATGGGATTGGGAGTCGTTCCCCGAATACCTCGACGCCCTGGAGCGCCAGCCGCGCGCGATCGATGTCGGGACGCACCTTCCGCACGCCGCGCTCCGCGCCTTTGTCATGGGGGAGCGCGGGGCGGATCCGGGGGAACATCCCGACGAGCAGCAGCTCGGCGAAATGGCCCGCATCCTCGAGCAGGGGCTCGAGGCCGGGGCCATCGGCGTCTCCACCTCGCGCACCGAACGCCACCGCACCAGCACGGGCGAGAATCTGGGCACACTGCGGGCCCGGGAACCCGAACTCCTCGCTCTGGCGTCGGTGTTGCGCGCCACAGGCAAGGGCGTGTTCCAGTTCCTCTCGGACAGCTACCGCACCACGAACGACGCGTTCGCCGCCTCGGAGTTCGCACTCATTAGCGAGTTCGCCCGGGCCAGTGGGCGTCCGGTCAGCTACACGGTACAGCAGGACATCGAAGCGCCCGACCGGTGGCGCGACCTGATCAGTCTGGCCTCTTCTCTCCAGGCCGAGGGTCTCGACGTCAAGGCCCAGGTGGCGCCCCGCCCCATCGGCGTCCTCCTCGGTCTTGAAGCATCTGCCAATGTGTTCACCCCGGCACGCGCCTACGGCAAGATCGCCAGCCTGCCCCTGGCCGAGCGTATCGCCGCCCTGGGGGACCCCGACCGTCGCACGCGCATTCTCGAGGGTCACGCCACCCTGACCTCCGGTGCCGACGCCTTCGCGGGGTACTCGTTCTTCGGGCGCTTCGACGACATGTATGTGCTTGAGGACCCGCCGAACTACGACCTCGATCGCAGCCAGTCGTTGGGGGCCACGGCACGCCGACTGGGCCTGGACCCGCGTGAGTACGCCTACGACGTGCAGCTGCAGCGCAACGGGAAGCAGCTGATTTACGCGCCGTTGTTCAACTTCGTCGGCGGGAACCTGGACGTGGTCCATGAAATGATCAGCTCGCCGGTTACGATGTTCGGCCTGTCCGATGCCGGTGCCCACTGCGGGCAGATCTGTGACGGCAGCATGACCACCAGCTACATGACCTTGTGGGCCCGGGATCGGGAGGGCAGGGACGGGCTGCCAATCGAGTCGGTGGTGCACCAGATATCGCAGCGCCCCGCCGCACATCTCGGCTGGCTCGACCGTGGTGTCGTCGCACCCGGGTTTCTCGCTGATCTCAATGTCATCGACCTCGAGCATCTGGAATGCTCCTCGCCCGAGATCGCCACCGACCTCCCCGCGGGCGGGCGACGGCTCCTGCAGTCGGCCCGGGGGTACAAGTGGACGATCAAGCGCGGCGCGGTGACGTTCGACGATGGAACCCCGACGGGAGAGCTTCCGGGCACCTTGATCCGCGGCGCCCAGGCCTCGGCAAGCTGACCATGCCCGACGTCCTCCACCAGCCCGACGTCCTCCACCAGCCCGACGTCCTCCACCAGATAGTCGAGCAGGCCCGCACCGGGCCGGATCTTCCCGCGGTGAAGGACCTCGAGACGGAACTCAGCTACGCCGGGCTCGCTGAGGCGGCGGCCCGCCTGAGCGCCGGGCTCGCGAGCCACGGGGTGAAGGAAGGGGATCGGGTCGCCCTTCTCCTGCCCAACTCCGTGGACTTCGTCGTGGCCGCGCTGGCGAGCCTGTGGATCGGCGCCATCTTCGTTCCGCTCTCCGTCGCCGACCCCGAAGCCCGCGTGGCGTCCATCGTGGCCGACTGCACGCCGACGCTGGTGATCCGGTCGGACGAGACTCCCAAAGATGGTCACGCCCCACCCTCTGATTCTCTCGGGGGGTCTCCCGTCCTCCCGATCTCGGTGCTGCGGGACGGGGGTGCGGATCTGCCGGAACCGGTGGCCGTGTCCCCCCGGGTCGCCTATGCCATCTACACCTCAGGTACGACGGGCGCCCCCAAGGGTGTGCTCATCGGCAGCGCGGCGTTCGGGGCCGCGGTGGAGGCGACTTCACGGGCGCTCGACCTCGACCGGGCCACCCGCACGCTCTGCGTGTCCCCGTTTCACTTTGACGGATCGTTCGGGACCCTGTTCCCGACCTTGTACTCGGGCGGTGCGGTGGTCATCCGCCCGCGCGATGCCCTGCTGTTCCCGCGCACCTTCTTCAACGCGGTGGTGAATGAGCGCATCACCTACACCGGCTTCTCGCCCAGCTACCTCCGCCTCCTGCTGGCCAGCCCGCAGATGGCCAAACTGGCCGATTCTCCGCTCGATGTGATCGCCCTGGGTGGCGAGGCCAGCTCCATCGCCGACATCCGTTCTTTGTGGTCCTCGGTGCCCCAGGTCCGGGTCTTCAACCGCTACGGTCCGACGGAGACGACCATCGCCGTCACCCACGTGCTCCTGACGCCCGAAATGACGGCTGACGGCACGGTGCCGATGGGGTTTCCCCACCCGGGGGTGACCTTCTACCTGGTCGACAACGCCGGTGCGGTGGTGGACGGTCCCGATCGGGTCGGCGAGTTGTACATCGGGGGGGACCAGCTCATGGTCGGCTATTGGGGAGCTCCCGACCTCACCGAGGAAGTCCTCCGCTCCGACGTGGTGCCCGGCGAGATGGTGTACCGCACGGGCGATCTCGTCTACCGGGACCAGAACGGCAGCTACGTCTACGTGGACCGCGCCGACCGGGTGATCAAGCGGAGCGGGGTGCGGATATCCCTCGTCGAGGTGAGTGAGGCCATGCGCAGCCTGGCCGGTGTGTCGGCCGCTGCGTGCGTGACGTTCGACGATGAGGGCGAGCTGGGAATTGTGGCATTTGTGGTCAGCGAGACGGAAGTGGCGGTGAGCGAGCTCCGCCAGGCCGCCCGGGAACGCCTTCCCGAAACCATGCTGCCGAACCGGATCGAGCTCGTGGGGGAGCTACCCATGACCAAGTCGAGCAAGCTCGACGAACGCCTCCTGCTCTCCGAGGCCGGCTTGCGTTCCGTGGCTTCCG
>Ga0182030_10021297_pt1 | contig 12152 bp, 9 predicted proteins | sample 812S3MmetaG_FD_121299 | JGI IMG/M metagenome (GOLD analysis project Ga0182030, IMG submission 121299) | Permafrost microbial communities from Stordalen Mire, Sweden - 812S3M metaG (Illumina Assembly) | ecosystem: Environmental > Terrestrial > Soil > Wetlands > Permafrost | place: Sweden...
CACGTTGTGCAGCACCCCCGTCCGATTTCAGACGTTAGAGTCGTCATGCATGTCGAAGACGACCCGGTCGTTCTCGACAGTGTTCGGACCTTGTTGCGTGCCTATCAGTTCGCGGTTATCTCCGTAGCGGACGGCGAAGCGGCCGTGCGTGCCGTTCAATTGGAGGGCGTGAGACCCGACTTGCTAATCGTCGATTTCCACTTAGGTGCCGGAATGAATGGAACGGACGTCGCCGAGTGCATCTTGGGTCTCGTGCAGTATCCGTTGCCCGTTGTGCTACTGACCGGCGATGCCCCCAACGCCTACGTTCCCTGGACCACGAAGGCACCCGTGTGGCTATTGCCAAAGCCACTTGACGCGCGCTTGCTGGTGACGGCCATCGGCCCGCTCACGGACTTTACACGTGCAGTCCGGGCGCTGACGATTGCTACGGAACATGCGAACGAACCGGGTCGCCCTCGGACTTAGCATTGACCGATCACTCGCCTCGCACTCAGAGTCAAAACGGGCTGTCCACAAGGCACAGGGATCTAAACGAGGTCTTGCCAATGACGGGTGCTATGGGAAACTGGGCCGGAGCCAACGCACGGCCGGGGCGCATTACGGCGGCCGGCCTTCGCAACGCCGTCCGCGCCAGCCTCGCCATCGTTTTGGCACTCCTGCTCCTCGGCGGTACCCTGACATGGGAGTCAGTCAAACGCACGGGCAAAGATTACAATCGGGTCACTCATAGCTACCAAGTGCTCGACGCGGCACTGGACCTGGGTGCCGCGGTTGGCAATATCGAAAACAGCCGCGAACTCTCTCTATGGGATCCTTCTGTTGGACTGGAAGTGGATACCACTGACAAGCGAGCGACCGTTCAATCGATACTCGGTACGCTTCAGGCTCTGACCGTCGACAATCCGGCGCAACAAACCCGTCTTAAGCCCCTGAAGGACTCCATTGCGACCTGGCTCAAGCAAAGCGATGACCTTCTGCTCACTCATCGTAAGGAGGAGTCTGCCACGGAGGCCGCGCCGAGTACGCAATACGCGTCACGTGGCACGTTCGAGTCGATACTGGTGCAGATATCACAATTGGAAGCAGTGGAGCGTGCCTTGCTAGCGCAGCGCGCCGAGCACGCGCAGCAGGATGATTTCCTCGCGCTCACGACAGTCGTCATCGCCACGGTCTCCAGCATTGCCCTCATCATTGTCGCGTTCCTGCTCATGCGCCGCAATGACAGCGTAAGGCAGCAAAGTGAAGCGGAACTACGCGAAAGCCAAACCCGTTACAGCGACCTCGTTGAGCATCTGCCCTCGGCCATCTTGGTAGTACAAGGTGGCCAGATCAAGTTCGCCAACGAAACAGCGTTCGCGTTGATCGGTGCGCCGACATCGGAGAGACTCGTCGGTCATGAAGTGACCGAATTTGCCGGCCCTGACGATCCGGCCGCCGAACAGAGTTGGCGACGCTGCGACGGGACGCTCTTCCCCTGCAATGTTCAATCGGAGGAGATCCTTTGGAACGGCGATCCGGCCGTGCTATTTATGCTCGGTGATCTGACGGCGATTAGGACGAGCGAGGCGGCCCGGCGTCACACGGAGACGCGCCTGGCCGCGGTGGTGGCCTCCGCCATGGATGGCATCATTTCCATGGACGCGCAGCAGCGCATCGTTCTATTTAATCCAGCGGCGGAGCGGATGTTCGGAATCCGCGCAGCCGAGATCATCGGGCGACCTCTGAATGCACTGCTTCCCGTACGCTTCCGAGCAATACACCCCGTACACGTGGAAAGGCTTCCACTTGGTGGGATAAGTGCGCGACAAATGACTCCCAATTTGAACCCGCTTGCCGGGCTGCGCGCGAACGGCGAAGAGTTTCCGATTGAAGCCTCTATTTCGCACGCCGCAGTGGATGAGGACACACTATTCACGGTCGTGGTACGAGATATCAGTGAACGGGTGCGACGCGCCGAGGATCTGCGTATCGCGCAGGAGCGCATCAATCACATGGGCCGGCTCAGTACGATGGGGGAAATCGCCGGTGGGTTGTCGCACGAGCTCAACCAGCCGCTAACGGCGATTGCCTCGTATGCGCAGGCGCTGGCGCGCTCAGTAAAGAACAATGCCAGGGTAGACGATGCCGACCTGGTTGATATCACCGAACAGATTGCCGCCCAAGCGTTGCGCGCGGGCGAGGTCATTCGCCGCATGAACGCTATGATTCGCAACCAAGTTCCGCGCTTTGGGTACTTGGAATGCGGACGGCTGCTGGAGGACATTCGGGCACTGATCGCACCGGATGCGCGCATCAACGAGGTCTCCTTGGAGTTCGACGTGCAGGATCCAGTCTGCACAGTCCATGGCAATGCGGTTCAACTGCAGCAGGTACTGCTCAACTTGGTTCGTAATGCGATCGAAGCCGTCCAATCGCTCCCGGAAGAAAAACGCCATGTCAGGGTTTATCAATGTAGGACCAGTGATTTGATTCGTATTGAAGTCCGGGATCAGGGTTCGGGGGTCCCATCTCACGTGATTGACAATCTGTTTCGACCGTTTTTCACAACCAAAGGCAACGGCACCGGTCTCGGGCTGGCCATTAGTCGTACCATCATTGCCTCTCACGGCGGACAACTGACCTATGAGTCGGCCGCGGATGGCGGCGCAATATTCCAAGTCATTCTGCCATTTCCTAAGGAGCACGCCGCGTGAGTGCCGAGGTATGCCGCGTATTCATTATTGACGATGAATATTCGGTGCGAAAATCGCTTTCTTTATTGCTGCGCGTGGAAGGCTATCAGGTGGAGGAGTTCGCATCCGGAATGGACGCACTACCTGCATTCGCGGCCCGTCCGCCAAACGGCGTGCTAACTGACTATCACATGCCGGGATTGAGCGGCGAAGAACTCATCCGCCAGCTACGAAGTGTGGACCCCACGGTACCGATCGTCTTGCTAACTGGCCGCGATGACTGGGCGCGTATCAAACTGGACGGTACCGTGCGAGTGCTCCAGAAGCCTGTTAATGCGGACGTGCTCCTGGACCTGCTGCGTACGGTCATTCCTGGGCCCGGATAACAGAAGACGGCGAAATTCGGCGTCGTGGCCGCGAGCCCGGTCAGGCCGTCCGCCGCGCCCGATGAACGGATCGAATTTGCTGCAGAGCGAAGTGGGTCCCTGAAGCAAAGCAAGATCCGATGTGTTCGACGAGCGCTGTTAACCCATTCTTAAGGAGAGAGGCGTATGAATACGGATGCAAACATTCAGCGTAATGTGGCACTGGAGTTGCAGTGGGAACCCGATGTGGAAGCGAAGAAGATTGCTGTCATCGTCGACAATGGGGTTGTCACTCTCACGGGTGAGGTGCCGCATTACTGGGGTCGCTGGACGGCGGAGAATGCGGCCAAGCGGGTGAAGGGCGTACGTGCAATTGCCAACGAACTTAAGGTATCGATGCCGGCTACGGGCGTCCGCACCGATTCGGACATTGCCGAGGCGGCCGCCAATGCGCTGGGGTGGCATGTATCGGTCAGTGATGCGCAGATAACGCCAATTGTGAAAGACGGTTGGATTACTCTGAGTGGAAAAGTGAGCTTTGGCTATCAGAAGGCTTCTGCCGAGGACGCCATCCGTCATCTTATGGGAGTCAAGGGCATCACGAATAGCATCACCGTGGTTTCACAAGTCGCAGTGGGCGATGTGAAGCAAAAGATCGAGGACGCGTTCAAGCGCCATGCGATGCTGGACGCCAAGGAGATCGAAGTGAAAGTGGAGGAATCGACCGTCACCCTTAAGGGCCATGTGCACTCTTGGCAGGAGCGCGACGATGCCGGGAAGGCAGCATGGGCGGCCCCTGGGGTTGCCATAGTCGAAAATCGCCTAACGGTATATTGAGTGGACTAGCAACCCGTCCGCCGGACTCGGGTGTCACAAGATGCGCCCCTCGTACGGTCGAGGGGCGCAGATTATCGCTCGGCGACGATTCAATGCCGCTACGAACCCACAGAAGAGACTGTTGCGTGCGGGCAGCTTCTTGAGCCGATCTTCGCGTGATGCGAGATGCGGTAATGATCATTACACCAGAAGCCGCGTCGCCCAGCTTGCACGCGTAGCCGTGAGTATCCTATGGATGGCCCCATGGTAAGGAAGGGTAAAAAATAGGACTTTCACGGATTTTGAGCTCAGAAGTCGGCCGATTCAAGGTGCCGGCGTTGCGACTACCGGTGAGCGCGCCGGTAGGTTTCGGTTCGGCAGCGCGGATTTGGTACTTATTCGGGCGGGATATTCGCCGAAGCGCTTCACTTTGCTGGTCGGGTATGGGCTAAAAAAGCTCAAGTTTTCGGCCGTGACGTCGATGCCGCGCCGCCGCAACTCGTCCAGGGCGTCTGGGGGTCTGCTTGCTGGCCTTCTGCACCGGCGACCTGGCGGTCGGCAAATTTGGCATGCATCTCGGAACCGAAGCTCTCAGAACACTGACATTTATCGTGCCGCTCCCGCTCCGGCTCGTTGCCGGCATGTTTGCGGCCGCGGTCGTGTTCGCGTTCGTTCTGGATTTGATCAAGGTTCCGGTATTCTCGCGTCTGGAGATTACCTGCAACCCGCGCAATCGACAAGCGCCTCCCAGAACGCAGGGCGAGCGCTCAGCCCGCACACATACTGGGCATTCTGGGAGAGATTCAGGCGGTTAGTAAGGCTCTGAGCAGCCTCAACAACTCATCCGCATCGATGGGCTTATTCGCGATCCGTAGATACGGATCGCGGGGCAACTCCGCTACTGCCGTGGAGGTATCGCCTGTCATCAGTACGGCCCTTAGGGGAAGGGCGAGGGATTCGCGCAGCGCGGTGATCACCTCGGTGCCGAGTTCCCTGCCGCTCAGGTGGTAATCCGTTATCAGCAGATCGATGCCATTGCCTTCTTTAAGATGGTGTAACGCCTCTGCGAGCGAGGCGACGGCTGTCACGCGATAGCCCTCCACTTTGAGCAACATGCGCGTCGCGCCGCGAACAGCTGCGTCGTCTTCTACCAGCAGGACGCGGGCAGTGCCGATTTGCGGCTCGTAGGTGCGGTGAGGCCCCGTATCGTGGAGCGCGAGCGCACCCTGATCGCGGCTCGCTGGCAGTAGCAGCGAGAAGGCCGAGCCCCTGCCTACCTCGGAGCGCACCTCGAGCTTGAGCGTAAGCAGATTGACTAGCCGCTGAACGATACTGAGTCCCAGGCCATATCCTTCGCGCGAGGCGTTGCTTGGTACGCCGACCTGATAGAACTCATCGCAGATATAGGGGAGCTGATCGGCGGCAATGCCGATGCCTGTGTCAAGCACCTCGATGCGAATGAGTGAGGCGTCGTGCAGGCAGCGTAGTTGCACCCCGCCTTCGCGGGTGTATTTGATGGCGTTTGAGACCAGATTTCGCAGAACTTGACCCACCAGCGATCGATCGCTGTGAGCCATGTCCTGACAGGTGTCAATCTGCAGTAGGATGCCTTTGTTGGCCGCAATACTCGAAAATTCCGTGCGGAGCTCCTCGAATAGGGCAGCTACCCTGAAGTCGGTCGGTTCAGGCTTGATTGCTCCGGACTCGAGCTTGCTGATATCGAGCAAGGCGTTGAGGAGCCGTGACATCGCGCCGATCGCTTGATCCTGTTGCGACAGGGCTTCGGTAATGTCGGCATCGCTGATGATCCGCCGCAAGGTGCCGTTAATAAGGGAGATGGCTTGCAGCGGCTGCCGCAGGTCATGACTGGCCGTAGCCAGGAACCGGCTCTTGCCTTGATTCGCGCGATCGGCACTTTCCCGCGCCTGATCGGCAAGTTCTCGCGCCGCCTCCGCAGCCTCGCGCGCCAACATTAGATCGGTCTCGGCGCGCTTGCGTTCGGTAACATCGCGTATCGCTGCTGCCACAAGCGTTTGCCCGGCGTCGTCTATCGGGCTCAGGCTGATCTCGACCGGAAACTCGGTGCCGTCCTGTCGTCGACCAAATAGGTTCAATCCAGCGCCCATCGGACGAACGCGCGCATTCTTGAAGTATGACCGGCGCATCCCGGAATGCTGGTCGCGTAAGCGCTCCGGTAGCAGAATTTCAACGCACTTACCGATGAGTGCATCGTGGGAATGCCCAAAAAGGGCCGAAACCTGCCGATTGGCAAAGTGGATGGCGCCTGAATCATCGATGATGATCAAGGCATCAGGAGCCGCGTCGAGTATGCCTCGCGCAAGCTGGGGGGCCAGGTCTTGCATCGCATGCCCCTAGGGTTTCAGAAGAAACAGCTCAGAAGGCGAATTGAGCATGAGAGTGCGCCCCGCCATGCTGCCGCGCACCATGCGTCTAACACGAATGCGCGTTCGCACTTGTCCCTGCTTCAAGCTGTGTATGCTCACGCCGCCGCCTCCCGGCGAGTCTACACTGACCCAACTGATGAAGAGCGGGCAGCGCTGCACGTGGAGAGCATACAGAGGGGACCGCTTAACGACTGTAACTAAAGTTACACCGGCTGCCCTGTAATGTCTCGGCGGCTGCGATCCCGTACCCGGCTTCGCTCTGCCCGCGCAATGTGCGCTTCGGCGAGATGTAGCAGGCGCTTCAGATCCAAGACCCGCAAGGCGCCATGATGAGTGTCGATGACGCCCTGTCTCTTCAGGGCGGCTAGCGATCGGCTGACCACCACTCGGACGCTGCCCACGAGAGAGGCGAGCTCTTCCTGCGATAGGTCGCGGATGAGGTTTCTGCTCTGTGAAGCAGTCCGTTGGTCCGGATCGAAGTGGCGAAGCAGAAGATGTGCGAGGCGCGTCATCGTATCGGTCAGAGCGAGATCAGTGGCAAGGTCCGTGAGCGCCGCCAGCTGACGCGCGACGTACCGATGGGCCGCAACCTGCAATGGCGCAGATCGCTCAAGCCACTCGCGAAGGACTGTTATTGGGATTGACAGCGTCTCCACCTCATCGAGCGTCCGTGCGCAGTTGGGGTGTGCCCGATCATCAAGCAGAACAAGGATGTCAAAGGCATCCCCAGGTCCCAAGAGCCACAAAGTCAATTCGCGGCCGTTGTGCGAATTGGAGCGCACGATCTTGACCCGTCCGCTCGCAATAACTCGAAAATACATTCCGGTCGCCGTAGCTGCGGCGATTTCCACGTTCTTCGGCCATGTTTCGGACGTAAAGGCGCCTGCTAGTTCCTTGAGCGCGCTTTGGTCAAGGCCGGCGAACAGCGAGCTGGACTCTAAGACCTCGATCGCATTCATGCGCATATGTTGGATTTCCCGTGAGGCACCCGCCATACGGAGTTTCCGTTGTCTAGGTAAGTAGGATCCATGGTACCCAGACGCGCCAGAATTGCCGTCTCGCCGCAGTCAGGCGAAGGGTGAGTTCTCTTAGAGTGGATCGTCATAAGCCACCCCTGCTCAGTTTGACCGCGGCCTTGCGCCGGTTCGCGGCCCCTTGGGCCCGTTGGCGCCATTGCGCAAAGTGCTTATCGACAGGCGCTGATGTACCGGTGAGGATGTATCTCAAGCTCAGGTGGAGCGTATTCGATACAGGTAGCAGGGGTGTTTTATGCAAGTACCGTTCGAGGCGACATTGCTGCGGATCTTTCTTCGCGATTATGACGTCTTCCATGAGAAGATCCTCTGCGAGCAGCTGGTGCGAAAGGCGCGCGACATGGGTTTGGTTGCCGGAGTCGCGACACGCGGATTCCTGGGATACGGTCCGACGGACCGAGAAATGGATTTCAAGCTGGCGGATGATGTGCCGGTCGTTCTCGAGATTATCGACACGGACGATAATATCAGGCGATTTTTACCGGAAGCCGATGCCATGCTTGAAATCGGCGTCATTACGTTGCAGCGCGTAACGGTGGTCCGCTCCGGCCGCGACAAGAGCACGGTGTTAGAGGGCACTGATCGCAGCCCCACTTAAACCGCCCAAGATGTCTGGGTAGCGCCATTCAAGCGGGGGACGGCGCCTCGCGAGACTTCATACCTAGGGCTCCCTTATATAGGTAAGTTGCCGCGCCGCTGCTGAGCGGGCAAACTCCGGCTTGGTGGCCGTTAGAATTTCTATGATGGCCTGTCGATCGGTCGCGGAGAGCTTCGAGTACGTACCATGCACGTCCCGCCCACTCAGGATGTCTACGAACCGTCCGTAGACATAATTCCTGACATAGTCGGGCAGCCCGTCAAACGCGGGGGAATACACGAGATAGCTTAGTGGGTACTTGAACAACCGCGTCCTTAGATTCAGTTCCCGCAACGATCGCCCGGCCTTGTCCCGCGGCCCCTGCGCCTGAAACCATGCATCGAATCCGGACGTGCTGGCCACGGTATCGGTCAGGGGCGCCGCATTCGCAAACAGCATCGCCTGAACCAGCGGTTCACTCAGCTTCTGCATCCACGCTTCCGTCTTCGGATTCAATCTATTGTGCGAAGCCACCCCGGCCGGAGCCGCATTGAACTCGCGTGCAATTCTCGATCGCGCCTTGAAATTGATGCGCGTGATCAAGTTGTACACCGTGGATTGGTGCTCGAACACGAGCAGCGCCACGATGTCGCTCTTGTCGGTCACATAGGGCTGCGTATCGAGCAACCCGGCAAGCGACTCGAGATTCCCGCGCCGCACCAGATCCAAATTCGCGATTTCACGCGCCGCGTGAACCTGGATGTTGCCCAAGTGCACTTGGGCACCCTGATGTCCGCTGACGTACCAGCCACCCCAGCGAATCCCAAGCGGCGTCTGGTCGGTCACCTCACTCGCTGCAATGGGCTTCAGAGTCAGGCCGTTGACGTCCACGTAATTGGATGTCACCAGAAACATCGGCACTCCGCCGCCTTGCAGGGCGAATTTGTCGTGGCAATCGAGGCAGCGCAGAATCTCCCTCCCGAAGCCCGCCGTCGAATCCTTCTGGTTCGTCATCGTGTAGAACACGGGACCGAGCTCGCTGTCCATTGTCACGAACTCGAGCAGCCCGATTGCCTGCACCCAGGCTGCATAGGTGTCATCGTTGAAGTAGATCGCGCGTGGCGTGGACGCGTTCACCCGTTCCACCTGCAAACTCGACTTCGAATAGACCAACATCTGCGAACTCGGATCGATCCCGAGATTCTTCAGCACCGAATCCAAGTAGCCGCGCGGTGGTTTGAATTCGAGTTTTACCTCGCCGCGAAGTAGCCGCGTCTGCAAGCGTGCGATCGGGTTGTGCGCCGGCGTGCCCGAATACCCAATTACCGGATACTCCGAGTCGTAGGGCAACGCTGACATCCGAGTCTGCGGTGGCGGACCTTCCTGCACCGCGGGATAGTCGTTATCGGATATCGCCGCAGGGTTCGCACCAGCAGACCAACTGGGGCTGGCGGCCAGAAAACCGAAGGCTGCGGTAGCAACTGTTGACCAGCGGGCGCGGTTGCGGCGGCACGCGTTCGAGATCGGGGATGACCGCAGCTTTATAATCAAGGGCATACAATTCCAGCCTTCTATGATCGTTCTATCTCGATGCTACGCGGAACGCGCACTGGAGTGAGGCCCGGATAATACGTATATCCGAGTCATGCTGGCGTTGGCTGACCTGCAGTGCCGGATGCACTCATCGAAATCCAAATTGCCTCCGTTCTCATACGCCCATGGGCGGAGGTCGAGCTCGCTGTGCGAAACCCTCAGGGCTGCTCCACCGGTGTGAAGATCCGCCAGACCTGTGTCGGATGCATGAGCGCCCAGGGAATGGCCTGGAACTGACCGAGCGGAACCGGCGTCCCATACTTGGGGCTTTTGACACTAACTTCTTCGGTTGAGTCGGCGTCAGAATCCGGCACCAGAATGTATTGTAACTCTTGTCGGGGAAAGATATGGCTGAGTGGCGGTGCGTGCAGATCCATGGATGCCTGCTGGGCGCTGTTCGACCGCCTCGCGCTCTGGGTGACAGGCTTGTCGGGCGCCGAGGAGGTAGCCTGCGCCGCCACTGCCGTGACCAGCACAGCGACTACTGTCCCGAACAATCGGCCTGCTGCACATGTGGGTGGGCGGATTATATTCATGGGCCTCTCCTTGGTTCACGGCGCCAGGGTTCGATCTGCCAGGTGCATCGTTTCTTCTCCGACCTGCGCATAAGGCGGGATTCTTGGGCATCTTCCGTACGCTTGATACTGTGAGAAACACGTATACAAATAGAGGAAGTCGCCGTAAGGAACACTATGTGGCCTCCGCGTGCATTCGATGTCGAAAGTCCCGTTTTAAGTGCCGCAATGCAATAGATGCAAATGGGGCAGCGCCGCGGGCGAGCCCGCAGCGGAATTGCCGTTCCATGCCGTCGGCGGCTGACTTGAGGGGAGTATCCGAACTCGGTGCTGCTCCAGGGAAAATGACAGCACGCCATCGAAGTTGATGTGCTCGAACCCCATCGGCGTCAGGTGACGGGCGGTCTCACCGTCCACCTCCCGCTGCAGGGTATGGGTACGCTCGTTGTCGTTGAGCTCAGCGCAGCGTGGCTCGCCGAAAATCCGGGATGCTCAGGGCGTCACACTGATGGCTCGGAAGTGCCGCGACGGTAGCATCCAGGGTGAGCCACGCTCTTTTTGGACGAGCGCCAGACATCCGATTCGGGGACCAGGAAATAGTAGTAAAGGCAAAGAGCGCCGGCGAGAACTGCTCCAATCACGAACGGGATGCGCCAAGCTTAGACCGCATACGCCCAGCCGGTGTCACCACCGGGCGCCACCTTCAGTAGTAAGGCAGTGAGCAATGACACACAGACCAGGGCGGCCGGGTAGCCGACGTGAATCAATGCGGCTCGGTGCCGTGAGTTGACCGTGCGATTGCGCGATGGGCGAAAGCTGGCTGGGAGCTCGGGCTCAGATATAGTTATTGCGCTTGTGGCGCGCTGTGACAGCCCTCTCACCCATTCCGGCGACTGGGCCGGTCAGAGACGCATGATCGCCGTGAGAACTACCGGCGCTGCATTGCAAGACGGTGGCCTGCTCCTGCCCCTGCCCCTGCCCCTGAGCGGACGGTCACGTCGGGCCGCAGCTTGGTAACTTCGGGATGCTGTGTACGTGCGTAGGCACGTGGGCGCATCGGCGGAGCTAGAAGCGGACGCAAGGTTACTTTCAGGGATTATGATGCGCTGGTTGAATGTTTCATCTACGCTGCGGTCGGGGCCCTTTCACACTAACTAAGAGGCGGAGAGCAAATGGCAAACTTCCTAACGGTCATTCATGAATGCAAGGATTATCCGACTTGGAGAAAGGCCTATGACGCGGATGCCCCGAATCGCGCAGCAGCCGGCCTCACCGACATCCATGTTTTGCGCGAGCATGACAATGCCAATCTGGTGGCACTCATGTTCGGGGTAAGCGATGTCGGTCGCGCCAAGGCGTTGGCCACGTCGCCGGATCTAGCGGCCACTATGAAAGCAGCGGGAATCATCGGAACTCCAAGACTGAGGTTCCGACGCGGTGAATACCATCGCGGGTCCGCTGCCAATTACGCCACAATGACATTGACTGTTCGTGACTATGAGACCGCTCTCAAGGCTTATGCGACGGATTCGGCGGACAGGAAGGGTGCAGGCCTGACAGACCTCGCGGTGCTCCAACTGGACGATGATAAGAACAACCTGCTGATCCTGTGGGCGGTTGGTGATGTCGCCCGTGCAACAGCGTTCTTCGATTCGCCCGCCTTGGCCGCCCATATGGCCAAGAATGCCGGTGTAGTCGGTCCCCCCGAACGTCATTTTTGGAAGGCCTGAGGACTCCCGGGGCCGGCATCGCTCGGCAAGTCGGGGCAGCTCCACCTCGCAAATCGGCTTCAGAATCTCGGGTACGTCGCAGCCGCGAGGTAGATACAGATGGCGATCTTTGAGCGCCTTTAATCTGGGGCACATATCAAAGCCCGCTCCGTGAGACAGTGCCATGCCGACGTCGGTGTGCCCGTGGGTATCAACGGCAAGTTGGGTGATGTCGAAGGACTCTTGTCGTAGCACGCCCTCGAGAGTGGGGTAGCGCACAGACTCCGCTCGCAAACGCGTCCAGCGTCATTGCTCACACGCAGGTGGCATTAGTGACCTGTCGCGAGTCACGAGGCGGCGGGACCAAACATGAATGCTGCTTAGTTAAGCCGTGAGTTTCTTAGGATGCCCATATTTCCTGATGTTCGCGCGTGCTCTGCGACGCGTGGTCTGTAGTCGTCCG
>Ga0182030_10021300_pt1 | contig 12151 bp, 12 predicted proteins | sample 812S3MmetaG_FD_121299 | JGI IMG/M metagenome (GOLD analysis project Ga0182030, IMG submission 121299) | Permafrost microbial communities from Stordalen Mire, Sweden - 812S3M metaG (Illumina Assembly) | ecosystem: Environmental > Terrestrial > Soil > Wetlands > Permafrost | place: Sweden...
AACTGGACCGCACCGACCCAGCGTTGCATCTGTCGGTCTTGGTCATCTTCGGTGATGACGGGCCACTGTAAACCGGATTCCTTCATCGACTGGTAGCAAACGAGCAAGACGTTAAGCAGGAACTCGACGGCAGTGGGCTTCGCGCCGAGTCTTGACTGAACCAAGCAGGAAGCGAGCATATGCGGCTGCCGCTGGTGGATTTCATCGGCCAGCACTTCCTTCTGCGCCAGGCTCATTGCGCTCACCTTACGGATCGCCGCCACGACGTCATCGGTGCCAATTAGACTCATGCGTCTGGGGTCAAAGAACCGCCGGCGCTTCGAGTCCAACCGACTTTACTTGTCTCCGATATTGCGACCACCGCCCTTCGAAAACATTAAGAGGCTCCTGCGCAAGTCAGCGCGGCAGGGCGAGCTGGCGCGTGCCAGGGAGACTCTCGCGTCAAGCGATTACGATTTTCTCGCGAGTCAGATTTTGAATTGTTGAAAATTCGAGTTGCCCCCAAAGTTTCCGCTAATTCGCGAAGCCAGAAAATATAGGCTCATTCCGCTCGAGTTCGACTGACTGTGCTCGAATACGATCGAAGAATCATACTTGCAATGGTGTGCTCCGCAAGCGTTGCGCAATTGTCTCCGCGCGTTACTCGTGCGTGCTTCAAACGTACTTGAGCACCTACTCATCGCACTTGGACCAAACGAACGTTCCTCCGATCGGGAGTGCACCCCAGTCAATTCGCTAACCACTCCGAGACAGAGCGGCTTAGGAATTCTTCTACGGAGATGCCATCGCCGCCGACCAGAAGCGTGCGCTTTGCTTTGAACGCCGCCGCGAATGCCGCCGAACCTGAATGGGCTTGCGGTGCACGGCCGCTCTTCACTTCGATAGCCGTCAGGCGCGAATGCGCTTTTACTATAAAATCGACTTCCTGACCTCGATCGCGCCAATAATAAAGCTCACACTCGCCGACGGCTGCCGCGTTCGCTAAATGGGCGCCGACCGCGGACTCAATCAGTCTGCTGCGAAATTCTCGATCCGAACGCGCCTCGCTCGGACTGGCGCCGGCAGTCACCGTCATCAGCGCGGTGTTGAGTACCTGCAGCTTTGGGCTCGAGCCGCGGCTCCGCGCCGCATCACCCGCGTACTTCGACAAGCCGCAGACCATGCCAGCACCGGCTAATAGGTCGAGGTAGTGCGCGAGTGTGGTCGTGTTGCCGGCGTCCTGCAGTTGCCCAATCATCTTGGTGTAAGACAACACTTGGCCGGAGTATCGGCAGGCGAGCTCGAACAGACGGCGCAGCAGCGCGGGCTTGTCAACCCGCGAGAGCAGCAGCACGTCGCGGGAGATGGAGGTCTCAATGAGGCTGTCCGCGATGTAGCGCGACCATCGGGCCGGGTCTTGGATTAGGGATGTGGCACCCGGGTATCCCCCGAAGTAGAGATACTGATCCAGTGACCAGCCGAAGGCTGTGTGCATTTCCGTAACGACCAGTGCGGCAGCTTTAAGCTTTCGAACCGACCGGCCAAGCTTTCGGTAAGGCCTTGCGCGATGAGAAGCGGGGCCGAGCCCAGCAAGATCACTTTGAGGGGGTGCTTCTTGCGCGTATCCTCGTCCCAGAGCCGCTTCACCGTCTCCGACCAAGCGGGGATTTTTTGGATTTCATCGAGCACGAGCACGGCACCGACCTTGCCCGTAGCCTCAAACCGCGCGGCCTCCCACTGCTGGCTGATCCAGTCCGGCCCCCGAAGCGCCGGCTCATCTGCGCTGACGTGGCGGACGGGCACGCGCAATTGCGCGGTGACCTGCTGGACCAAGGTCGACTTGCCCACCTGGCGGGGACCGGCCACGATCTGTACGAACCGGCGCGGCTCTATGAGCCGCTCCGCGAGGACGGCGCCCTGCGGGCGCTCGAATTCCGCCTTATTTTTACTCGCTATATTGAGTATTTTTACTCAGTATATTGAGTAACGCAAATACTGCGCCGACCCGGCTTAGCCCGTCAATTGCATACCACCGAAACGAATTTTCGGTTCTCCGGTAAATTATCGCGTTCGATTAGCGCTGGCCAAATGCAGGCGCGGAAACGTTCTGATCGAGCTTGGATACCACTGGGAGGCTCGCGACGCTCTCGAGGGCCGTGCCGTTCAGCTCGGCCGGCAGAAATTCCACCGACTCGAGATAGCTTCGCACCGCCGTATCCATCAGCCGTTTGCCTGCGCGCACCAGTTCCACGCGATGCAGGACTAGCTTCTGGAAGCTCGGATCGAATAGGATCTCGATTCTCGAGCCCCTGTCGAGCCCCGTGCTTTGGTTGATTGCCCGTATGATGTGAAGGTAGTGAGCCTCGAGTCTTTCGCCGAGTTGATACTGCTCGTCGACTACCCGGTAGCTCATCGGAGCAGACGATTCGGCGTCGTTCTCCTCGGCGTTAGGCGAGGGGGTGACCCACGATGGAGCCGGCTCGACCGTATAGCCCGTATAGCCCGTAGGCGCACTACTATGGTGGGCAGCCTTCATGTGACGGGGAGATGAAGAGTCTGCGGCGGCCTGCTCCTGTGAGTGGCTCGCATTCATAGCGACGCTTGACACCGCCAACAACAGAATTTCTCGGCATAATCCTTTGGCACCCACGTCATCCCTGAATCACAAGCGGCACTTTAATTTTACGCCCGCCCGCTTGGCGGCGGTGTGAATTGTCGGTAGCTTTACCATATTGTTGCTGCAACCGTCGATGACACTTCATAGCCGCCAGCACCGTCCGGCAGCGGCGACTAATCATTTGAAAGGTGACCGCCGACGAGTCTCCCGGACGCCCGGACGGGTTTTGGCGTCAGGAAAGCTCGCGGGCCAGAGAGTGGCGACCGTCAAAACGCAGGCAAAAAGCAACGACAAGAAGCTCGAATGCCTAACGGAACGGCCGAGTGGCCACTAATGCGATTGCGAGTAACCAAATCAGCATGCCCAACACGCTCGGCATGCGGCAAACGGAGTTTTCGTCGTGCTAAGTTTTCAATTGACTAATTCCAACAAGGCAATCCAAATCGACTGCGACGAACAGGGATTGCGTGTACTTCTAGACTTGCTTGAAAAGGCCCGCGCACAGGGTCACATACACTTGTGGACTCCTTCCAACGGAGGCCATGAACTTAGCGAAAAAACTCCCTTTGGCGAAGCTGCGATAGGCGAGGTGGTGATTAGCTACGTGTGAGCGATCGGCGGTCATTTGAGGGGTAGCGCGCGCAGGATAGTCTCGCGGCGGCTCTTGTCACACAACTCGCCGACATGCTGATCCTCAGCCGAGGATGGATACCGCAAATCCGGTTCCGACGCTTAGTTGCGTTCTTTTCTCTAGCGGAATGCGTAAACAGTGGTCCGGCTGGCGTAGAAAAATCGTCAGAAGCCAGCGCCAGTAAGACTGCTAGTGCGCGTCGCGGATCTGTAAGCGCCCGGCAAAGTCACCTTGTTCCCGGCGCAGAGATGGGGTTTGGATTATTTCTGCGTCGAGGGGGGATCTTGCGATCGGGCGCATTTCGCGGCCCCCTGCGACGCGCCAAATATCGGCTGCTCCAACGGCTCCATAGCTCGGTGCACTAGGTAAACGCCTAAAGCAGAGCACTTGCAAGGCGACGATTCTTGTCCCGTCACGATGCATAGTGAACAAGAGCAGACTCGAGGAACGGCGAGTGCTGCAGCAAGGACTACGACTCCCAAAGACCAGAGGACCGCTCGCGCTCTGGTAACGTTCTTGAGCTTCATGATAATTGTGTCAAGGTGCGGAACCGTTCCAGCGGTGAGGCAATAACTCCTCGATGCGGTTGGCTGGCTGGGTCGGTAACCGCTCGAGCACGTCCTTCAGATAGCGATACGGATCGTGTCCGTTGAGCTTGGCGGACTGGATGAGACTCATGATGTTGGCGGCGCGCTGTCCAGCACGAAGGGATCCGGCGAAGAGCCAGTTCGACCTGCCCAGGGCCACGGGCCGTATTCGGTTCTCGATGTGATTGTTGTCGATCGGCAGATCGCCATCGTCGAGATAGCGGGTCAGCGCCGCCCAGCGCCCGAGGCTGTAGTCGATCGCTTTTCTTGTGGCGGAGCCATCCGGCACCTGGCCGCGTTGTCGGGTGAGCCATTGCCGCAGGGCTTCCGCGGCGGGCTTGGATCTTTGCTGACGCAGTAGTCGTCGGCCATCTGCATCAAGCTTGAGCTCGCGACCCTCGCGCTCGATCTCGTACAGTACCGCAAAGTACCGCAGGCCCTCTTCAGCGATCTCGCTGCGGTGGTTCGCGTACAGATCATGGAGCTTGCGCCGCGCATGGGCCATGCAGCCCACTTCGATGATGCCGCGATCGAAGAGGGCTTTGTAGCCGGCGTAGTCGTCGCAGACGAGCTTGCCGGTCCAGTCACCCAAGAACGCCTGCGCATGCGCACCACCGCGGCCGTCCGCGAAGTCGTAGATGACGGTCTGCAAGTCGTCGTATTCGCTCGAGCTGTAGCTCCAGAGATACGCACGATGCGTGCGGCCGAGGCCGGGCTTTAGCATCGGCACCGGAGTTTCATCCGCGTGGAGCACCGGGCGCGTCAGCAGCTGCTCCTTCATGACCTCAACCAGGGGCTGGAGTCGAACGCCGCATGCGCCTACCCACTCTGCCAGCGTCGAGCGTGACAGGGCGAGCCCGGCGCGCTCAAAGATGCCTTCCTGGCGGTACAGCGGTGCGTGATCCAAGTATTTCGCCACCAGCACCTGCGCGAGGAGCCCTGCAGTCGGGATACCCTTGTCGATGACGTGCGGCGGCACCGGCTTCTGGATCAGCCGCTCGCACCGGCGGCATACCCACTTGCCACGGATGTGTTTCTCGACCGTGAACACGCCGGGCGTATAGTCGAGCTTCTCGCTCACATCCTCGCCGATGCGCTCCAAGCTGCACCCACAGCTACAGTGGGTTTCCTCGGGCTCGTGCGCGATCTCTCGGCGCGGGAAGGTTGCCGGCAGCGCAACGCGGCGCGGCTTGTCCTTCAATGCGGGCACGGACGGGAGCTTCAGCGCCTCGATCTCGAGGGCGATTGCCTCGATGTCCGCATCGATAGATTCGTCCAGAAGCGAGCGCTGCACAACGTCGAGCTGCTCGCTGTGCCGTCCGAAGCGGTAGCGCCTCAAGGTCGCCATCTCGTGCGTGAGTTGGTCGATCTTCAGCTGCTTGTGCTTGAGCTCCTGATCGCGATGGGCGATGAGTTGGTCGCGACTCGCGATAACTGCGGTTTGGGCACTCAGTTCAGCGTGTTGTTTGCTGATCTGCGCATCGCGTTCGGCGAGCTCGGCGAGAAGAGTCGAGGTCAGATTCCGCAGTTGATTTGCGTCCATCTGAGTCAGCTCGCGCGACAGCTCCATGGACCTCGATGCTGCCACATCTTCTGTCTTTTCAACAGTATGCAATGCGATTATTTTATCTACAGCACGCGGATCTTCGCGCGTTCATCGAGCCGCTCCCACGGGAGCCCCACGACGATTGCTTGCAGTTGCTCGTGCGAGAGCGGGATGCCACGATCATGTCTCACACCGGCGCGGATGAAGCTGCCTTCGTAGAGTTTTCTCGCGCACAGCCACAGGCCAAAGCCATCATGTACCAGAACCTTCATGCGGTTCGCGCGCTTGTTGATGAAGAGGTAGGCGTGATGCGCACGCGCTTCCCCAAAGACATCCACAACCCGGGCCAGCGCCTTGTCGACGCCGGCGCGCATGTCGATCGGCTCTACCGCGAACCAGGCCGCATCGATCCGAATCACCTCACGAGCTCGCGCAACAGCAGCGCACACTCATGCGCTGCCGACGCCGGCCACTCCACGCTCACCGTGCCGCCTCGGCGCCTTACTTCGATTCGGATCACTCCCTCGGCGGGATTAGAGGGCAGCGACACGGGGACAAAGCTCTCGTTATTCTCGATTCTCGCGCTCGGCACCGTGGTCCGTATCGCAATCGGGTTCCTACTGCCTTCGGCCGTCTTGACCCAACGATGCAACATGGCCGCGTTGAGCCCTCGTGCCAAGGCCACCGCCGCGACAGATACGCCAGGCTGCTGGCACGCACCTACCGCTTCGGCTTTGAAATGTGCACTATGGGTTCGTCGACGTCGACGGCCGGTAACGACCAGCTGGTCCGTAGTATTCACGTGAACGCCTATCTCTTAAGTTAAGCGTATCTTTCCACCAACCCTGTCGTGCTTAAAGGTGACTTGGGCGGACGCTTACGCGGATCTCAACGGAGGGCGCGGCGAGTTGGAGAAATCGTGGAAAGCATTTTACGGAATTGCTGCATAGCCCACGGTGTTGACCGCTCTCCTCCACCCGTCTCGGAAAGGCTGGCCTGGAGCCTGCGGATATTATTAGCTAGGTACGGCCGAAACGGCCTTACGGCTCATCCCTGAATCCTCTCGCCGCTTCTTTTTTGTATTGCGCCATTCCGAGGCGATGATATTCAGGGCACCTTTCATTCGCTATGTTATTTAGCACCACGGAAATGGTGTCGATGGGGTTTTTGTCATTTCTTGCATAAGCGTCTACCGCATCTCGCAAAGCTGTATTGTCATCACCAAGAGTATTCAGACACGCCACGAGCGCATTGGTGAGTCGTCTATTTCCGCCGAGTGAAACCGGGCTGATCGAAAGTACATCGAATGCACCCGTAACGTAGGCCAAACGAGATTCATCATTCCACCGCAGGTAGGTAGCTACATTCAAGTAATTCACGTCGGCCGAGACCGTGGTCGCAGCCAATGCGCAGCAGGCAACAATCCCTACTGATCTTAAAGGCCGCCATGTCACGATTAGGTTCTTCCAGGGCCGCAAGCTTAATGCCATATTGGTGATTCCCACGAGTGTCTCTTCGATGGCTGGGTGTCTTCGAACTATTCCCGATGTTGGAAAAGGTTGCCGTGCGGCGGGTCGCAGTTCGGCCAGCGTTGAGCGCAGCGGAGAAGCATCAGCAAGTCGGCTAAACCGTCTTCACAAATGAACCGACGGGCGCGGCTTGCCGAGATGATCGGGCAATCGGTCTTCCTGCCTAATATATGACCGCTGTGCGCCCGCACGGCAGACTTCTTATACTCTCCGATTGCCAAATGCCCCGCCGACAGGTGCGAGAGCGTGTCCATGGTCGTCATAATCGCCGTCGAGGAGCTCCCGCGCCGATTCCATGGGGCTTGTAACGGACCAGTCAATTGGGGAAATCCCCTATCCAGAACGCCCCATAAACGTCGATATCACTGGAAATCCATTATGGTCTTCGGATCGTGCATGTCCACTGAGATCCATCAGCTGCTCTATTGCAGCCATCTATGCTCGCCCCGCCAGAACCGTCGCGCCGAGCTCAATGATATTTTGGTGATCGCGCGTCGGAACAATGCAAGGGTGGGAATTACCGGTGGGCTTTTTGTTCTGGGAGATATCGTCGTCCAAATGCTGGAAGGACCGACGGACCACACCGAACGAGTTTTCGAGACGATCTGTGCCGATCCACGTCACAGAGACGTCACGCTGTTGCGTCGAAGGGACGTCGCGAGACGCACATTCCCGACATGGGCGATGGGGTTTGAAATTACAGAAGATGCGCCCGAAGAAGTATGGACTGTGTTGGCGCAATCGTTTTCCGTCCAAAACGACGAGATGGCTGACGCCATTACCGATTTGATCAAAGACGGCGCCGTCCGGATCGAAATGTAGCGCGAATTGGTAGGGGTTCACGCTCGGAGAGCGCGTGGACGCCCAAGATCCCGACATACACGTCAAACCCGTCGTAAACCCTTCACTCCCCACACCCGATGCTTCCGGTTGCTGACCGAACTGGGCAACGACGACATCGCCTTCGGCCTTTGCGATCTTGGCTTGGGATGTCCTGAACTTAGCTTCGTCTGCATGGGCCGATGCCGTCAAAACCACCCGTGGGAGATAGCCCCGGCCTCAACTTTCCGCCTCGTTCTCGAGAGGGTGCATCGCTGCAAGTCTCAACACGTCAGTCGCACTCGAACAGGAATTCAAAGCGCCAGGGTGGGACTCCCGGCGCCGAGTGCAGGATCGATTATTGCCCAGCGCGGAGCCTCTTGCCTCTGCCAGTTGGATCGCGTTGGCCACCACATCTGCCATCTGCGCGGAACTGGTGATGCCTTGCGCGAACGGATGTTGACCTAACAGAAAAGGCAGGCTTAAGCAAAACAATCGGTGCGACGGCTCGCACACGGAGATCGGATGATAGTCCCCGTCAATGGCAATTCCTCGCTTAGCCTCGATGTCGCCGTCGCTCTCCACATCCTGGATCACTCCTTGCCGCCGCAGAGAAGGAAACGGAAATTCTTTGGCGCTCGCCACCCGCTGACCGGTCGCCTCAATGAATACGGGAAAGTGAGTGCGATTATTTCCAGCGACTAATACCGCCCCTTCATTCGAAGACCAGGTATCAAGGCGCGCTCCGTCCGCTAACTTGTGCACGATTAGTTTCCCGGCCGAATGCAAGGCGAGCAACCGCCTGATCGAGTCATGCGGAACGGTGGCGTAATTGTCCACAAACACCGTCTTTAAGGTATCCGAAAATCGAACGAAATCCGCATCACTCAAGTGGGACGCGAGGAGGCCGAATACTTCGTGCATCCGTAAAATGGCGTATCGCCACTTCACCGTGAATTCACGTTTCGCGTTTACAATCGCCTCTGCTAGATTGTGACGCGCCCAATCAAAGGGATCGGCGGCGCCTCGCTGTTCGAAATAGGCATCGCAGAATTCCTCGAGCGTGCAAGTGGGCAGGCCGAGAGCGGCCGCGTAATCCGGAGCCGCCAGAATAAGTTCTTGGCGAAACAGCTCGAATGCGGCGTCGAGCAAGCCCTCCTGGTCCGAGTGGTCGCTAAGCGTGTGAATCGCCTCAGCGTTACAGATCCTCAACGGCTCATACGGAATCGGGTGGTAGAAATCCGCCTCAGGCAAAATGCCCTTTCGGGACATCATCGTGATAGAGAAGTTTTCGGTGCCGGGATTGGCTCTATAGTGCAACACGCCGTGGTCGTCTTGGACAAATTCTCCGTGATGATCGGCGAGCGCCACCGATGCATCGATGGCGCTCAACGCGGTTCCTCGTATTCCCACAGCGCAATTGCGAATGCGTGCCAAGGCGCTCGCGGGCCAGGGGCTCGTGAAATATCCGGGTCGTATTTCCGGATCGGCCGGCCACTGATGCCCTGTTGCAAGGATGACATAGTCAAAAAGGCGGCTCGATGCCGAATTCCGTGCATCAAGGACGGTCAACGCGATCTTCTCCCCCATGATGCGCACGTCTGTGACCGTGGACTGCGTGCACACCTCGATCTTGACACCCAGGGCGCGAGCCCGATTCACGAGCGCCGCAAATTGCGCAGACAAATATTCCCCCAGCGCCAAACGTGGGAAAAACGCACGTTCATCCATGTCGTCTCGGTGGATCCCGAAAGACGCCAGTCGGGCATCCGTTTCGCCTTGCAGCCACTCTATCAAGCGCTGCGGCAGTGGCGGTATTTCGATACTCGCAATGTTTGCGAGCATGATCGGATCGCTCCAATAGGCGCTATACGGCGTACCCTGTCCCGCGCGGCGCTGACGCTCCAATATCGTGATCGCAGCCGGCCTCTTTGCACCTCCAATCAGTGCCTGGAGACTGTAGATCGAGGTGGGGCCCGCCCCAACCAAAGCGATGTGGTAACTCATCCGAAGACACCCACGAAGATACTGGGATTAGGGCCGACGGGGCCCACTCCCTCGTTAGGAGAGCCATGTTATCGATGCGTATGCCACACCGTCGTAGGAGGTCGCCGCTCGTCGGCCACCGGCCGAGTCCTACGGGCAGCGAATTAAGTTACGCTCTGCGGGAAGCGAGCGTCGGCGAGGTTTGCTAACTCATGATCGCCGGAAGTCGCGCTCGTAACGGCCGCCGAATGTAGAGGGCCCAGTGTCAACCCGGGCGCATGAAGACCTTGATAAGCGAAGCCTTATCATGCGTCGCAACGGGCTGGCCTTTGAATAACTGGATTTCGCGGGCGGGATTCGTCGACAGCCCAGCAGAGCAGCCGTGCCAGCAGACAAGATCAATCGGCTCGTTTTTCACTGCTCGCCTAAGGTCGAGCTCGTCTTTTTCCTTGACGTGCGCTAAAGTCTCATCCACTTAGATCAAGGCCTTTTCCGGCTCAAAGGGATATTGTGCGACGTCTTAAGGCCATCAGTTTGTATACGGGCATCGGCGGCCTTGACTATGGATTCGAGGCTGCCGGATTTCGAACGGCGGTAGGATTGGAAATTGACGAAATGGCCTGCTCTGTCCTAAGAGCGAATCGAAAATGGCCAATTTTGCAGGGTGACATTAGCACCCTTTCGTCACGGTCCATTCTTACTACCGCTGGTATCCGCGCTGGAGAGGCCGATGTTCTTATCGGAGGCCCGCCATGCCAACCCTTCTCGAAGGCGGGTAATTGGAATCTTGACGCCGACCGGCACATGCTGGATCCGCGCGCGACGACTTTAAGCGAATATCTTCGCGTCCTCGGAGACACCCGACCCAACGCATTCCTATTGGAGAACGTGCCAGGTCTGGCGCAAAGGCAGGCCAATGCGGGGCTTAAATTTATTCTGAGCGGAATCGCAGCTGTCAATAAAAGGTGTGGTACTAACTACGGAGTCAGCACACATATTGTTAATGCCGCTGATTATGGTGTTCCGCAGTCAAGAGAACGACTGTTCCTGGTTGGATTTCGGGATGGACGACCCTTCGTTACGCCACGACCCACCCACTGTGCCGACCAAGTCTCAAACAGCGAACTTGCACCTCATACAACTGCCTGGGACGCTATCGGCGATCTGGACACGGACATGGACGGGGGCCTAGAACTATCGGGAAAGTGGTGCGATCTACTTCCCAGCATTCCGGAAGGACAAAACTACCTTTGGCATACGAGGAAAGGCGGGGGTGCACGGCTTTTTGGCTGGAGAACTCGGTACTGGAATTTTCTGCTCAAATTGGCGAAAAACAAACCTTCCTGGACAATCCCTGCACAACCCGGACCTGCGATCGGTCCATTTCATTGGCGCAACCGTCGACTTTCCATTCGAGAACTGTGTCGCCTCCAGACAATTCCAGATAGCCTTCAGGTCGCTTGTTCGCGTACGACTGCGCAAAAGCTGATTGGGAATGCCGTTCCCTCGTTGCTCGCCGAGGTATTCGCCTCCGCAATTCGATCAGAGCTACTGCATAGCCCTCGCACTCGCCATCGGCTATTGACCTTGGCTGTCAGCCCTCGAGGCTCAATGCCGAGAGCGACCCGAGTTTCTGTCATACCTGAAAAGTATCTGAAGTTGCAGGGTCGCCACAATGACCATCCTGGCGCAGGACTGGGACGTGGGGCCGTTCGTTGGCGACGAAATACGAAAGCCGCTTCGGCCGGTCAACAAAATGCGTCTCTAGTCTAGAAGCTCACGCAATACCTCATCTCTCGCGAATGGTTGTCGTTTAATTAGCAATTCAACTAGGCGCTTAACCGTCGCTGGAGCCGCGCTGCCATTGACTCGATTTAATGTCACTCGCTGTTCTTTCTCGGTTAATTGCCTGCCTGAGCGATTCTGCAGGTCTCGCAGCAAATTTGCCACGATTCGGAGTTCCGCCGGCCTTTCGATGCGGTGCAGGGGACAAGAAAATCCGACAATCGCCGGCACCGTCGGCTCCAAGCGCTCTAGCGTGGGCGAAAGCCGACCCTTGGAGTCAAACAAGAATCCCATTCGTTCTAGGGGGGACTCCTTTCGAATGGCGACGGACAGCCTCGCCTCCAACCCGTTTGGAAACTCTAAATCGTATTGAGCATCGGACTCTAGTCCGCCGACAGCGTTCACAAAGGTGCTCCACTGCATCCGCGTGCCACTAACCCGCAAAATAGTCTCTACACCGAATTCGTGATGGCCAAAGCGAATGCTCGTTGGCAGGTAGGGGAACAAGTACTTACGCGAGCGTGCGTCAATGCAAATCCCCCCTACCCAAGCCCACTGCCTGCCCTCTTTGTTGTCACGGATGAACGACCCGACAACAGAGCCCGCCTTTATGACAATTCCCTCACTCGGCAATTCAGGTAACACAACCGGAGCCACGCAAACGGAGCCACT
>Ga0182030_10021301_pt1 | contig 12150 bp, 10 predicted proteins | sample 812S3MmetaG_FD_121299 | JGI IMG/M metagenome (GOLD analysis project Ga0182030, IMG submission 121299) | Permafrost microbial communities from Stordalen Mire, Sweden - 812S3M metaG (Illumina Assembly) | ecosystem: Environmental > Terrestrial > Soil > Wetlands > Permafrost | place: Sweden...
CCTCGTCGCAGTGACGATCGAAACCGATCTCCGCAATCGATTCGAGACTGCTCGACCCGGTTCGGTGTGCGTTGATATGCGCGTGCCGATCGAACTGGGCGCCGAGATTATGCGCCGTGTCGACCAACAACTGGCGATTCAGAACGACAACACCGATCGCCACAAACGAGATCTCCCGCCGGCCACACAGCACGCACTGGACTTCGTCAACGACAATTGGCGTGCGTTGCGTGTGTTCCAGTCGTTGGCCGATCTGCTCGCCGACAAATCCTCCGAGGTGCTCATCGACGATACCGAGGCGGCGCTGGCACTGTTCTTCAACACTCTGAACGTGTCGAGGACGTTGCAGATTATGTTTGCCTCCGATCGTTCGCGCCTTCGCATGCCAGGACACATGCCACTGGATCGCGAGTCGATGCGTCTATTCCGCACTCTACTAGCAAGGCAGACAGATCGACTGAACAGGCGAGAGATCTTCATCGACGACTATCTAGTTGAGTTGAGGCGACTGGTGTTCTTCGGCACACCGACACCACTCGAACTTCAATCATTGGTTGAAGCCAATTACCCAATTCCAAACAATGACGATGAACAATGAAGAAATGCGACCACTGCGAACACCCACCCCCCCCCCTCCCCCCCCCCGCCACCACTCCCAACTCTTACTTACCACCATTTCTCTACCAATGAAAATGCCAGCTACCATTGCAAATCGAGAATGCTTGCCTCCTGCTGCCGGATCGATTGCGATGAATATCTCACGCGAGTACAGATCGCCCGACTGCATCACAGACTCTTGCGAGCGTAGCCACTCGACTGAGACCTGGTGGAACGCCGGCGTCACCGTCTCATCGATGGCCATGCCCTTGATCTCGGTGAGGAACGTCGATGCGCCCATGATCAACGAGAGCTTGTCGATCTGATCACCCGACTGCCACTCGGGAATGTCCCCCATCAAACAGCGGCATTGCAGTGCACGACCGGCTTTCTTGCACTCAGCGCAGACGAGTTCGAAGTTGAGGACCAAGAAAACCGATCGTCCGTCGGGAAACTTCGCCTCGGTGAGCGGCGTGACGAATGAGTCGTCCGGATTCACGGTGGTGATGCCAATGAACTTGACGTTCTTGCGTGTGAGTGTGGGTCCAATGATCTGGAACACCACACGCACATCCATGAATCCGAACTCCTCGGCGATGACGGTGCCGGACTTCTTCGTGGAGCCAGTGCCGCGCAAGTTCTCCGGCTTCGCCGGGAAGCACTTCATCTCATTCTCGAAGCCATCACGTGTGACGAACGTCAGCGACTCGTTCTTGTTCAACGACTTAATTGAGCCACCGAGATTGGCCGCCAGCACCTTCAGCATCTTGTAGGTGTTCAGCAACACCGCCTTCGCGGCACGCAGATTGTTCGAGTAGGTCAGCACATCGTGCGACGGCTGTGTGGCGATCTCCGACGCAGCGAAGCCCGACACCATCGTCGTCTTCCCGCCACGGCGTTGCATCATCGCCGCCGACTCGGTGTGTATCTCCGACACGCCGGCCTTCCTCAGCAGCTCGAACAGGTGTGCGTTCAACTCGTCGCCGTAGTACGAAGGCAACGACTGGAGGATCCAGGCCTCTGTCATGATCTGCTGCTGCTTCGACCATTTCCAGCCGTTCTTGTTCAGCACGCCCAACGCTTCACGCACCGCACGCACACGCTTCGCACCCGTGCACTCCTGCCGCGATGCGTCGGCCATCTGTGCGTGCTCCCATTTGGCGTGCACTCGCGAACGCATCAACGACTCGCTCTCGCGCGCAATGTCGTTGCGCATCACATGCTGGAAGAACCGATCCGCCGAGAGTCGATTCGGCTGCCGCCGCTGGGATGGTGGTGCACCAACCGACGCCGACGTTGCTTTGGCCGCCTCGGCTGCTGCGGCTGAGACTTTCGAACGTGGCAAGCGCCGTTTGGCCTCTGCCTCGGCACGCTGCCTCCTCTCGTACTCGTCGGGCGATTGCTCCGCGAGGTCCTTCAGCCTCTCCGCCTCCTGTGCCTCGCGTGCCAAATTGCCAATATCGTCTGCGGTGAGAGATGGTGCTGGTAGTACAGGCGCCGATTCTGGTGTAGAGCCTCCTTTGTGTGAAAGCACCGGCTCTTGTTTCAACGCAGCCAGTTCACTGCGCGAGAGAACGCCACCAACGAGCTCGGCCAAAATTGCGTTCACATCACGCTTCCTATCCAACGGCGATGGCAGTTTCGATTCGAACGGGTCTCGTTTCGTACTAGCGAAGCCAGGCACCGGCAGGCTCTTCTTGGTCGCGATCGAGAAGCTCGGATCGAGCGGACGTTTGGCGAGGAAGGACATGAACGCGATAGCGTGTGCGGAGCGACACTTCCGGCACTGTTCTCCTGTAGATTTGTAAGGTGTGCTTTGATATTGTCGACGTCGGAGGTGTTCGGCACGAACGCGTGCAAACACAAGGAATTAAACGCGATCTTTTACTCATTCTGTTCGCACGAGGAACGCTTAGACAGTTACATCTACGAGAGAGTGTGTGCATGCTATCGTTGCTCGTGTTTTTGTTCACAACAGTGGCGGCGAGGCACAGCCGAGATGCGTCCGATTCCCTCGACGATCATTTGGCATCGGCATCGGCAGTGGGAGCCTGCTGCTTTGGCGATAAGTGCATTGGCACGAACTACACACGTGCGCGCTGCGACTACGACTGGGCAGGCCCGAACACCGACGCCAGCGACTGCTACGCGCACAAACCGTGCTGCTATCCAAACGGAAAGTGCCGCCGTGAACAGTGCTTTCGATGTGCGTTGAGCGGCGGTACGCTCGTTAAGTACTGCGATTCGCACTGCACCCCGGTGCCCACTACAACGCCGTTGAGAACTAAGACGAAGCCAAAGACAACGTCAACCGATCCGGTGACGCACCATACACACCACACGCACCACACTGAACCGACGGGTTGCTGTTGTTCACCCGGCGCAACGCCAACCCTCTTAACGGTCGACGAGTGCCATCGACTGTCGCATCTGGCCGTCTACAAAGGAGACGGAACCAGATGCACGCATTCCACGTGCCAGCCACAATGCTGCACTGCACTGCACACCTGCGAACAATGCAACTCGCCGCTCATGTCGGGTGAGACGTTCCTCGGATTCGGAGCTGGTGTGTGCACGCTGCGTGTGAACGGAACAGAGCCGTGCGGTGTGGCGTGCTGTGTGAACGCGCGAGTTGTTAGCGCACTGTCGAGTTTGCAATGCACTTCCGAGGGCGGCCAACCTCTACGAGTGCCCTACGTGGGCCTAACATGCGGCGGCGGCTGCTGCAACGTGCGCGACTTTCGTCTGGTGGCCAACGCCAGTCAGTGTTCGAGGAGTGGCGACAGATACATGGGCGATGGCGTGGGCTACTCACCGGGCATCTGCGGTGGTTGTTGCTGCCTCGGCAACGGAGGCGGAGAACTGACAACCAACAGAACAGTGTGCGAGGCGAGCGGAGCCGGTGCGGTGTTCCAGGGCAATGGTGTGCATTGTCTGCCAGATGCGAAACGCAGTCTACCGCGTGAAGAGGCGTCTTCATCTTCCTCGGAGTCAGCGAACGTTCGGCGCGCACATCGCAGAAGCAGAAGTAGTGGTAGTAGCAGTAGTTGGTCGACTAGCGATAGCGACAGTGAGCAAAACCAGTATCTCAGTGAACTCGACTCGGATCTGGAACGCTCGAGTTCGTCACTCTCTTCGTCTCATTCTGCATCTGCGTTCTCAGTGAACGGAGATGAGTACACTGAGGTGGCGTTCGATCCGTGCTCCGACGATGGATGTTGTTGTTTGTCGGTGAACAACAACGGCGCGAAGGTGATGATGCCCGACATTCTGGCGTGCAACAATGCCTCTGGTGTGTGGAAGGGCGTTGGTTCGCGGTGTGCCACCACCAAGTGTGGCCCAGGAGGTGTGTGCTGCCTGCCCGGCGGCGGTGCGAAGTTGGTGCACAAGTACCACGAATGTAACATCACTGGAGGCCACTACCTGGGCGACGGTTCGACAATCGACATGCGCGGCGTCTGTGATCAGTTGAGTGGAGCGTGTCTCTGCGGTCTCGATCCAACGATCGAAGACTGTCTCGAAACGCCCAACGCCACTCTCTGTTATGCCATCGGTGGCTCGCGATTCCTCGGCTCGTGGTCGCGTTGCGAAGATCTGCCGTGCCCGGCGCTCACCAGTGCGGATTCTGGTGCATGTTGTGTTCCGCCAGAGTTCGAAGAGGACGCGCGACTGTGTCGACCGGTGGCGAGCAAGACCCGATGTGCACTGCTGCACGGTTCGTGGCAGGGCAAGGGAAGTGTGTGCGGAGACGACACGTGCTCGACGAAGATCCTCGGTCGCTGCTGTGTGCCGAGTTCGCGGTTCGCCAACGCCACATTCCAGTGCATCGACGGCCTCGCCGCCTACGAGTGCCGCGATAGGCACGGTAAATGGGGCGGAGCGCTGTCGCACTGCAGTGACGAGTTTGCGTGCGACATGAGCAAACGAGGCGCTTGTTGCCGTGAGGCGTACCCGTGCGAACAGATGACGCAGGTGGCGTGTCGCATCGCCAACGGTCGCTTCCAGTCGGTTGGTTCGACGTGCCAGGATCTGAACAGCGGAGTGTGTGAGGTGTGTGCGCCTTGCCACATCGAATCGCCCGAATGCTCGTCCACCAAACCGTGCGAGAACAAGTACGCGTTCTGTTCGCGTGAATATGGTCGGTGTATCGCATTGGCGGTTCCTGCCAACAGTTCAGCCGTCTCGCCCAACGAGACCTACGTCGGTCCACTTCTTTGCTCGGTGTTGCGTGAAACAGAAGGAGCAACCAGCTCCGATACACCACAAGGTCTGCCGTGTACTGCCAGTCCACTGTTTGGCAAAGGTCGACTGGGAACGTGCGAACGCGAAGGAAACGACACCTGGGTGTGTCGACACATCAGAGAGTTCCACCGTGGTTGTAAGTGCACCGGTGGCACAGGCAGCCGAGCGGTGCAGACACACGTACACACCGATTGCGGAACCATCCACGGTTTGGTGCAACTCGAACTCAACGGTACATTGACACCGGCGTTTGGCCAGCGAATCGAACTATACAGGCGTGCACACGCGGACGACAACGATAGAGGAGAAAAGGTGCAGTTCGACTTCGTTGCACATCAGTCGTCTGGTTCGGCGGGACACTACGCGTTTGTGTCGTTGAAGCCGGGCGTCTACGACGTGCGCATTCAACTCGAGCATTGTTGGGCGCCGGCGAAACACGCACACACCGAACGCATTGTGAGTGTCGAGTGTCGCGACGACTCGCAACGACAGAAGTACCGACTCGACTCGATTGTGCTGGAGCATCACGATCGCAACGAAGCACATCTGAGTTCGAGCGTCGATTTCCATCTGGTGCGCACGTGTGTCTCTACAACGATGACGCCGATCGCTACCTCCTCGAGTGCCAATCGCAGTGAAACGCCGAGTACGCTCGATGCAACCGACGACGACGACGACGATGACGACGATGAATTCGATGACAACGAACAGTTCTCATTCGACAGTGATAGAGAGCCGCGCGCGAAATGGGTGCCAAAGAAGAAGGTGCCAGCGAAGCGCAAACTCGAACAGGACGACGTCGATGACGACCATCACCGTCCGCGTCGAAATGGCGCCACCAACAGTGGTGGCGACGGAACCGCGTTGACTGTCACCGTTCTCGGCATCGTGTTGGTGTTTGTCGTCGTGACGGTGGTTCGACGTGTGGCGTACGGACCCGAATGAACTGAGCGTTCGCCTGTGCTGTTCGATGTGTGCATTCAAGCGCAAAAGAAATGAAATAATTTGCGTGTGTATTCAACTAGCAGGCTCTGCAACGCAGCCAACTGTTTCGATAGTCTACGAGCGGGCGGTAGAGACAGTGAAGGCGGAAAGTGTGCCGCTGTTGCTATAAGAACAGTGTGATTTCTCAATGTTCAAATCTCCATCCTCTTCCTCTGTGTCGTCGCGTGCATCGACTTCGGCACTCGATGAGCAAATGGCGACCGACGAACGCGCACTGTCGCCCACGGCATCGACACTGTCTTCTCGTTCGTGGAGCGGTTCGATGTACAGTCCACTACCGTCTCCGCGTGTGGTTATCGCAGGCGATCGCTTGTCACCGGGCGCTGTGCGTCGCAGTTTGGTGCTGGCTTCGAGTGACAAACTGTACGCGGGCAAGCAGTGTCGGCACCGTGTGATCATCCGAGCCGACGACTTGGGCACCGAATTCCCGCGGCTGGTCGAGCACTTCATCGACGTGAAGCACGTGACGGATTTTGCTGCGCTCTACCAACACGTGCGTCACACGCTTAAAGTCACGCGATTCGGTATCGGATTGGCGCTGCGGCGCGTATCGGTGAGTTGCTATGCGACGCGCGCCGATCAGAGCAAAGCACGTGTGCACATCACCGTCGAGATCGAATCGAACGTCAAAACACTCTACACGGCCAACGACGTATTCCTCCACTACATGTACGGCCTCCTATTTGCCGGATTCGTGTTGTCGAGGCGCACACTCACCACATGCTCGCGCCACTGTCTCGTGCGCCGTTTAGTGAGTGTCGAGATGGAATACACGCCTCTTATGCAGGCGATGTTGCTCGACATCGTGTCATCCGCCACCGTAGATGAAAACAACACACCCAGATTGCCTCCACGACGTATTTCGATCGCCAATGGCAACGAACGACGCTACAGACGACATTCTGCGGAACTCGATAAAGCTGCACTCTTCTTCTACCCCGATGCTACTAGATCGCCGAATTGAAGTGTGAACTATGCGTTTCGTGCGCGCGTTCAATTTTCCTTTTCATTGTTCGAGGTCCTCATTGCCGAGTTGATAAGTCGTATCGTACTAGTTGAGAGTTCACGTGCAAATACTTGCGCAAATTCACCGTTGTCGTTGTTTCCACCACCGCCACCACCGCTGGCACCGTCCTCGACTTCACTTGTCGACTCTGGCTCGCCGCCACCACCGCCGTTCTCCGAGTGGAAGATGAGACCTTCGCTCGAGACGATCGAAGCTACGTCGATGGTGATGAGAGAAACGCACATCGATATCAACAGAGTGTTGAGCAGAGCAAGTGCCGAGAGGTGCAAGCCGATGCTCTCGGCGATCGCCTGCGCCCAGAACAGTGCGAGGAGCACGCTCACAGGTTGCATCGAGAGGAGAATGGCGCACAACCAGGGCGAAGAGCGCGGAAATGGTCGAACCTTGCGCGCCGCCAACACCAGTGGACCATCCGTGCGGTAGTACCATGTAGTTTGCCAATCGTACGCAACAATGCCAGCCAGCATCACGTGCACACAGTTCTCGACCGCGAACATCACCGCCAACCCGATCTGTTGCTGCGACGAGTCTTTGACGAGCAGCACCGATAGCGTTACTTGCACGGCCAGCAGTAGAATGAACAGGCGCATCAAGTGAATTCGCCTTAAAAGGAAGAGCATTCTGTTGGAGAGAGTAGCGCGGAGAGAGGACGGTGTTCATTTCTTCTTCTCGTCCCATGAGACGTTGTTGTGCGCGAGTGTGTTCATTTCCGCTTGCTTCGGCACGACGACCATTTCGAGTGCTCGCAATTCGGCGAGCAAGTAAGTCGAAATGTCGCCATCGCACTCGGCGCGTGTGTGACCCAATGCGATGGCCCTCTTGATACTCTCAAAACACTTGACATCGGCACGTCTTGCTTTCTCATCCTTGCTACGGAATTTGTTTGCCATGGATTCCTTGTACGCTTCGGCGCGGTCCAGTAGACTCATTCGATTGGTTTGTGCGAGGTGAGGGCGGAGGGCGGCCGCTGCGCGTATTTTTTCATTTCTTCTCGTCCAGTTTCCACGAGGCCCACGAGAAGTGATAGTGCGGCTCGACGCTTTGGGTGGTGAATACTTCTGGTGTTTCGACGACTGGTTTGCATAGCCTGATCTCAAATGGCGGATCTTCGCGCAGGAGTTTCAGCATATCTGCGGTGATGTTCGTTTTGCACTCGGTGCTATCGTGGCCGAAAACATTGGCGCGGAAGATGTTGTCGAAACACACATTGTCTGCATGATTGTTGTTTGCAAATTTGAAGCGGTGTTGCAGACTCATTCTTCTCGGTGTGGATCGGAAGTGAAACCATCGTTTATTTCAACTACTGCCTCCCGAGATTGTCGATGATCAGGAGCTTCTCGGCGCGGCGAACGAAGACGATGGCCAGCAACGTGAGCAAGCAACTCGAGAGCGACGTCGCCCAGATGGCCCATTCCTCCAATTGGCCGTTGTAGATCTCGGCAAACGCCGCCACTAACTGTATCGCTTCGGAGATGTAGAAGAGTGTGAACGCTGTTGGCAACTGCGTATCGAGGTAGCTCTCGGCGCGCGCGTGGTATGCACGCACACAGATCATCCACTCCTGCATGCGCGCTGAATGGAACAGCAGAAGCGTTGGAACAAACAGGAGCACGTTGAATGTGAACATTGTGAAGTGCTGCTGCGCTGGATCAGTCGTGAACGACACCACAACGGCGGTGGCCACCACCAGAACGGCGATGATGCTGAGCGCCGCTTTCAGCATCGTGCACGCGCTGAAGAACGGATGCGCCGCCGCCGACGAGGCGACCACTTGCCCTCTGTGATTCTCGCCCAGTCGACCTGCCTCGGTTGCCAGTGCAGAGACGTTCAGTTCATCGCCAGCCACAGGTGTGGTCGGCGTGGTTGGCGACGCCGGTGTTTGTATTCGTTTTACGACCGATTGACTCATTTGGTTTGTAGATCGGTTTTCAGTTCGTTAGTGCCATTCGACGCCGTTTATTATCGGCCTCCAATCTTGACTCTCGGTGCGTGCTCTGCGATCGGTTCAGAGGCATCGTACCGCTGAGAAACAACGTCGAATATTTCTCCGCGCATGTTCCAAATGTGTTCTTCTTCTTCCTCCTCCTCCTCTGGTAGTGGTGGGCAAGGCATTACGTTCATTCTTCTTTGAATTGTGTATGCGGGCGTTCAACGAACATCGTTTATTCTGAAACAAGACGAATCGGATTCGATCACTTCCAGACAATTGCGCGTCCAGGCATTGGTGGCGCTCGTCTCTGCGGTTCCATGCAAACTGTAGACCTTCTTCAGATTGGCTTTCCTTGCAGCAAAGTCGTCAGAAGGAAACGCCAAACAATGCACCTTTCCGTCCAACTCGAACAACAGAGTTACGAAGAACTCGCCCTCTGGAAGGTTGCCGAAGTCTTTGTTAGCCGACAAGACAATCGACATCGTCGGATCTTCGCGGATGCGCATTTTGTAGAGCCGTCCGCGCTCGCCTTTCCACGCGCAACGCTCCCACACCTGAGCGTCCATAACGTCGTCGATGACACTGGCCGCAGCTTCGTTGTAGCCATCCCATTCCACAGCCGCAGAGCCCAAGTTTCCCTTCTTTTTCGCGTCTTTTGGATTACTCGCTGGAGCGGGCGGTGCTAAATCTGTCATTGTGTGCGTGTGTGCGTGTTTTGATCGGGCGCCGAATTTCGGTGCACTTTCAATTGTTCAATAAAGCTAGCATGCTATCGCCCACGCTGAATTCACCCGATAGAGAGTCGGCCAGTGTGGGCGATGAGAGCGGATCAAACTCATGTGCGCGTTCAACGTCGATCGGCACACAGATGCGCCGCGTTTTCGGGTGCACCGCGAACGGCGCCTTCAGCAAGTGATTCATCGAGAGCGTCACCTGCGCATCGTAGCGTGGATAGACGTGCGTGAGGACGATCTCGTCGAGCACGTTCTGGCGGTTGCGATAGTCGGGCAGGTGCAAGTCGGCACGCACGTGCTCGCACACGCTACGCCAGCGCGCTTCAGCCAACTCGGCGGAGGAAAGCGTCGGAGGTGTCGGCAAGGCAAACAGTTCAGTGAGTTCGGCGCGTGTTTTGGCGCACGGCAGCATGCTCAACAACGATTCGTAGCGCGCAAGTGCGCCAAACAGGTTCTGTTTCGTCAGGTACTCAATGAAGTAGGGCTTCGCCAGTTCGACGCATCGTTTCTCGGCAGGTGAGCAACGTGTATGCATGAGACGAACACGCGTCTCTCCTCTGTTCACCACTGTGCCACTCTCGACCGGCGTCGCCAAACTGAGCGCACTGAGGATCATCTTGCGTTGCGGCACCGTCAACGACTGTGCACGCTGATCGCTCACCCAGCAGTGCACGCCTCGGCGGCCTGAGAACACCCAGAGAACGTGTTTGAAGTCCCACTCCTCGCGCAGACGCCAATCGGTGATGCGCAGCGCCGCCGTCATCAACGGCCAACACGCACCGCACACGGCGCTCTTGCTGTCGGCGCTCGTTTTGCACGCACAATGGCGCACATCGTCGTACTCGTTCATGTCGATGTCGAAGACGAGTTCGCGCGCCAGCGGCTCGAACACACCGCCACCCAACCGACCGCACTCGGTAGCCAATACGGCGTAGGCGGCACCGATGTCAAACTTGATCGGGTGGAGGCGTGCTAGCTCTTCGCGCATGGCTTGTGCGTTTGCGAACGACTTGTAGCGCACTATCTTTGGCGTGGGCGCCTCAACGCCCTCGCCGTAGCTTCTGCCTTTGCTGACATCGAGTGCGTAGGCGATTTCGCGATTCGGCAGAGGACCTGTGCGTTCGAGCCACTGAACGAGCGATTCGAACGGACACCGACTCGCATAGTAGGCTGAGAGATCGCGGTGAAAAGTGTCAAACTCATTCATTGTTCTGTGTGTGGGATGGTTCGGTACCACTGCTTCCGGGCGCAGGTGCCTGTGTGAACGGTCCGCTTCGCGGTGTAGATAGCGGATCCGACTCCATAACAACGTACGGCTGCAACCAACCGTCGCTGTTGAGGCGTTTCGCGAGTGCGCGCAGTTGTTGTCCCTCGTCTGTCGGCTGTTGATCGTCTTTGTTCACATCATCAACGATGTGGAAGCTGGCGTCGTATTGGATCGCCAGCCAGGAGGAGAGGAACGCCAGTCGACTAGCGTACGAGTCGGGCGTTCGCACCGTCTGGCGTTCGGCCTCCTGTTCCAACACCCAGGCCACTCCAACGAGTTGCAGGAATTTCCAGGTTCCGTCGATCAACAACTCTCTCCACAACGGTCTCTGTTCGGCGCCCCGGTTCAGCGTGTAGAAGCGCTGCGTCTCTTCGAGTGTCGCCATCGAAAGCCAACCGATCTCCAACTCGTGTATGAGGTCGACCGGTGCGCGCAAAGATCGGCTGCGCGAGAAAATTTCGTAGCGTCCAATCTCGAGGAAGTTTTCCGGTCGTTTCCAATTTTTTCGGTAGACGCTCCGAATCACTTGCATATACGCTTCATCTGTGAACATCTGAACTTTGAGTAGCTCACGCGCCAAATACAACAACGGGAGGTTGGCCCATGGCTCCCCTGCGGAGTAGGACGCCATGACGCCGGCGGTCCACAAATTGCGTTCATCTGCCGGCGTCTGACGCCACGCAATTTTCACCCCCTGTACCAAACTCCGGGCGGTGAACCGCTCGAACGGTACCGTACTGTCTCGCAACAGTTCAAACAGTGTGAGACCGTCGAACAGCGTTCCGTCGCGCTTTGTTAGCAAAACTTCTTCGCGATTATCGCGCATGACCAGCTCTGCCAAACTGCGCGCCAATGACGAAACACTAAATTGACCCATCCAACGAGACGGAGACGCGTTGTCGGCGAATTCGTCGTGCCACACCAATGGAAACGTCCGATCGAGCAAAACGAGCTGTGGTCCGTCGTACTTGTACATGAGTTGCATGAAGATAGCGGGCGCCTTCTTGTGATTTGGAATGCGAAGCATGAACTCGTGCAGTGAGTCGACACGTCGAACTGGGGTACCGCGAGCACATGCGGCCAGCGCAGCAGTAAACGCCTCGTGCGCGTACCACGCATCGACGACGAACTTCTCCCAAACCGGAGCTTTCGACGACACTTCGTAGAAATCTGTCTGCTCGGCGCGCAGCCATGGATATCTCTGCTCGAACAACAGGTCGAAGATTTGTTCGAACAATTGGTTGCGCACGTAGGCTGTTCCGCTGTGCAGAACACCTTCACTGTCAGTGAACGAAACATCTGTGCGTCGCAACACAATGCGGAAAATCTCGGCGACGGTTGCCATTCG
>Ga0182030_10021302_pt1 | contig 12150 bp, 10 predicted proteins | sample 812S3MmetaG_FD_121299 | JGI IMG/M metagenome (GOLD analysis project Ga0182030, IMG submission 121299) | Permafrost microbial communities from Stordalen Mire, Sweden - 812S3M metaG (Illumina Assembly) | ecosystem: Environmental > Terrestrial > Soil > Wetlands > Permafrost | place: Sweden...
AGCAGGACAGGTACCCCAGCCCGGCCCGCACCATGGCCAGCGCCTGCACCGTGCTCGACGGCACAGCAGGCTCACTAACAGTGCACACGGACCAGATCACCTCCCCAGGCGGTCGGCGGGCCGCCCCGGGCACCCCCGGGCCTGCCAGCGGCCCGGGCACACCCCAGGCCGGTGAGCGGCCCGGGCACCCCCGGGCCCACGAGCGGCCCGGGCACCCCGGGCCTGCGATTCGATTTCTAGTTCGATCCTAGCGAGAGGGTCCGACAAAACGATGCGCCCCGGACCCGCCTGTGGACAAAGGCGGATTCACACCCCAATGCCCCAACGGCATGGCTTCCGATCGAGACGTCACGCGGGACCGACTTCGCGTGTAGCTGCCTTTCCTTGCTCGTCCGTATCGCCGGGTCAGAGCGTAAATGACGTGCGGGGGCGGCGCTCATCGAGGAGCCCGGCTGAGGATCGGCCAGGGTGCGGATCGCGGCGGCACCGTACCAGAGCGCGAAACCGCCAATGGCGACGATCAGAGCGAAGCTGACCCAGTGGCCGGCACAGCGGCGTCGGACGGCAGCGCCAGTGTCGCGGTAATGCCGATTTCGGCCCCGATGCCAAACATGCTGATGATCGCGCTGATGATCACCATTCTCATGTTGGCCACGAGGGTGCTAGTGCCCTGGGGGATGATGAAATCCCGTGGTTCCGTCAGCAGGGCGTCGCAAGATTGTCGCCGGGAACGCTGATCGTGGCGCCCTCAGAGGTGATCGTGAAGGCCGCCGCACCCGCCCCCCACAAGCTCATGCTGAACCGCCCTCGGCCTAAGCGAACCCCAGTTCCTTGTGACGTTGACAGGATGGTCCCGGCGGTCAAGCAGGCCCCAATTGCTGACCACGCCACCAGGGGGCTGGCCCGATATGCCGGGTCCGGGTCGAAGCCCCCGGACATATCGGGCCCGCACCTCATCGCGGACGATTACGCAGTGACCTGAAGCTCGCGCGGATCTCGTCTGAGAAGAGTTGCGGCTGCTCCCAGGCCGCGAAGTGGCCGCCTCTGTCGAGCCTGTTGTAGTGGACGAGGTTGTGGGGATACGCGCGCTCTGCCCAGCTCCGCGGGGCCTGGTAAAGCTCGTCGGGGAAGACACTCATGGCAAACGGAATCGTGATGTTCTTGGCGTCGAAGAAGTCCGCCTTGTTCTCCCAGTAGAGGCGAGCTGAGGAGACCCCGGTTTTCGTCAGCCAGTACAGCGTGATGTTGTCGAGGATGTCGTCTCGGGTGAGGTCGCTCTGCAGGTGTCCCTGCAGAGCCTGCTGCACGAGCCCGGGCTGGCCGGTACCGTCGCCGTGATCAAGCATGAACGCCGCGAGGTCGACGGGTGAGTCCACCAGTCCGTACAGCGTTTGCGGGCGCGTCGTCATGATGAGTGCGTAGGCCACGTGCTTGCCATAGAAGTTGCTCAACTGCTCGTACGCGCGCCGCTCTTCGGCGGAGAGATCCGATGGCGGCGGGTCGCCGCGCTGGACCGCCTTGTTGATGTCGGCTGGAGCGGTCCCCGGCATGTTGGAGTGAATGCCGAGCAGCTCCGGTGCTGCCTGTTCACCCATCGCCTCGGTGACGGCCGCGCCCCAATCGCCGCCCTGCGCGACGAACTGGCTGTAGCCGAGACGCTTCATCAGCACTACCCAGGCCCGGGCAACGCGGGCGGGGTCCCAGCCGGTGGTGGCCGGCTTGCCCGAGAACCCGTAGCCCGGCAGCGAGGGAATCACCAGGTCGAACGCGTCCGCCGCGCTCGCGCCATGCGCCGTCGGGTTGGTCAGCGGGTCGATGATTTTCAGTTGCTCGATGATCGAGCCAGGCCACCCGTGCGTGACGATCAGCGGCAGCGCATCCTCGTGCCGGGAGCGGACATGGATGAAATGGATGTCAAGCCCGTCGATCTCGGTTATGAAGTTCGGCAGGGCGTTCAGTTTCGCCTCGCACTTGCGCCAGTCGTAATCTGTCCCCCAGTGGCGGGCGAGCTCCTGCATCGTTGCGAGCCGTACGCCTTGCGAGTCGTCGGTGACCGTCTCGCGCTCGGGCCACCTGGCCGCGTTTACGCGCCTGCGCAGTTCGTCGAGTTCCGCCTCCGGAAAACCGACCTGAAACTCACGAACAACTGTGTTGTCCCTGTCCGTCTGCTCCTTGACCTCAGTCATGATTCCCTTCCTCCGTCGCGTGCAGAAGACACCGGCCGTGCCGGGCACGATGCTGATGTGCCGGTTCTTTTTAATCGTCGTGTTGGCGGCGTGTGGTCCGCGCCTGGGTAAGTGCCTGGCCGATACCTGGCTTCTTACGGCGAGACGGCCTGATTGCGCCTGGTGACGCAGGGCGATCTGCATTGGTCAGAAGCCTGGCATCACGGTCGCACCCGGGGCCGTCGCTTCGCACCTGTGGAACACCCTGGCCGGCGCCCAGGCCTGTTACGGCCTTCCGTAGGTTTACGGCCTTCCGTAGGTCTTGGCCCAGGCCATGGTCGCCGGTAGCGGCCTGCCCATCCGCCGTATTGGCTGGGCGAATGCGGCCAAGCACTACGACGAAGAGCAGCTCGCCGCGCTGGTGTCGCTCATCGCCGAGATCAACGCCTGGAACCGGCTGAACGTCAGCACCCGCCGGCCCGGCGGTGACTACCAGCCCGGCCAGCGAGGATAGCCGCCCAGACGGTCGGGGTAGCCTCCCAGGCCGTCGGGGAAGGGCGATCCGCGAGCCATCAAGTTCGACGCCGCCTGGTACCCGCTGGGCACCACCCTGCCTTTCCTGCGCGATGCGGTGACCAGCCACCCGCTGCCCGGGCTCGCGCCCCGCATCGCCCTGCAGCTGACCAGCTCACCCTCATGGCAGCGGCTTAAGCCAGGGGGGTGATCCGGCTGCCGCGATGACTTCTTACTCGACCTCGGCGTGCGCGGCACATCCTGGTCACCAGCCCGCAGATTCCGGGCCACCCGGCACTTCAAGAGGCGATTGGTCGCCGAACGTCCGATTAATGTCACGTTAGGTGACCTTGGACCCTGCTTTCCCGGCCATCTGGCCCGGTCATTCGGACCTGATTTCCCGGTCATTCTGCTCTAAGCACCATGATGCACGCTGCGTAAGGGAAGTATGACAGAGAGTGAAATGAGGCTTTTCTGTACCGGGGGAAGGCAAGACACTGAAACTCAACAAGAAGTTCATCGATGTACCAGCCATCGCACTGGCCGCAGGTATCGGGCTCGCCGCATGCGGCAGCTCTGGTTCTGGCGGCAGCTCTGGTTCTGGCGGCAGCTCAGGCTTCTATGGCAGCAGCGGCTCGTCGTCGTCGTCGCAACCAAACATCTTCAGCACGCCAGGCTCATCTGGCGGTTCGTCGTCACTAACATCGGCCGGCATGACACTGGCCGACCAGACCCTAGCCAACGACGGCTACACGCTGGATACCGCGGCATCGACGAGCGGCGATCCGTCCGACGTGATTGGGGACGCGACGAGCATTAGTGGCCCCAGCCTCGAAGAGGTATTCGTCTTCGATAACGCCGGTGATGCGACGAGTGCTGCCAATGCCATGACTTCTGTTGCGCAGAGCGATGGCGGAAACGTCAACCAGAATGGCACGGTGGTCACGGTCAATGGCGACGATCAGGAAGTCGCGGATATCATCTTCTCGGATTGGTCTGGCTGAGCGGGGGCTGCATCTGCGACCCGGATTCCGGCATCACCTGCGCCTACCACGGCGGGAGACATCATGACCACCCCCACCGTACCAATCGTCCCAGCGCGGGCAGCAGGTGCTTGCCCAGCACGTTCCGGTAGCTCTGCCGGGTCACCGGCCCGATGTGATGCTCCTCGATCCAGACCGCCGCATACGCCGCGACCGTCCCCTCGTGCTGGGGGACCGGCACGCGGGAGCCGGGGACCGGGCTCCGCGCCGATTTCAGGAACGCCTCGGCCGCCTGCCGGCTGGGGAACGACTTGGACCGTTGCTTGCCGTTGGGATCGCGCCAGAGTGCGTTGTAGATGGTCCCGTGGGCACCTTTACGCTCACGTATAGAACCCATGTCCGGGCCTCCTGTGTAACAACATGCTGGTAACCTTCTGGGCTGTGCGGCTGTTCGATAAATGCCGCTGACCAGGTCAGTCTACCAACAAAGTTCATTGAGCAGGAACCCGCTGGCGCCGGCCCGCAACCCGGCGTAGACGTAATCGTCGAGGTCGAAGGTGGTCAGGATCAGCACCTTGCACGGCAGCCCGGCGGCCACGATGTCGCGGGTGGCCTCGATGCCGGAAAACGCCGAAATATCAGGAGCATCGCGCCTTCGACAGATGATGACCGCGGTGCTGGCGGTGTGGCGGGTAAACCCGGCCCATGCCTGATGCGTCCCAGATACGACAGCGAATATTCCCGGTTAACCAACGTTTATCCGACGCGGGCCGAATGTAACGTTTTGGCCGGACAGGGGCAGGTCATGCCGAAAAGGACGCATCTCAGTCGTGGTCGCCGGTTGCGGAGGCTGGGGTCGCTGGGTGCGGCTTTCCTGGCCCTGTCGGCGGTGGGGCTTTTAACGTCTGTGTGGCAGGGCGGCATCGCGGATGCCGCTACCGCCCCGGCCGTCCCGGTGGCTGGCGTAGCGGCCTTCGGCATCGGCTCCGGCCAGCTCTCGGGCCCGGCCGGGATCGCCCTGGACGCCAAGGGTGACCTCTTCGTCGCCGACCAGACGAACAGCCGGGTGTATGAGTACACCGCCACCTCGGCCACCTCCTTCGTGCCGACCGGGGTAACGGTCGGCGGGGCCGGCGGCCAGGGCTCCGGGCTCAGCCAGCTCTCCTACCCCACCGGGGTGGCCCTGGATGCCAGCGGCGACCTGTTCGTGAGCGACACCCTCAACAACCGGGTGGTGGAGTACGCGTACAGCGCTTCCACCGGCAGCTATGCATCGACCGGGAAGGTCGTCGCGGGCACGGGCACGGCCGGCTCGGGGCTCAGCCAGCTCAGCTACCCGGGCGGGATAGCCCTGGACGCCAAGGGTGACCTCTTCGTCGCGGACAGCTCGAACAACCGGGTGGAAGAGTTCGCCTACAACAGCGCGACCGGCAGCTACGCCGCGGCAGCCAGCACCGTCGCGGGCACCGGGACTTCGGGCAGCGGGACCAACCAGCTCGACGGGCCGTCATCGGTCACCCTGGACGCCAAGGGGGACCTGTTCATTGCGGACGAGTACAACGCCCGGGTGATGGAGTACCCCTTCAGCAGCGCCACGGGCAGCTACGCGGCCAGCGGAACGGAGATCGGCGGGGGGCTGCCCAACCTCGCCCTGTGGGTCACCATCGACCCCAGCGGGGACCTCTTCGCCTCCTACGGTTACCTCGGCTACAACGGCGTGGAGGAGTTCACGTACAGCTCGGCCACCAGCTCGTACGCCAGCACCGGGACCGTGGTGGGCAGCGGGAACATGCTGGGCCCGACAAGCCTGGCCTTCAACTCCAGCGGCGACCTGTTCGCGACCCAGACCTCGCAGACCTCGGACCCGAGCCAGTCGGTGTGGGACCTCGTGCTGGAGTTCACCAACACGGGCGGTACCTTCTCGCCGCTGGGCACCATCATGAGCCAGGTCGGCCGGACCAACGGCGGGATAAGCTCGGTCGCCCTCGACAGCCACGGCAACCTTTTCGTCGCCGACGGGCCCATCTACGAGTTCCCGTTCAGCGCGGCCAAGGGCACCTATTCCGTGGACGGCACGGCGATCGCGGGAAGCGGTGATGCGCCCGCCCTGGACAGTCACAACAATCTCTTCGTGGCCAATGCGGACAGCCCAGGGGTGCTGGAGTACCCGTGGAACGCGTCGGCAGGCAGCTACCCGAGCTCGGGCTCGGCGGTCCCCGGGGCCGCCCAGCTGGCCACGCTGACCGTCACCGCCATGGCGTTCGATGCCAACAACGACCTGTTCGTGGCGTCCGGCAGTCAGGTGCTTGAGTTCCCGTACAACGCCACGACCGGCGTCTATGCCGCGTCCGGGACCGTCATTGCCACCGTGCCCGCCGGCTCGCCGACGAGCTTGATCACCGGGGTCGGCGGGATCGCCCTGGACGCCAGCGGTGACCTGTTCGTGTCCAATCCGGCGGGCAGCCAGGTGCAGGAGTACCTGTTCAACGCCACGACCGGGGCCTACGCCTCGACCGGGATCACCGTGGCGGGTACCGGCGGGATGGGCGCGGGGACCAACCAGCTGGACGAGCCCACCGGCCTGGCCGTGGACCACAGCGGTGACCTGTACGTCTTCGACGCCTCGAACGACCGGATCATGGAGTTCACCGGCAATTCGGCGACCGGCGCGTACGGCGCGAACGGCACCGCCATCTTCAGCGCGCTAGTCGACAACTATCCCCAGAACGGGGGCGTGGCGGTTGATTCCCAGGGCGACGTGTTCTTCGGCAACGACCTCAACAGTGCGGTGGTCTACGAAGTCGCGGCCGGCACCAGCACGGCTCCGCCGTCCGCTCCGGCGGTGACCGGGGTGAGCCCATCGAGCGGCCCGGCCGCCGGTGGCACCCCGGTGACGGTGACCGGGTCGAACCTGTCCGGGGGCAGCGTGGCGTTCGGCGCCACCCCGGCCACCGGGGTGTCCTGCACGGCGACCTCGTGCACGGCCACCTCCCCGGCGGGCAGCGGCACGGTCAACGTGACCGTCAAGACCAGCGGCGGCACCAGCACGACCAGCACCGCCAACCAGTTCACCTACCAGGCCACTCCGCCGCCGGTTCCGGCGGTAACCGGGGTGAGCCCATCCAGCGGCCCGGCCGCCGGTGGCACGGCGGTGACCGTGACCGGGTCCGGCCTGTCCGGCGGCAGCGTGTCGTTTGGCTCCGCCCCGGCCAGCGGGGTGTCCTGCTCGGCGACCTCGTGCACAGCGATCTCTCCGGCGGGCAGCGGCATGGTCAACGTGACCGTCAAGACCAGCGGCGGCACCAGCGCGACCAGCGCCGCCGACCAGTTCACCTACCAGGCCACTCCGCCGCCGGCGAACCTGATCCCCAACCCCGGGTTCGAGAGCGCCGGGGTGCCCGCTGACCACTGGGGCTCCACCCTGGCCCGCTCGGCCGCGGTGGTGCATTCGGGGGCGTGGGCCCTGGCCGAGACCACCAGTTCCGGCAGCGGCGGCTGGGACCTCGACAGCAACCCGAGCTGGTATGCCCCGATCAGCTCGGGCACCAGCTACACCGCCAGCATCTGGGTGCGCGCCACCGCCACGGTGAAGGTGGACCTGAACGTGGACCTGCTCAAGAGCGGCGGCAACTACGTCGACAGCGCCAACGGGCCCACCGTTACCCTCACCGCGGGCACCTGGACCCAGCTCACCATCAAGGGGATCAAACCCGCCGCCGGTGAGGTGGACGCCGGCATGGAGCCAAACTTCTCCAGCGCCACCAAAGGCACCATCATCTACTGGGACGACATGAGCCTCACCAGCCCCTGACCGGCGACGGTTCGGCGAGCCGCCCGGGTCACCGGCCGACTCCGCGGGGGTGATAGCGAGCCCGGCTGCGCTAGCGCCCCCGCGGAGGCGACGGTCCCCTGTGGCGAGAGCCTTTCCGCGTTCTCGCTGCTCTGGCTGATGAGCTAGCCGCGGCCCAGCACGACCAGCTGGGTCGCCGTCGAGCAGGCCGTACGGCCGGCAGCAGGCCGCGACCATCGCCGCCTGCGGCTGCGTGGCACGGCAGCGCTACGCAGGATAATGGGCAAGTGATCGAGGTTGATCCCGGCCGTTTCGAGGAAATGGTCGGCGCCGCGCTGGACGGGCTGCCCGAGGAACTCGGCCAGCTCATGCGCAATGTCGCGGTGACCGTCGAGCACGGCGCCGGGCCGCCCGGCCTGCTCGGCTTGTACGAGGGCATCCCGCTCACCAGCCGCACGTCCCAGTACGCCGGCGTCCTGCCCGACCGCATCACCATTTACCGCCAGGCGATCTGCGCGATCTGCCGCACCGAGCAGGAGGTTGCCGACCAGGTCCGCCGTACCGTCATCCACGAGATCGCCCACCACTTCGGCATCGGCGACAAGCGGCTCAGCGAACTCGGCTGGTAAAGCACGACCGCCCAAAGCCGTTTCCGGTGAGGGCACCGAGGATTTCTCCTCCATGAGGCCGCTTGGGCTTTCGTATCTTGGTTTGGCGTTTGGGCTGCCGCGTTCAGCTGCCCTCTAGATGTAGCTGCGGCAGGATCGGGTCAAGCCACTTCGGCATCCACCAGGCGTGGGGCCCGAGCAGGGACATGACGGCCGGGACGAGGATCATCCGCACGACCGACGCGTCGATGAAGACCGCGAACGCCATCCCGATCGCCAGCATCTTGATCGCGGGCTGGTCGTTGAGGACGAAGCTCGCGAAGACGACCACCATGATGGCCGCCGCTGTCGTGATCACCCGCGCGGTGCTGCCGATGCCGATCGCTACGCTGCGCTGCGCGTCGCCTGTCTTCATCCAGGACTCGTGCATCCGCGAGAGCAGGAAGACCTCATAGTCCATGGAGAGGCCGAAGACGATGGCGAACATCATCATCGGCACGTAGGCCGGGATGGGCGACGTGGTGGGCACGCCGATGAGGCTGATGCCCCAGCCCCACTGGAAGATCGCGACGACGACGCCATAAGCGGCGCCGATTGAGAGCAGGTTCATGATCGCCGCCTTAGTGGCGATGACGACCGAACGGAACGCCGTGGTCAGCAGGATGAACGCGATCAGCACGACGATCAGGATGAGCAGCAGTATGCGGCTGCTGATCTGGTGGGTGAAGTCGACGTTGCCAGGCACCGTGCCCGTGACATACGTCACGACGTCGTACTTCGGCAGGACGTCGTCGCGGAGCGTGCTGACCAGATTGACAGTCGCCGTCGCCTGCGGCCGGGTGGTGGGGATCGCGTTGAACACCGCTACGGTGGCGGCGCTATTGGTTGCAGCCGGTGTCACCGACTCGACCCCGCTGGTGCTCCCGACACTCTTGATCATCGAGTTCAGCAGGGACTGGTCGTCCGAGCTGGACTGCTTCGGCAGCTTCACCACCACGGTGAGCGGGCCGTTGGTGCCGACTCCGAAGCCGTCGGAGATGTAGTCGTACGCGCGCCGGTTACTGTCGGACGTGGGGTTGGTCCCGTTGTCCGGCTGGCCGAGGTTGATCGACAGCAGCGGAATCGCGAGGATCAGCAGCACGAGGGTCCCGCCGATCGCCCACGGCCAGGGCACCCGGCTGACCTTGCGTCCCCAGCGAGCGAAGCCGCTCTGCTCGTGTTTCTCATCGGTAGCCTCGGCGGTCTGCCTCGCCTGATCCTGGGACGAGATGTCCGCACGGTGAGCCTGAACCCTGGATTTCAGTGACCGGACATTGTTCTTGACCACGCCCATGAACGAAGGGATCAGCGTCAGTGCCGCCGCCATCGTCACGGCGACGACGATCGCGGCCGACAGGCCCATCGCCCCGACGAAGGGGACGCCGGACACGTACAGCCCCAGGATGGCGACGACAACGGTGGTGCCGGCGATGACGATCGCCGCGCCGGACGTGCTCTCGGACTGAGCCGCTGAGGCGATCACGTCCATGCCGTTGTCGAGTTGCTCGCGGTGCCGGGCGGTCAGGAATAGGCCGTAGTCGATGGCGACGCCCAGCCCGAGCAGCGTGGCGACGGTCGGCCCGGTGGTCGGGATGGTGATGGCCGCCGCGATCAGGCCCACGATCGCCAGGCCCGACCCGACGCTGAAGATCGCCGACACCAGCGGCACCGCCGCGGTGATGACCGATGCGAACATCAACAGCAGCAGGATCAGCGCGGCCGTGAGGCCGATCAGCTCCGATGCCTGATCGCTCGTCTGCTGGCCGATCAGGCCGGCACCGCCTCCGTACTCCACGTTCAGCCCCGCGTTACGCGCGGGCGCGACGGCGCTGTTGAGCTTGTCCAGGTAGGAAGTTGTCAGTCCCGCCGGGTTGTCCGACCAGGAGATGCTGGAGTAGGCGATCTCGCCGTTCTGGGAGACGGCGCCTGATTGCGGAGACGAGAATGGGCTGACCGCCTTGATCACACCGGCTAGCTTGCCGACATTGGCCGTGGCCGTGTTTACCGCGGATTCCTGCTGCGCGACCGTGCCATGACTGGCGTGGAACACGAGCTGGCCGCCGTAGCCGCCCTGGCTGGAATAGTCGCTGTTGAGGACATTGAGGCCGTTCTGGGACTGGCTGCCCGGCACCGTGTAGTCGTTGACGAAAGTGCCGCCGAACGAGTGGTTCGCGGCGATCAGGCCGCCGAGGATCACGAGCCAGAGGACAATGACGACCCAGTGCCGCCGCGCGGCGAATGCGCCGAGCCTTTCGAGCAGGTTGTTCAACGCGCCCCCACGTTTTAGCGGTGCGACCGGCCGGCGGGCGGTCGGGAGCGAGAGAACCCATTGTCTGTGGTGGCAATGGACATCGTCTGCCTGCTTCCTAGCTGGCGACACGGGGAATGCGGGCGCATAATTACTCACCCGCCAGCCACGATCCCCCGCGATTGGCCCCGAATATATCCCCGGACTCCGAAGAGTATGCGCCCTCATGCGCGGCACTAAACATTGAGTCCCGACAAACGCCACACGGCAGAAATCATTATGAAGATATTAAAAAGCGCTAATTTCGGCCATTGAATCGCCCGTGTCTGGCAGCGACTCCGCACCCACGAGAGGGTGGAGTCAAGTCAGCACCGAGGAGGTACCCAGATGAGTCGAGTGAGCGTAGATGGACGAGGATCGCATCACAGAAGTTCTCAGGGCCAAGCGGATAGGGCACGAAGTGCCTGGTATGTGCGGGCGTCTAAATTAGGGGCCGCCGAGGCCCGTTGGACGCGGGGTCCGGGGCGGCAGCCCGGGAGAGCCGTGAGGCGCGCGCGGGATGCTGGATTGTTTTTTGATCGGCTGCCTGCTCAGACATTATGACCTCGTGGTTATCCCCTTTTGGTGCTTCAGCGCGGATGCCGAGGCGGGCTGGCATGTACTTCTGGATGCACTGATAGCGGGCCGCCGCGGTCCGCGCGCCCGGGACGATGGCCGCGGCCGAGGACCACCGCCGCTACGGCCGCAGTCATTCGACGCCGACGAAGGCGAGCTACGAGGCGGTGCAGCCCGCGCCGGATCTCATCCCGTTCGCGCAGCTCCACCGGTCGTCCCGTAGTGCCTGCGGATGCTGGGGGCCGAATGGCCCGGGCGTCGCCGCGTCCCTGGCGGGGATGGAAAGCAGGTTCCGCGGGCCGCAGCTCATTCAAAACCGGACGCGTCGCCTGCCCCACGGCGTACGATCTCGGGTTCCTGCTGGGAGAAGTCGATCACCGTTGTCGGTCGGGTGCCGCAGTCGCCCGAGTCGATCACCGCATCCACGGCGTGATCGAGTTGCTCGGCAATCTGCCACCCTTGGGTCATGGGTTCGTCTTGGCCGGGCAGCAGCAGGGTGGTCGAGACGAGCGGCTCGCCGAGTTCGGCCAGCAGCGCCTGGGTCGCCACGTGGCGCGGGATCCGCACCCCGACGGTCTTCTTCCCCGGGTGCTGCAATCTGCGCGGCACCTCCTTGGTCGCCGGCAGAATGAAGGTATAACTGCCGGGGGTTGCCGCCTTGATAGCCCGGAATACCGGGTTGGCCACATGCACGAACTGGCCTAGCTGGGCGAAGTCCTGGCACACCAGCGTGAGGTGGTGCCGGTCGTCGAGGTGGCGGATCGACCTGATCCTCGTGATGCCGTCCCTGTTGCCGAGCTGGCACCCGAGCGCGTAGCAGGAGTCCGTCGGGTAGGCGATCACCCCGCCTGAACGCACGATGTCGGCGATCTGGATGATCGCGCGCCGCTGCGGGTTGGCCGGATGGATGTCGAAGTACCTGGCCATACGACGAGCTTAGGGTCATCGGCCGCCCCTCGCCGACCGGTAGCGGCAGATCGCTGCGGCCCTCCGCGCTGGTCCACAACGGGATTACGACGGACCACCGTGCGTCGAGGTCACGGCCGCGTCGGACCTGCTCCAAAGAGCCGGCTAGCGCGCCACGCGGTAGCGGAGGTAGACGACTCTCGAGCTGAAGGTGCGGGTCTCGACGAGTTCGAGATCCACCCGGCGCTCGCGCTGGGGAAAGAACGGAATGCCACCGCCAACC
>Ga0182030_10021303_pt1 | contig 12150 bp, 14 predicted proteins | sample 812S3MmetaG_FD_121299 | JGI IMG/M metagenome (GOLD analysis project Ga0182030, IMG submission 121299) | Permafrost microbial communities from Stordalen Mire, Sweden - 812S3M metaG (Illumina Assembly) | ecosystem: Environmental > Terrestrial > Soil > Wetlands > Permafrost | place: Sweden...
GTAACTACAGCCACAACTGCAACAAACGCCTCTCAGCTTGGTGGTATTGCAGCTGCTAACTGGTGGGGCAACAACCAGTCCTACAGTGGTGATTTAGGACCAAACGGAACAAACACAAGACTTGTAAGTAAAACTTATACTAATAGCTCTGGTAGATCTATTTGGGTAATGGTATCCATAATCGGAGGAGGTTCCCCAAGCATTGGTTATCCAGATGCGCAAGTTTTAATAAATAGCGTCCAAACAATGTGGCAAATGAACCAAGCTGGCACTACTGTAGGTACTTCTAAGGATGCTTTTGTTAGTTTTCCAGTTCCTAATGGAGCTACTTATGGAGTTTTCCCCTTCAATCTTAATGCTGGCATTGATAGTTGGTTCGAATACGCTTAAAAGAGGAAATAAATGACAACTTCTGGATCTTATAGCTTCAATTGCACACGAGATGACATAATCCGTGATACTATGCTTAACCTTGGGCACTTAGGTGTTGGTGACAATGTCAACCCACAAGAAACTGTTGATCTAACTCGCAGGCTCAACATGCTCGTAAAGCAGTGGCAAGGTAAAGCTGACTTTGCTCCAGGTCTTAAAACTTGGAACCGTAGAATAGGGTATGCGTTCCTTTCTGGAACAACTGGGACTTATCAAGTAGGACCTACAAATGGTTACTGGACTAACAGTTTTATTTCAACAACAACAACAGCCCAATCTGCTTCTGGTTCCAATACAATAACATTGGCTTCAGTAGTTGGAATTACTTTAGGTGACACGATTGGTGTTCAAGTAACAACTCCTGCTTTTGCAGGAGATACGCTTTTCTGGTCTACAGTTTCACTTATAGTAGGAAACGTTGTAACATTGGCCGCAAATCTACCAGGTTCTGTTTCTTCTGGCTACACGGTATTTGATTACACTACCAATGCTCAACTTATAGTGGAGCTCGAAACTGTTAACCTTCGAGACTACACAGGAGAAGACACAATCCTTGACTTGTTGAACGTTCAACAGTATCAAGCTTTGCCAAGTAAATCCGATCCAACAAACATAAGTGACCCAACCGCGGTATACGTGGAGAGACGAGTTGGGTATAACTTGATCTATACTGACTGTGCTGGTGCTCAAGACATCACAAAGTATCTTGTTATTGAGTACATGGAGCCAGCTCAAGACATCATCAACCCGCTCGACAATCCAGAGTTCCCGCAAGAATGGTTCCTCGCACTTGTTTGGGGCCTAACTCGTGAAGTTGCCCCTCAATTTGGTGCTCAATGGACTACAGTTATGCAAGAAAATTATGCAGATGCAATTCTCACCGCTCGCAACATGAACCCTGTTAGTTATGCTGACGCGTTCTTCCAACCAGGAAAAGACTAAGAAGATGAAGAAGCTCGATCTATTTGGTTCAGAACTTCAGGGTTTAAGTCCCTTTGTTAATGCACAACAACGTCTCAACTGTTTCTATGAGATCATCAGCTCAGGTGAAAAAGAGAGTAAGGTCTTTATTAGACCTACTCCTGGTTATAGCTTCTTTACAACTCTTTCGGTTGGTCCTATCCAAGGTTGGATAGTTGTTGGATCGCTTCTCTATGTTGTTAGCAACACAGTGCTCTATTCAGTTAATGCTGCTGGTGCAGTAACAAACCTTGGCACGTTGATAACAACTAACTTTAATTCCTTGATGTCACTTGCTACAAACGGCAACCAGATCATAATTTGCACAGGAAGTTCAGGTTACCTCTATTATGTCAACACAACGGCAGCTCAAGGAGCAGGAGCAAAAGGTGGGGTAGTCGCTTCATCCTTGGTGCAAGGCTCTGGTTACACCTCAGGAGTTTATACCGGAGTTCCTCTGATCGGAGGAACAGGATCTGGGGCTGTTGCTACATTTACTGTAACCTCTGGTGCAGTAACAAGCATAGCAATAACCACACCAGGAACTAATTATACAGTTGGCGACGTTCTAACGGTCTCCAACACTTATCTCGGAGGAGCTGGTTCTGGTTTCAGCGCTACCTTAACTTCTGTTCAAGTTCCTGTTGGATCTTTACAAAAGATAAATGATAGTGGGTTCAATCCAACAGCAACTTCTGTTTGCTTCCTAAACGGCTTCTTTATCATTCCTGGTACAGTAAGTTATGAATGGCAGATCTCTACCGTTTATGATGGGTCTCAATGGCCTGCCTTGCAGTTCGCTTCTAATGAAGCAAGCCCTGACTCGGTAGTAGCTGTCAACGCTCTGAATGGATCTCTCATCCTATGGGGCCAAAATCACATTGAATACTGGCAAGACACTGGTTCATTTCCATTTCCATTCGGATCTTTACAAGCCGCTCAATCAGTAGGCTTAGCAGCTCTGAACAGCCGGTGCGCTTTTAATAATACCTTCGCCTTCCTTGCTACTAACTCAGCAGGAAGTGTATCCATCCAACAGCTAAATGGATACACTCCTGTCAGGATCTCTACACCAAACATCGAAAACATTATCAACTCGTTCGTCACCTACAATGATGCTATCTCCTTTAGTTATGCTCTCGATGGGCATGTCTTTTTCCAGATAACATTTCCTACCGCTGGTAGATCTTTCCTTTATGACGCTTCTACTCAGCTCTGGTCTGAACTCCAATCAGGCATTGGTTCATACTCACGACATAATGCTAACTTAAGCATCTCGTTTAACGCCAACGTGCTAATAAGTGACAGCACTTCTCCGATCATCTACTACTTTAACCAAGAAGCCCTCACTGATAACGGAAGCTTGATAAAGAGGCAAGTAATCACTAAGCACATCGAAGATGGAGGAAACCTTTTAGGTATAGATGAACTTTGGCTCGATGTCAACTTAGGCCAGGGTCTGCAGTCAGGTCAAGGTTCTAACCCTCAGATTAGCTTACAAGTTTCCAAGGACAACGGCAACACCTATGGCAACGAGCTCTGGACCTCAATTGGTAAAGTAGGTCAGTATCAAGGGCCTCGAGCGATCTGGAGAAGACTTGGTCAAAGCAGAGACTTTGTCTTTAAATTTACCTTTACTGACCCAATCTCTCTGATAATTATCAGGGGTTCTGCTTCAGTTAGGCCTACAAATGAACGTGAAGCTTATAAAGGGTAAGAAAGATGCCTCAAACTTTTAACCTAATTCCGCTTAAAACCCCAGTTGACACAAATGGTGGGGCTTGCAACCCAGAATGGCGGTCGTTCTTTGTGAATGCTGCAAATGGGGTCAACTCGATTGGAAACTCTGGCACCACTGCTCAACGACCTACTCAAGGTGTTTACTTGGGATTTCTCTACTTCGACACAACTTTGGGGAAACTCATCTTTTGCAGACAAGTCTCCCCAACTGTGGCATGGGCTCAGATTACTTCTACGAACATTTAAGAACGTTCTTCATGTAGAAGCTGGAGAACTTAAACTTCTTACTCAACTGTATAGCAATGGCGTCCCACGCCATCTCAATAGTAATTCCTGCCATACATTCAGCAGTTCCAGTTTCCTTATGCTGCTTACAGGAGCTCCAACCATAATGGAGCTGGTGGCAAGCCTTAGCCTCGTTCTTACCTCGACCAGGGCATTCTACATAAGGAGCTGTTAAGCTAATCGTGTTAACCCAGTCTCTGGTCAAGTTTTTCACCGTAGAATGGCTTAAAAAGATGATCTTTGGAACTTCGAGCTGAGAAGCTGCAGTCAGAGTTCCTGTCTCAGGCCCGACAACAAGGTCTACCTGGTCCAGAAATGACAAGGTCTGACGCATGGTCCATGCTCCACGCTTGTTGATGAAACGTGGTTCATTAGCCCACTGGTCAAAATTAAAAGGAGGTAGAGTACCTCCGGTAATCACAACTGACACATCATCATACGCAGTCATGATACGAGCAATAGTTTGATCAAAGCCTGATTGGGTTTCACCACACCACACCTTGTTAACTGAGCTCCCTTCAAATTGCCACATAATGACGCCTTTAGTCTTAATCTTGGCGCGTTCTTGATGTGCCCATTGCTTCTCTTCAGGTGCAGGATAGAACTTAACAGCTGGTACGTAAGGAATACCTCCAATGTCATGTTGGAATTCAAGGTAGTTCCAACTCTTATGTTTTTCACGAAGTGCAGGGCTCCATTGAGGACCTGGTCTTGACATGTGACCGGTCATCTCTAATAAGGCTCCTTCTTCGCTCTCACAAAGGTTTACCCACTTGTCATACAGAGTTTTTTGAAATTCCCAGTATGGAGTGAGGTCCTCATTCCTAACTTGGTCTTTGTCAGTTATTACCAGCTCATCGATGTTAGGATCATGTTTAACGATGTCGCAACCAGGTGGGCTACAATGCAAAGAAACTCGATACCCAAGGGCTTTCAACCCTGCACAAACTGAAGCTGCTCTCATCATGTCACCAAAGGCTCCATAACGAATAACTGCTGCTTTTTTAACGCCTGGATCAATTGGTAAACGTATTAGCTTACTCTTCAAGATGACTAACAGAACCTCAGTCTCAGACACCAGAACTTCAATTACTTGAGCATCCTTGAGAGTTTTGATAGCAGATACCATCTCAGGGCTCTCTTTTTTCACATACACCAAGAGCTTACCTTCCTGCTTGATGAGCCTCCAGTATTCCTTGAGAGGCTTTTCAAGTCCATTGTCTTCATAGAAGATGTTGACAACAACAAAGTCAAATGACCTTGAAGCAAACATCGGTAAATCTGATACGTCCTTTACAAGGAAGTCTGGGTTGAACTTTGCCTCATCGGTTCCATACGGTTCTTCATTTACGGTAACGATGTGGGCATAGAGGCTCTTTACTGGAGTAGAACAGATGGCGATACCTGTTCCTCGGGTGTGAGGTGGTAGAGCCCAACGAAGGTCTTTAGGCAGCTTTGGAACCTCTTCGCTTGGAAGGGCTTGTGATGGGTGCGCTTGGCTCATTTTGTTGTGGTTCCTGTTTTGGTTCTAAAAGTTTAAAGTTGTGGTCGTAGGTGACACCATCTTGTTCATAGAACTTGAAGCCGTCACCTACTATGGTTTGATAAGGTTTGGTATTGTCAAACATGTTATACAACTGGAGCTGGTTCAACTGGAGCTGGTTCAACTGGAGCTGGTTCAACTGGAGCTGGTTCAACTGGAGCTGGTGTTAAGTCTTCACCATTAGGGCCAAAGTCCTGTCCATTTTGTTGGAAGAATGTTGTTGGATCACCTGAAACTACACCGTATGATTGTGATTTGTCGAGAGGCATTTTGAGTTCCTTTTAGTTAAGTGAGAGGCACGTTTCCAGTAACAACTTCGGATGAAGGTTAACCGTGCCTCTCTGTGATGTTATTTATTAAGACAAAAATAAAGGACCTCTTTTCGAAGTCCTTCAACTTTAGGAGCCATCCTAAGAAAATCTTTTAGTATCGGTCGCAGACGTTGTTGCGCTCAACAAAACCTACACCAGCTTCACCTTCAATCTCACCATAAAATGGTTCAGCGTGCTCACCTTGATAGTTGTCGTCAGTTGGCAACATTACTTGACGTACGTAACCTTTTACAATGCTTTCAGAAGTAGTGCAACTGTCTTCTGATCGAGTGCCTGCAAAGGTAAGTGGCAAAAAGGTGTTGCTTTCTTCTTCAAGATCCAAGATTGGCATCTTATTCAGGCTGTCAGAAAATGATACCTTTCTACCAGTATCTTTCTGATCTTGCCATTCGTTCTTGTTGGCAGGTCTTGTTGGTTTTGGCAGCAAGAACTCCATCTTTTCTTGTAAGAATGTAGAAGTCATTTGTTTCCTTCCATCTCGTCAAATTCCTTTTGGGTCTTTGGCATGGTTTTCTTGTTGTGAGCCTCTTGCTCCTTAGGACTGTAAAGTTTACCAGTCTTAGGATCATGACGGTTCTTCTCGTACTCAGATGAACTGTGTACAGGAGAACCGTCAGACTTTACAGCATTGTGAGCGGTGTGCTTATGGTAAGGCATAACTTTCTCCTTAAGCTGCTGATGGGATGAAGCCTTCAGGGTTGACCAGAGTTTTCATCTTCATGTTGCCAGTTTTAGCAACATCAGAGTTCTTCTGAGCAAACAGGTCTTGGCCAGGAGGCAAGTCGTTAAACTGTGCGTCAGCACCGTTAGGCTCACCCTTCTTGTTGATGTAATTCAGGTCAGTAATGCCTTCAAAGTTGTCTTTTCCAGCGAGTTCAGTAAATGTACGTGCCATGTGAGTTCTCCTTACAAAGTTACGGTAGCTTCTGGGATAACAGAAACTTCGAATGCCAAGCTGAACGCTGAAGTTGCGTCAGTACCGTTAACTGCAATCAGACGGTCACCTTGCAGCATAGTAACTCCACCAGTAGCTGTTGACAGGGCCAAGTTAACAACTGTGTTAGCTGTTGAAGATCCGAGCGTGATAGTGCCGAGAGTTGATGTTGTAGTACCAGACACCTTCTGGATGATAGCAGCAGCACCTGCACCAACTGAAGTACCAGCGGTAGTAACAGTAGCAGTAGCCGACCATGCAAGCATACCGGTAAATGCTGTGAAGCGGCAACCTACACCGCCTGCACCAGCAGTGCTTGTAAACGAAGCGGACTGACGAGCAATGTAGGTTGGGTGATCATAAGCTTGTGACGTTGTAGTCATGTTAAAATTCCTTATTCAAATTGGTTTGAAACTTATGCGAGCATTATCAAGTGATAAATTACGCGTTTGAATCCCATTTCACGATACGAGCATTGGCAGCCAGTGTTTGCACGATACCAAAACCACCGAGGTAGTACCAAGCTACGCCCATTGAACGACCATAGTCGGTAGGGATCGCACCACGCATTTCTTCTTCAACTGTGATACCTTCAGCTACGGTGTCGTTACCGAAGAAGAAGATCCAGTCAGAAGAACCTGCAGTCCAAGCAGTACCATTAACACCGTCAGTAGAAATACCTTTAACGATGTTTGTCTGCTCGATGTAGCGAGTGTTTTCATAGCGACCAATCTCACCGTTCATGATCAGCTTGAAGCCGGTGTCAGAATACTGGTGGATGGTTTCCAGGTTGTTCTTGAAACCACGGAGGGTGGTTGGCCATGCAATAGCGTAGTAGTCATCACCAAGGTAGGCTGGGATGTTACGTTCTTTCATGGTGTCAACGATCAGCTTAGCAGCGCCAGTTGAGTAAGCAACGGTGTTTGTAGCAGTTGCGGTACCGTTGGTTGTCAAGGTAATTGTAGGAGTTGAAGTAGATCCGCCACCAACAACACGAAGAGGAGTTGCATTGAATTGAGCCCAAGCTAAGCGGTCAAATGCCTTAGTTGCGTCATTCTTGAGGACCTTATCGATCAAGCGAATAATTGGGAACTTTGACAAGTTGTTCAGCTTTTCAGAGTAAGGAACTGAGTTACCAGCTTCAGTCACTGTCAGGGTGCCCTGTGTGATTGTGAAGTTTGTTTGTGGCATTGTGTTAGTTTCAGTCAGAACACCGCCAGCTGTAGTAACATCAGATACGATGTCCCAGGTGAATGTATCACCTTTACGGCGACCTTGTTGAGATGCATCTTGTACGTCGGCAAATTGACGGAACTTAACCATCGGTTGCACTGCCATACGCAATACGTTTGTAAGTTGACGGCTGTATAAGTAGCCACCGAGAGAGCTAACGCCCCAAAGTTGTCCTGCCATGATGTGTATTCCTTCTTAAAGTTAGTTAGTTCGTGGTACGAAAACCTGTCCTCTTGCTTTTGCCTTCGCAGCCAAAGATGCGTTGCGTTGAGTTAAGCTTGGTTCTCCACCTTCATAAGCTTCGTCGTTATCAACAACCGGCGCTGAGGCCTTTCTGGCTGGATACGACGGAGCTGCGTCTTTTCGTTCTTTCTTGGCTGCCAATGAAGAAGCTTTTCCACCTGATTTGGTGACCATCTCATCTTTCCATTCACGGACCCTGTTTCCAATGTCCCTGTATCGATCGATGTAGTCTCGAGGATCATTCTGCGCAACTAACTTGTTGTCTTCTGCAACTACAAGGTTGTACAAAACTTGATCTTCAAACAGCTCAGGATACTCTGCTCTAAATTGCTCGCCTGCTTTTTGAAACTGCAGCTTCTGTTCAACTGCGCGAGTTACGTCGTCCGTGGATAGACTTGGCTTGTTAGTGCTACGCAGCTTTTTAAGTGCTCTTACAGCTTCTTCTGTATCACCCATTTGTATGGCGGCGGCAATCTCCGCAAGTTCTGCTTCTTCACTATCATTGTCCTCAACGTCTCGCGATAGCTGAGTGTTCAATTTCTGTTGTGCAAGATCATAAGCGACCTTGGCTTGGCGTTGGTATTCTTCAGCGCTCTCTACAAGCTGCGCTTTACGGAGCAACTCTTCATAAGTTATCTCCTTCTCGACACCATTCACTTTAATCTTGTGGAGCTGAACCGGTTCCAGCTTTACTTCTGGTTCCAGATCTTCTACTAAATCTTCATCAAAAGCCTCTGCATAAAGTCCTTCAAGTGCAGTATCCGCAATCTCTTCACCTTCTACATCACCGTCGTGGTCAGGATCAACTTCCTGACTTGCTCTTAAATTTACTAAAGCACTATCACGTTTAGCTGAATACGAGTTTTCGTTCTTTGCCATTTGGAGTTATTCCTTTGTTAGTTTGTGTTTAAAGTTACCGCTATTTAAAACAAAATAGAACTTTTATTCGTAATGTACCGAATGGGCATCAAGCGTATTCTGAGCTTGAAGACCTTGTTCAATTGCGTCAGACAGCCAGTATTTTACAAGCTCAACAACCTTAATGTCGTTCTGAAGCTTAGTGATGGTCTTAACATCAGTAGGGTCCACGGTTGCTAATTGTGTGAGAGCTTCATCGCGCTCTAAATCACCTTTGTTAAGGATGTACTGACCAAGATCTGACATCAGGAAGGACTTGATCTGCTCTGAAAAGACAGCAGCTTCGATTAGCGCGTTAGTTTCGTTAGTCATTGTTAATAACTCCTGGAATTACTTGGATCGTGTCATCAGTAGAGCTGTAAAAGGTGTGACGTGCTACAGGTCCAACTATGATGCAACCCTCAGATGCTGACTTGTTGCAAGCTTGTGTGTCTCCATGCATGTAAAAGCCAGACCTTCCATACATCTCATTAGCAGGATCAGGGATAAGTGGAATTGCAAACGCTCCAAGCTGTGAATGTTCTACTGCAGTTCCTCTTGTATAGATACCTGTTGGAATTGGCCCGACCTTTGGGGTGTTGCACATGTTAGGGTTGTTGACACCTGCCAAATCTTGACCACAATTACCACCTGAATAACCGGTTTCTACCAGATTACCACCTTGGTCGAATAACTTCCCTGTTGCTATTTCAAAAGTCCAACTCATCTTTTAGTTCTCCTTATTGGCGAGGTGGTAATGGTTGCTGAGGTTCTTGCGCTTTCTGAATTTGCGCTGGCTTCAAGCTCTGATCCTGAGCTAACTTAGCTGAGGCCTGGGCGCTGGTGAAGGTCTTGTCCATGTAATGTCCAACCAAGAAGCGCTGGTTGTGAGACGTTTCCTTAACACCAGCGATAGCAAGCTTGGTTTGGTTGTTGTCCTTTGCTATCGCGTGCTTGACTTGGTGATCTTCTTGCTTGGACTTGAGCTGTGCCTGGAGCTGTTGGATCAACTTCTGTGCTTCCATCAACTGAGGATTTGAACCTTGCTTGACGAAGCGAGATCCGTCAGCATAACCAAGCGCGCCGAAGACCTCCTTGGAGACTTCGTCAATGTCCAACATAGAATTAAAGTTAGGTCCAATCAAGTTCTTTAAAGTATTGAGACCAGTAGCAAGCTTGTTGATCTTAGCGGTTGGGTCAGTTGCGCCCATACCAACATTTACGTTCAAGCTGAACTCGTTGTTCAAGAGCTTGTCAAGCTGTTCAGAGACCCCAAACTTCTCAAAAGCCTGAGCGCGCTGACCAGCTATAGCAATGACGGTCTCATCAGTCTCGTAGTGTTGCTCAAGCAAGATCATCAAGCGCAGCACTGGTTCCATAAAGGTTTCTGTAAAGGTACGGAGCAGGTATTCAATCAACACGTTAGCAGATGAGTTCATGAGCGCCATACCGTGAGCGGTTTCGCCTACAGCACGGTTAGCTGAAACTGACTGAGCAGAGAAGTTTCCAAGCAGCTCATCCATGTCACCATTGATGCGATCTTGCTCTTGATAGGCACTGGTAGTTACGTCGGGGTAGCTTATCTCACGGATGTCATCAAGAGCGTCTACGGCAATAACTCCACCTGGTACGTTCTTCAACAAGGCTGCTACGTCAACTTGCTTGTTACGCTTGACAACATAACGCTTGTTCAGCACGAACTTCACGTTGTCAAGGCGTTGGTTAACGATCTCATTTGCTTCTTCTTGAAGGCCTTGAGCCATCTCAGGAATAGAGCTTGCAAAGGTCTTGTGAGTTTCTACGTTACAGTTACCGATGACGTATGGGCGCTTACCATGAAAGACGCTTTCAGATAAAGGCCGAGGCTGAGTAAGCATGCACTTGTCAGCAAGCGTGTAGAACTCAAAATCATCTGTGTCATCTCGGTGAATGTGACGGTGCACCCAAACTGTGGCGTAATCATTGATACCCTTTCCACCCGACTCATAAGGGTTTTGTTTACCCTTGTTGCGCATGTAAGATAAAGAACCTGAGGTGTCTCCAACAGCGGACATGATGGTCTCTTCAGAGTAGACCTCCCACTCTCCAGCCTTCATCTTGTGCTTCACATCACACACGTACATCGGTATGATCTCAATAACATAAGGTGAAGAGTTTACTGGATCGATCCAAGAAGCGGCAGGGTCTATACGAAGCCTGTCGATCGGAATAAGGTCGATACAAGGCTCGTCGATCAGGACTTCTTTTGTTATTTCAATACGAGTTTCAAACTCTTCAGAATTATCTATCTCTGAAAGAGCGTTCTGTTTATTAACCATAGATGGTGCGGTTAGGTTCTCACCTTGGAAACCTGTAAGTTCATTATTTGGAGAAAGATCTGGTAAGGCATTTGAAACTTGTACTTCATGCTCAACTTCCTTGCTTTCATGCTTCCAATAGACGTGAGCACAGCAAACACCTGTCACCTGAGCGTCTTGCAAAGCACCTAACACAGTTTGGAACCATTTCACGTTCTTCTTCAGGCGGAACTGCAGCAGCTCTTTCATGATAGCAGCACCAGCTGCTTGTTGCTTGTTGGTCTGATTTTGAGCTTGGATGTCTACAATGTCTTGATTAGAAAAGAAGGCAGCAGCTCCAGAGGCCTCAGTCTTGCGAATGATTGCTCTGATCTTTGGGCGAAAGATCTTTGAACGCTTATCGTAAAGCGGATTGTGATACTTCGAGCCAGACGGGTGGATCGAGTTGAAAAGGTCTAAAGAGTTCTCCCAGCTTGCACGATAGTTCGTGTCTACATAGGAAGTAGAAGATCTGAAAGCGTCTTGAGCCCTAGCTAACCACTTGTCAGAAGAGGTTTCCTCATCTACATCCAAGGTCTTGGTGTCTCTATCAACAAACTCTTCATTTTCTGTATTGTCAGAAGACGCTGGAACAGCATCAGTGTCCAGTCCACCAATCCTGGTAAGGCCAGAACCTTTGGATCGTACGCCAAGATTACCTGGTCCTGAATAAGCCCCTAACTGTTTGTAATCGCTCATAGTTTATCTCTCATAATTTTAGGGATCAGGTAGTCCTTCTCAGAAGCGCCGTCTACCTTCTTAATAACGTCGCCTTCTTTCATCTTGCCTGCTCGTTGCCAGCATCTTTCCAGCATCTCTCCACCAGCCTCAACTACCCGGAGCCTAATCTGATCAGGTGTAGTTAAGTGTCGAGGGTGAATGAACATACAGAGACCTTTAATTGGGGCATCGAGCAACCTGATGATAATACCGCCACCTTTTGCAGGTTGAATTGCCCACATCCAACCCTTATAGGTACCAAACAGGTGTTCTCCGACGAGCTTACAGATGCGGAGCTCGTCGAAGTTCATGCCATTAGTGTCGCATAGTATAGTGTTTATTGGCTGTATGATGTCCATCTTTTCTTATCTGTACCGTCTTGTGATAGTTTCCAAAGTGTTTGCATTAAACAATCGGAGCCGCAACCACAGGTGCAACCCATCCAGATACTGCGGTTACAACACCGTTTACCAGCGTGTATTTTCCTAAACTAAA
>Ga0182030_10021304_pt1 | contig 12149 bp, 14 predicted proteins | sample 812S3MmetaG_FD_121299 | JGI IMG/M metagenome (GOLD analysis project Ga0182030, IMG submission 121299) | Permafrost microbial communities from Stordalen Mire, Sweden - 812S3M metaG (Illumina Assembly) | ecosystem: Environmental > Terrestrial > Soil > Wetlands > Permafrost | place: Sweden...
AGTGGATTTGTTGCAGATGAGGAACAGTTGGCGTTACAAGAAGAAATTATTCAAGGCAGATTAACTTGGAAACAAGCCAGTGCTCTGGTGTTTGCCAAATACAGTCAACCAGAGTAAGACCTTTGACCATCAGCAGGACGTAAAAAGATATCGCAATGAAAACACTTTAATTGTGGGATTGCTAAAATCACAGTCTCCTGGTCGGCCTTAGCCGACCTTCGCAATTTTTTGAAAAGGTCGTCGGCTCAGCATGAGGGATTGTCTGCTTCGAGATTTTTCCAAACTTTGCTTTTGAAAAATCAAATTGCCCGAAAGCAGACGGTTGTGACCGGTAAAATATAACCCAAAAGCGACAGTCACCTATGCGAATTCATTGCCCGTTAAGAGACAGTCAGATACCAACCACATCGTCAAATAGAATATGCGATTAAATTATTCCCTACGCCGATCATCCCTGCGTTCTTCGCCGCGTCCTTCATCCCGACGATCTTCTCCACGCCTTTCTTCACGTCGACCTTCATCTCGGTGATCTTCTTTATGTGCTCGGTAGTCAGGTGCGTACTCACGCGATTTAACAAAGTAGACTGGACGGTTACACGAGTTGTACTCATGGCAATGTCGGGCCCAATTCTTCGCGTGCTCTGGAGGCACATGCAAATAGATTGGTTTTACAGCTACCCCTGTCGCTGGTTGAATCACGACTTGAGGCTGTTCGTAGACGACGGCCGGAGGAGGTGCATTGCCAAATTGAACTTGCCCGTAAACACCCGGGGCAATTTCACCGCCGACTGATAGATTAATAATTGGTTGCCCTGCTTGGGCAGACAAACTACCCAGAAAAAGGGTCGTAAATATCATTGCATGTAATATCTTCATGATGCTCCTCTCTTTATAAAATCAGTAGGTTCAGTTTCAAATAGCAAAGTACACAGTTATTGATAGTCAGCGGAAGTATACATCCTTACCCAAAACGGCTTGGTGGGCTAAACTAATACGGCTGATCAAGATTTTTATTCAAAGCCAATTCCCCATCAAAATGAACGCAGCCCAATAGTACGGATGAGAAAAAGGCGCTTTCGGATTTGTCTCGAACGGAATACTCTCGTTCACCTTCCCATCGAGTTCGACGTATGTTCCTCCTCTTTTGTCAGGCTTGTTAGCGAAAATATTTTCACTATTCTCTCCATGCAGCAGTGCAAGTTGTGCTCGACGAAGTGCTTCGGCCTTGTTCAGATGTTGATACTGCCGGTCGCGATACATCGTCTGCATTAACTGTGCGGTACTGGCATCTTCTATAGACCAAAGCGATGCGAGTACAGCCTTGGCTCCCTTGTTTTGCGCTAACGCTCCCAATCCTTCCACCTCTCTGCCATTGGCATCTTGCCCACCTTGCATTGCGGTATCGCAGGCGGACAAGGTAAGCAAATCGAGATTATCAAATGAATAGTCCCCCTCACGAATATCTCTCAAGCTAAGGTGCGCACCATCCCCCAGTAAAAGAAATGAATCAGTCTCTGTTCCCGGGGTAAACTTAAAATGACTCGCAACGTGTAGAACCGGTATATTTTGCTTGAGGCTCACTTGCATTTGATGCGCAGTAAAATCCCCATCAAGATGAATTACCCCAGGCAAACCATCCCTGCCTACGATACCAGCCAGCTCAGCTTGGACACCCGGTAATTTGCTGAAGCCTTCATGCTCTTGAGTTACGCCAAGACCGTTAATCCTCCATTGCGGAGTGCTGGCTGCGGTAAGTTTATCTTTTGCGGCGGGCGTATAAATAACGAGCTGGTAGCGTTCAAGCAAATATTGTTTTCCGTCATATAACGTTGAGAAAGGTATATAGCGGAGTGCGCCATCCAGCGACAGCATGAGGATATGGCTATCCTTGATGTCTGCCTCTATGGGGGCAATCAGACTTTCATACAATTCCCGAGCAATGGGACGTGGGTCGTAACGAGGGTCTTCCAGTAACTTGCGCAATTCAACCAATTTTGGATAAAGGCTCGTTTCACCCAATGCCGCCTTACGGACAATTTGCTGTTTAGCATTCGTGACAATAATCTGTATTTTGTCGCCCAATAGCAGATATTGAACGAGCGTGACTCCTTCGCCCAGTTTTGCCAGTTGTTGCTGTATACCGGCGGTCTGTTTGGATTGTTCTGCGACTTGATCAAGGGTGAGATGTTGTTGAGCTGCCGGCAGTTTGGTTGAAATTGTTTTCAGTAATGCAATGGTCAATTTTTCCTGCTTGTTCAACTTGTCATGAATATCAGCTCGTTCGCCTTCTGCGTCCTTGATCAAACCCGTATTCGATTGCATGTTCAATGCTTCGAGCCAGCTCACAAGCTTTGAGTCGTCGCTTTTGATCTTCTCCAGTTCTGCATCATAGATTTTTTCGGCCCCACTGTAGCTCACCCTGGTAACGCGTCCATCCGCCAACGGGTCTCGGCGTATAAAATCGAAATACTCATCCTCCTTGAGCATGAATAGCACTTCCTGTGCTTCGGCCAATCGCCCCGAATCGATCAATAATTTGGCTAACTTCTTATAGATGCCTCCATGCTTTTTTAATAGTGATTTCTGCAAACTTTTGTCCAGACCGCGCGAATCACTGCGAATGGACTGCATGGTATTAACCGCTTCCTTGTAAAAGAAGATGGCGGTTGTTGGATTCAGCTGTTTGGCATAGATATCACCAAGATTGCTTTGCGCGACCTGCAAGATTTCCGGAACATGAGCAAACTGGGCCGAACTATATGCGCGCAAATCATACGATAATGCCTTGTCCTTTTGATTCATGCTTTCATACACGTCTGCCAAATTGTCCAGGCTTCTTGCGGTCGAATCGTGTTGCAGCCCAAGTACCTCTTCGTGGATCGTCAGGGCTCGCTGAAACAGGGGCAATGCTTTTTCGTATTGACCAAGCGTGAAATAAGCGCCCCCCAGATTATTAAGGCTATTGGCGGTATCAATATGCTTCGGCCCCAATACCTTTTCCCTGATCTCCAAAGCCCGCTGATACAAGGGCAAAGCAAGATCATTTTGACCAATCTCATGGTAAAGCGAGGCAAGGTTGTTAAGGCTATTGGCAGTCATGATACTAACCGGGCCAAACTTGTTTTCTGCAATTGTCAGGGCCTGTTGATACAGCGCCAGAGACATATCATACTGACCCAGCGTTTTGTAAAGCATTGCAAGATTGTTCGTGCTGGTTATGCTTGATTCGCTTCCTTCACCAGAAACTTTTTCATGAATCGCGCGAGCACGCAGGTACAACGGTAGCGCCTTATCGTATTGACCAAGGCGTTGATATAGTGTCGCCAAATTATTAAGGCTGATCGCAGTGTCGGCGTTTTCAGCGCCGAGAACTTTCTCCCGAATACTCATGGCGCGCTCATACATCGGGAGAGCATTGGCATATAGCCCCAGGTCTTGATAAAGACTGCCCAGATTGTCTAAAGCCGTAGCAGTGGAAACACTTTCACCGCCGGAAGTTTTTTCGTATATGGCCAGTGAACGCTCGTAATAGATTCGCGCTTGATCAAATTGGCCAATTATTTGGTACAGGGATGCAAGACGGTTAAGGATAGTGACCGTTTCAGGTTTCTCTGCCCCTAACTCCTTTTGAAATATCTCAAGTGATCGAAGACTTAGCGGCAAGGCTTCCTGATATTTACCTTTTTGAGATAAGGCTAGCGACTGATCATTTAGACTATTAGCCAGATCCAGCTTTTGATTGTCAGTATCTGCGGCAACTGAGGCAACAATAAATAGTGCAAAAATAACGCCGAGAGCAAGCCTCCTCACTTTGAACTCCTTTCAAGCTGACCTAGTTAATCCTAATGTGGTCGAAGTTATCACCGCGAGTTATTGACAAATACAACCACCAAGTCACCTTGTTGCGGAACTGGTATGACGCGCGCCTCAAGCAATTTGCGAACATCATCGCTAACCGGATAGTTCAGGTTGATATGCAATTCGACCTTGTCAGCCGAATCTATTTTTGTAACGTTCACACCCAGAGCCGAAAGTTCTGATTCGAGCTGTTTAGCTTCCTTAGCCGGAGCTGTGCTCAAGATTACTTGTTCGGCTGTGCCGCGCATCACGGTCGCGGCATCCATCGGAGATAAAGTCGGAGAACCGCCTGATTGCATTAGCATCGTAGCCGTACCCACTACCAAGAGGAGTGAGGCAGCTAACGCATAATATTTAAATCTGGAATCCATTTTTTCCTGAGGTTTGCCCTCTTCACGTCGCATGGCGAACTGCAATCGCTGCCAATCATGGGTTGTATCTTCCTTCGCAGCTTCTTCCAACTCAACTTCACGCAGCACGTTGCGTAACCGTGTTGCCTTAGCTGAATCAGCCTTACCGCTCAGTGCATCAAACCACGCCTGGTCGTCTTGTGCAGATTGGTTCTCGTCCTGTGCCATATCAAGCCTCCAGCCATTCTCGGCAATGTTCGAGGTAGGGTGTTAGTTTCTTGCGGCACTGGGAAATATATTCACGCGTTGCCGCAGGTGTGCGACTGAGGAAGCCTGCCAGCTCATCCATATCCCAACCTTCAAATGCGGCTAGACGCATTGCATGGGCACGATCTGGAAATGATTTTGCAAAGGCAATAAAGCCTCGCTGAACGCAATCTTGAATATGGAGATGATCTTCATGGCCTTGTGTAACCAAGGCTTCAACGGTGCCGCCCTCGTCCTGCAACTCATCCAAAGACTCGTGCGACTTCTTGGTGCGCAGATAGTCCAGCATGCAATTTCGCGCAATCGTCCAAATCCAGGTACTCACTTTGGAGTTACCCTCGAATTTATCCGCCGAGCGATATACCTTGATGAAAGTCTCTTGCAGCAGATCAGCCGCTTCTTCATCGCTCATGCGGTGATGCCGGAAAAATGCCTTGATGCGTGAAGCGTAGAGCTTAAATAGCTGCTCCATGCCTTGCTCCGCCACCTTGCCGCCCATGGTAACTCGGCGCAGACATTCGTTGGGATCGACTCCGGATACCCGTGCTTCCTTGCTAGCTAGAAAGCTTTTTTGAAAGGTACGCATGTACAGGAAGAGGAATTCGCAAAAAGTTCATCTTTTACAATCATCACACATGTCGCATCTAATCGGTTTATCTCAATCTGATTTTTCTCGTCATATCTAACTTCCACAAGTGTTTCATCTAAGAAATATTGATCATAACCTCCACGATTATCAGAAGCGGTATGCCCGTCTACGGTGTGATTACTTTCATCGAATCTAACTACTTCTTGGTTTTTATTGCCTTTCCGATCAAAACCCGTACACATTAGCTTTACCTCTGATGCCACAGTAGGCAGTGATATTACCAACATCAAAATTAGAGCTAAGAGTTTCTTCATTTTCAATCTCCTTTATAAATTTGAAATTTCATGATGCTGATTAGTACACACGGTGATGCCATAAAAATGCCTTGATACGTGAGGCATAGAGCTTGAATAGCTGCTCCATGCCTTGTTCAGCCACCTTGCCACCCATGGTGACTCGGCGCAGGTATTCGTTAGGATCGACTTGGGTCAATTTAGGTACTCTATCAGGCGGTCATTGGGTTATATTTTTTGCTTGAATATTTCACATGTTCCCGACTTATATAAATTGCCTCTCATCCATACTTTATATGTCCCATCAATTCGATCTAGCGTTCGTTTACTAAAAGACTCACCATTTTTGTAAAATGTCCAAACAACTGATGTATCCTCAACTTCAATCGTGGCACAACTATCAGGTTTATCGTTTACACATTTCGCATTGCCTTCATCATAAGAGCTGTTTCCGTTACGGAATTCAATACTCTCATGGCTAACGTCCCCACTTTTCGCTTCTGTAAGCGTACAAACCGCTTTAACCCAAACTGGATTAGCTTCGGCTGCCAAAGCTGGCAGTGAAAATGCCGACATCAAAATCATCACCAACATTTTCTTCATTTGCAATCCCCATTAAACAAAGCTCGTGATGATAATTATGCCATTGTAGCCAGCATATAACAAAGCCAAGAACTAACAGTTCACCAATTAAAAACGATATATTTTGTTCTGCCATCGCACAGTTAGACGACGTTGAATATCTATTTGTCAGTGCGGCATTATGAAGTGAACAACAATGACAAGCGGAGCTTTCAGGGAAAATTAATGTTCCACATTTAATGTGAACACCTGCATGGATGTTTTTGAACTGGGCACTTGAGGCGCGTTATGGTCACCTCGTGTCTGGTAAGCCGCGTATCCGGCATCCATAAATGCCATAGCGTCCGGGTCGCTCTCATTCCGCTTCACGCTCTTATTAAATTCCAACGGTGACTGTGCCAGGAAAGAAAAATCTGCCCGTTCTTGTTCGCTGCCCGCTTCGACTGCGATGGTTAACATGCGTTCCAGCCCCAACGTATTATCGTTAATGGCAACACCGAAGTGGGATTGAGACCTAGGTTCTAACCGGTTGCTGGCACCGGGGCCGTGTGGGTAGAGCACATTGATGCCGTAGCGCGCATCCACAAACAGCATAGTCACATCCACCGAAGCCGTACCTGCGTTCGCTAGGCTAACGTCTACAATATCTCCGTTACTCAGATTGGCTACCTGTCCACCGTTAATGGGCAGCTCTGTATGATCTTTCTTGACCACTTTTAGTTTCACTTCAAGCATTGATTTATTAGTATTCGCTTCTCCCAATCTGGAAGCGATACGCAAAAGGTTCACAGTACGGGCTACGGCATGTAAGCCCACTGCGAGTTCTTCTTGTAAACGCGCATTCTTCGATTCGACAATGAACGTAGCGTTTCTTTGACAAGCAATCGTATTCGCTTTGACGCAAGCTACACCCTGCATAGAGGGTGGCAAAAGCAAGATACGATCTGGCAGCAACTTGAGTATTACATCACCAGTGGCCGGATAATCAACCCATTGGATTGTCGTGCCGGGAACGGACGATTTCACCTTGCGCAATTTTTCAATCACTGCATTTGCTGCACACGAATCTTCGCATTCTTTAGCATCGACAGCGACGCGTAAACTATATTGCGGCATGTTTTGAACGAGCCGCGCATAGCTTCCTTCTTTAAGGCTATTCGGATTGAGAAGTTGCTTGCCGTTGTATGCGATTGGTAAGCCAATCGAAGTCGCCAAACCGACCTGCTTAAGCTTAATGTAACCCACGGTGTCGTCGATTTTGGCGAGCGGGTCAGGCATCACAGCCAAAATCGCGCCCTCATCCAATCCAGACAGCGCACCTGCCTGAACGATCAGTTCTTGCTCGTGATTGATCTTCCATTGCCGAACAAGTTGGGCATTCTGAAAGAATACGGGCTGGTCGAGTGCTGTGCCGGAGAAAAGTGGGGTTACCAAGGTTTCATTCATCTCACCATAACGAGTCAAGACATATTGCGAAAGCTGACGATAAGTCATCGGTACACCTGTCTCAAGCGCTTGCATAACAGTGTAGCTGAACAAACCCAAACTCTTGCCATCAACCCGTCCTTTGGGTAAAACGATTTCCGGTGCGCCCTGGGATGCTTGCGTCGCGTAAAAGAAAACGGAACCGCCAGAATCAGTGGTATTGCTCGTCGTTTTTTCAGATACTTGTTTTGTGATCAAATCTGAAGCCGTTTGCAACTCCCGCTGCTTCGCCATTTTCATCATGTTTTCAGGCACACCAAGGGTTGCCGGATTTACATACCGATCCATCACACCAGTGGTTTCACCACGCACCAAAGTCGCAGAGTGGCATGTATCAAAGATGGCCCACACAAATGCGCCTTTGGCCGTAATGCGGTCAACGGCATCGCGTAATTCGGTCTTGATGATCGCATTCTCAACAGTACCGAACGATCCATCCCATTGACCAATGTCCCGTGGCAAAAATGTTTCATACAGCCCATTTTCCTCAGCCTGCCCGGCTCCGGTTTTGAGAAAGGCTGGTTGCTGACTTCCGTGTCCTGCAAAATACAAGAAAACAAAATCGTCCTTGTTTGCTGTATTCGCCAAATGAACTAATTCCTCTAGGATGTTCTTGCGTGTTGGCAGTGCAGCACCATCAACCCCGTCAGCCAACACTGTAATATTTTCATGCGCAAAGCCACGTTGGTTGAGAACGTCGACAACATGCAAAACATCGTTGCGCGGTCCCTTAAGCTGAAGTTGTTTTGAAAGTTTAGGGTATTCAGAAACGCCGACAAGCAACGCACGCATTACTTTGGCGTGGCAGTTGGTGGCTAAAAGCAATGTACCTATTGTGATGAAAGCACACAGGAAGTGACGCAAATGTTTAATGGATTCCCCAATCATTAAATGATGCCCATACCGATGTTTACGTTTTACGCACCATGAGAAATACATTGGAGGCCTTGCCTCCAATGTCTAGCTTACTACAAAATAATCAAATATTACCGGTGACGCTCATCATGCTCCCGGTAATGCTCCTCATGCTCTCTATAATGATTATCGAAATTATTGGGCGCATAGTAGCGAGTTGGCGCAACGTAATTGTTTGGTACGTAGTAATAGACTGGTGTAGCTACGGGTTGGTAATAAACCGGGGCTGGCACATAAACAACGTGCGAACGATCATAACCACGATGAGAATCATCAGACGCAGCAATACTTGCCCCCGCCAGCGCACCCAACAACCCACCCAACACGGCTCCATCGCGCCCACCCATAGTTGCGCCTGCCGCTACACCAACTACTGCGCCCACCGCAGTATCACGCACGACCTCATCAGCTTGAACTGTAGATACAGCTACCAAATTGCAAAGCAACGCCATAATAATCCAGAACTTTTTCATCATAATTCCTTTCGAATGTATACGATCAAACCAGTTTGTTCTTTGAAACCACCAACTGTAACTGTTTAGACGTACTGGATGGAAAAGTGTCAGGGTTTGATTTTATGGATAGTTTGACCAGTCCCTATCTACCATGCTCGTTGCTGCCTTCCGACTGATTTGCCGGGTTTCTCACAAAAAGGAGCCGTTTCCGCATACCTGCTGTTAATGTTTGCGTAAGCTGGCATAGTCTATATAATGTAGATACGAGTATGTATATCAATTGGAGACTGCCATGAATCTGCAAATTTCAAAATGGGGTAACAGCCTGGCCCTGCGTATACCCGCCGACTATGTTCGCCGCATCGGCATCAAGGAAGGGGATAGCGTGCAGGCATCGCTGACCTCTGATGGCGGCATCAGCATTCACCCGGTCAAGTGGGACCGTAAGGCTTTTGCGCAAGAGGTGACGGCATCCCGTAACGCCATGCCTATGGGTACGTCGGTTATCGAAGAGCTGCGTCGCGGGGGGCGCTACTGATGGTATATGTCGATACCAGTGTTCTGGTGGCGCTTTATACTAAAGAAGTTAAAAGTGCCGATGTTTCGCGGTGGTACGCCACCTGCGCCGATGAACTGGTTTCGGCGGTATGGTGCGTGTCAGAATTTGCCAGCGCACTGGGCATCAAACAACGCACAGGTCAGATATCCGATAGCGAAGCTCAAGCTGCATGGATTCAGTTTGAGAGAATGTGCGCCAACGACCTGCAACTGTTGCCGATAGAACCGGGCACTTTTCATCGGGCGGCGGTACTGACCTTGGATGCCGCGAGCGGATTGCGCGCCGGTGATGCACTGCATTTGGCAGCCGCGCTGGATATCAAGGCAAAGTCCATAGCCACTCTGGATGAGGTACTGGCGAAAAATGCCAAACGCGTGAAGCTAAAGCAGACGAAAGTTTAAGCCGCGTGTAAAAAACCAGGGGCAGCGTAAACTTATTTTACAACCCTAATCTCACAATTCAATGGCTGTTCGTTATTAATCACATAGGCGGCAGAGGTATCATAACGAAAATCCGATTTAATAAATCCTTTACTGACTATTTCTATATCGGGCTTACCCGTTACATTACAGCTCAATTTTTCAAAGTTTATCAACTCGTCAAGTGAGGCTCCAGTTTTACCATCACGGTAATTAAATACTTTCATCTTGCAAGAAGAAAACTCAATTCCGTCCTTTATTAAATGAACGTTAATGTCGTTCTCTTTATCTGTAAAAATGGTTACAACAATATTTTTGTAAACACATTCATGCTCCACCGCAGCAAGTGCATTAAGAGAAAACATCAATATTAATAGTCCAAAATATTTCAATTTACTGGAAATCAATTTATCCTCTGCATCCGTACTTTTATTTTAACGACTTCCTGCTGCAAATCACCCCATTTTTCGTAACTAAGGCATACCCGAAAAATCTCCGTTACACGTTCTAGGTTGTTATTCATCAATTTCTGGTAAAGCGGAAAATTATCGAGCCAAGCAATGCCGGTTAACATTTCGATGCGGCAGTTCAGATCATCCTCGCTACGCGCAATGATCTCTTCAAACAACACCCCCTCTTTGAATAGCTCTAGTTTAACGGGGATATTTAATGGAACAGGTTTCTTGGTCATGTCTATAATTTGGCTGAAGCAACACAAGCCCCCACGACCCAGCTGCTAGCAATAGAAGAAATAAAATATAACGAAATTCAATGTTGGAAATACCATCGACTTAAATGCTTTTTGAAGCTCCATAAGTTAGCCTAATCATTCAATTATTGTTCCAATATCTACAACGGCGTTTTAATGGACAATTCCGGTTTAAGCCTTACCTAAATTTATTACAAAACGAATCGACACTGTCGCGGCACACTTCATCAACATCCGCATTACTTGCTTGAATTTGAACACACCGGTTGGTATAGCGACCAAGCCTAGCTTCATAATTCTGCTTGTCCGCCGCGTATTCATTACCGGCTTCTTTAATTTCATGAACGCTATGGTCATACGTACGCCAATCATCCCTGAGTTGTTGTTCTACCATGGGCATGGCAACTGGAGTCATACTCAACGACGAATCACGACTCTCCAGCGTGGTTCTTTGCAGTTCAAGATAACTCCAGCGCTTTTTCAGGCCTTCTTGATCTGCCGTTAAACCATTGAATACTTTTTCAAGTGCGATTGCTTCATCTTTACACGCATGCATTTCACTGAGCGTATGCTGGTGATTATCTTTTGAAGCTTGCGCTTCTCGGTTTTTCGTCTTGTCTGCCTCTATTGCATCTTTATCCTGCCCCATTTGCAGCCGACTCATAATCTCGATCACTTGGGAGTAATGCGCTGCATTCTTGCCATATTTATTCAGATAAGCATCAGAGCGTTTTAGCGCGTTATCACGGTCACCGGCTTTATCCAGCGTATCGATATAGGAAAAATAAAAGCTCTCCGGCAACGGATGCTTAAGTTGCGGCTCTATACTTTCCAGTTGAGCAAAATAGGGCACGGCATCCGCAGGCCGATTAGCCTTGAGTGCAGTGTTGATCTTGGCCATCTGCAAATCAACTTGCATGTCTTGATCGAGTGCATTAGCTTGAACAGCTATGCTCATCAAAATCGAAAAGAGTAAATATTGCAGGGGTTTCATAACTGTGCTTTCCGCGATGTTAATCAATCTAGATTTCAAGACTGTATAAGAAAACCACTCAATCGAATATAGTTCTGATGGAACTAAAAAGCTGATTTGAACGGGACACAATTGCCAGTCCCGACAGTGGTTCCATTGCTCCATCGTCCGGTTTCCCATTGGCGAAATGAGCCGTCAACTCTATCTATCGTCACGTGCACAATACGTTCCTTAAGATCATCTGAACTATTAATTAATTGTTTATTCTCTGGATCCTCCGGATCTAGCTTATCGTATTTATCAAACGAAAACTGTACATCCGATATGTTATATATAGCACAGTCATAGAAGGTTTTTTTTCGTTCATTTTGACAATCCTCATTTGGCTTTGCATAAACACTTCTATCATTATCAAAACTCCGCTTTTGATGAATAACCTTTCCAGTTTTTGTCGCTGTGATCGTGCAAAGTAGGTCTACCTGAGAAGCTATAGCGGGAAGTGAAACACCAATCAGGAATAGGGCAAAAATAATTTTCATTTCATATCTCCAAAATCTTAAAGCATTGCATTAATGCCCAACGATTAAGGTTAGATCGCGATCGCGAAGCGAGCCGCGATCTTAACCGTTTGTTGGACAAGCCCGGTTGAGTCTCACAAACGCTATGCAAATATCTCTTCAATCCGGCCTTGCAAT
>Ga0182030_10021305_pt1 | contig 12149 bp, 13 predicted proteins | sample 812S3MmetaG_FD_121299 | JGI IMG/M metagenome (GOLD analysis project Ga0182030, IMG submission 121299) | Permafrost microbial communities from Stordalen Mire, Sweden - 812S3M metaG (Illumina Assembly) | ecosystem: Environmental > Terrestrial > Soil > Wetlands > Permafrost | place: Sweden...
CTTAACTATATATTGTGCTCTCGGTGAACACACATCTGGTATTCTAATATCTGCTCACGTAATCTACAAAAAAAGGGAAAAAAGGAAAGAAAAAAACCCATATCTGGAATATTTAAACAAGCTCCATGGGCAGTCTTTTACACAGTGTTCGACTGACATCGTTTATATAAAGCCACAAGATAACTTAGCCCGAAACAGAATTCTAATTTCCCCAACGCTGCATTAACTCACGGTTGAGTTGCGCATCACGCTCCAGGCTTTGAATGTGCTCCTTCACCAAGGAGTCATATTTCAGAACAGCATCTAGAAGAATCTGGGCTCCATACCCACTAGAGCCACAAGAATCAGCTTTTGACCAAAATCGATCGAGGTGTGGGCAACTTACCAGTCTTCCTTGCTAGTTGATTCCTCTGGTGCATGGCTTATCCCACCTTCACTAGGCACAAAAATCATCGCTGTGGGTACCCCACAAGAAGCTGACAACGCGCTATCGTGCCCCGCAAACGACACCATCTCCATGCATTTATCTTCGCCCACCTCATCGGTAGCCGCAGACCAAATACATGAAAGCATCGTACTATCAAAGGCGACGGCCGGACTCTCCCAAATCAACGACATCTCGAAGGTCAATTGCGAATTGTCAGCCGTCATGAGCGCCATCCTGTCCTTGATGATCGTCTCGATATCGTTCAATGTTTCCTGCGACTGACACCTGAGATCTATTGTAAAGTTGACAGAGCCTACAATTGTATTTGATGAGGGGCGGTCTAATTGAAGCACCCCTACTGTTGCAAAAGCGCTTCGTTTCGTGGCCTCTTCAGTAAGAAGCGTCACAATAGAAGATGTGGCAACCAATGCGTCCACGCGGTTCTCCATTGGCGTAGAGCCTGCGTGTCCCCGTACTCCTGTTACAGTGACTTTATACCATCGTATTCCTTGGATGCCAGTGACGATGCCCGCTTTCCGGCCAGTCCTTTCGAGTCGGCTTCCTTGCTCAATGTGTAATTCAAAATGTGCACTCAAGGGGTTGAGCCGATGGTCGGCATAGTAGGGCCCAAGGTAGTTAATTCTCGCCAATTCATCTTTTACTGTTGCTCCAGTTCCATCCCGGAGCCCGTGAGCGGTGGTTATTGAAGAATGGCCTGCCCAAACTGAAGAACCGGAGCATCCTGGATTGAAGCGAGCCCCTTCCCTATAAAAAGTTAGATGTTTTATTTCCACGAATGTTGTTTAAATTATTTGAGTACGCAGAGAAGATATAAAAGTAGGATTACCTACTCGTTGGTCCAAACAATTGCTGCCACGGGGGCATATGTTTTAATTCCAGCGTCTTTGATCGAGCGTAGCACCTCGAGACCTGCCAAAGAACCGAGAATACCATCGTATCTTCCACCTATTTTTGTATATTTCAGTAAAGTCTACTTGATACATTCGTAGTAATCACATAACAAGATCTTCATGCTATTGGGGCTCACAGAAGGGACTCGACTTACCAGCTGGCTGAGTATCAAGATGACTTCCAATTCCGAGAGGGGCAACGCACATATTCTCCCCTGGCAAAACCGCAAATATATTTCCAATGGCATCAATTCTAACATCGCATCCCATGACCTTTGCTTGCATTACGAACCAGTCTCTAGCGAACATGTCGGTGTCAGAGAGTGCCAGCCGTTGCATGCCCATAGTTCCGGGGATGGCACCCCATTGTGCCGTGTAGTGGATATCTTGCCAAAGACGGTCGACATTCGCACGAAGCACATTTTTTGCTCTTGGATGGCTGCTAACAACCCTAGGGGATACTTCTTCAAAATTAGTTCATGTCCAACAGACTGCCCCATTTCATGTCGAGAACCCACTGGAAGTTACATTTTTCTCTGAATGTAGGACCTTTTCATGTTCACTTTCTACTTCAGAGACCGAGATGCTCTTGACGTGGGATTTGACTGCTGAAGATTTGATCTTCTTTTGTACAGGATAATGAGAGGACGTAAAGCTCGGTTCAATCAAACTTGGAGCCATGATGTTTTTTTGTTATGCGCCAATGTATTGTCCACATCAAGTTTCAGAAAGAGCGGCAAGGATTGGAATAGTGCAAATATAACTATTTAGTAGAGGAAATATCACTGGGCCAGGGAGTTCAGTTCGGGCAGCGAAATTATACTTTCCCGAACGGAAACAAAACGTGCTATTATCGCACATAGAGCTCCGGGATTATTGACCCAGCTCCATGGTAAGCCAGCATGACATGAGGTCAATTTGATTGTCTTACTGCATTACTGGATAGGGAGAAATAGCTGTAGCAAACAAAAAGATATCTAAGCAGGAGCAGAGTAATCGCTTATTTCTTTATCGGGGGTTCTGTACCCCCTGCAAAAATACCTCATTGCCTAATACTGTTAGTTACTTCGTGCTTATAGGGATTGGTTTCTCAGGTGTTTACGGATCAGTGTCGCCTGCAGTAAATTCTGCATGGTAGTCTGTGTAGGGAGCCTGGGGTCAAATACTCAAATAAATCCTATGCTCGCGCCAAACGCTTAGTGAATCGTGATCAAGTGTGCTGCCTTAGGCAGATTTGCAGTTCTTCCGGAGGCAATAGTAACTCAGGTCGTCAACCTGGTGAGCCTCAAGGGCTGTTTACTCGGTTGTTTACAAAGCCTGCGCCGTTGTCCTGCACAAGAATACGTGCGGCTGATACCATACATGATGCTGATGCTGACTGTAAGCGAGGTATGATTGATTTGTTCAGCTGACTGTAAACTGTATAGTACCTTACTCTACAGTTTCGCTTGTGTAATTTACTTCCCTGCAATACCCGTACAAAATAGTCTTTTGTGCTTCTAATGAAATTATGCAATTGATACCATATAGAGGAATTGAGGATGAACAAACATTGTTTTAAGTTATTAGCTCTTATATTTTATTTTAGCTTATAATGAATATTTATCACGTGTATTCCCACGTGATCTGATAATTTCAATTATGGTCAGTAGTATCTGGGTCACCTTGATGGACCCAGACTACCATTTATTGGATGCTGTTTATTAGGTCATTAGAATGTCATATATTGTGGTGGTGCTTAGCTTAGGCAAGTCACCTGACGGAAACAACACGACGAAGGTTCCTGTCAAAGTCCTGCCCGAAGCCCCTGTAACTTTATGCTGTAGCCACAATAACATTAGTGGTCGGATTGCCAGAAAACGAAATATTCCAGGCTCAGTTAGTAGCCAATCGCCCTGACAATCTAAATTTCTCCAGAATACTTCAGCGTATTAACTAGTGAGCTTACAGGGCTTTGGGCAAGACTTTTAAAAAGAGCCTTCGTACTCGAGTACCGGATCACGAGTGTTTCCACCATGCCTTTATAGATCCAGTGTATCATATTATAATTCTATTCGTTCTCAGCTTTCTCGTTCCTTCCAGCTTTCTCAAGAAAGATAATTGAAACTCGAAACGGGATTTACTTTCGCCGTATCACCACTTGGCTTCCTTTCTCACGGGAGGGACTTGTGCTGTTGATTCGATTCGATAAAGTGCGATGTAGTGGTTGAATAATTTAATATATCGGGGTTTGTATGGGTTTGGTTGGAGTTGAGAGCTGAGTTGGATATTGTGCTGGGTCGAATCCTGTGCTGGGTTGGATTGCGTGGGAAACATAAGGAGAGATTGAGGATTGATAGGGGCTACAGAGATACAGGGTTGCCGCTTCCCTGGCCATTCAGGACGAAGCGACAGAGGGAAGAGATCCAACATCTTAAGTCACATGGCAGATCTCATCTAGACTAAAATTGACTTGGCTTTGCTTCGATTTGTTTATCAAACATCGTCCTGAAACTCTGCCTCCAGCAGATCCTCCTCCTCCTCCACCTCATCCCCAAGCCTCACCGCGCCTTCCTCTAACCTCCCCTTCATCAGTAAGCCAAACCACCAAACCGCCACCCCCGCCACGGCACTGATCCCCGCGAGCATGAAATACGGCAACCCCTCCCACATCCCCCTCCACTTCAAACCCAAAGCATACAAACTCGCCTGAACCGGGCCCCCCAGCATCATAGAGCAAGTCTCTACTATAGAAATAGCCGCGTACAGTGCACCAACATGCCTCTTCTGAACTAAGCTGGTGATTAGACTCCTTGTTAGGGCGGTAAACCCCGTTCCTAGAGTCCAGATCACCATTCCCGTGATTCCTATCCCAATTGTAGGGGCGAAACCCATTATTGCGGAGCCGAAGATGAGGAAGATGGCGGAGGCTTGGACGAGGAGGAGATCTTTGTGATTAGAGGATAGGCGTAGGCGCGAGAGGAGGAAGGAGGATATAAGGGGGATAATGGCCAGCAGGAGGAGTATATTGATAAATGCACGCAGAGAGAGGAGAAAGCCTGCTTGGGCGAGGGTCCAGTTGTACCGGTTGGAGATGTACCGCATTGAGAGCTCGCTAGAGACGCGGCCGAAGGGGCTCGTCACGAAGGAGATGAGGAGCAAGATGATAGGGAGGGAACGAAGGACTTTGGTGGCGCTGTAGAGGCGTGTTAGGGTGTCCCGGAAATTGGTTTTGAGGGCAGGCAAGAATGAGGTTTGTTTGGTGCTGGGTTCTGGATTCGAGACTGGGGAGAGACTCAAGTCGGCGGAGGGTGAGAGCTTGAAGTGAAGGGTTTCTGGGATGAAGAGGAGAAGGAATGTCCCGAGGACTTGGAGGCCCAGCCCTATCAATATGGGTATCCATGGCGATTTAATCAATAGACTTGATGCGAGTGAAGGGGCAATTAGTTCCGATATAAGGGTGGCACATCCTCCCCATAAGAAAATATTTGCCCTGCGTGTTCATGAGCTAGGCGAGAACAGTGAGGACATGCATGCATAAATACCTTTCTGCCTCTTCTATAACATCGTTGCCAATTGCGTAGAACATCATAATAGCTACAGGCTCACCACCGCCTATAACAACAAAGAGAGGTGAGATCAAGACGAGGTGTAGTGGAAGGACTTTCCAGAGAGCCATTATGATAAAGTTGAAGGATGTATTTATGATCATGCCAATTATTGACAAGGCGAAGACAGGTCTCCGACCAATTCTGTGACTACACTTTAGTATCGACTAATTGACGCTGTAAGAACGACGTTGAGTAAACATGAAAACACCCGTCTTGTTCAGCAAACGTAAACTTGCCTGGTTGAAAACTAGATTTGGAGTGGGACGCTCAAGACTCGTAATAATATTGAGTTTTCCACTGGAAATGAGATGAGTTCTGTACTAAATGTACTGGATCTAGTCTCACAAATATCCTCATCCTTGGGCTCAACCCCAAGATACCCCAGAAATGCCAGATCCAAAAGAGAAGTGAAAGTAACCTACCTATCAGCGAGCAAACCATAGAGAACCGTAGTAAAAAGGGCTAACACGACCCAATGCCAATCAGCCTCTCTTCCTCTCTTCTCCCCTCCCATCTCAACTCCGTCACCTACCTGGAATCGTCCCCAGGAACGCATAAGCAGCCAGCAACACGTTCAGCCTCTCCTGGACCTCAGTCCCCTTACACATGCCCTCATCAATTCGCTCATCGAACCCGATATGCTCGTCTCCATTCAAATCATTATAGTGGTAATGACACAAGATCTGCTCGAAGATGCGGAGACTGGGAACCGTTATGAGGCCACCGCCAAAGGTCAGGATGGAGCCTATGGCAAAGAGGATGGTGATTATGATGCGCGGAGATCGCGCCTGCCACACTCGTGGGTAGGAGAAGGCCCATGGCGTAGCTGATTCTGAGGGGGAGAGAGGGGAGAGGAGGCGCGCCGAATCGCTTTCGAAGTCTGAGGAGGGAAATGTGTCTTCCAACGAGGAGGTGAGGGGCGTTGTGTCGATGGTGGTGCGCGGTCTGCGGAAGAGGGACGCCATTGGGGAAGTGTTATCCTGCTACCGCCCAAGTAGAGTAGAAGCCGTACACAATGGCATGTACACAACGATGTGGAAAGTACAGGATTGATATGCGAAGGAAAGAAATGAAATGAAATGAGAGGAGTAAGAGAGGACAACGGCTAACCCTAGCATTAATACTGCACTGATGAAACGCAGCAAGAATCAGCCGCGCATACGTAACGGCAGGCGTACGTGTCCACTTCGACGAGGGTTGTTGGAAACTCCATTTGTTGCTGGAGAGTTCGAGGCTCGTCGTCGTGATAGGGTGGCTGAATGGAAGCTTACTGTGCAGCAGTTAGGGTATTGCCTGAGAATCGCCCACTGCTCCCTTCCGAATCCTTGTTTTCTTCGCTTCTCCAACAACGCACCGAGGTGGGTTTGTGAGCACAAAAACACCCGGTATATCCTATTTGTTTTGCGGAAGAGACTCAGATGTGAATAAGATGGATCAGAAAAGACAAAATTGGGAATAAAGACTTTGAACACTTATCTGTACCTTTCCGCCACACGCTGGGCGCAACCATTCTGGGCAGGTCACAAAAGATGGCGCGCCAAATAATTAGACTGTGGGATTGATCACTACTTTCTCTGTATAATATCTCTCTCTCTCTCTCTCTCTCTCTATCTATCTATCTACAATGCTGCTATCCAAGGAGCTTTTATCTGCATTATCGTCTGATTGCCGAGCTCGACAGTGCTCTGTCGCTCCAACGCCTTTCGTATTGCAACCTGCCCATGGCTAGCTAAGTCTGCAACAGCTGGGGCTGTTGTGATCGCAGCTGCTACGGCTTCAAGTGATAATCCCAACGATCAAGACATTCCATGAAAATCGAAGGTATGTTGGAATCGGTATGAACATCATCAGAACACTTCTCCTAGACGAAATTAAACTACAAACGTCGATATATAAAGCCATGCATGCTTACTGGCGAGCATCTGAAACCATCTCGAAGAAGATTTCGAAAGGGGAATTCAGAGATGTCACCCTTGTGCGTCTAGAGGTGGCCTCCCGGTTTTGCTTCGCGCAGGTGTTCCTTGCTGCAATCTGACATCTAAACTTTGGTAAGCATGCTCCGCTAAAAGAGAAAACCTGTAGAAAGCGACAGCGGGATCTCACCCCTTTAACCGAGCTATAACCAGATCGATGAATGCCGCGTACCAAACTCAAATCTTAAAGTGTGCTCATACGCTTGGTTTCAGGACCAAGAAGATAGTTAATGGGTTGAGGGGCGCCGAAGACTCAGAAGTAGAAGGCCCAGAGCTTTTCATAGATAATGGTGACGTCGCCCCAATCAGAAGCATATTCAGATCGATCGCGAGGAATGGAAGAGACTTGGAGCCAGTTCAGCCTCCCGAATGTAGATGATAGTTAATCGGAAGGCGAAGGTGACGAACTGCAGAATCTGAGGGAACGTGGCTTTGCGAGTATTTCAAGCCGCCGGTCGTTCCCAGTATCAGAGTTGAGGGACGAGAATGATGAACGCCGATCATTCCATATCGCTGATACCAATGTTTCGAGTCCTGCTTTGATAGAAAGTTCTGAGCTCGACCGTGAAGGCTTGCGAGAGGAGCGGCGGTTGTCGGTCAGACCTGAATTGGCGGTTGAGAAGAACGAACGCCGATCATCTATAGAGCCGCAAAGTATGAACAGCAGCCCCGCCTCAACAGACAATTCAGGCCGCCGATCCTTCCCGGAACTCGAGATTCGCGATAAGTATATGCGAGGTGAGCGCCAAGCATTCCCTACTACTGGCTTCCAACGAGCAAACATCTTGAGCCTAACCTTGACGGATAGTCCAGAGCGCCGGTCCTTCCCTGAACTCGAACTTCCGGAGCCTGAAGCCATAGATAGTGACCATGTATTCTCTATGGCGATGGTCCAGTCAACGCCTTCGGGAGATTCGGCGGAACGCCGCTCCTTCCCTGCGCTCCAGCTGTTAGGTACAGAGCTTTCAAATGGACGCCGCTCTTTCCCCGCACCCGAGTTACAATTGCCGGATATATCCGAGTATATTGCTGCTGTTACCCAGAGTTCTCTAAATGATGGAGAAGCCGCAGCACGTTGTGATCAAAAACCACTATTTGTATTCGAAGAATGCAATAATATGACAAAGAAGAAAAGGTCAAATTTCAATATGGAGGGTTATCTTAAGGAGCGAGAAGGGTGGACGATGATGGTACTGAGGCATAATGTTCTGAAAACCGTGAGATTTGAGCATATTGCAGATCATATGCAAAGGCTGCATCAAGAGGCGGCAGAAAGGAAGTACTTCCTGGTTGCACGTTACTATGCTGCACACTTTCGTACAAAGCATATAAACAGTTTAAAATCTATATAGATTCAGTGTTCAATTTCGCACACTCTCTTTGAACTTGATATGCGCCGCACCACATCAGCACTAATATAGATAGAGTTAGTAAATCAATCAAATCATCAAGAACAATGTGCGGCTCTATTTAGGCGCAGTCGAGCTGAGAAGGGCCAAAACTTTGACTGGAATTGTAGTTGAACCCGGCAACTTCGGACCTTAGAGCTTGCAAGCAGAGCAGATATATAAAAGGTTCCATTGATGCTTATATTAGAGATATAGAATTTTCAGTAAAACTTAGCAATAACTTAGCTCGATCGGAGAGTGCGACTAACTTCAATTTAAATGACATCTATTCTCATGTGTAAGGAGATTCACTGATAGCTAATTAGAACGAAAGGAAATCAATATCAATTACTGAGATATTTTGCCAGAACAAGACTAATGTCTTTCGAGGTACCTGTATTTTCAGTGCCGTGGACAAGAAATTAATCCTCTATTCGGAAACAAATATCACCGATCTCTCAACATCGCGTGCAAATTGCTCGTCCATGTCGTCTTGTACAGCTATAGCTTCGGCTTCCTGATATTCAAACCTCAGCACGTGTTTGTGCAGGGCTTTATCTATGCAACATAAGGTGGACGTCTAAGGCCGACGCTATGGACTGTTAGGACGTGATGCTTGAAATGCACTACGTCATAGAAAATTACTCTTCTGGACTTGTACACCGGATGGCCACAGAGTATTGTCTGGCCTGTCGCCTTGTTTAGATGAATGTCTTCGACGTGGTCCATCATAATAGCAGGGCCGCAGAACTCACGCGTTCGTTTGTCCAAAGTCAACTTTTTATTGTCAATACAAAATATATATTGGGTCTTCTTTAGAACGAGCTCAAATAGATCAAATTCTGAAATGGACATTAGAATAGAAGATTGCTCCAGATCAATATTATAATAAATAGCATGATTTCAGTTGTGAGGCTGTATTTCTTGTTGGCTAGCCAAAGCGACGAAGATATCAATAGTACGAATCCGGCGTTTGACAATTTCTTGTACAGATAGGTCGCGACGCATATCAAATAAAGCTTTCTGCAACTGCATATGTTCTGAAAGTTGGTGATACATGATATGCAGAACGTGTTGGTTTCTTGTGATCCTGTTTCGCTGTCTTTCTATAATCTCGTTGTAGCTATTAAAGAGCCACTCTTTTCTGTAAATGACATTGAGGGCGTTTTTGTTGCTCTTCTTAGCACTGGTGATCTGTCTACCGAGCTGGTCGTACTCCTTTACCAGTTCATTCTGTGGCGCTCGACTAATAGGTCTGTAGAGATTTCGAATGTGGTCGCGCAGTTCCGCATGTCGTATCTTTCACTTCATTATCTCGGGATCTGGAGGGAGCATCTGGGCAAATTCTTGGGGGATTACTATTGGCGTTAAGAGGTTATATCGAATGCTCATATATATAAAGGCGCGGGTGAGGCCATTATCAGTTGGATCTTTCAGAACAGCATTTTAAATGTCAAACCCAATGTGCTAGTTAAAATATATGGTGAATACTTCTGTGTTCGGATTATGTCTCAGAATCTGATTTCGTACTGCTTCTGTAGCGGCACCTAATATAGAATATTAGTAGAATGTAGAAAAGGGAAAAAAAGATTATATGACCTATTATCAACTACATTTGTTATGCCACAACAAAATCCATAACTAGTCAGTCTCTTCTCAAAGCTAACAAGCTTTCCAAGGCGATTGACATAAAAAGTATAAGAGAAATAGGGGAAGGGTTCAGTATCGGACTTCTTAAATCCATCTATGCAGCGGATAGACCTTCGAAACACTGAAGTTTTTAGCAATAATGATTGTCAGTACATCTTGAAGGTCTTCTCCGGGTCTTGAAGGTGTGTCGCGAAGAATGGTTCAGTAGTCGTAAAGCCATCTACCAGGATAGTATTATCGCAGATTGCACGGGCCAAAATATGACTAATAAAACATAAGAGCAGAAGTACATTTTCACAGAAGAGAAAGATTGTTTTAAAGAAATTAGTTAGTTGAGTTTCGAAAAGAAAATGAAAAGAACCTTATAGTTTGAATTTGTTGTCGACTCCCTTGTAATGCCGAAAAGTGACTTCTATTGCAAGAAGATCCCGCTCTCCATACTTCGGATTCTGGACTATTTACAAGTAGATATTCTTATAACAAAATACTTTATATCCTCTTTCCAACTCTTCAAATTCATCTAATTCGACAATGTTGTCGCTAGTGCTACTAGCCTCATCGACGCCATCATTGAAGTTATCTTGTTCCGAGTCAGCAAGAGAATTATAGCACCCTTTGATTTTGTATATATGAACTAGTTCTGCCGGTCGACAGTCTGTGTACAACTGGAAAAGTATTAATGTGGTTATATCCAGACGGTCATCCTCGGTCGGGTATATAGAGGTATCGAAAGTCCAGTGATAAGTGAAAAGGTATACTAAGTCGTCTGTTCCGACCACGGGTTTAAGTTCGCTAATAGTATTCAGCCCAAATTTATTCTTAAACTTGCTATTACAATACTAAAAGTAATTAGTTTAGTATAAAGTTTTAAGAAATAAACTTTCTAAGTACAAGATATATACTTTAATGACCTCTGCTAAAATGTCAGAATTCACGAAGGTGCCTTTATTAGCCCTGCAAAAGAACATTTTGAAATCACACTAGTATTAATTGAATGTCTTCTTCTTCGCCTTCTTCTCCTTTCTCTTTGCCAAGTAATTCTTACAGATCTATCTGAAGAATATCATCATAAGGCTTATATCACAATTGTCTATTAGTATTACATTCTTCCAATATTCTTTTTTAATATACTTACAAAATCTATCTTAAGTTAATTTAATCTGTTGTATCAGACATACTATTATACTATATAAACTTTATTTTAATATAATAGATATTTGCTTTTGTATTGTTCATATCTAACAGTACTAGAAATTTCTTTTTATTATACTTTGCACAGAGTTTTTAATATTCAGTTTCTGTGACATTTTTCTTCTTCTTTTCGACACAGCAGCTTTCAAAGTGTCGATTGACGAAATTAGTAAGCTTATTGAGGATGGCGAGCAGAGGCCGTCTTGTAATAGGAAGGCTTGACCTTACTATGACGATAAACGTAGGGTCGACGACAAGTAATAGAAGGAAATTGAATGTTGCAAAAGGTTCGGGGAGGTTGAAAGACTTTGAGGTCAATAATTAGAGTCGATAGAGTTGATAAAGAAATTTACTTTATCGAGAGGTAGTGACGACAAAAAGAGAGTCAAAAAAGAGTAAAATCTGCAATAACTCTGGTATAAAGAAGATTTCTGACAGAAAAGAGTAGTTAAATTATTTCCTGAGGAGAGGACGATTTGAAGGAATAATAAGTAATATAGATCCGTCTTCGATAGGAGAAAGAGTATGAGATTTTATATCGGTCGGATAGTCATGAATATTTATAGTTAAAAAGTAATAAGAAGCTATATTTTTGAGTTTCGAATTTCCATTAACAAGATTTGAAAAATCAATAGTAGTCTATTGAAGTGGGCGGGATGTTAAATGAATGTTTGACGAGAACCAAGGCCCGCGAGGAAAATAAAGTGTCGCTTAATGAATAATGCTCGAGCCAGCTTAAAACAGCGGGCACGCCCCGCCGCTTTCGGAAGTCAGAACAGCTTAAGTGCGCCTAGTCATATTATAAAATCTATTATTTATAATATTTATATTATTAATATTTTTAATAATAACTTTTAAACTTTTTTATTTAATTTTAATTAATCTTACTATTATTAATATAAAATTATTAATTATTATATATCTATTTATTTAATATTTTTAAAATTTAAATTAATTTCAAAAAAAATTTAAATATAATTTTTTTTATTTTTATTTTTTTTATTAATTTATATAAATTA
>Ga0182030_10021306_pt1 | contig 12149 bp, 11 predicted proteins | sample 812S3MmetaG_FD_121299 | JGI IMG/M metagenome (GOLD analysis project Ga0182030, IMG submission 121299) | Permafrost microbial communities from Stordalen Mire, Sweden - 812S3M metaG (Illumina Assembly) | ecosystem: Environmental > Terrestrial > Soil > Wetlands > Permafrost | place: Sweden...
CAGCCGGTCGAGCTGGTTCTTGATCTGCTCGATCACCATCGGCGTGCCGGTGGTGACGATGGTGATCAACGACAAATGCTTGGCGTGCTCGGTCTCCGACACCGTCAGGGACTCGATGTTATAACCGCGGCCCGAAAACAGGCCGATGACGCGCGCCAACACGCCCGGTTCGTTGTCGACCAAGACCGACAGCGTGTGGCTTTCGATCTTTTGCGCCGTTGGCGCCGCCGGATAGTGGCTAGTGGTGGGAGCGTTCATTACACCATCACCTTGCCTGCTTCGGTGATCGCGCTGTCGAGATTGTCGCCCGCGTCGCCGAGGATCATTTCATTATGCGCGCGCCCCGACGGGATCATCGGGAAGCAGTTTTCCTTCTGATCGACGACGCAGTCGAACAGCACCGGCTTGTCGACATCGATCATCTCGCGGATGGCGTGATCGAGGTCGCCCGGCTTTTCGCAACGGATTCCATAGGCGTGATAGGCCTCGGCCAGCTTGACGAAATCCGGCAGCGACTCCGAGTAGCTGTGCGAATAGCGCCCACCATGCAGCAGTTCCTGCCACTGCCGCACCATGCCCATATACTGGTTATTCAGGATGAAGATCTTGATCGGCAGGTTGTACTGCACCGCCGTCGAGATCTCCTGCATGGTCATCTGCACCGACGCTTCGCCGGCGATGTCGATGACCAGCGATTTCGGATGCGCCAGCTGCACGCCGACCGAGGCCGGCAGGCCATAGCCCATGGTGCCGAGGCCGCCCGAGGTCATCCAGCGGTTCGGCTCCTGGAAATGATAGAATTGCGCCGCCCACATCTGATGCTGGCCGACTTCGGTGGTGATGTAGGTGTCCTTGTCCTTGGTCGCCTCATAGAGCCGCTGGATGGCGTATTGCGGCTTGATCACCTCGTTGGAATGGCGATAGGCCAGCGACTTGCGGCCGCGCCACTTGTCGATCTGCTTCCACCAGTCGCCGAGCGCCTTTTTGTCGGCATGTTTGTGACCGGCGCGCCAGGCCTTTAGCATGTCCTCAAGCACATTGCCGCAATCGCCGACGATCGGGATGTCGACCTTGACGTTCTTGTTGATCGACGAAGGATCGATATCGACGTGGATTTTCTTCGAGTCGGGCGAGAACGCATCGAGCCTCCCGGTGATGCGGTCGTCAAAGCGCGCGCCGATGCAGACCATGACGTCGCAATCGTGCATCGCCATGTTGGCCTCCAGCGTGCCGTGCATGCCGAGCATGCCCATCCATTGCGGATCGGCAGCCGGAAAGGCGCCGAGACCCATCAGTGTTGAGGTGATCGGGAAGCCGGTGATCTTTACGAGCTCGGTCAAAAGCGCGCTGGCGTGCTTGCCGGAATTGATGACGCCGCCGCCGGTGTAGAACAGCGGACGCTTGGCGTTCGCCATCATCTCGACCGCGTGCTTGACCGCCTCGATATCGCCTTTGACTTTCGGCTTGTAGCCGGTGTGCGGAAACTCCTTCGGCTTGGAGTAGAGCCCCTTGGCGAACTGGACATCCTTCGGAATATCGACCACGACCGGGCCTGGCCGGCCGCTTGAGGCAATATGAAACGCCTCATGCAGCACGCCCGGCAGATCCTCGATGCGCTTGACCAGATAATTATGCTTGGTGCACGGCCGTGTGATGCCGACGGTGTCGGCTTCCTGGAAGGCGTCGTTGCCGATCATATGCGTCGGCACTTGGCCGGTGATGCAGACGATCGGGATCGAATCCATCAGCGCGTCGGTGAGACCGGTGACCGCGTTGGTGGCGCCGGGGCCGGAGGTAACGAGGACGCAGCCTACTTTGCCGGTCGAGCGCGCATAGCCTTCGGCGGCGTGCACGGCGCCCTGCTCGTGCCGCACCAAAATGTGTTCGACTTTGTCCTGCGCGAAAATGGCGTCATAGATCGGCAGCACCGCGCCGCCTGGATAACCGAACAGGTATTTGACGCCCTGATCGGCCATCGCCCGGATCACCATTTCGGCGCCGCTCATTTCCTCGCTCATGATCCTTATCCTTGCTCGATCTTTCGTTGCCAGTGGGCCCAATAAAAAAGGCCCGCGAAGGGCCATGTCCGGACGTCACCTTTCGGGAGCCCATTAGGGCTACCGCGGCGGCGTCCGAACCATTACGACGGGAGTAATAATATTGCGCGACATGGCGTCTACCCGTACTTTCGTTGCGCGGTTTTATAATAGGGGTCAAAGCGCGGGTCAAGCGTAATTTCTAGGCGCCGTCGCGGGTTAGAGGGCGGAAACCTGGCTTTCGACGGCTATTTGCGCCTCTTGCGGGCCTGCGAACGGCCAATCCTTCATCTGATTGCGAAACCAGGTGACCTGGCGCTTGGCGTAGCGGCGGGTGTCCATGCGCGCGCCGGCGGAGACTTCCTCGAGGCCGATCTCGCCATTGAGGTGGCGCAGCAGCCACGGCACGCCATGCGCCTTCATGGCCGGCAGCAGTGGATCGAGCTTGCGCGCGCCAAGCGCCCTCACCTCGTCAATAGCGCCACCCGCCAGCATGCCGGCAAAGCGCGCGTCGATGCGCGCCACCAGTTCGGCGCGATCGCAGGTGAGAAAAATCTTGGCCGCCTTGGCCGGATCGATCAGGGCCGGCATGCCGTCGCGGTGCCAGTCCGACAGGGAACGCCCGGTCGCCAGCATCACTTCGAGCGCGCGGGCAATACGCGAGCGGTCGTTGGGCATCAGCCGGTGCGCGGTGACGGGATCGCGTTCAAGCAGTTCGGCATAAAGCGGCGCGACGCCTTCGCTCAGCAGACGACCGCGCACTTGTTCGCGGATATCGGCCGGGATCGGCGGCACGGCGGCGAGCCCCGAGGTCAGCGCCTTGAAATAGAGCCCGGTGCCGCCGACCAGGATTGCAACCCGCCCAGCGGCGGCAATCTCGGTCAGCGCCTCGCCGACATCGCGGCACCAGCGCCCGACTGAATAATTTTCGCTGGCATCGACATGACCGTAAAGCCGGTGCGGGGCTTGCGCTTCTTCCTGCGGCGTTGGCCGCGCGGTGATGACGCGGAGATCGCGGTACACCTGCATGGAATCGGCATTAACGACGGTGCCGCCGAGCTTTTCGGCCAAGGCAAGCGCCAGCGCCGACTTGCCGCTGGCGGTGGGGCCTGCAATAAGCACCGCCTTATTGGCCATCATCGCATGACTCATGTCGCCACCTTGATCGGTCCCAACGCGCTTGACGCAGCGGCGCTTGCGACCATGCGCGCGGCGCTGCCCGGCGCCGGTGAACCGCAATGGCTTGGCGCGGGCGCCGCCGACATCTCCTTTAGCGCAAGCGCGGGACTTGACCAACGCGGCCTCGCCGAGAAATTGCGCGCCCTTGCCGAAGGCGTCGATGTGGTCGTGCAGCCGGCCGCCAACCGCCGCAAGAAGTTGTTTCTAGCCGACATGGACTCCACCATGATCGGCCAAGAATGCATCGACGAATTGGCGGATTTCGCCGGCTTGAAAGCCCAGGTGGCGGCGATCACCGCGCGCGCCATGCGCGGCGAAATCGCCTTCGAACCGGCATTGCGCGAGCGAGTCGCGATACTCAAGGGCTTGCCGATCTCGGCCATCGGTGAAGTCATCCTCAATCGCATCAGGCTTACGCCCGGCGCGCGCACACTGGTGGCGACGATGCGCGCCAACGGCGCTTATACCTGCATGGTGTCGGGCGGCTTCACGCTGTTCACGCAACCGATCGCGACGATGATCGGCTTCGACGAGACGCATGCCAACACACTCGTGCTCGACGGCGGCCTGCTCGCCGGCCTTGTCAGCGAGCCGATCTTCGGCCGCGAAACCAAGCGCGCGACCTTGATCGAACTGCGTACGCGGCTCGGCCTTGGCAAGGACGACACGCTGGTGGCCGGCGACGGCGCCAACGATATGGACATGATCGCGGAAGCCGGGCTGGGCGTCGCCTACCATGCCAAGCCGAAGGTGGCCGCGGCGGCGCCGGCGCGCATCGACCATGCCGACCTCACGGCGCTATTATACATTCAGGGCTACAAGCAGGACGAGTTTGTGGCGGCTTAGACCTTCCTCGGCTCGGCAACAGACCGGCGAAAAATGAAAACCGTTGCGATCACCGGCGCGGGCGGATTTATCGGGACCGAACTCTGCGCTCTGTTCGAATCGCGCGGTGTTCAAGTGTTGCGATTGATGCGCAGTCTCAAAGCGGGACCACAATCGATCGCCTGGGCGCTGGGCGAGCCGCTTCCCAAAGCCTGCGAAACGGTGGACGCGGTCGTTCATCTGGCCACGCTCGCCTATGGAAAATCGTCCGAAATGACGGCGGCGGCCGTGGGTGATCTTGCCGGAACGCAAGTTCTGCTCGATAGCGTGCGCGCGGCTCGCCATAGCGCAGAGCGGCCCAGATTCATTTTTATGTCGAGCCAATCGGCACGCCCGGACGCGCCAAATGCTTATGGCCGCGGCAAATGGCAAATCGAAAAAATTCTCGATCAACCTAATGAAATCGCGGTGCGCCCCGGATTGGTTTACGGCGACACACCGGCGAGCGTATTCGGCCTGTTCGAGCGGCTCGCCCGCTTGCCGATCGTCCCGGTTGTCAAAACCATACCGGCGATCCAGCCGATCCATGTGCGCGAACTGGGCGAGTGCATTTTGACGATGTCAGGGATGGATGCACCGGCGCCACTGTTCGAACTCGGCGCCGTCGCGCCGATGAAGTTCGAAGCGGCCGTTCGCGCCACCGCGCTGCGCGCACATCGCCGCGCGCCCGCGATGATCCCGGTGCCGATCTCGCTCTTGCGGCTCGCGGCCAGTGCGGCCGATCTTCTGTTCCGTCCGGAGCCCTCGATTGGCGAACGGCTGGAGGGGCTTGTCGGGCTGCGGCCAATGAATACCGCGCCCTCGCTCAAAGCGCTGGGCTGCGAACTCAAGCCTTTCTTGTCGCCGGAGCGTGAGAATTTATGAGCGGATTCGATTGCGTCGTCATCGGCTCCGGTCCCGCTGCTATCGCGGCGCTCGACGCTTTCGACACGCCGCTTCGGATTGCGGTCATCGACGGCGCCGTGCCGGCACGCGTTCGAAATTCTCAGTTGCATGCCAAAATTCGGGCGGTGGCGTCGTCGGCCGGCAAGGTCCCCGGCGTCGCCGAACTTTTGCCGCCGGCCACGGGGAACAAGCCTTTGTTTTCGAGCGCGGCCGTCGGCGGCTTCGCCAATTATTGGGGCCAGCAATTCCTTCCCATTCATGCCAACGGCCCATGGCCCCGCGACCTATTCGCAAACTACACCGATTTCCTCGCAGAATGCGCCGCGATCGATGTGCTGTTCCGGATCGAGGGCGGCCAGACGATTGAGAATTCTGCGGCCAAGTCGGCCGGCTTCGATCTTTTTACGCCGCGGCTTCTGGCCGGCGCGGCCGGCTCAACAAGCGCACTGGACGCGATGAAGCATGTGTTCCGCAAGATCGCGGAAATCAAAAACGTAAAGACTTTGACGGCGCGTGCGATTTCTTTCCGGAAAGCCGACGGCGGCTGGGCCGTTTTGCTCGATAGCGGCGACGAGGTGTCGGCAGCACGGATCGTCCTGACCGCCGGCGTCGTCGGCAATGCGCAAATTCTGTTGCGTTCCTATAGCGACCTTGGCACGGCGCGATTTTGCGATCACACGCCTTGGATGATCTATACGCTCGGGCTTTCCTTGCCCGCGCTTTTACAAAACAATCACTTCAATGCCGCGACGCTCGAAAAAACAATCGACGGCCGCGGCGCGGTCTACGCCTCGGTCTATGACATGCGCCATGACGACCTCAATCTGCTGGCCGCTTCCACGATTGGCGTGACCGCCGGGAGGTTTGGCCGGCTGCATCCGCCCGGAATCGCCAAATATCTCAAGCCGGTTCAGGTCTGGACGCAAGATACGAGCGGAAAAGTTGATCTGCGTCGCCGCGACGCCGCGATTTATTTTACCTCGAGTCCTTCCACGGCACGCGGTGACGATGACGCGGGTCTTAAGCAAACAATCGAGGTGTTGAAGGGGCTTGGCGCAAAAGTCTTGCACGTCAGCCAAACGGCGGCGGGTTACGGCTTCCATTACCATGCGCTGGAATTTCAAATTGCTGGAAGGACCGCGGCCGGAAACGCGTTCACATCCACGGCCGACCTGCTACGGCAGCGAACCGCGGGCGGCGTTACATGCGTCGATGCCTCGGTCCTGCCGGCAATCGGAAGCCGCCCCCCCACGCTGACGGCCATGGCCGCGGCAAGGCAGATGGCAAAACGCCTGATCCGCTAACCTATTTGAGTGCCGGCGCCGGCTTCGGCGCTGGGGCTTATTGCAAGCTCAGCGCCACGAAACTGGGATCGCCATCGGGCGACACCACGAGCAGCACCACGGCCTTCTTGCCGTCTTTTTTCAACTGGTCGAGCCGCTTTTGCAGATCGGCGGCGGTGGCCACTGGCTGCTGCTGGACTTCGGCGATCACCATGCCGGGCGCCAGCCGCTTTTCAGCCGCCGGCGAATTGGGATCGATGCCGGTGATGAGCACGCCCTTCACTTTATCCTTGATCTTGTGTTTCTTGCGCAATTCGTCGGTGAGATTGGCGAGTTCGAGGCCGAGCGCCTTTTTCACAACGGTCTTTTCTTCCGGCGTATCTTTCTTGGGCGTCAGCGCGGCCTGTTTCTCGCCATCGTCGAGACGGCCGAGCTTGACCGTCTTCATTTCTTCCTTGCCCTTGCGGATAATCACGACATCGACGTCCTTACCGACCGGCGTCTCGGCGACGATCTTGGGCAGATCGCGCATCTCCTTGATGTCCTTGCCGTCGAATTTGACCACCACGTCGCCCGGCTCGATGCCGGCGGGCTTGGCCGGTCCCTTTTCGTCGATGCCGGCGATCAATGCGCCGTGCGCCGGCTTGATGTTAAGGCTGTCGGCGATTTCGTCGGTCACCTGTTGGATCCGCACGCCAAGCCAGCCGCGCCGCACTTCCTTGAATTCGCGCAACTGGTCGATCACCTCGACCACGGTCTTCGACGGGATGGCGAATCCGATGCCGATCGAACCGCCGGACGGCGAGATGATCGCGGTGTTGACGCCGATCACGTCGCCGTCGAGATTGAACAGCGGCCCGCCCGAATTTCCGCGATTGATGGCGGCGTCGGTCTGGATGTAATTGTCGTAAGGGCCCGACTGAATATCGCGGTTGCGCGCCGACACGATGCCGGCGGTCACGGTGCCGCCCAGGCTGAACGGATTGCCGATGGCGATCACCCATTCGCCCAGCCGCAACTTATCGCTGTCGCCGAACTTCACCGCTTTGAGCGGCTTGTCGGATTTGACCTTGAGCAAAGCCAGATCGGTCTTGGTGTCGCGCCCGACAATTTCGGCCTTCATCGTGGTGCCGTCGTTGAGAATGACGTTGACCTCGTCGGCGCCGGCGATGACGTGGTTGTTGGTGACGATCAGCCCGGACGGATCGATGATGAAACCGGAACCGAGCGAACTGACCCGGCGCGGTGTCGGGTCGTCGCCCTGCTTGTTGCCCGGTGCCCCGCCAGGTGCGCCTCCCGGACCGCCGCCTGGCCCGCGCCGGTTCTTAAAGAATTCCTCGAAGAATTCCTCGAACGGAGAACCCGGCGGCAGATCCGGCATGGCGCCACCATCGGCGATGTCCACCGTTTGCTTGGTCGAAACATTGACGACGGCGTCGATTACGGCTTCCGCCACATCGGCAATGCCGTCCGGCCCGCGCGCATAAGCGGGTCCGGTCAAAGCCGGCCAAGCAATTGCGGCGGCGGCGAAAATCGCCAAACCGGCGCGGCCAAAGGGAGTCGACAGCAGGCTCATGCGTGCGCCCATGGGCGTCATTTCTCCTAATGGAGGAACTCGTGCGCCGACAGTGACGGTGTCCTTGCGGCTAATCAAGGGCAGCCGCCATCAACACCATGAGAGGCCGATTCGCCGCCAAAGGCGATAGCCTAGCCGCGCACCAGCCATACCACCACGACGCCAATAATGGCGGAGCCGATGCCGATGGCGCGCAATGTCGTTTCCGGCGTTGCCACCACGCTGGCCATGGCGCGCTTGGCCTGTTCCGGAAAGGCGGCAAACACCAGGCCTTCGATCACGAAGACCAGCCCGAGCGCGGCCAGGAAATCCAGCATTGGCCGCGCTCTTTATCTCTATTTGGCGGCGGGCGCCGCGTCCGATGCCGCCGGACTTACCGGCTTACCGGACGGATCGTTGAAGTAGCGGAAGAAGTTGCTGTCCGGATTGAGCACCAGGCGGGTATCGTTTGGCTTCAAGCCATTTTCATAGGCCTGCATCGAGCGGTAGAAAGAGAAGAAGTCCGGGTCCTTGTTGAAGGCATCGGCGAAGATCTTGTTGCGCGTGGCGTCGCCTTCGCCGCGGATTTGCTCCGATTTGGAGGTAGCATCGGCGACCAGCACCGTCACTTCACGGTCGGCCTTGGAGCGGATTTCTTGCGCCTGCTGGAGCCCCTGGGCGCGATACTCGGCCGCCTCGCGCTGGCGCGCGGTCTGCATGCGCTGGTAGACCGCCTGACTGTTCTGCTCGGGCAGATCGGCGCGGCGGATACGAGCATCCACCACTTCGATGCCGTAGCCGGCGGCTTCTTGATTGATCAGATCGCGGATGCGCGCCATCAGCTCGGCGCGCTCATCGCGCACCACCTGGATGAAGGTGGATTCGCCGAGCACACGGCGCAGCGCCGAATTGAGCAAGATGTTGAGCTGCGAATCGGCGGCCGGTTTTGAGCCGAGCGTCTGGAAGAAGCGCAGCGGGTCCTTGATGCGGTAGCGCGCGAAGGCGTCGACCACCAGCCGCTTCTGGTCGGAGGCGATCACTTCCTGCGCCGGCGCTTCCAGATCGAGGATGCGCTTGTCGATGTCGATCACATTGTCGACGAACGGCAGCTTGACGTTCAGCCCCGGCTCGTCGACCACGCGCACCACCTGGCCAAGGCGAACCACCAGCGCCTGCTGGGTCTGGTAAACCGTGAACAGCGACGAGTAGGCGACGATCAGGACTGCGATCAGTAGAATGCCGGCAACGCCGCCGATGAAATTGAGCTTCATGGCTTGGCTCCCGTCGCGGGTGGGCGCGGCGGCGCGGGACGCGTCAGTTCATTGAGCGGCAAATAGGGCACCACGCCGGAGCCGTTCTTGCCGGTATTGATGATGATCTTATCGGAGTCGCCGAGCACCTTTTCCATCGTCTCAAGATACATGCGCTGGCGGGTGACGTCGGGCGCCTTTTTGTACTGCTCATAGATGCTCGAGAAGCGCGAGGTCTGGCCGGTGGCCTGCGCCACTGTCTGCGACTTGTAGGCTTCCGCCGCTTGCGTGATCTGCGCCACCCTGCCGCGCGCCTGCGGCACGACGCTGTTAGCGTAGGTTTGCGCCTCGTTGACCGAGCGGTCGAGGTCGATACGCGCGGCCTGCACGTCGCGGAAGGCGTCGATCACCTGCGTCGGCGGATCGACTTTCTGCAACTGCACCTGCTGAATCATGATGCCGGCGCCGTAATGATCGAGCGTCTTTTGCATCAAGTCCTGCACCGCCGCCTCGACGTTCTGGCGCGCTCCGGTCAGGATCGGCTGGATATCCGAGCGGCCGATCACTTCGCGCATGGCGCTCTCGGCCACCGCCTTAACGGTGCCTTCCGGATTCTGGATATTGAACAAATAGTCGCCGACGCCAGCGGGCGTCACTTTCCAAAGCACCGCGAAATCGACATCCACGATGTTTTCGTCGCCGGTGAGCATCAGACTCTCCTCCGGCACATCGCGGGCGGCGGTGCGCCGGCCGTCCTCGACCGAGCGCATGCCGATGTCGATCTTGTTGATGCGCAGCGCCTTCGGCGTGAGCACGGTTTCGATCGGATATGGCAGGTGGTAATTCAGTCCGGGCTGCACCTCGCGCACGTCCTTGCCGAAGCGTAGCACCACGCCGAGTTCATCGGGCGCGACCTGAAATAGACCGGAAAATCCCCACAGCACCAGCGCCGCCAGCGCGAGAATCGCAAAGCCCTTGCCGCCGAGATTGCCGCCCGGCAGCACGCTGCGCAATTTATCCTGGCCGCGGCGCAGCATTTCCTCGAGATCCGGCGGCGTCGGCCCGCCCGATTGCGGACCGCTGCCCCACGGGCTTTTACCGCCCGAACCTGAACCCCAGGGGCCGCCGCCACCGCCGCCGCCCTGATTGCTCCATGGCATTGAAATCTCTCCCAGCGCCGGGGGTTATGTCGCCCGGCAGACCTATATTGGGAGGGGTTATAGGGGAGGCAAGCCCGCGTTACAACGCGCGTCGACGCCGCGTCTAGCGTCGTAAGGCCGCGATTAGCGCCTTAAATAAACCGCCACGGCGAAGCTGGCGCTGTCATGCGGGCCGGCCTTGTGCTCGACGCGTGAGGTCTCGCGCCACACCGCCTGATCGATCGGCGGAAACAACACATCGCCGTCAGGCGCCGCATGCACATGCGTAATCTCGAGCCGGTCGGCCCGCGGCATGGCGGCGGCAAAAATACCGCTGCCGCCGACAATCGCGATCTCATCGGCGCCGCGCGCCTGCGCATCGGCGCGCGCCAGGCCGAGCGCAGCTTCGAAACTCGGTACCGTCAGAATGCCGGGCGCGGAAAAATTCGCGTCGCGCGTGACAACGATATTGGTGCGCTCCTTAAGCGGCTTGCCGATCGAGACATAGGTCTTGCGGCCCATGATCACCGGCTTGTGGATCGTCAGCTCGCGGAAATGTTGCAGGTCGGATTTGAGCCGCCATGGCAACTGGCCGTCGCGGCCTATGACATTGTTTTCGCCGATGGCGGCGACCAGCACGATTTTCATCGCGCTCACACCGCCACCGCGGCTTTGATGTGCGGATGGGGCTCGTACGCTTCGAGCGTGAAATCCTCGAAGCGGAATCCGAAAATATCCTTCACCGCGGGATTAAGCCGCATCCGCGGCAACGGTTTGGGTGCGCGCGAAAGCTGGAGTTTGGCCTGCTCCAGATGGTTCATATATAGATGTGCGTCGCCGAACGTATGGATGAACTCGCCGGCCTTAAAGCCGGTCACCTGCGCCACCATCATCGTCAACAACGCATAAGACGCGATGTTGAACGGCACACCCAAAAACACATCGGCCGAGCGCTGGTAAAGTTGGCACGAAAGCTTTCCGTCCGCGACATAGAACTGGAACAGGCAATGGCAGGGCGGCAGCGCCATCTTGTCCACTTCGGCCGGGTTCCAGGCGGTCACGATCAACCGGCGCGAATCCGGGTTGCGCTTGATCATGTCGATGACGTGGGTCATCTGGTCGATGGTCTGGCCGTCCTTAGCCGGCCATGAGCGCCATTGCTGGCCATAGACCGGCCCCAGATCGCCGCGCTCGTCGGCCCATTCGTCCCAGATGCGCACGCCGTGGTCGTTGAGGTATTTGATATTGGTGTCGCCGGCCAGGAACCACAGCAATTCGTGCACGATCGATTTGAGGTGCAGCTTCTTGGTGGTGAGCATCGGGAAACCGTCGTCGAGCGCAAAGCGCATCTGATGGCCGAACACCGACAGCGTACCGGTGCCGGTACGGTCGTGCTTTTCCACGCCGTTGTGGAGCACGTGTTCCATCAGATCGAGATATTGGCGCAAGATTGACTTCCCTTTGAGCAGCGACTCGGAAGATGGGGAAGTTTAGCGCCTCCGGCAACAGCGGGGCAGCGGCTTATCACGCCAAATATAATGGGAGAAATACGCCGCGCCGCGGTAAAAACCCGCCAAACCGCCTATTCGGCGGCCTGCAGCGCGGTTTGCAGCCGGTCCTGCGCGCCGACCAGGCGCTGCATGACCTTGAGGTCGCGGTCGCTCAATTGTAGGCAGGCGTCGGCCCAGATTGCGACGATACGGTCGAACTCCGCGAGCGAGACCGCATTGACTTCGCGGCCGGCCTGGAAGATGGCGCGGGTGCCGTTGTGCCGCCGTTTGTTGCGCGCGATGTAGTCGCGCGCCACTTCGATGCCCTGCCCCGGCTCGGCCAGAATGTGCACGAGCCCGGCGTCCTTCATTTCTTCGGCGCTGTAGGTGCGGCCGCTGAGCATCATTTCCTCGGCGAAGGACGCGCTGGTGCGCCGCGCCACCAGG